>Ga0224512_10004724_pt1 | contig 11403 bp, 10 predicted proteins | sample SF_May12_sed_USG_4_FD_169103 | JGI IMG/M metagenome (GOLD analysis project Ga0224512, IMG submission 169103) | Sediment microbial communities from San Francisco Bay, California, United States - SF_May12_sed_USGS_13 | ecosystem: Environmental > Aquatic > Marine > Sediment | place: USA... | reverse complement strand
GAAAGTACCCATTTACACGGGGAATTCATCCTGGAATGTTCCGTGAGAGATTTTGGACTATGAGGCAATATTCTGGATTTGGAGATGCCAAACTTACCAATGAACGGTTCAAATTCATGCTTGAAAAGGGTCAGACTGGCCTTAGTATGGCCTTTGATTTGCCTACTCAAATTGGATATGATTCTGATTCGCCACAGGCTGAAGGTGAAGTAGGAAAAGTTGGGGTGTCTATAACATCAATTAAAGACATGATGATTGCCTTTGATGGCATTCCTTTGGGCAAGGTAAGCTCTTCAATGACAATTAATTCTACTGCATCTACATTACTTGCATATTACATTGCAGTTGGTGAGGCTCAGGGTTTCAAAAGTCATGAACTTCGCGGAACTACACAAAATGATATTTTAAAAGAATACATTGCAAGAAACACATACATCTATCCCCCCGAACCCTCGATGCGATTAATTGGTGACATGATTGAGTATTGTGCAGAAAAAGTCCCATCATGGTATCCCGTTTCTATATCTGGATACCATATGAGAGAAGCTGGCTGTACAGCTACACAAGAGGTTGCATTTACATTGGCCAATGCAATTGCATACATCCAAACTTGTATTGATAAAGGATTAAAAATTGATGACTTTGCACCACGTCTTTCTTTCTTTTTTTGCTGTACTATAGAATTCTTTGAAGAAGTTGCAAAGTTTAGAGTTGCAAGAAAAGTTTATGCAAAAATTCTCAAAGAAATGTTCCATGCAAAAAATCCCCGTTCACTACAATTAAAATTCCATACACAAACTAGTGGTGAATCTCTAACTGCACAACAACCAAACAACAACATCGTTCGTGTTGCAATTCAAACTATGGCCGCAGTTGCAGGAGGTACTCAATCACTACATACTAACTCTAGAGATGAGGCCATGGCACTTCCAACTCAGGAATCTGCAAAAATTGCACTCAGAACTCAGCAAATTGTGGCACATGAAAGTGGAATTACAAAGACTGCAGATCCTCTGGCCGGATCTTATTATCTTGAGGAATTATGTGATCAAATTGAGGCTGATGTGTGGAAATATCTTAAAAAAATTCAAAAAATGGGTGGTTCTGTAAAGGCAATTGAAAAAGGATTCTTCCAGTCTGAAATTAGAGCAAACGCATATCGTCTTAAAAAAGAAACTGACAGTACTGAAAGAATCATTGTAGGTGTAAACAAGTATTCTGAAGAAGAGGAACAACCTGACTTGCTTAGAATTGATGGTAGAATTGAAATTCAACAAAAGAAGGCACTCAAAAAATTACGTGATTCTAGAGACAAAAAGAAATGGGAAAAGGCATTATCTGCAATGCAAAGTGCAGCTGACACTGAAGAAAACCTCATGCCTTACATTGTTACAGCTGCCAAAGCCTTTGCTACAACTGGTGAAATCAGTAATACATTCAGAGAGGTGTTTGGCGAATATCGTCCTAAGGAAGTATTTTAGATGAAAATTGATCACGTTGCAATTGCAGTAAATGATGTGGAGGAATCAGCCAAAGTATACCAACAAGCACTAGGTGTTAATGATGTGGAGTTTGAAACTGTGGAATCTGAAGGCGTTAAAGTTGCAATAATTCATTTGGAAAATGGCAGAGTAGAATTAATGCAGCCTACAAATGATACTAGCCCAATTAGAAAATTTCTAGATAAAAAAGGGGAAGGATTACACCATATGGCATTGGAAACTGATAACATTGAGGGCGAAGTAGAGCGAATGGAAGGTTGTGGAATACAATTTCTAGGACAAATCCGACCTGGCTCTGCTGGAACTAAAGTTACTTTCATTCATCCGAAATCACTACATGGAGTTTTGGCAGAACTGTGCTCTCATCCAAAATGACGAGATAAGCTAAAAATAGATTTGAAGTAACGTGACTATTATTCTAATTATGTGTATTTTCTGATATTTTTTTCAATTCCGAAAGAATTAGAACTAGTATTTCTTTTTCGCTTAGTTTCAAAAGTTCTACCGTTTCATCTTCTGTGAATTTAATTTCCTCATTTATTTTTGAATATGTATTAAGTTCAACCATGTCTAAATGGAATTTTAGTATTGATTAAATCTTTGGTATTGCTAATTTTGTTTCTTTTTTTAGATGTATTCCATTAGAATCAAAATGCCTACTATTATCAGACCTATTGAAAACCAAAATTTCCCTTTCTTTAAAATGGATGTTTTTGGTTTTAGTTTTTTATCTTTACTTGTTAGGATACTTTGATGACAATACAAACATAGAATTTGATCCTTGTATTTTTTTGCACCCCCGTTCTTCCATACTAATTTCTCACATTGAACACATTTTTCATTATATGGTTTTTCAATTATGGTGATACAGTCTTTACAAAGTTTCATGTTGTAATCATGTTCTTTATACTGTGTAATATCACCCACATCTGTATCTGATTTATCACATCTTTCGCAGTTCATTTTTTTACTCTAAAACAAAATTGTTATTCAACTTATTTATTTTCTGACTTTACTTGTTGTGTGATGCGATCTTATCTTATGAATTAATAAAAAAAATACTGACGAACAGTAGGTATACTTTAAACCTAATGTAAAAATACTCTGTTTTAGTTGAGAAATACATGAAGACCATGTGTAAATGCGGTTGCGATACTCCTCTAACTGACTATGAATATAGAAAATGGAGTGGGTATAAACGCGGTCATGAACCTTTGCCATAATTCTTGTTATCATGAATTATGATTGCCCTGTGTTTCGAATAAAGACTAGTAGGCGTAGTAGAAGTATAGAGTGCTGGAAAAATAACTGAGAAATAATAATGTGCTTAATTCAATGCCACTAGTGACAGTTACTAGATCCTCATCATAACAAATGCCACTAGCGACATTTTACTCTAAATTATTTCCTAATTAGAATATTTTGTACTTTATTGGGTGAAAACAACGTTAAAAATATCTCCAGTTCTTCTCTTTGTTTTTCAGGTGATGTATTTTCCCATATTTTTAACTGGTTAAATTTTGCAATGTCATAAAACATATCCTTGTCTTCGTCACTAAATTCATCATGTCCTTTTTTGTTTATCTTTCCACGTCTTCTTAATACCCCGTGTCTTCCCTCTGACTCTTCTTGATATTCTATGATTATCTTATTTTTAAAATCTATCAAATCTGGTACAAATTGTCGAAATCCTTTTTTTCTAAAATCCTCAGCTTGTTCTTCTGTTAAACATGGTGCTTTTCTCCATTTCCCAAATTCATCTATGATGATTCTAGTTTTACCCTCCTTTGTGTCTGTGTCAATGACAAAACTATACTGATTCTCTTTATCAATTTCTTTTATTTGCCGATTGATATGGAATAATTTTTCTAAATCTTGAATTCCCAAGATACTACTTCATAAATTTGAGTATTTGACAGGAGGGTTATCTCATTATACTGAACTGATCCTAAAAAATAATCATTCCATCATTTTCAAAGTATCAGAAGCTGTGATGATGCCTATGACTTTTGATTTTTTTGAAACTAGAATACATTTTGAATACCTTATCAGTGGAACTAATACATTAGCTGGAGTATCCCAATCTACTATTGGTGGAACTGATTCCATGGTATTTGCAAGTTTTGCTTTCTTCAATTCTGCTTCCCCTAACTCTGCTAGGTGCTTTACAATCCCATCTTCAGATATCATTCCTACCACATCTGAATTATTAAAAATGGGGATTTGACTGATTGATAGCTGGTGCATTTTTTTAATTGCATCATGAAGCGTATTTGCAGGCTTTAGCTTTACAATGTCTGTACTACAAAAATCCCCAGCTGTATGGGATGATGATTCGCCCTCTAATTTTGAAAGACTCTCAAAAATCTTCTTTGCTGTTTCATAGCTTGGCTGACTTCTTCCTGATTCTATCTGGTTGATCATTGAGGTACTGACTCCAGTCATTGTTGCAAGTTTTTTCTGAGTGATTCCTATTTTTAGTCTAATCTGCTTTATCGAATCAATTCTAGGCAACAAACCATTTAGAGATAGTTTGAGTGGTTTTAAAAATTTGTTTTCAGATAATTCTGGAAAATTAATCATCATTTCTTAATCTCCATTTCAATTCCCCTTCCTCTCTTACAAATGTCTCTGGAGATTCTTTGCTGTGATTATTTTTGATATGCAACATGTAAGTAACAAGCGAGGAAAAATTTTGACTACACAATTGGCAAGTTTTGGCAAATCCCATGAATTGTTATTCATTACATATCATATTAGCAAAGTTGTGATTTTCAAGTTTGATATCGTTATACAATACCACAATTGTGGCAATTTTAGAAGGATTATTTCTTCTTTGATTTGGTTTTTGGTTGCTCAATTGCTGCTTGTGCTGCTGCTACTAGTGCGATAGGAATTCTATGTGGTGATGCACTTACATAATTTAGGCCTACTTTGTGGCAGAATTTTATCGAATCCGGGTCTCCTCCATGTTCCCCACAAATTCCAACCTCCATGTTTGATCGAATTCCACGTCCTGCAGCAACTCCCATTTTTATCAAGCTGCCTACACCGTTGACATCAATTGATTGGAATGGGTTTCTCTCTAGTAGTTCTTTTTCCATGTATTCTGGAAGGAATTTCCCTTCTACGTCTTCTCTACTAAAACTAAATGTTCCCTGTGTCAAGTCATTAGTACCGAAACTAAAGAATTCGGCAGTAGTTGCAAGCTCGTTTGCAGTTAAAGCTGCCCTTACCACTTCTATCATGGTTCCAAAGTTAATTTTTAGTTTCATTTTGTGTTTTGCCTCCATCTCTTTTTTGATGGAGTCGTAAATTTTCTTAATGTGGTTTAGTTCTGCAATGCTACTAATTTGTGGAATCATTATTTGGGGATGGGCTTTAACCTTCTTTTTTGTCAACTCCACTAGTGCCTCAAATACTGCGCGAATTTGCATCTCGTAGATTTCTGGATATGTGATTCCTACTCTAACTCCTCTGTGTCCCATCATTGGGTTGACTTCGGCAAGCTCACGTGCTCTCTTTAGAACAATTTTTGCCTCGTTAATTTCACTTGTTGCATTCTTTAATTCTAATTTGTGAATCTTTTCTACTAGTTCTTCAGGATTTGGTAAAAATTCATGCAATGGTGGATCGAGTAATCTGATTGTAACTTCGTATCCTTCCATTGCCTTTAAAATTTCAATAAAGTCACTTTTTTGTAATTCCCCTAATTTTTTTAGAATTTTACTTCTCTCTTCGATGTTTTCCGCCATTATCATCTCAACAAATAGATTGATTCTATCACTACCGTTGAACATTCTCTCTGTTCTGCACAAACCGATTCCTTTACCTCCAAATTCTCTTGCAAGTTTTGCACCTTCTGGAGTATCTGCGTTAGCTCTAATTCCTATCTTCTTTGCTTTTTGAGACCATTCTAAAATTTGCTTAAAATCTGATGTAACTTCGGGTTCTATTGTTGGAATGTCACCAATGTATACATTACCTGAACTACCGTCAATTGTTATTGCCTCTCCCTCTCTAACTATTTTTCCATCCACACTGCATTGTTTATTGTCGTTATCAATTTTCAAAGTAGAGCATCCGACAATACATGGTTTGCCCATTCCTCTAGCTACTACTGCCGCATGAGATGTTTTACCTCCTCTGCTGGTTAAAATTCCAACTGATTCAAAGAATGCTGGAACGTCTTCTGGCTTTGTTTCTTCTCTGATCAGAATTACTTTGGCACCATTTTCACCCATTGCGGTTGCTCTTTTAACATCCAACACTGCAATTCCACTTGCTGCCCCTGGGGATGCCGCAATGCCCTTTGCAAATTGTTCATAGTTTTTGATTTCTTTTGGGTCAATTGTTCTGTGTAGTAGTTGTTCTAGTTGTTCAGCTTGAAGTCTAGTTAGTGCTCTGTCTTTACTGATTAATTTTTCTTTAACCATGTCTACTGATGTTTTTATCATTCCTATGGCGTTCATCTTTGCATTTCTTGTTTGTAACAAATAGAACCGTCCTTGTTCAATTGTAAACTCGATGTCTTGTGGTTCTTTGTAATGTTTTTCTAATTTTTCACATGTTTTTGCTAATTGTTTGTATGATTCTGGTAGGTCTTTTTTCATTTCGTCAACTTGCTTTCCTGTTCTTACACCAGCTACCACATCTTCGCCTTGAGCATTGATTAGATATTCACCATAAATCTTACGTGTTCCATCTCCTGGATTCCTTGTAAAAACTACGCCTGTGGCACAATCGTCACCCATATTTCCAAATGCCATTGACACGATATTTACTGCAGTTCCATCTGCAATATTTTTTGTAATGTTGTTTTTCTCTCTGTATACGATTGCTCTTTCTCCCATCCAGCTTCCAAAGACTGCTTTAATTGCAAGTTCTACTTGCTCTGTTGGATCTGTTGGAAATTTCCCTCCAGTATGTTTGTCACAAATTTGCTTGTATTGTTCTACGATTGATTTGAGTGATTCTTCATTCAAATCACTGTCTCCTTCAACATTCTGTTTTTTCTTAGCTGCCTCTAAAACTTCATCAAATTTACTATCATTTACTCCAAATACAACTTTGCCAAATAATTGAACAAATCTTCTATAGGAGTCCCATGCAAATCTTGGATTGCTACTTTTTTCAGCTAGTCCTAATACTGTTTGATCATTTAGTCCCAAATTCAGGATAGTGTCCATCATTCCAGGCATGGATATTGCTGCACCTGATCTGACTGATACTAGTAAAGGGTTTGATTTGGAGTTCCATTTTTTTCCAGTTTTTTTCTCTATTTTTGCAATATTTTTCTTAACATCTGCCATGAGGGTTTTTGGCAGTTTTTTATTATTATCATAGTATTTCTTACAGACTTCGGTAGTGATTGTAAATCCTGGTGGTACTGGTAGCTTTAGCCTGGTCATTTCACATAGACCTGCTCCTTTTCCTCCTAGAAGTTTTTTATTTTTCCCGTCTCCTTCGTCATAAAAATAAACTTGTTTCATTTTTTACGATTATCCAATCTTAAAAAGGGGGTATTAAATCATTGATTTTGCAAAATCTGACATTATCTTGTTCCAATCTTTTGCCTTGATGATTCCACTTGCAACTAGGATTCCTTTAGATCCTAATTCCATTGCTTTTGCAACGTCTTCTCCTGAAACAATTCCAGCTCCGCAAAGTAGTTTTGTACTGTTTTTTGCATTTTTTACTGCATCTGCTGCTTTTGCAATTAATTCCGGTCTTTCTTTTGAAACTGCTTTTCCTGAGCCAATTAGTTCTGGAGGCTCTATTGCTATGTAGTCTGGATTTAACTTTGCGTACTTTTTAACTTCTGCAACATCTTTTACACATAAAATAGACATCATTTTTAATTCCTTTAATTTTAAAATCAGTTTTTCTATTTCTTTGCTTGATATTCTATGTTCACTGTGATTAATCAATGATCCTTTTACTTTGGATTTTTTTAGCAATTCTGGAATTACAAAACCTGTGGTACTGCCAACTTTGGAGTCATCTATATGTTGAGCTAAAATTGGAATTAAACTTTTTGATACAAGCCCTATGAGATGTTGTGGTGGTGATATTGCAATTTTTATTTTATATTTTTTGGAAATTTTTTCAGCAGTTTTCACAAATTTAATTATGTTGTCTCCCGCAATTTCTTCGTAATTTTTACAGTTGATTACAAACATCTTTTTTTGATCTTTTCTGTATTATATTTAATCCTTGATTACACATGTGTTGCTTTTGATTTAATGTCGTAATTCCTCTTCATTGTTAGCACTATCATCATTAGAGTAATTCCTGCAATATTTGTGCCTATGATGAATACATCTGATACTATGATTCCATAAATTGACCACAAAATTGAGCCTGTTGAAATAAAGATCATTAAAAATTTTGAAACATCTTTTAGACTTTTTGTTTTATATCCTTTGTAAATTTGTTCTACCCATCCCGTGAGAATTAAAACTCCTGCTGCCACTCCAAGTATGGTAAGTAATGTTCCATCAACTTCCATATCTTACTTTAACTCCAAAAGAATTCATCTAATCCTGTCTGTTTTGGTTTTCCTAACATTGTATCAAAATCTAAATCCATTGATGATGTGATTTGTTCTAATGTTGATTCCATGAATTCCATATATTTTTTTGAATCTATTTCTTCTTTCTTTGCTAGCTCTACGGGTTTTACTCCTGGTTTGTTTAAAATTTTGATAAATGAAATTTTATCCCCTTTTTTTATTTCTCTAATTGATTCTAATTGTCTCGCAGCTCTGATGTGTTGAGGGATTGTCTTTACATATTCTGACGGTGCTTTGCTCAGCATTACGTTGAATGTCAAATCTTCTAATGGAATTTCTTTTCCTTCTACTTTTCTACCACATATGGCGATTTTTTCAGAGATTTTTTGTTTTGCCTTTACAAAATCTTCCATTGTTTGAACTTTGGATAAAATATCTACCAATTCATAAAATAATTTTTTGATAAATGCTGGTGTATGTGATTTTTTCCCAGTTAGGCCTTTGACATCTACTTTGCCTGATTTTGTAACTCCGAGATAGTTTTTCTTTCTGTTACTCAACACACAGTATCTGTATGTCTTGTCGATCTCCAAATCTACGCCGTGATCCTTTTTTGCCTGTTCGATCACTGTTTGAATTTGTTCTTGAGTTGGTTTTTTGAGAAATAACGAATCTGTGTCCCCATACAGTACTTCTATTCCTATTGACTCACATTTTTTAATTGTCTCCAAGATTGTATGTCTCCCAATTGCTGTTGTTGCTTCAGCTACTGGTAGAAAGTATAATGGAAATATTTCCGCACCCATTACCCCATAACTGGCGTTTAGAATCACTTTGAGTGCTTGACTGACTACGGTGTATTGTTGTCTCTGATCATCAGTCAGAGTTTCCTTTTTTGACAGGCTCTTGTAGTAGTTTACTCTCAAATCTCTCAAAGATCCGATGATCAATGATGTCAGACCATTTTTCTTTGAACATGCCCAATGATTGGTTTGCGGGATGATGTCTTTTTTACATTCTTCATGAGCACACCTTACTGTCTCATAAGACAGATTTCGAACTTTGATAATACTGGGATACAGACTTGCAAAATCCATAACTACTACATCAAAATGAATTCCTTCTTTAGGTTCGACAACTAACCCTCCTCTGTATTTTTTATCTTTAATTACTGCATCAGACATCACTCCCTCTGATCTTCTTTGAAGTTCTTCCCGTTTTGGAATCAAACAATTTCTTTTTCTATGCTCATAATACAATAAACTCCTAATCCATTGAGATACTCCCATTCTTGCAATGTCATCCATTGGCATTCTTCCAATCCTTGCAATAATTACAAGAAGATCCATCAACAAATCTTTGTTGAAGCTGGTAAGCTCATATGTCAATAGGGCATCATTGTAACAATAGTTTGCAGTCTGGTAAAGTGACAGTTCGTCAAACTCTAATCCATAATCTATTTTCTCTTTTCCTAACAATGCTTTTGAGACGCTGTTTAATGAAAAATCGGTGTATTTTTGACTGAATGCGTAGATTTGAAATGAACGATTTGAAAGAACTTTGTACAAATCAAGGTGAACTCCTTTTTTCAGAGTTGCAGAATCCCTCATCATGTAAAATGGGTTTTCCGAATTCTTCACTCCTAGTCTTTCTGCTCTGTTGTAAAGATATGGCAGGTCAAACTCATCCCCGTTATATGTCAGAACAAATGGAAATGTCTTGATTATTTCAAATGCATCTTCTATCATTTTTTTCTCCTCATCTAAATCATAGAATTTGATTTTGATGTTGGGATCTAACTCGTTTGTTCCTTCTTCTGTTTCCTCTGTTTTGAGCACAAAAATTTGATCAAATTCGTCAGAACCCTTCAGTCCTATGGCTGTGACTTTTTTTTCAGCAAGTTTTGGATCTGGAATTCGTCCAATCACTGCTTCTACTTCGATATCTACACTGAGTCTCTTTATTCTTGGAATTGGCTGATTTAGTAATTCGGCCCATTCTGAAATGAATGTTTTAAATTCTTCTGCATCTACCATGCTTTCACTGTCAACTTTGTCCCACAACAAACTTTTCAGTGCAATTTTTACTTCATCTGAAATTTCTAAATCATGCGGTATTATTTTCCCATCTTTAATTTCATAATATTTCCCAACAATTAATTCTCTGTCATAGAGATAAGTTTCATAATATTTTATGTCTGATTCCCAAGTTTCAATTTGATTTCTGATACTGTCTCCAAAATTTCCACCAATTGATAGTGGAGTATCTACAATTATTTGTGACATCTCTACTTCCTCGTCTTTGATTAAATCATATTTTTTAACCTGTTTGATTTTAACTACATCATCTCTTTCTTGAAGAAAATCTAACTCTTCAGGGGATAATCTTGAAAAGCAATATGGTTTATGGCCCGTTTCGTCATGCCATAAAATTAATTCTTTAGATTTTGGTTCATAGAATTTTAAAACTGCTGATTTTGTAATGTTGTCATATGCAGCTGATACCAACATTGCCGGCATCATTGATTCAATATTTTTACTCTCTCTTAGATTTACTTGCATTTTCTCACACAGTGTTTTCGTATTTGCCTACTAGTTCTTTTGCCCATTTTACAATTTTATTTTTATCTAGATTTACCACTTCTACTCCTGCTTCTTTTAATAATTCATAATCTGTTTCAGGGTATGCATCAAGGCAAACAAATTTTCTAATTCCAATTGTAATTGCCATTTTGGTACATTCTAGGCACGGTACAAATGTTGTATACAGTATTGCTCCCTCTGTTCCTGCCTCAATTCCTAAAATTGCACAATGCATAATGGCATTAGCTTCTGCATGATTGCAAAGGCACCTGTCAAGTGATGCGCCTGATTCAATTTTTCCTTCCATTCTTAGTTGGCATCTTTTACATCCTCCTTCAAAACAATTTTTGATTCCAGGAGGTGTTCCGTTGTATCCTGTTGCTAATTGCCTGTGATTTCTGACAATCACTGCGCCAACTTGTCTGGTCATGCAGTTTGAACGAAGTTTGGCAAGTTCTGCTTGAAGCATAAAATATTCATCCCAATCTGGTCTGTCAAAAGAACTACTCACACAAATCCTCTTTGATTGTTCAATATATGGATCACTCTAGCTGAGAATTATTGTGCGATCAATGTTATGAATTAGGTGAATGCTGTGGAATTCTATATGCAAAAGTGAGAAGGGTGTGTATTTTCTATACCGAGATTGACTGGATTCTATCTTTTCTGCAAATCTTTTTCAGCAAAAAAATCTGGAAAGATATTGTTTTTTCATAAAAGAAATATGATGATTGCTAGACTGACTATTCATACTTTATTCTCGTAATGAGGAAAGTATCTTGATTTCTATCCTTATCGCATTTAC
>Ga0224512_10004723_pt1 | contig 11404 bp, 10 predicted proteins | sample SF_May12_sed_USG_4_FD_169103 | JGI IMG/M metagenome (GOLD analysis project Ga0224512, IMG submission 169103) | Sediment microbial communities from San Francisco Bay, California, United States - SF_May12_sed_USGS_13 | ecosystem: Environmental > Aquatic > Marine > Sediment | place: USA... | reverse complement strand
TACCGCGTCCACTACTTTTTGCTGGCTGCTATACGCGTACAGCAAGGCGGTGTCGCACACGATGTTGATTAGACGGGGAACACCTCTGCTGTGTCTATACACCAACTCATAGGTCTCGGGAAGAAATATCCGCGGGTCCCCACCGACGATTGTTAGACGGTGTTCTATGTAATCTCCGGTTTCAGCGAGTCCCAAGGGGTCGATGTGATAGTCCACTGCAATTCGCTGGGCGAACTGGTATAGATTCGGTCGTCTCAGTCTTTCGAGCAACTCCGGTTGGCCGACCAGAACCAGCTGCAGCACCTGATCCTTGTCGACGTTGATATTGGACAACATACGCAGCCCCTCCAGCGTATCGTCATCCATATTCTGCGCTTCATCGACGATCAATATGGTGCGTCTGTTATTCGCGTGTTCGCTGATAAAGAATTGCACCAGTGATTCATATCGATCGGCTTTGGACTCCAGTTTATGATCGAGGTGGAACGCCAGCAGCACCCACTGCAACAAGTCACCGAAGGAACTGTGGGTATAATTGAGCAACCCGATGGTGATGTCGTCTTCCGATTCCCCGATAATCTTTTGCAGAAGCGAGGTCTTGCCGCAGCCAATACCACCAGTAATGACGGTGATCAGGGCCTGGCTCTGGAGGGCATACCGCAACAGCGTCAGCGCCCGATCATGTTTCTCGGAAAGGTAAAAGAAGGTCGCATCAGGCACTAGCGAAAATGGTTTCTCGCGGAACCCAAAAAACGATTCGTACATCTACACTACTCGTCTAAACTCTAAATAGCCTGAACCCGAGAATCGGCTCGACCTACCTCGAGCGGGAGCAGCAGCCCGAAGTGCTCACACCGGGCAAAAACGTCAAACGCTACATCTTCAGTGCGTACCATCCGCGCACCGGGCGTGTGGTCGACCTCATCGGCGAGCGCAAGAACTCCGATGGTTTCATCGCATTAATCGATACGCTTCTCCGTCACTATCGTCGGGCGGCCTGCCGCATCTGGTGTTGGATAACTACATCATCCACAAGTCACGCAAGACTTTGCCCCAAATCGCTCAGCTCCATGGACGAATCGTGCTGCACTTCCTTCCCCCGTACTCCCCTAACGACGATCCGATCGAGCGACTTCGGAATCAGCTCTATGACAACATCACCCGCAATCACCGTCATCGCACTATCGACTCACTCGTCGCTGATGTACGCTGATTTCTCAAACAGGCACAGCCGTTTGCAGAAACATCCGTCTCAACTCGGCGTGCCACAGCCTGAAAATCTCTCACCTCGAGTGCAGGCTATTTAGTCCTGTTAAACCGCCTCCCCGTTTTTATTCGCAAGTGCCGGTGCGAACACACGTTTCGAGTTCTTTGATCAAAAAGTCATCTGGATCGGACCTCTTGGGTTTCGACCTCACTACTTCCATTTTCGAGCATGTATCTGCCTTCCATAAACCAACATCCTGCTCGAGGTCAACTTCGTTCCATTTAGGGTGTCCATTGCCTCTCAATAAGGCAAGGTTCGAGCGTATGGCCGTTCCGAGGAGCCCTAGCTCTCGGCAACGCCGTTCATAGTATGGGGTTAGTTTGCGAGAGAAATCGAAACTTACCAGGACTGCTTTCACGGCGATGGTGGGGACTTCCTGCTCAATCCATCCGTAGTCCTGTGGCGTCAATTTTGCCGGCAGATACTCCTTCAACATCTTTGGGTCATCCAAGGGCACAAAGTGTACATTTTTCACCAGGTCGCCATACTTGGGGTTATTCTTTAATTGTTCGATATTGCTGAACAACTTTACCGGTTTGCCGGCAACATAAATCATTGCGTCGGCCTTGCCCGTAAGCACGGCGGTGACCCCCTCTGGCGGGCTTAAGTTCATCCGCTCCGCGGGTTCCACACCCATCATATGCAGCAGGTTGGTGGTGGTTAGCCAGTTACCACTGCCCTTGGTGCCGACAACTACCCGCTTCCCCGCCAAATCGTCGAAGCTTTGAATATTTTTATGCGCGTATAGATGAACTTCTTCGTTATAGAACGGGAATACCAGCCGCAGCAGGCTCGCCACCCGGCGCATACGCTCGTCCTGGGAACGGGTTAGAAAACCCAATACATCGGATTGCACGATACCGACCGCGGCGTTTTCTTTGCTTATCAATCGGCGGATGTTATCCAGTGATCCCTCTGAGTCTTTGACCAACAGGCTGAGGCCATATTGCTCTGTTAACGCGGCCATATCCTGGCCGAACTTAATATACGTGCCGGCTTCCGATCCGGTGACAATACCGAGTTTATCCGGGTTGTCCACTACGGCGGGAGCCGTGGACCAAGAAAAGGCGCATAGAAGAAAGAGAATGGATTTGAGTGAAGTATGCATGATGCCCCCGCAATTTTTCTTCAATTGATCCAACCGACAAGGGGACGGATTTTAATTAATGTAGAGGCCGCTTGAATCAACGGTAGCCGTTTTGACCATTAGAGCGACCCTTCATTCATGCGCAAATCGGCCGTAGGCCGTAAGCGCATCTGTAAGTGCACCTTGATGTTACGCCCGTGCATACTCATGCACAAGCGTGCGCATTAAATCAGAGGGTTACGAAAATGAGGCTCGTCATTAAAGCGTCGTTTTCGCAATGGGGTTGCGGTGGTCGGAGGTTCAAATCCTCTCGCCCCGACCAATTTAAGCAAGTAGTTATTCAGCCGATTTGACGATCGAGACAGCAAAACAGGCCACAATGAAAAACCCCGGCGCTGCTCCGGGGCCTTCTCGTATCTGAATGTAAGTGCGAACTTATGACTGGCGTCTACGCCACCCCACAAAGCCTAGTGCCCCTAAACCTGAGAGAAACAGCGGGAGTGCGGCGGGGATTGGAACCACCTGTACCGCTAGGTCCATACCAATGTTATTAGGGCCTGGCTCTAAATCCAGAGTAACAGGATTCCATCCAGACTCACCCCTGCTGCTATCACAAATGAATTCGATTCGCGATCGTGGGTAGACAGTCCGTAGGTAATCACCTCATAACGTTTTAGGAATGAGATGCGCTCATTAACTTGAGAACCTAGTGTTCTCGTTATCGGGGACTGCGAGTTAGCAGCTACTTGCCAACCCGCCGTGCTGTGAATAATTATTGGCCTGCCCCGGTATTTTCGGACCACTGATTTCTTGAGAGGATGGCTCCCACGGTCCGAGAGAGGGAGCCATGAAGAAGAGCCGATTTACCGAAGACCAGATGGTGCGGATCTTGCGCGAGGCGGATGCCGAGCCGGTGTCGAAGGTTTCCAAACGCCATGGAGTCAGCGAACAGACCATTTATGCTTGGCGTAAGCGCTACGGGGAGCTCGACGTCGCTGACGTGCGCCGCCTTCGCGAGCTCGAACAGGAGAGCGCGCGGCTGAAGAAGATGTTAGCCGAGCGTGACCTCGAGATTGACGTGATGAAAGAGATCGCGAAAAAAAAGTGGTGAGCGCGATTGTGCGACGACACCAGGTTGCGTATGCGAGGAAACGGGGCGTGTCGCAGAGGCGCGCTTGCGGACTGCTTTCGGTGGCACGTTCGGCGCTGGGCTACGAGTCGCGCCTTAGGAAGAAAGACGCACCGGTGCTCGAGGCGATGCGAGAGCTCGCCCGGCAGTATCCGCGCTACGGCTACCGTCGCATCCAGGTGTTTCTCGCCCGCCGGGGTTTCGAGATGAGTGCTGAGCGCGCATACCGGCTGTGGCGCCAAGCGGGGCTCCAGGTCCCACGGCGCCGGCCCCGGCGGCGAATCGCTTCTGGCAGACCTCGCCCCGTACCGCCTACCGCAGCGAATCACGTCTGGGCTTACGATTTCGTCTACGACCGCTGCGCCAACGGCCAGCAGCTCAAGTGTCTGACGATCATCGACGAATGGACCCGCGAATGTCTGGCGATCGAGGTCTCGGGCAGCATTCGTTCCCGGCACGTCATTGAGGTCCTGGCTCGCCTCATCAGCACCCACGGGGCGCCTCGCTACCTGCGCTCGGACAATGGACCGGAGTTCATTTCCCGAGCAATCCTGAAGTGGCTCAGCGAGGCCGACATCGACACAGCGCTCATCGACCCAGGGAAGCCGTGGCAGAATGCCACCAACGAGAGCTTCAACGACAAGTTTCGCGACGAGTGTCTGAGCTTAGAATGGTTCCGAAGCCGCGACCAGGCCAAGGTGCTGATCGAGGCTTGGCGAAGGCATTACAACGAGATTCGACCGCATTCGAGCCTCAGCTATCTAACGCCGAGGGAGTTCATCAACCATGCATCCAAGGAGCCCGACGGAGCCATTCTCCAGTAAGGAATGGTCCGGAGAATCCAGGCAGGCCATTATGCCGCCGCGCATTAGGCGTCTTTGTAGGCTAGGGACTCTGGTTTTGTTGCCCTGCGGCCTAACGGTCGTGGAAGTTGCCAAAAAAAACCCCGGCGCGAGGCCGGGGCTTTAATGAAATTGCTGGTTCTCTTTGTACCCAGTTCAAATAAGTAATTGCGCCATCATCATCAATACTGTGCATGTGAACCAAGTAAGCATGGCGCAGGTGAATCCAACATGTTCTTCACCAACTACTGTAACTACCATGTTTTCAGACCCAGCGGATCGATCCCCCTATCTTTGGACCCGTCCGGAGCTTAAGTAATTTCTTTCGCAATGTTAAACACTTTCGATCTCGCACTGCACCAATTGCTATTCACTCCATTTCGGCATAGCGGCTTATAATGGTGTATCCGTTTGATTACGCATAGAAACAAGGAAAATTCCTGCTGAGTTGAACTTTGATTCTTAGAGTTGAAATGCTAATCAGAGCTCGCTGTCATTCCGCTCTCTCCAAGCATTCATTTCCGGCCTTCCTTCGCGCTTCTTTAGATACTCACGGCAAGGATTGAGTGACCGCTCCGCTTTTGCGAGCAATCGACACACACGATAAAAGGCCCGGGGCTCAAGCTGACCCGCGGCAGCCTGCGTGCGAACCATACGCATAATTTCCCGCAACAGCGTCTCAATTTGGGTGATTTCCTGGCCGACATGTTCGGCTGCCTTACGGGGGCTCGGGTTTTTTTTATTCATGTTACCCCTAGGTTAGAAAGACACCCCTGCCATAGCGGGGCTCTGTCGCGCTCGACTTTGCGCCGGTATACCCGGCAACCTGTCGGGCGTGGCGTAAACCTGCGCCCGTCAGCTGGGCCGATACGACAGGATGGCTGCGGCAAACGGCTGGATGTTTTAAGTTGGTGAGCCCGCCCCCATACGCTCTTGTAGCCCGTTGTTGTTATCGGAACTTATGGCTCAGGGGGACGGGCTCAGACGACATTTTATCTAGGGGCTGGCCCCGGGTACAGACTGCTATCACTTTTATCCCGGAAGTAGATTCCTGGAATCCCTTGCTGAGAGTCGAGTTAGTAAAACGAGTAATGGTGAAAGCAGACGATAAATGAAGGAAAGCGTTTGAACATATCGTCTATGCCATCCCATAAGGAAAAGGAGTTGGGGCCGAAAAGTTTTGATGGGATGAGGACGTTGACGGGCTAGGGATAGCCGTTGGGCTGGGTAAAAGGAATTGCCGATGCCACGATAATCGCGATTTGACCTACCGGGATACCCGCTGCACGTGGTGCAGAGCGGCAGCGACTGCCTGGACCTCCCACTGGTCCAGCTTCTGATCCTAGTGACGCCGCTGGAAATCAACGTACCGGACCTCGGTTAAGTCTTCTTGTCTCCCCCAACGCCGGCAGCCGCTTCAGGGTTGATAGCTGTTGAGCCCCACGAAGGTGCCGCCGTTCTTTTGAGACAGGATTCGCATCAGGGCGGCGAAGCGGATACCGGTGGCCTGGGCGTTACCGGCCGCGGCGAACTGGACGGGAAACCCTACGGCATGGATCCGCACCCGCCGGTTACCGGATTTGTCTGCTTTGTTGATTGCGTCCACTTCCTGCACCACGGCCTCCAGCGATCCGCGTGAAAACTCGTCCCCAAAGACATACAAGCTGATCTTCTTGTCGCCGGCATAGAACTGCCGGATAGCCTTGGTGATCCCCTCCACCGGACTGCTGTTGCTGAAGGGGCTCCAGGATTTGAGGCGATTGAGAATGGCGCTGCGCCGCGCCGGCGTGTCGGGGATCCATTTCCCAGCGTATTGGGAAAACATGTAGTCGCCCATGTCGTTCATGACCTGGATGCCTTTGAGCTTTGGATAGATGTCCAGGGTTTCGGAGATCTTTTTGATCACCAGCGGCCAGGCATTTTGGAACATGCTTCCCGAGGTATCGATGATGAAAATGATGTATTCGCTGTCCACCGGTACCCCGCCTACGGTGGAGTCGCTGGCGGTGCGACGGTAGCTCTGGCCCAGCAGGCGCCTCATCTCCTCGCTCAGCTGCTGTCGGGCGGCGACCAGCTGGCCTTCGATGATGGCCTGGGTTTCGAAGCTTTGCCGCTCGGCGGCGAAGCGTCCGCGCACGGCCGAGAGGTCGCCCTGCAGGCGCGCGAGCTTGCGCTGCTCTTCCGAGAGCTGTGGCTGCAAAGCCTTGAGATCGCGATTGAGCACCGTGGTTTCGCCGCGTAACTCGTGGATCTGCTGTTCCAGCTCGGCGACGACACCGTCGAGATCAGCGCTGATCTTTTCGATCACCACCGGCTCCGCCACCTTGGAAATGATCAACAGCAGGATGATGGCGCCGAATCCGGCGGTGATCACGTCCAGAAACGAGATGCTGAATGCCTCTACGCTGCGGCGGCCTTTTTTCACGGCCAGTCCTTGGAAGGGCTGATGAACGAGCCCTGGGTAGTGGCGGCGAGCTTCCAAAATGCGCTGGCGGCCATAGGGTCGCCTTCCATGGGATAGAGGATGGTGTTGACGGGAATGCCCGAGGGCAGCGTCGCAATGGCGTCCTGGAAAAGCTGCAGGCGCTGGCGCCCCGAAACCTTGCTGCTTGCCGGCCTGGACCGTCCCTGGGTCGGCAGTCCGTCGGTGAGCAGCATGATGTTATCCGGCCGCGGTGTCATGGCGTTCACCACCGCCAGGGCGTTGCGCAGGCTGGTGCCGCCTTCAGGAATCAGCTGGCGCAAAGCCGCGATGGCCTGGTCCAGAGTATCGGCGTCATTCGCGGCCAGCCAGCGGCCCGCCGTGGCCGGGAGCATCGGCTGCGCCTTGGTGTTAAAGGCATAGATCTGGTAGCTGCTGGCGGTGGGCAGCTGACTCACCAGCCACTCCACGGTTGCAATCGCGCGGCGCCACTTTGCCGAGCGGCGTTTCTCGGCATCGGCCATATTGCGGCGCCGGATGACGTTGACGACAGTTTCGTCCAGCATGCTCGCCGATGCGTCCACCAGGAAGAGTATGCGGCTGCCCCCGACCTTGAGACCGGTAAGGTATTGCCGGTCCCCGTCTCCGAGGAATCGACGCACCCGCCTGCCCTGGTCTTGTTGACGCTGGGATTCGGCGCTCAAGCGTTTGCTCTCTTTGTCCAGCGACTTGAGATCGGCCTTCAGCGCGTTGATGTGAGCGATCTTGGCGAGTGTGTCCTTGTCGAGATCGGCAAGCTCCTCCTTGCTCTGTTGAATCAACGCCAATACGCGCTCGGAAAGACCCCGGGTGACCCGCTGCTCTTCTTTGCTCTGCTGCAATGCGTTTTTCAGCTCCACCAGATACCTTTCTCCCTCCAGAACCTGGCGCTCCAGGCGCACCACTTCACCTCGGCGATCATCGTGGACTTCGTTGCGCCGGGTAATGGTGTCGGCATTCACCAGCATGACCAGCAGGATCACCGAACCAAAGCCGCAGAACATCACGTCGAGGAACGAAAGCCCGATGATGTTGAGAGGTCTACGTTTCATCGACGCGCTCGGGCGGCGGACCGGTGGGTGGCCGCAACTCAGGCTTGGTGCGCCACGGCAGGCTAAGCGTCAGCGTATTGGGCGGGCCGCCGGTCAGGTGCGCCGCGTGACGCAACGCACCCAGGGCGGCGGCCCCCGGCGGTAACGGAACGATGTGCACGTCGTCGAGAAGAGCGAGCCGCTGCACGCATCCGGGCAAGGCGCAAAGCCGGTGAGAAAGCAGCAGGCTGAGCGGTCGTCGCAGTCGCGCATCCGCGATCAGTTCCGCGATGCGCTCGTAGGCGTCGCCGGCCGCGGCGACAACGGCATCCCGAGTCAGCTCGATGGCGTGAACGCGACCGTCGCGGGCGCGCATTTCCACCAGCGTGCTCGACTGTTCGAGCAGGTTCTTCAACCAGCCCGGAAGACGATCGTGCATCTCCTGCTCGGTCTCGCCGCGATGCAGAGGATCAAAACGCGATTCGCGTACGAACTGTCCGGCAATGAGCTTGATCCAGTTCTCGTATAAAGAAAACAAACCCACGGCTTCGCTGCTGGTGGCGGATCTACGGTGCAGCCGGGTGCCCTGTTCCAATACCGTCAGCACCACCCGGTGCAGATGCAGATCCAGATGCAGCAGCACGTTGTTTGAAGAAGGTTGACGGCAACTCGCCAGCGCCGCATCCACCAGCCCTCGGATCGGCACGCGGTGCTCTTCGGCGATGCCCAACAGCAGACCGAGCTGTTGCTGGGTATACGTGCCCGGCACCACGAAGATGGCGCCTTCGGCGTCGGCGGGCCTGCGATCCCACAAATGCGCCAGGTGCGCGGCGGCCAGATCGGCCACCATGCTCGCCTGGGGAACGGGCCGCGCCAGGGTCTGCGTGCTCAAGGCGTCCCAGAAAAGATTGTGAACCAGCCGCGGGTTCAGCTTCGAATGGCGCCTGGCGGGCTCACCCACCAGAAAGCCGCCGTCATCGACGATGGCATAGCCGGGGCTCTCCAGCAGCAGTGAATCTCCCGAAGCCAGCTCGACTCCCGCATCATTGAGCGCTATGGCGACTAAGCCCAACGAACCGATCCGTTTACTTATCTTGCAGGTGGCGGATCAGGCGCTGGTCACAATAAAGCTCGGTGTCCAGCACCAGCCTTTCCTGCATCAGCTGCAGCTGGTGAACGAAAAACATCAGCACGATGCTGATGATCAGCGCAATTAGCGTGGAGTTGAAAGCCACACCCAGACTCTGGGTGACGCCGGTGATGTCTCCCTCCACCGCCTTGTGGGCCTGGCCCAGGGCGTCGCCGATGCCCCGGACCGTGCCGATGAAGCCGATGCAGGGGATGGCCCAGGCGATGTAGCGGATCATCGAAAGCTCCGATTCCAGCCGTTCGCCTTCCGATTCGCAGACGTCGCGGGTGGCGGCGGAGACGGCGTGGACGTCGCGGGTGGCGTCGAAGCGCTGCAAACCGGTGAGCAGCGCCCGGGGCAGGAGAGAATTCTTCACCGCTTCCGGCAGTGACTGGACCTTTCGCGACAGCGCGCGCGCATCCTCGGGAAGCACCCGCATGTCCTCGGAAAGCAATGTCAGATCCTCATCCAGCAGCAGCTTCTGACGATGGACCGCTACCCCCTTGTAGCCGAGGATCGCAAACGCCCACAGCATCAGTATGAAACAGGCCTCCTGCTCGAAATCCCGCACCAGCACATAAAAAGATCGCTTGGCCACGTAGTCGGGATCGGCCTTCATCTGCGCGAACTCCTGCTCCAGGAAAGCGTCGGCGTTGGGACGGATCACGGTGACGTAGACCGCGTGCACGATGATGATCGCGACGATCAGTGCGAACACCTGGTAAACGAACTCGGCGGGAAAGCTCTTCTTCATCAATCACAAGCCTCTAAAACCGGAGACGGCGATGGCCAGCGCCGCGAAAGCGTGACGTATAACCAGTTCTGAGCAAGTCGACTTCGCTTCGCCTGCTGGAATTCAACAATTTCGTTCCGGCTCTCAGCGGCCAGGTGAGAAATCCGGCTTATGGAAACTCTGATTAATTCTTTTGGAATAAGTCGAGATGCAAAATGTTCGAACTCGAAGCGCAGATCGCAGCGAATAGCCCGCCTGTTCGCAAGAACGGCAGCGCAGAAGTCGGACATTTGGCGCTTAAGGCATCCCGTCACGAATGAATCAGAGGTTCCTTAGATATCCACAGGGAAGGCGACCGCCGTATCGGCGGAAACCTTTTCGCTGGGAACGAACGGTTCGATACTTTTTCCTTGGTCGTTAGCCGTGCTCTCGGGCGGCGGCTTCGCCGGCACGGTTTGCTCAGGGGGTTGCGCCTTCGCAGCGGGGGGTTCACCGGCAGGCTCGTCGCCCGCGGCCGTCATCGGCGCCAACAAAACAAGCGCAAGCAAAGCCCGTCTAATCCACATGTTATTGCGCATAGCGTGCAATCCTGAATCCCAGATCCGGGCGCGGCTTGTTGCTGTAGTCGCGGTAGCTGAAACGCAATTCGCTGATACTCGCGTGCCGCCAGCTGGAGCCGCGCACCGCGTGATGCTTGCCTTCCGCGGGGCCCATGGGATCGGTGACGAGCTTGCGGGGCGCGTTCGGATATACCGCGTATTGATCATGGCACCATTCTGCCACGTTGCCGCCCAGATCGAAGATCCCCAAGGCGTTGGCGTCGAAACTCCCCACCGGCGCGCTGACCGGAAAGCTATCGTTGTAAGCGCCGATCACGTTGACCAGCCCGCCGCTCGCCGACGCATCGGCATAGTTGCCGGCTTTTCCCGATGGCGGAAAGCCGTCGCCCCAGGGATATTTGAGAGGCGTTGTGCCTGCGGCCATGCGCGCGGCGAAGGCCCACTCAGCCTCGGTGGGTAAGCGATAACCGTTGCTGGGCGGCTGCACGGCGACAAAGGAGTCTCCCTGTTTTTCGTAAGCCGGCGTCAACGAGTCCCTCTGGCTCAGCCAGTTGAGATAGCCCACGGCTTGCTCCCAGCTCACGTTGACCACCGGCTGGGTGGGGCCGTTGAGATCGCCGCCTTGGGCGGCGCCCGAGGTGTGGGTGCTGGCGAAGCGCCGAAACTCTTCGTTGGTGACTTCCTTCACGCCCAGGTAATACGGACGGGTGAGTTGCACCAGCCGCAGATTCTCGTTGGCCCGCCGGCCCTGCTCGCGGCGCGATGCGCCCATGGTGAAGCGCCCCGGCCGGATCAGGCGAAGCAGCTGACCGGCGCCGGTGGTGATGAAGTCCGGCGTGGTTCTGGCCTTGGCCTGGGCTACCGTTTCGAGCTTCACCGTCAGGTTCTGGCTTAAGCCCGCCCGCGGCGTCACCGTGGTGGCATAGGTTTCGTAGCCGGGCTTTCTGATTTCCAGGGCATGGGGAACGGTAGTGAGTTTGAGGCGCCGGGTCGCCGCGCCCGCCGGCTTGCCGTCCACCCACAGCTTGGCGTCGGCGGGCTCGCTGGTGAGAAACACGACGCCGTACTCCGGCGCAAGCTCCACCGTGATGGTTTTATTTTCCGCAGGCGCCACCGAAACCGAGCGGGTCGCGGTTCCGTACCCGGCTTTGGCGAGCTTGATGAC
>Ga0224512_10004722_pt1 | contig 11407 bp, 9 predicted proteins | sample SF_May12_sed_USG_4_FD_169103 | JGI IMG/M metagenome (GOLD analysis project Ga0224512, IMG submission 169103) | Sediment microbial communities from San Francisco Bay, California, United States - SF_May12_sed_USGS_13 | ecosystem: Environmental > Aquatic > Marine > Sediment | place: USA: California... | reverse complement strand
GACCCGGTTCCGGCCTGACAGGGAAAACCAGCGCGATGGCCGAATTCTCACATTTTGACAAGCACGGCAAGGCGGTTATGGTCGACGTGTCCGGCAAGGACGTGACCGCGCGAACCGCTACCGCCGCCGGCAGCGTCGTCATGCAGCCGGAGACCATCCGCATGATCGTCGAGGGCGGTGTTAGCAAGGGCGACGTGCTCTCGGTCGCGCGCCTCGCCGGCATCATGGGCGCCAAGCGCACCCCTGACCTGATCCCGCTGTGCCATCCCCTTGCCCTGACCTCGGTGACGGTCGACCTGACGGTCGACGAGGCCCGCAACGCGGTGGACATCACGGCGACCTGCAAGCTGAAGGGGCGCACCGGCGTCGAGATGGAGGCGCTGACCGCCGTCGCGGTGGCGGCGCTTACCATTTACGACATGTGCAAGGCGGTCGACCGCGGCATGCAGATCGCCGATATCCGGCTGACCCGCAAGGCGGGCGGCAAGTCCGGCGAGTTCAGGACCGGCTGATGCTGTCGGTCGACGACGCCCTCGCGCGCATCCTTGGCGCCCTTAAGCCGCTGCCGGCGGAGCAGGTTTCCGTCGCCGACGCGCTTGGACGGGCCCTGGCCGAGGACGTCGCGGCGCGCCGCACGCAGCCACCGGCCGCGGTATCGGCCATGGACGGCTACGCGGTGCGGGCTGCCGACGTGAAGACGGTTCCGGCGGTCCTGAAGGTGATCGGCCAGGCGCCGGCAGGCGACGCCTTCACAGGCACAGTTGGCGCCGACCAAGCGGTACGGATCTTCACCGGCGGGCCGGTGCCCGATGGCGCCGACGCGATCGTCATGCAGGAGAATACGCAAGCCGGCGACGGCACGGTCACGGTTCTTGAGAGCGTCGACGAAGGCCGCTTCGTGCGCCGGGCCGGGCTGGACTTTGCGGCCGGCGACGTGCGGCTGAAGGCAGGCCGCGTGCTGACCGCGCGCGATGTTGGCCTCGCCGCGGCGATGAACGTGCCCTGGCTGATGGTGCGCCGCCGCCCACGCGTCGCCATCCTGGCGACCGGCGACGAAATCGTCATGCCTGGCGATCCGATCGGCCCGAGTCAGATCGTCAGCTCGAACAGCATTGCGCTTGCCGCGGCAATCCGCGTGTTCGGCGGCGAGCCCTGCATGCTGGGCATCGCGCCGGACGACCGCGATGCGCTTGCCGTCATGGCGGCCGGCGCGGCCGGCGCAGACCTGCTGCTGACCAGCGGCGGGGCCTCGGTCGGCGACCACGATCTGGTGCAAAGCGTGCTCGGCGAGATCGGCTTCGAACTGGGGTTCTGGAAGATCGCCATGCGGCCCGGCAAACCGCTGATCTTCGGCCATGTCGGCGATACGCCGGTGCTCGGGCTGCCAGGAAACCCCGTTTCGGCACTGGTCTGCGCGATGATCTATCTGCGCCCGGCCATGGCGCGGATGCTCGGGGCCGCGGACGCGGCAGCGGCGCCGCGTCTTACCGCGCGGCTGACCGAACCGCTCGGCGAGAACGACGAACGGCAGGACTACCTTCGCGCCAAGCTCGGCAACGACGCCGACGGCGGGCTTGCGGTCACCCCTTTTTCGCGCCAGGACAGCTCGATGCTGGCGATGCTCGCCGCGGCAGACTGCCTGATCCTCCGTGTGCCCCACGCGCCGGCGCTCGACACCGGCGCCGTTGTCGAAATCCTGACGATTCCAGCTGGCCTTCTATCTGCCTGAAAAAACCCTGCGTCACGCCGAATTCCCTCTTGACCGTCGGGAAGAACCAAACTAGAACATGTGGTGATGTTTTGGTTTTGTTCTATATGTGGTAGCCACCGGATTACGGACCACAAGGACGGAACCGCCCGCGGCAGCGGAAGGGACCAGGCGGTTCAGGGAACGAGACTCGACCGGGAGGGGCTATGCGACCAAGGGGGATAGACCGGCCATGCTGACACGCAAGCAGTACGAACTTCTTAACTTCATAAACGAACGGCTCGAATCGACCGGCGTATCGCCGTCCTTCGATGAAATGAAGGATGCGCTGAAACTGAAGTCGAAATCGGGCATCCATCGGCTCATCACCGGGCTCGAGGAGCGCGGTTTCATCCGCCGCCTGCCGCATCGCGCCCGGGCGCTGGAAGTTACCCGCCTGCCCGAAAATATGGGCGGCCAGGCCAGGGGCAATGTGGTGCGGCCCGATTTCAGGAGCGGCGCGCCGGTGGTGGCTGGCGAAAGCGCCACCCTGCCGCTGCTTGGCCGGATCGCCGCAGGCACGCCGATCGAGGCGCTGCGCGACAATTCCGACGATGTCGAGGTGCCCGCGGCGCTGGTCGGAGGCGGCAATCACTATGCGCTGACGGTTGAAGGGGATTCGATGATCGACGCCGGCATTTTCGATGGCGATACCGTGCTTATCAAGAGCTGCGATACGGCCGACAATGGAACCATCGTCGTTGCCCTGATCGACGATGCCGAAGTCACCCTCAAGCGGCTGCGCCGCAAAGGCGCCTCGATCGCACTGGAGGCGGCAAACCCAGCCTACGAAACACGAATCTTCGGCCCGGACAGGGTCAAGGTGCAGGGGCGGCTGGTCGGCCTGATGCGCACGTACTGACCGGCGGTTACGCGCCCCACGAACGTCAACGCCGATGTCGGCGCATGAACGACGACCAGGGCCGGTTGCCCTGGTAAACGGCGACCGTCCGGATTCGAATTGCCTCCGCGTCCACCCACAGCGCGGTGGCGCCATTTCGCCACAAATCGAACCGGTCGATGACCAGACGCGGGTTCGGGCATCGACTGCGGACCGGCACCGCGCTGACCAGAATATCGGCCCGACGGCAGTCCTCGTCGAGGGCGTGACCGTCGTGCAGCAGCGCAATCTCCAACCCCGCCACCCGGTACACACAGCCGAGAGAATCGCAGGCCAACCCCGCATCCGGCGTGCTGCCACCGGTTGGCCAGAAGTCGGCGCCGGATTGCCCGTTCCGCTCCAGCCAGATGCCGGCGAGGAACCGGTCCCGGCGCCTGTCGGACAGGCTCAATCGGCCGTCGGAGAGGCGCGCCGCCATCAGCCGCGCGTCGCCGGACACGAGGATGTCCGGCCCCCGGTAGAGCGGTATCGTCGCGACGCCGGAAAGGATCGCCAGCAATCCCAGATAGCGCCATTGGCGCCGCCACAGGCACAACCACAGGCCGCCGAGCGCAACCATGACAAGCCCGGCAAGCGGCATTGCGGGCACGTGCCGGACTGCACCTGGCCAGCCGGCGACCACTGCCGCGATCCATAGTACAGCATCGATCCCCGACCCCATCGCCGCCAGTGCCGGCCCCTCGAGGCCGAACGGCATCAGCAGCGCGGCGATCACCGCCGAGGGCATGATCCACAACGCAGTGACCGGCACCGCCAGCATATTCGCCGGCAGGCCGTAAACGGCAATGCGGCCGAAATGATGCAGACCGACCAACCCGGTGGCGACGCTGGCGATAATTGTCGTTACGGCCACACCCGCCGCATACATGAAGATCCGGCCGGCAAGGCCGCCCGGCAGCGCCGAGCGCACGGTCTGCAAACGTTCGCGTCCCGCCTCGTAGAAGGCGACCAGCGCGACCACCGCGGCGAACGACATCTGAAAACTGGCGCCCAGGAGGCTTTCCGGCGCGAGCAGCAGCACGGCAACTGCGGCCCAGGCCACGAGCCGCATGGAGATCGCCTCGCGATCCAGCAACACTGCAATCAGCACGAGGCCGGTCATCAGGAATGCGCGCTGGGTCGGCACCGGCGCACCGGCCAGCAGCAGATAGGCGAAACTTCCGGCGATCGCGGCCACAGCGGCCCATTTCTTGATCGGATGACGCAGGGCCAGCCGCTCGGAAAGGGCCAGCACCGCGCGCATGCCAAAAAACAGGGTTGCCGCAACCAGCCCGAGATGCAGGCCTGAGATTGCGAGCAGATGGGCGAGTCCGGAATCACGCATGGAATGAAGGCTGGTTTCCGAAATCGCGCTCCGGTCTCCGGTCATCAGTGCCGCCGCGACGGCGCCGGTCTGGCCCGGTAGCGCCTGCCGGATCCGCCCCGCGATGCGGTATCGCAGACCGACCAAGCGAAGCCGCAGCGAGGATGTCTCCTTATCGGCCAATAACCGTATCGGCCCCAGGGCAAAACCCGTTGCGCCCAGTCCCCTGAACCAGGCGCTGCGCTGGAAATCGAAAGCGCCGGGCGCGGCTGGCGCGAACGGTGGCGACAGTTTGGCGAAGACCTCGATGCGCGCGCCGACGGCGGCACGGTCGCCGCGACGGAGTTTGACCCGGACCCGCTGCGGTGTTTGTCCGGGAGTATATTCTTCCAGACCGACCGACTCCAGGGTCACACGCGTGCCGCCAGGCAGGTCCTCCACCTGGACCACGAGTCCGGAGACCGAGGCCGGTCCGTAGGGCCCGTCAAGAACCGGGGCCGCCGCAAGATGACTGCGCAGCTGCGCCGCAGCAAACCCGCCGGCCAGCAGCGCCCCGGCCAACCAGACCAGCAGAAGGCCAGGGTTTCGCCGGGTTGCGCCCGCGACCGCAAGACAGACCGCCAGCGCCGCCGCGCCGCCCCAGGGCGCCGGCTCAACAGGCAACGCGAAATAACCGCCGATGCCGGCACCGAGCAGGACCGGCACCCAGAGCGGCCAACGCTCCCGTTCGGTCAGCACGATTTCCGCCAGATCCACGCCCACCCGTCGCAGGAGCCCCGCTTTTGGCCCTGCGCCGCGCGCTTCCGGTGCCGCTCGCTCGATCATCCCCATATTCGCCTTGTGGTGGCAAAAACGATTTTGCCGCAACGCGGACCAATGTGCTACATCCGCCCGGGCTTTTGCGAGCCTCCCAACCGGATTTCGAGGACAGGCCATGACGGTTACGACCCGGTTCGCACCGTCGCCGACAGGTTTTCTCCACATCGGCGGCGCCCGTACCGCTCTTTTCAACTGGTTGTTCGCACGTCATCACGGCGGTCGCTACCGGCTGCGGATCGAGGACACGGACCGCGAGCGCTCCACGCCGGAAGCGATCGAGGCGATCCTGGAGGGCCTCAAATGGCTGGAACTCGACTGGGATGGCGACGTCGTCTACCAATCCGCCAACCGTGACCGGCACGCCGCGGTCGTGCAGGCGCTTCTGGATGAGGGGCTGGCCTACCGCTGCTACAGCACCCCCGCGGAACTTGCCGAGATGCGCGAAACGGCGAAGGCCGAGGGCCGGCCGATGCGCTATGACGGGCGCTGGCGCGACCGTGATCCGGCGGACGCGCCAGCGGGCGTGGAACCGGCGATTCGCCTGAAGGCGCCCCAGGAAGGCGAGACCTTGATCGCAGACGCGGTCCAGGGCGAGGTGCGCATCGCCAACGAGCAGTTGGACGATATGGTCATGCTGCGCAGCGACGGCACGCCCACCTACATGCTGTCGGTCGTCGTCGACGATCACGATATGGGGATCAGCCATGTGATCCGCGGTGTCGACCATCTGACCAATGCGGCGCGGCAGACGCAATTGTTCAAGGCGCTCGGCTGGGATGTGCCTGTCTTTGCCCATGTTCCGCTGATTCACGGCCCCGACGGCGCGAAACTCTCGAAGCGGCACGGTGCCCTCGGCATCGACGCCTATCGGGACATGGGCTATCTGCCGGAGGCGATGCGCAATTACCTGCTGCGGCTCGGCTGGGCGCACGGTGATGCGGAGATCATCGACACCGAGCAGGCCGTCGCCTGGTTCGGACTGGACGCGGTCGGCCGCTCGGCGGCACGCTTCGATATCGCCAAGCTGGAAAGCCTGAACGGCCATTATATGCGTGAAGCCGATGATGCGCGGTTGCTCGCGCTGATCCTGCCGATCCTCGCCGGGCGCCTCGGACAACAGGTTGACGCAACCGGTCGGGACCGTCTCCTTTCAGGTATGGGCAGCCTTAAGCAACGTGCGAAGTCACTGCTAGAACTTGCTGATAATTCTCTATTTTTTTTGGTCTCTCCAGCCTACCCCCTGGAAAACCAGAAGGCCGCGAAACTGCTCGTCGGCGATGGCGCCGGACTGGTGGCGGAGGCGGCTAGCAGGCTCGCGGAACTGGAAGCCTGGGAGCCGCTGGCGATGGAAGATCTGGTCCGCGACATGGCGGAGCAGAAGGGTCTCGGACTCGGCAAGATCGCGCAGCCGCTGCGCGCCGCCCTGACCGGCTCCAACGTATCGCCCGGAATCTTCGAAGTCATGCAGATCCTCGGGCGCGAGGAAAGCCTTGAGCGGCTTTCCCGGGCGTCGGTGGACGCTGCTACGCAGAAGACCTGACCAGGCGGCCGGCACCAAATCCGGGCGGTCGCGAGGCGCAGTGCCGGTAAGCGCCCGACGTTTCGCTGCACCGCGGCAAACCGGCGCACCAGTGCTTGTGTATGTTTGCTCCGTGCCCTGCGGCAGGGTATAATCGCACGAACGCCAAATTGGGATGCGGCAGCGCAGCGAACCACTCGGGCGAACGCGCCCCGCACCGTTCTCGAACAACATCTTGCGAGGCAACCATGAGCGACGGATCCACCGCCACTAAGCACGTCGTCACCGGGGACGTGGTGTCGATGAAGGACCACCGCAGCGGCAAGACGTTCGACTATCCGATCTTCGACGGGTCGGTCGGTCCTTCGGTCGTGGACATTCGGAAATTCTATGCCGATACTGGCTATTTCACATACGATCCAGGCTACACGTCGACCGGGTCCTGCGAATCCGGAATAACCTTTATCGATGGCGAGGAAGGGGTTCTTCTCTATCGGGGCTACTCGATCGAGGAACTGGCCGAGAACAGCGATTTCATGGAGGTCTGCTACCTTCTGCTGGAAGGCGAACTGCCCAATGCGGAAGAAAAGGCGCGGTTCAACAATCACATCACCTATCATACGATGCTGCATGAACAGCTGCAGTATTTCTACCGCGGGTTTCGTCGCGATGCCCACCCGATGGCCGTCATGGTCGGCGTGGTCGGCGCCCTCTCGGCCTTCTATCACGATTCAACCGATATCTCCGATCCCCAGCAGCGCATGGTCGCCTCGCACCGGCTGATCGCCAAGATGCCGACGATCGCCGCCATGGCCTACAAGTATTCCACGGGCCAGCCCTTCGTCTATCCGCGGAACGACCTTTCCTTTGCCGCGAACTTCCTCCACATGACGTTTGCGACACCCTGCGAGGAATACAAGATCCGCCGGTCGGTGGCCCGCGCCATGGACAGGATCTTCATCCTCCACGCCGACCACGAGCAGAATGCCTCGACCTCAACGGTGCGTCTCGCCGGGTCGTCCGGCGCAAATCCGTTCGCCTGCATCGCAGCGGGAATCGCGTCGCTCTGGGGGCCCGCCCATGGCGGTGCGAACGAGGCTGTTCTGACCATGCTCGGCGAAATCCGAACCAAGGATCGGGTGCCCGAGTTCGTCAAACGCGCCAAGGACAAGGACGACCCGTTCCGCCTCATGGGCTTCGGCCACCGGGTCTACAAGAACTATGACCCGCGCGCGGCGGTTCTGCGGCAGTCGTGCCACGAGGTCCTCGAGGAACTCGGCGTGCAGCACGAACCACTGCTCGACCTGGCCATGGAGTTGGAACGGATCGCGCTGGAGGACGACTATTTCGTGAACCGCAAGCTGTTCCCCAACGTCGATTTCTATTCCGGCATCATCCTGCGGGCCATGGGCTTCCCGACGTCGATGTTCACGGTGCTCTTCGCGGTCGCTCGTACGGTTGGCTGGATCGCACAGTGGCGCGAGATGATCGAGGATCCCGAACAGAGGATCGGGCGGCCGCGCCAACTCTACACGGGCCATCCGAAACGCCCCTACGTGCCCGTCGACAAGCGCGGATAGAGCGATTCAGGTGTTTTCCCGTCGGCGGCCTGCAGCGGCAACCGCCGCCTTTAGCCGCCGGTTCGTGCCGTTCAGGCGCGCTCGATCAATTCGATCTTGTAACCGTCCGGGTCCTCGATAAAGGCGATGACCGAGCCGCCGTGCTTCATCGGGCCGGGCGGGCGCGGAATGCTGACGCCCTCCGCCTTCAGGGCCTCGCAGGTCTTGTAGATATCGGGCACGCCGATTGCCAGATGGCCGAATCCGGTCCCGAGATCGTAAGGTTCCTTCTGTCCCCAGTTGTGGGTCAGCTCGACGACGGTGCTCTCCGTCTCGTCGCCGTAACCAACGAAAGCGAGCGTGAACTCGCCGCTCGGGTAGTCCTTGCGGCGCGTCAGCTTCATGCCGAGCAGCCGGGTATAATAATCGATGGATTTATCGAGATCCCTGACCCGGATCATGGTGTGAAGAAGCCGGAATTTTCCGGTATCGGCGTCGGCGCTCATAGACCGTCCTTTCCAGATATCAGTTGTTTCAGTTTTCGATCCCTGTGCCCGTTGATGGGCCGGTATCGCCGATAATGTCAAGAACTGCCCGCGCCGCACGCCGGCTCGGCGCCTCGCCGCCAAGACCGAGCTCGCGAAGCGCCGGCTGACTGGCCTCGACCTGGGCCAGTCCGGCCGGCCCCAGAAGCTGCTCGAGCTCCTGCGCGAGACGTTCCGGACGGCAGTCGTCCTGAATGAGTTCGGGAACGATTTCCCTTCCCTCGATGATATTGACCAGGTTTCCGTATTTGACCGACAGCATGCGCCGTACGATGAAGTGGGTCAGCGGCGCGACGCGGTAGGCGATGACCGTCGGTACCCGTGCCAGCGCCAGCTCCAGCGCAACGGTTCCCGAAGCCGCAAGGGCGGCGTTGGAACCCGCCATGGCATGGTATTTCTCCACCTCGCCACGAATCATCAACGGCGTGCCCGGCCAGGCGGCGACATGGCGTTCGACCATGGCGGCGACGCCCGGCACGGTCGGGACGACGACCCTCATTTCCGGGTACCGGCGTCGGAACAATTCCAGTGCGCCGCCGAAATCGGCGGCAAGCCGCGCGACCTCGGCCCGCCGGCTGCCCGGCAGCACGCAGATCAGGGGGACGTCACGCGCGATGCCGTGCCGCTGGCGGAACATACCACCGTCGCCACCGCCAGCGCCGCTCTCGACGACCGGGTGGCCAGTGAAGGTACAAGGCAGGCCAGCACGCTCGAACCAGGGCGGCTCGAACGGCAGCAGCGCCAGGAGATGCGAGAAGTCACGGGCGAACCCCTTGGCCCGCCCCGGCCGCCAGGCCCAAACGGTGGGTGCGACATAATGGATGCGGGGAATCTTGCGATCCCGTACGCGCCGCGCCACCCGCCGCGTGAAGTCGGGCGAATCGATGGTGATCAGCGCCCGGGGGCGGGCCACGTCCACCGCCGCCGCGGCCTCCCTGATACGCCGCAGCAATCGCGGCAGATGCGGCAGGATTTCGGCCAGCCCCATCACCGAGAGCTCATCCATAGGGAACAGGCTTTCCAGGCCGTGTGCCTGCATCGCCTCACCACCAATGCCGGCGAACCGAACGCCGCCCGATGTCATCTCGGACAGCGCAGCCATCAACCTGCCGCCCAGCACATCACCGGAAGCCTCGCCGGCAATGATGAAGATGGGCGGCGCCCCGGCCATCAGTCCTGCGTCACGCCGACGACGAACAGCCCGGCGCGGTCAGCCGCTTCGGCCAGTTCGTCCCGGTCGACGATAATCGTGGCGCCCGCCTCGATCGCAATGCCGCGGAGCCCCGCCTGGGCGGCGCGAGTCACGGTGTCGGGTCCGATCGTCGGCATGTCGACCCGGGTTTCCTGCCCATGCTTGCTGAACTTGACGAGAACGCCACCTGGCCCGTCACGCCGAAGCGATCCGCAACGCTGCAGCAGGGCATCGGTGCCTTCGACGGCTTCGACGCCAAGCACCATGCCCTGTTGCACGACGACGGCCTGCCCGACGTCGACACGGCCAAGGGCCGCGAGCACCGCCTTGCCACGCGCGATATCCGCCTCGCCCTGCGCGTCCGGCCGGTGCCGGCCCAGTGCACCCCCCTCTGCACGCAGAGCCGGCAGCAACTCGCCAATTCCGACAACCCGGTATCCCTCCTCCTCAAGCTCCCGGATCAGTGCACGCAGCAATCCGTCGTCGCCTACCCCTTTCAGGCCAAGCCTGGCGAAGAATTTCACCGCACGCAGATCGGGCCGCAGATCCATCAGGGATGGCCGCCGCACCCGGCCCGCCATCACCAGCTCGTCAATGCCCTGTTCTTGAAGAATCGCGAAACCCCGACCGGCGGCACCGATGCGGACCCATTCGTGGGGAGCGGTTTCCACGACCTCCGGGTCGGCCTGCCCCTTGAGCGCCAGCACGAAGAAGTCGCGCCCGGACTCACGACAGGAGTCGATCAGGAGTTGCGGCAGACGGCCGCCGCCCGCGACGATACAGAGTTTACCCGTCATTCTCCGACTTCGGGCGAGTCAGGCCGCGTGTCGATTTGCCGCGAATGAATTCCACCACCTGCTCGACGGCCGCATTGCCCGGGTATTCGCCCGCCACCGAATCCACGCGCTCTCCCAGCGTACCCCTTTCATCGAAGATACCCTTGAACGCGGAACGCAGCCCGTGGATCACCTCTCGGTCGAACCCGCGGCGCTTCATACCGACGATATTGAGGCCGGACAGGCTGGCGCGTTCGCCGGTAACCGAACCGAACGGAATGACGTCCTGCTCGACGCCCGAGAGCCCGCCAATCATGGCATGACTACCGATGCGCACGAACTGGTGGACCGCGGCCAGACCGCCGATCACGGCAAAATCGTCGACCGTCACATGGCCGGCGAGCGTCGCATTGTTGGCCATGATGACGCCGTTTCCCACGCGGCAATCATGCGCGACATGAACGCCGATCATGTAGAGCCCATCATCACCGATTCGGGTTTCCATGCCGCCGCCCTCGGTGCCCGGGTTCATGGTCACATACTCGCGGATCACATTATTCCGCCCGACGACCAGCCGGGACGCCTCGCCCCTGTATTTCAGATCCTGCGGCGCAAGGCCGATGGACGCGAAGGGATAGATCTGCGTGCCCGCTCCGATGGTCGTCCGGCCATCGACGACGACGTGCGGCTTGAGTGTGACGCCGTCCTCCAGGGTCACCTGCGCACCGACAACGCAGTACGGTCCGATTGTCACGCCGTCACCGACGCTCGCCTTCTTGTCGACGATGGCGGTCTTGTGGATGTCGGTCATCGATCGACAAGCATCGCCGCGAACGTGGCATCCGCGACGACCTTCCCGTCGACCATCGCCTTGCCCTCGAATTTCCAGACCGCACCCCGGGTGTGTTTCCTGGTGACGTGGATGTGCATGACGTCGCCCGGGACCACGGGCTTACGGAACCTGGCAGAATCGATCGACATGAAGTAAACCAGCTTGTTCTCCGCCTCGGAACTCAATGTGTGGCACACAAGGACCGCCGACGTCT
>Ga0224512_10004721_pt1 | contig 11408 bp, 12 predicted proteins | sample SF_May12_sed_USG_4_FD_169103 | JGI IMG/M metagenome (GOLD analysis project Ga0224512, IMG submission 169103) | Sediment microbial communities from San Francisco Bay, California, United States - SF_May12_sed_USGS_13 | ecosystem: Environmental > Aquatic > Marine > Sediment | place: USA... | reverse complement strand
AACGATCGATGCAGGGAATGTTGCCTGCGAAGTCTGCCTGAAAGAAATACCCCTCAATGAAGCGGGAATAGTCGAGGTCAATGACTACGTGCTGTATTTCTGCGGACTGGACTGTTACCACCAGTGGCGCGCAACGCAGGACGACAATACCGCCGTGGACGACTGAGTGGTCTCAGTAGTCCGACGCTTCCTGTAACTCACGCAGATAACGAAACAGCCGGCGCGATGCGCCCGGTGGCTGGCCGTTTGACTGTTCACTGCGTGCCAGGCGGACCAGCTTGCGCAGCAATTGCCGTTCGGCGCGGGGAAAGTGCGACAGCACTTCGGGCAGGGCATCATCGCCTTTCAACAGCAGTTTCTCACGCAGGTCCTCCAGCAGGTGGAATTCCCGGGTAGAGGTGAGGTGCTGGTGCTCGCGGGCCTGGACCGCTGCCTGCACAGGCGCCGCATCGATATCCTGCATCAGTTTGCCGATAAACGACAGCTGGCGCTTGCGTGCACTGTTCGAGGTGATCTTTTTGGCGGTCAGCAGTGCTTCCAGCAGGCGCTCCGGGATGGCGAGCTGACGCAGGCTGTCATCGCTGAACTCGAGCAGTTTGATACCCAGTTCCTTCAGCGCATGCACCTCGCGTTTGCGCTGCGATTTGCTGATTTCATCCGTTTCGTCAAAGTCCATGGGGGCCTAGGATAGCGCGTTGGCGCGCATTTGTCCGCGCACCGGGCGACCGGTAGAATCGCTGCTTCACGCACAGGGAGCCGACATGGGCGACATACAGAATAGTGAAATGAATGCACCGTTACCGGATACGTCCACCCTCGAGGCGATGGTGCACGAGATCCTCAGACAGGCGCAGGCAAAGGGCGCAGACGAGGTGGAGGCGGGCGTCAGCCTCGATGCCGGCCTGTCGGTTACGGTACGCCTGGGCGAGACCGAGACACTGGAATACAACCGCGACCGGACGCTGGGGCTGACCGTCTATTTCGACCAGCGCAAGGGCTCGGCCTCGACGGCAGATTTCACGCCGGAAGGCATCGCCACTACGGTGGCCGCGGCCTGCGATATCGCGCGTTACACCAGCCGTGATGAGTACGCTGGTCTGGCGGACCCGGACCGCCTGGCACGCGTTATCCCGGACCTCGACCTTTATTATCCCTGGGACATCGATGCCGGACGCGCGCTTGAGCTGGCCACGGAATGTGAAGACGCGGCCCGTGCCGTCGATGAACGCATCGATAATTCCGAGGGCGGCACGGTGTCGAGTTATGTCGGCCTGCGGGTAAAGGGTAACAGCAATGGCTTTCTGGGCTCGTACAAGTCCAGCTATCACTCGCTCAGCTGCGCCGTGGTCGGACGCCAGGGCAACGAGATGCAACGCGACTACTGGTCGGATGCCGCGCGTGATGCGCGTGACCTGCCGTCACCGGCATCCATCGGCAGAAAAGCGGGCGAGCGCACGGCGCAGCGACTCGGCACGCAACGCCTGTCGACCCGGCAGGCGCCGATCCTGATTGCCGCCGAGACCGCCGGCAGCCTGTTCCGTAATTTTATCCAGGCCATCAGCGGCAGTGCGCTGTACCGCAAGTCCACCTTCCTGCTCGATCACCTCGGTAAGCCGGTGTTCCCGGACTTCATGCGTATCCACGAAGAGCCGTTGCTGAAGAAGGGACTGGGTAGCGCGCCGTATGACTCGGAAGGCGTTGCCACCGCGCCGCGCGACATAATTACCGATGGTGTATTGCAGGGTTACGTGCTGAATTCCTACGCGGCCCGCAAGCTGGGTATGGAAACCACCGGCAATGCCGGCGGCGTGCGTAACCTGACCATTGATCCCGGCGAGCAGGACCTGCCCGCGCTGTTAAAGACCATGGGTAGCGGATTGCTGGTGAGCGAATTCATCGGCTTCGGCGTCAATATCGTCACCGGCGATTACTCGCGCGGTGTGGCGGGCTTCTGGGTGGAGAACGGCGAGATCCAGTACCCGGTTGACGAGATTACCGTCGCCGGCAATTTGCGCGACATGTTCATGGGCATTGCCGAGGTCGGCAAGGATGTGGATATGCGCGGTAATATTCGCACCGGTTCGGTGTTGATAGACAACATGACCATTGCCGGCGCCTGATTCACGCCTGCAGAAAGCTGCTGCAGGAACGCAGCGCGTCCGCGAATCACATCATGGCCAGGGCACAATTATCGTTAATATCAGGGGTAATTGTGCCCGGCACGGTGCAGCTTTCAGGTGCCGAAATCGTATCCGGCATCAACACCATCCTCTGAAATTCTGACGTTGATCTTTGTGCCGGGTGTAAAATAGACAGGCTTCGACTCGATCTCTCGTCCATCGGCATAACGCACGGTAAAAACCATCGAGGCCTCACCCCTGACCGTTATTGGCATTAACGATCCTGGCTTGACGATACCAAGGTGTTTGGTTTTTTCGAGCCATCTGGCAGTAATATTCACATCCTGCGCCGAGTCATTTGCTATCCGGATGCGTGAGCCGATGCCGGCTTCCTTGACGAAAACATATGTCGTACTGATGATAACTACTAACAGTGTGGCAAAAATCAGTCGGGAAGATCGCATCAGCTGGATACCTGGCTACTGGCAGGCTGTTCAGAGAAGAAATATAGTACCGAGTCCAAGGAACACCAGGAAGCCGACCACGTCCGTGACCGTTGTCAGGATTACCGAGCCGGCCAGTGCCGGATCGATATTCATGCGCTTGAGCATGAACGGGATACTCAGCCCTGCCAGCGCGGCGCACATCAGGTTGACGATGAGCGCGGCGGCGATAATCAGGCCAATAGAATTATTCTGGAACCACAGCGCCGAGATGACGGCCACCACCAGTGCCCAGCCGACACCGTTTAATACAGACACGGCCAGTTCCTTGTACATCAACCAGCGGGCGTTACTGCTGCCGATCTGGCCGAGGGCGAGTCCGCGTATCACGATGATCAGTGTCTGGCTGCCGGCAATGCCGCCCATGCTGGCGACGATCGGCATCAGTACTGCCAGTGCGACCACTTGCTCGATGGTTGCCTGGAAGTTTCCGATTACCCAGGAGGCGAGGAAGGCGGTGAACAGGTTAATGCCGAGCCATAGCGCGCGCCGGCGTGCGCTTTTCAGGACCGGGGCGAAGGTGTCATCTTCCTCGTCGAGGCCGGCCATGCTGAGCAGCGAGTGATCGGCGTCTTCGCGAATCACGTCAACCACGTCGTCAATGGTGATACGGCCGAGCAGTTTGTTGTCTTCGGTGACCACGGCGGCGGATACCAGGTCGAGGTTTTCGAACTGCTTGGCGACTTCATCGTCCGGCAGTGAAGCCGGGATGCCAGGCAGGTCGCGGTCCATTACGGCGGCGACCAGTTGTTCGGATTCGTTGGTCAGTATCTGGGTCAGTTCCAGTGCGCCACGGTAGTGATCATTACGGTCGACCACGAACAGCTTGTCGGTATTCTTCGGCAGTTCGCCGCGCATGCGCAGGTAGCGGAACACCACGTCCAGCGTGACGTCGGCGCGCACCGTTACCACGTCGACGTTCATGAGGCCACCGGCGGTGTCCTCCGGATAGTGCAGTACGGCCTCGAGGCGCTGGCGGTCCTGCTTGTCCATGGCGCGCAGCACTTCGCGGCTGACCTTGGCGGGGAAGTCGGTGATGATGTCGGCGAGGTCGTCCGGGTCCAGTCCCTCGGTGGCGGCGACCAGGTCATGGGTCTCCATCTCTTTGATGAGACCGACGCGGACTTCGTCGTTGACGTGGGTGAGAACCTCGCCGTGATCGCCGGGGTCGACCAGCTCCCAGAGGATTTCGCGCGGGCCGTGCGGGAATGACTCCAGCAGGTCGGCGATTTCGGATGCGTGCAGGTTGACCAGCAGGTGCCGTACCTGGCCCGCGGCACCGGAGTCCATCGCCTGCGAGAGGCGCTCGAGGCGGCTTTCGGCGGTTTGAGTGATACCTGCTTCGTTCATGACTACGTACTGTCTCAGTGCCGACCGGAAACCCCGGTCAGAAGCGCAGTGCGCAGTGTAGCAGCATGTCCTTTATTCGGTAAGGTCGCTGTTGAGTGAATCGATGAATGCCGGTATCTGGTCCGGGCTGGTGTGATTGAGCAGTTCGTCTACCAGCGGCGTCAGTGATGCAATGCTGCTGTTGATGATGACATGCTTCACTTCCTGCAGGGTGGTGTGGTGCATGCTGAATTCATGCAGACCCATGCCGAGCAGCAGTCGGGTGTAGCGTGCATCGCCCGCCATTTCACCGCACATGGCGACCGGGATGCCGGCGCGCTTGCCGGCGTCGATGGTCATCTTGATCAGTCGCAGTACCGCCGGGTGTAACGGATCGTAGAGGTAATTTACCTGGTCGTCCACGCGGTCGATCGCCAGTGTGTACTGGATCAGGTCATTGGTGCCGATTGACAGGAAATCGAAATGAGCGGCGAAATCATCCGCCGACAGAGCGGCGGCCGGCACCTCGATCATGGCGCCTATCTGCATGTCCGGTGAGAATGCCAGCGACGCGCGCTGCAGGGCATTGCGCGTGTCGTTGACGAGAGAGAGCACCTGCTGCATCTCCCGCGTGTTTGACAGCATCGGCACCATCATGCGTACCGGCCCGTGTGCCGAGGCACGCAGGATGGCGCGGAGCTGCGGCCGGAACAGTGACAGGTCCTTGAGGCACAGGCGCACCGCGCGCAGGCCGAGGGCCGGGTTGTTGCAGCGTCCTGCATCGCTGCCGATGTGTTTATCCGCGCCGATATCCAGGGTGCGTATTGTCAGCGGTTTGCCTGCCAGGGTATCGAGAACTTCCAGGTAGCAATTGAACTGCTCTTCCTCGTCCGGTGGTTCCGGCCGGTTCATGAACAGGAACTCGGTGCGATACAGTCCCACGCCGGAGGCATTTTCCAGGCTGACCGATTGTACGTCGGCCGGCAGTTCGATATTTGCCATTAACGTCACGGTCACGCCATCCCCGGTGACGGCCGGCTGACAGGTGAGACGTGCAAGCCGCTCCCTGTGCTGTTGCTCGGCGACCTGGCGCTCGCGGTACCAGGCCAGCGTGCGCGCGTCCGGGTCGGCAATGATCACGCCCTGTAAGCCGTCGAGAATGATCGTTTCGCCATCACGTATCCAGGACAGGATGCCATGAGCGCCGACCACGGCCGGGGTTTGCATGCTGCGCGACAGGATTGCCGTATGCGACAACGGTCCGCCGTACTCTGTGGCGAAGGCGGCGATGCCCTGGTGCGCCAGCAATACGGTCTCGGCCGGCGTCAGGTCATCCGCCAGCACGATGGCGTCGTCAAGACTGGCGCCGTTACTGCAGGCATCCTCGCTGCCGGTCTCCAGCAGGATGCGCTGAATGCGATTGATGACATGGTCGATGTCGTCCTTGCGTGTGCGCAGGTAGGGATCATCCATTTGTTCGAAAACATCGACCACGGCATCGCGCTGCAGTTTCAGCGCCCACTCCGCATTGCAGCCCTGCGAGCGCATGATCTGGACAGGCACATCCACCAGTGTGGCGTCGTCCAGCATCAACAGGTGTGTGTCGATGAAAGACTCGATATTGAGGCTGGTGCCTGCGGGGATGTTCTCGCGGATGGACTTGAGTTGTTGCCGGGCCATGTCGACGGCATCGAGGAAACGGGTGATTTCGTCTTCCAGCAGGTCTGCCGGAATGGCGCTTTCGGTTACTTCAATGCTGCCGCGAACGACGACGTGCGTCCGCCCGATGGCGATGCCGCGCGAGATACCGATCCCGGACAGCGACAGGCTCATGGTGTTCGCCTTGGGTGGGTCCGGGTTTGGATAATCACCTCACGGAGTGTGTCACTCGGTCTCGCCGAAGCGGTCGGCAATCAGTGCTTCGAGTGTATCAGCGGCAGCAATCTCGTCACTGCCATTGGTTATGAGAACCAGTTCCGTGCCGCGTGATGCCGCAAGCATCATGACACCCATAATGCTCTTGCCGTTTACCGTCCTGCCGTTCTTCGACAGTTCCACTTCGCTGGAGAAAGAAGAGGCCGTGGTGACCAGTTTGGCAGCGGCACGTGCATGCAGGCCAAGGCGGTTGATGATGGTGACCGGTCTTTCGTGCATGTCAGGAGGCCTGTTTCCGGGTTGATACGATGACGCCGCTGTGTGCCCCTTCGATCGCAATATCGGCGAGTCGATCGAGGTCGGTATCCGGGTAATTGAGGATGCGCAACAGCATGGGCACGTTCACTCCCGAGATAACGCGTGTATTGCAGCACTCCAGCAGGCGTGTGGCAATATTGCTGGGAGTGCTGCCGTACAGGTCGGTCATGACCAGCACACCGTCACCCTGGTCGAGTTCTTCACAGGCGTTGCGGGCAGCCATGTACTCTTCGTCCGGGTTGCAGTCGCCTTTGATACTGATGGTTTTCACCTGTAGCGGACACTGGCACATAATCATGGTAACGGTGTCGAGCAATTCCTGCCCGAGCCGACCGTGTGTAATCAGTAACAGACCCGTGCTCATTCGAGTTCCCTGTGTCGCGTGACGATATCGCCGAACTTGCCGTCTATCTGCTTCGACAGCCGGTCCACCAGGTACACTGAGCGATGCTGGCCGCCGGTACAACCGATGGCGATACTCAGGTAGCTGCGGTTATCCGCCTTGAACTGCGGAATCCACCTGGTAAGAAATTCTTCCAGCTGCCTATAGTAATCGTTCACGACCGGTTTCTGCTCGAGAAAGTCGACCACATTTTTCTCAAGTCCGGTGTGGGCGCGCAACTCCGGTTCCCAGTGAGGGTTCGGCAGGCAGCGGGCATCGAACACGAAATCCGCGTCGGCGGGTATGCCGTGCTTGTAGCCGAACGAACGCAGCAGCAGCGAAAAACCGTTGTTATCGCCGCGCCCGGCACTGTCCATGACCAGTTGGCGCAGCTGGTGCACGTTGGTCCGGCTGGTATCGATGAACAGGTCGGCATTGGCCGCAATGGGCTCCAGCAGTTCGCGTTCCCGCGTGATTGCATCGGCCAGCGGTGTGTTCTGGCCGGACAACGGGTGCTTGCGGCGCGTCTCGCTGAAACGCTTCAGCAGCGTGGCATCGTCGGCCTGCAGGTACAGGATCTTGCAGGTAATGCCGGAGGCGCGCAGTTCCTTGAGTATGTCAGGGAAACGCGCCAGCTGGCCCGGGCGGTTGCGTGCATCGATGCAGGTCGCCACATTACTGATACGACTCAGGTGCTGTTCGTGGATTTCGTTGGCCAGCGAAGTGAGCATGCCGATTGGCAGATTATCGATGCAGTAGAAATCCAGGTCTTCCAGGGCATGCAGCGCGACACTCTTGCCTGATCCGGACAGGCCACTGATGACGACCATGCTCATGTATAGGCCTGTTCCAGCCGCCGCTTCTGGCGTTCGATGAAGGCCTCGCTGGCATCATAGCCATTGGCGATCAGGATGTGATTGCGCACCGCGGCCTCCAGCAGCACCGCCAGGTTGCGGCCCGGCCCGACCGGCAGGGTGACCTCGGGGACTTCCACGCCCTGAATGGTGCGCAGGTGGCGGCTGCCGTGCAGGCGGTCGATCTTGATGGCTTCCTCGATGTCCTGCAGCACGATAATCAGTCGCAGGTTGCGGTTTTCCTTGATCGCACTGGCGCCGAACATGGCGCGTACGTCGAGAATCCCGAGACCGCGTACCTCGAGAAAATCCCGCAGCATTTCGGGGCAGGTGCCGTTCAGTGTGTCAGGTGCGATACGGGTGAATTCAGGCGCATCATCGGCAATCATGCGGTGTCCGCGGGTAAGCAGTTCGAGCGCCAGCTCGCTTTTGCCGATACTGGATTCGCCTGTGATCAGTACGCCGGTACCCATTACCTCCATGAAAACGCCATGCAGGGTGATGTTGCGGGCGAAGTAATTGGTCAGGTAATAATGCAGGATACTGATGGCTTCTTCGCTCTGTACGCTGGCGGACAGCAGCGGGGTGAGGTTTGACTTGGCTGCGATCCTGAGATAGTCCGGCACCTCCAGGTTACGGGTGACGATTATCAGCCGCGTCGCGCCGGAGAACAGCTGCTTGACCGCGTCGTTGCGAGAATTCTTTTTCAGATCATCGAGGTACTTCAGCTCATGCTCGCCGAGGATCTGGATGCGATGCTGGCTGATCAGATTCAGATGGCCGACCAGCGAGGTTTCACTGTCGCCATCCTCGGTGGTGTGTATCGGGTTGTCCTGCTGTTCCGTGCCGCTTACCCACTTCAGCCCGAGTTTATCCTGCAGCGCAGAATACAGGGTCTTGGTGTCAAGCTTCGTCGTCATGCAGGTATACGCCGCTGCTCCCATTGCGTCAGCAAATCGAGCAGGCACTTGTCTGTCTGGCAGTTACGCAAAGCTTCGCAAATGGCCGGGTCGCTGAAGATCTCGGCAATGGTCGACAGGACCTGCAGGTGTTCCTCGGTTGAGTCCTCCGGGACCAGTAGCGAAAACACCAGGTCGACGTTCTGTCCGTCGGCGGCATCGAAATCAACTGGCGGATCGACACGGATAAATGCGCATATCGGGGCATCAAGTGCTGCCAGCCGGCCGTGCGGCAGTGCCACACCATGGCCGAGACCGGTACTGCCGAGCTTTTCACGGTTGACCAGCGAATCGAATATTTCCTGCTGCGACAGCTGCTGGGAACTGCTGCCGAGCAGCTCCGCGAGTTCTTCGAGCAGGCGTTTCTTGCTGCCGATGTCGTCGCAACAGACGACCCGGTCAGGTGATAGTAGGGTTGTAATGTCCATGGATGTAGTCAGGGTAGCCGACCGTGCAACAGGGTTACCCCTGTTGCACGGCAGGTTTTAAAGTTCCCGTGCGATTGATCCCTCGCTGCGATGGTGGTCGGTCATTTTTTCTTTTTGCTTTTTAACCTGGCGCTCCAGTTTGTCTGTCAGGGCGTCAATGGCGGCGTACATGTCTTCCTGGACCGAGTCGGCGAACAGGTTGCCCCCGTTGATATGCAGCGTGGCTTCTGCCTTGTGTCGCAGTTTCTCGACGCTGAGCACGACATGAATGTTCTGGACGATATCGAAGTGACGTTCCAGCCGCTCCATCTTGGTGTTGACGTAGTTGCGTAATGGATCAGTCAGGTCGACGTGGTTTCCTGTCAGGTTTATTTGCATGGTAACGCTCCTGTTTGCTGGCCTATGCCAGTCGCTTGCGCTCGTTTGAAGGGGAAATGGAAAGTGATTCACGGTACTTGGCAATCGTGCGGCGGGCGACCTTGATGCCCTGTTCGGCAAGCACGTTTGCCATCTTGTTGTCGCTCAGTGGTTTGGTCGGGTTCTCGGCCGCGACCAGCTTCTTGATAATGGCCCTGATTGCCGTGGCGGAGCATTCCCCGCCGGTTTCGGTGGCGACGTGGCTGGAAAAGAAGTACTTGAACTCGAAAATGCCGCGCGGTGTATGCATGTATTTGCGTGTGGTGACGCGGGATACAGTGGATTCATGCATCTCGATGGTTTCAGCAATACTGCGCAGCACCATGGGTTTCATGGCTTCCTCGCCGTAGTCGAAAAAACCCTGCTGTCGCTCGACAATGGTGCTTGCCACCTTGAGCAGGGTTTCGTGACGGCTTTGCAGGCTTTTCAGGAACCAGCGGGCCTCCTGCAGGTTGTCACGAAGGTAATTGTTCTCCTTGCTGTTGCTGCCGCGTTTCACCATGTTCGCATAGAGCGAATTGATGCGCAGTTTCGGCAGCGATTCGTTGTTCAGCTCAACTGTCCACTTGCCGTTTTTCTTCACGACATAAACATCAGGGACAATATATTCAGGTTCGGTAGTGTTGAATTGTGAACCGGGCCGCGGGTTGAGCGTCTGTACCAGCTCGATGACCTGCTGCAATTCATCCGTGGACAGTTTCATTTTCCTTGCCAGCCGGCTGTAGTCACGGTTGCTCAGCAGGGTGAAATGGTCGCGAATGAGGGTGGTGGCATGTTGCAGCAAGGGGGTTTCCGGGTCGAAGTGTGACAGCTGCAACTGCAGGCATTCCTGCAAACCGCGTGCGCATACACCGATCGGGTCCAGTTGCTGGATGCGATGGATAACCGCCTCGATTTCGTCCTGCTCGATGTCCGGGTGTTCATCCAGCAATGCATGCAGTTCTTCCACCGATATTTGCAGATAGCCGTCATCATCGATTGAATCGATGACGGTATGGGCAATCAGCTGGTCAGTCTCCGAGAAGTTGGTCAGTTCCACCTGCCAGGTGAGGTGGTCATGCAGGCCGTTACCGCTGATGGTGACGGTTTCCATGATGTCGCGGTTGTCGGACATGTCCGGTGCGCTGAAGCTGGTGGCGCCGGTATCGAACACGTCATCCCAGCTGCTGTCGACCGGCAATTCGTCCGGGATGGTCTCGTTTTCACCCTCGGCCTGGGTGGTGCGCTCGGCCGCTTCTTCGTTGCCGGCAGTGCTGCCGGTTTCGCCATCGGGCGTTTCATTGCCGGACCCGTCGTCCTGGTCAAGCATCGGGTTGGATTCCAGTGCTTCCTGGACCTCGGCTTGCAGTTCAAGTGTGGAAAGCTGTAACAGGCGGATTGCCTGTTGCAGCTGGGGCGTCATGGTCAGGTGCTGACCGATTCTGAGTTGAAGAGATTGCTTCATTAACTGTTTGTCGGACGGTACATGGTTCCGTCTGTGCCGTTCCTATTTAGTATAGTGCATGATCCATGCCATGCGAGCAATACACCTTCGGTAGTATTTGAAAACACTGACTATTATCTTCCATTTATAGCCTGAAGTCTGTACCGAGGTAGACGTCGCGGACCTGCTGGTCGGCAAGAATGGTGGCCGGCTGGCCGGCGGCAATTATGCGGCCTTCACTGAGGATGTAGGCGTGGTCACAGATTCCCAGCGTTTCGCGTACATTGTGGTCGGTAATCAGCACGCCGATGCCACGGTCGCACAGGTGGCGGATGATGTGCTGAATATCGACCACCGATATCGGGTCGACCCCGGCAAAGGGTTCGTCCAGCAGGATGAAGTTCGGATTGGCGGCCAGCGCACGGGCAATTTCAACGCGGCGGCGTTCACCGCCCGACAGGCTGACGCCGGGTTGTTCCGCCAGGTGACCGATGTGCAGTTCGTGTAACAGCGATTCCAGCTGTTCTGCGCGCGAGTGACTGTCGAGGTCCTTGCGAATTTCCAGCACGGCCATGATGTTCTCGGCGACTGACAGCTTTCTGAAGATCGACGCATCCTGTGGCAGGTAACCGACACCGTGTCGCGCGCGTACATGCATTGGCTGGCCGGTCAGGTCGGTGCCGTTGATTTCAATGCTGCCGCTACCGCAGGGGATGATGCCGACAATCATGTAGAAGCAGGTGGTCTTGCCGGCCCCGTTGGGGCCGAGCAGGCCGACGACCTGGCTACTCTCGACTGTC
>Ga0224512_10004720_pt1 | contig 11408 bp, 8 predicted proteins | sample SF_May12_sed_USG_4_FD_169103 | JGI IMG/M metagenome (GOLD analysis project Ga0224512, IMG submission 169103) | Sediment microbial communities from San Francisco Bay, California, United States - SF_May12_sed_USGS_13 | ecosystem: Environmental > Aquatic > Marine > Sediment | place: USA: California... | reverse complement strand
AAACCCGCGTCCGTTGTTCACCATATCCTTGATCGACTCTTCTTTCCGAACTCCCTTTGGAAAGCAACCGAGACTGAAGAAGGGCTATTGCACCGAAGGCGACTAGCAGAACTAGGAGATCCGGCATCCTTGCGAGGTACCGGTATGCCACCAAAAGGTGGAGTTGGAGGTCGGCCTCACCGCCACCCGGGCCCAGGTAGATAGCGACACCAAGGACGAGGGTAGGTACCAGAAGGATGAGTAGGCCGGATCTCCGGTCACGCTGCGCCGGGCGGGGGTCAAAGAAGGCCATGGCGGCGATGGCAGCTGGGACGATTATGCCGGAGCCTTTGATAAGGACGGCAGCGACGGACCAGACAATCGATAATGCCACGTTACGACGGGTCCAGGCGAGGAGGGCAAACGTGGTCGCGGCCAGCAAGGGGAATTCGAGGTACATGTACCCCGCCTGCGTGAGCAAAAGAGGGAACGTCAGAACTGTCAGTGTCGCGGCAGCGCCCATTGCAGAACCAAGCCAAGGCTGTGCAAAACGATATAACCCAACCATGGTCGCTGCTGCTACCGCGAAGTGAATCAGGTGCAGAATCGGGAAGAGGGAATCGGCTTTACCGACAATGGCAATGATCGCGGCTGTGAGCCAGGTGACCAGTGAGATGCTGTGGACGTTTGGTCCGCCGTCGAAGTAGCCCGGTTGGTTCAGCAGATACGACAGGTCAAAGTTGTTCTCGGCGAGTGTGATCGCGGCTGGAAAGACGCTCATCGACCCATCCCAGACAGGCGGCTGCGTCAACGTCGGCCACTTCAAGGCGAGAATCAACGCGAACCATGCCAGGAACAACATGAGGTTCGAACGACCGAGCCGGCCCGGGCGCGTGTTTGTCTCGACCTCGGCAGCGTCGGTCTCGTGCACGGCGTCAGTCATCTGTACCTGTTGGGCAATGTTGTGGCCTGACACATAGAGGGTTTCGGCACGGAATCGTGTCACCTGCAGGCTCTTGTCGTGATGGGAATGGGTCCCGAACCGGAGCTTGCCTCAGGGTAGGCTGGCGCCCTCCAAGGAGGAGTGCACGTTGGAGCTGTCGCGAACGGTTGCCCGGTGCGAAGCCGCCAAGAAGACATGACAGGTCCGCCAGAACCTGTTCAGGGAAGCGAGGGCGTCGCCTGGCTGGTCGCTCTTGTGGGGACTGTCGTCAATCTGTTGATCATCGTTTCCCTGCTGTCCTCCATCGAGTGGGACGCCTCAGCGTTGTTGCGGGTCGGTGAGGAAGACCGGGCCATCGTCGGATATGTTGAAGAGCGTTTAAGCCACGTTCGGCCGGTGGCCCCGCTCGGACACGACGGCAAGTTCTACTTCATTCAGGCCCACGATCCTCTCTTGCTCAACCCGGATGACAATGCCAGCCTGATCGACCGGCCCGTCTACCGAACCCAGCGCATGCTCTATCCGTTGCTGGCTTCGGCAGGGGGCCTTCTCAGGGGTTGGGCCGCAGTGTGGGGCTTGATTGTCGTGAATCTTGTGGCGATCGCCCTGGGCACCTGGGCCACTTCCCGGCTGGCCGTTTCGTTGGGGGCAAGTGCCTGGCTGGGGTTTGCCTTTGCGCTCAACCCGGGAGTCGTATTCGAGCTGGTCATCGACGGAGCCGGGGCACTCGGTTGGGCGCTGGCGGTGGTGGGCGTCTGGCTCATCTTCGAAGGCAAATACGCAGGCGCGGTAATGGCCGTCGCCGGCGCCGTTCTGGCTCGCGAGGCGATGATTCTGGTCGCCATCGGACTGGCCGTCAGGTTGTGGAAGAGTGATCGAATGCGAGCTATCGGGATGGTCGTCTGGCCAGCGTCTGTGGCATTCGTGTGGGCAGTGTGGGTCCGCCTCCAGTTGGGGGTTCCGCTCTTGACATCCGAATCCGAGGAGATCGGTGTTCCTTTCGTGGGGCTGGCCGGTGCGATCTCTCGATGGATCGAAGTGCCGGGCCGCAACCTTCTCTTTGGCCTCGTGGTGATCGTCCTCCTGCTGGTGGCGGCCATGCAGGCCGCACGACGGCCATCGCTCGTGGCGTATTCAACCCTTGGCTTCGTGGTGCTGGCGCCGCTTCTGACCCGGCAAGTGTGGCTCAACTATTTCGACATCACACGAGCCGTGGCGCCCGTGTTCACGACGTTCGTTCTCGTTCTTTTCGCAAGAGAGTCGACTGAGATTGCCGCGGGTACGGTCGGTGATTGACTGTGCGAGAGGCGGGCTATTTCGATCCTCATGGGGGGAGCTCTTCCCAGCTCACCACAAGTCCAGTAGAGGCCACCGATGAAAAACGCCGCGGCGTCCCGAGCAGCTCCGATAGGGGCGGTTGGAATCCTCGTTGGGTCGCTCGTCGCATGTATAACCCTCGCGATTCATGGTTGGGATCCGGCCGGACCTTTGATGGTTGGCGTCGACGCTCCCCTGCGGGTATATGTGGAGGAGCGCTTGGGGGAGATACCCCTCACCACCGGAACCGGGCACGACGGCAAGTACTTCTTCTTGCAGGCACACGATCCGTTTCTGCTCGATTCCACCGCCAACGCAGCTCTGATGGAACGGCCCACCTATCGATCGCAGCGGATGTTGTACCCGCTGATTGCGAGTGCCGGATCGCAGCTTGGTGAAGCCGGAATCCTCTGGACCATGCTGCTCGCCAATGTGATGGCGATCGGAGTCGGTACCTGGGCCACGGCGGCAGCTGCTCTATCGGCCGGAGCCGGTCGATGGTTCGGTTTAGCCTTTGCGTTGAACCCGGGAATCCTGTTTGAACTCGCCTTCGACGGCTCGGGAATCTTGGCGTGGGCGCTGGTTATGGTTGCGGTCTACGCGGGCCAAAGGCGACGCTGGGTGGGAACGGTGGCCGCGCTCTGTGGAGCAGTCTTGGCCCGTGAGGTCATGTATCTGGCCGTGGCCGGAATCGCCATCTACCTGTGGCCCCGAGAACGCTCGCGCGCCATCACCGTCCTGGCTGCTCCGTTGCTGGCCGGCGGGTTGTGGGCGTTGTGGGTCCGCCGGCAACTGGAAGTATCGGTCGGGACGGTGGAGTCCAACGAATTGGGGCTGCCGTTCGTCGGGTTCGGGCAGGCGCTTCGCCAGTGGTCGGAGCGACCCGATCTCAGGCTCGTGGTCGGGTTGCTGGCGCTCGCGGTCGTCGTGATAGCCCTGTGGCAGGCGATGTCGGCGCGAAACCTGATCTCCTTCACCGGCGTCGGGGTGGCGGTCGTGGCGATCTTCCTCAGGGCTCACGTTTGGTTCAACTACTACGACATCACTCGTGCGATTGCTCCACTCTTCACTACGGTCGTGCTCGTATGGGCGGTTAGCCGGTCCAGGTTTCGCCTCGAGCAGTAGGTGTTTTACGCGGGCCGAAACACCCGTTGGGCGGGGGTGGGTGGATGCCGGGCGCTAACGTGCGCGAATGAATCGCCAACCGGCCACTTTTCGCCGATATGGCCTGGTGCTGCTCGGCGGCAGCATGATCGCAGTTCTCGCCGCCTGGGTGTTTTGGATCGTCGGGTTGGTCGACACCGGCGGTAGTTCGGATCCTAATGGCAATCCGCTGGGAATCGACTATGCGATCTTCCACACCGCGGGGCGGGTCCTGACGACCGGAGACGAGTCGAACCTGTACGAAGAGACCGAGTTCCTTGAAGCGCTGGCGACGACGACAGGTACAGAGGACCAAGATCCTTCCCGCCTGTTCGCGAATCCTCCTATCTTTGCGGCGCTCTTTGTGCCGCTGGCAGATCTGCCGTATCGGACCGGCTTCGTCATCTGGAGCGGGATCGGGATCGTCGCCCTCGGTGGAGGGCTCCGACTGGCCGGGGGACACGGATCGGTATGGATGGTGTTTGCGGCGCTCTTCTTCTACCCGGTGTTCGTTGGATTCAGGCTCGGTCAGAACAGCTTCGTCAGCCTGTTGTTGCTGGCGACCTGTTTTGCCATGCTCAGGAACGGCAACCACCGGCTGGCAGGAGTTGCGCTGGGCCTACTCATCTTCAAACCGCAGTTCGCGCTTGGGCTGGCCTTCTGGTGGACGATCGATTGGCGGCGGTACCGGCAGGCCTGGATGGCTGCCGTCACCACTGCAGCTTCCGTAGCGATTGTCGGGTGGCTGCTATGGCCCGACGCCACGCGTGCCTTTCTGACCGGCCTCCCGACACTGGTCCGTTTCCGCAGTCCCGGGTTCCTCCGCAGCACCTTGAGTCCCTACGGATTCTTTTCGTTGCTGGTGCCCGGGCAGGACGCTGTCGTTTACGGCCTCACGATCGCGGCGGCTCTCGGGGGCATGCTGTGGTTCTGGTTGTTTTGGAGGGACCATCGCACCGATTTGACCGGGCTCTTCTCTCTGTCCGTGGTCTTGTCGCTGTGGATGAGCCCACGCGCCGTGGTGTACGACTGGACGCTGCTACTTATTCCCGCGGTCATTCTGGCCACCCAGCGAATGGACCTCAAGGACACCTGGTTGGGCTTGGGTGGGCTAGTCGCGCTGGCCGCGACGATCAGTGTCCAATTGACACAAACGCAGCTGAACTCTCTCGGTTGGGCAGTGCAGATCGCCGTTCCAGTGTTGGCTCTCGGAGCCGTTGGTGTCGGACGGGCGCTGAACGCGAACCCACGAGGTTGACCGCGATTTCTTCTCGAGTTCTTGTCACACCCCGCAACTACAATTGCGCGTCCGAGGTCTGACGCACTACGCATGTCCACTGATCGAATCGTTATTCGCGGCGCTCGCGAACACAACTTGAAGAACCTTTCGCTCGAGCTGCCGCGCGACCAGTTGATTGTGTTCACCGGTATCTCCGGCTCGGGCAAGTCGTCTTTAGCATTCGACACCATCTACGCAGAGGGTCAGCGCCGCTATGTCGAGAGCCTGTCGGCCTACGCCCGCCAGTTCCTCGGGCAGATGGACAAGCCCGACGTCGACTTCATCGAGGGACTCTCGCCGGCTATCTCCATCGATCAGAAGACCGCCAGTCGCAACCCCCGATCTACGGTCGGGACCGTCACCGAGATCCACGACTACCTGCGGCTGCTTTTCGCCCGGATCGGCACGCCCCACTGCCCGAACTGCGGCGAGCCGGTCGCCAGACAGACCCCTCAGCAGATCGTCGATCAGATCCTCGAACTGGCCGAGGAAACCCGCTTCCAGGTCCTGGCCCCGGTGGTCCGGGGCCGCAAAGGTGAGTATGACGCTTTGCTGACGGAGCTGGCTCGCGAGGGGTTCGCCCGGGCTCGCATCGACGGTGAGGTGCGCGAACTCACCGACGAGATCAAGCTCGACCGGTACTACCAACACACCATCGAAGTGGTGGTCGACCGACTAATCCGCAAAGAGGGGATCGAACGGCGGCTCGCCGACTCGCTGGAGACGGCCCTCCACCTGGCCGAAGGGGTGGCCGTCGTCGAGATCGTCGACGGGCCGACGCTCACGTTCAGCCAGCACCTGGCCTGCAGCAACTGCGGCCTTTCTTTTGAAGAGCTGCAGCCCCGCAATTTCTCGTTCAACAGCCCGTACGGCGCCTGTACCGAGTGCTCGGGCATCGGGACCCGCTACCAGGTGGACGCCGACATGATCGTTCCCAACCACGACCTGTCGATCGACGAGGGCGCCATCCTGCCCTGGTCGGGGACGCGCAGCCGCTACTACCAGCGAGTCCTCGAAGGGGTGGCCGAACATCTGGGCTTCTCGACCGGAACTCCCTACCGGGATCTGTCGGACGCGCATCGCAAAGCCCTCATGTACGGGCTGAACGATCAGCAAATCAAGGTTTCTTATGTGAACCGGTTTGGACGGAGGCGTCAGTACATGGCCGGTTTTGAGGGGGCGGTGCCGTTCCTCAGCCGCCGCCACGAGAACGCCGCCTCCGACGGGGCCCGGGAGTACTACCAGGAGTACATGCGGGAGGTCCCTTGCGATGCTTGCGGTGGTGCCCGCCTCAACCCCACCTCGCTCGCCGTCACGATCAACGGCTTCAACATTCACGAGATCTCGGCATTGCCGCTCGGTAGCGCCGCCAGCGTCTTGTCGGGGCTCGAATTGACCGACCGTCAGCGCAAGATCGCCGAGCGGGTCCTCAAGGAGATCCGGGCCCGGCTGCAGTTCCTGCTCGACGTAGGCCTCGACTATCTGAGCCTGACCCGCGGGGCCGCCAGTCTGGCTGGGGGGGAGGCGCAGCGGATCCGCCTCGCCACCCAGATCGGCTCGGGGCTCGTCGGGGTGCTCTACATCCTCGACGAGCCGTCGATCGGTCTCCACCAGCGTGACAACCAACGGCTCATCGAGACACTCATCCGGCTCCGGGACCTCGGCAACACGCTGATCGTCGTCGAACACGACGAGGAAACGATCCGCACGGCCGACCATGTCATCGACATCGGTCCGGGGGCGGGCGAGCACGGCGGTCGGATCGTCGTCGAGGGAACCCTCGCCGATGTACTGGCCGAGCCGGCTTCGCTCACTGGCGACTACCTGGCCGGGCGGCGGACGATCCCCACCCCGGACTCCCGGCGCAGCCCTGATAGCAGCACCATAGAGGTGCTGGGAGCAACCGAGAACAACCTGAAGGGAATCGACGTACTGTTCCCGCTCGGCCTGTTCGTCAGCGTCACCGGTGTCTCTGGGTCCGGGAAATCGTCGCTGGTGCAGGAGATCCTCTCCAAGTCGCTCCATCATGCCCTGTACCGGTCACGAGAGGTGCCGGGACGGCACAAGAAGGTGGTGGGCATCGAGCGCATCGACAAGGTCATCAACATCGACCAGTCACCCATCGGTCGTACTCCGCGCTCCAATCCGGCCACGTACACCAAGGTGTTCGACCATGTCCGGACCCTCTTTGCCTCGACTCCAGATGCTCGCACCCGCGGCTACCAACCGGGCCGGTTCTCGTTCAACGTCAAGGGTGGACGGTGCGAGGCGTGCAAGGGTGATGGGACGATCAAGATCGAGATGCACTTCCTGCCCGACGTGTACGTGCCGTGTGAGGTCTGCAAGGGCAAGCGCTACAACCGGGAGACCCTGGAGATCCTCTGGAAGGGTCACACCATCTCCGACGTGCTCAACATGTCGGTGGAAGAAGCTCTCACCTTCTTCGAGAATCAGCCCAAGATCGTCCGGGTGCTGCAAACCATCTACGACGTCGGGTTGGGCTACGTGCGCCTCGGGCAGCCCGCTCCCACGCTTTCGGGTGGAGAGGCGCAGCGGGTCAAACTGGCCTCCGAACTGGGCAAACGATCGACCGGAAGGACGTTCTATATCCTGGACGAGCCGACCACGGGTCTCCACTTCGATGACATTCGCAAGCTGCTCGGCGTGCTGCAGCGACTGGTCGATGCCGGCAACACGGTGGTGGTGATCGAACACAACCTCGATGTCATCAAAACTGCCGACTGGGTCATCGATCTGGGTCCTGAAGGTGGCGAGGAAGGCGGACGGGTCGTCGCCGAAGGGACACCCGAAGAGGTGGCCGCCGTCCCGGAGAGCTACACCGGCAAGTTCCTCCGCGAGGTTCTGGCCTAGTCGCCTGTCGCGACGGAATGGGACTGCACCCAATATGCGGCCCCGAGCCACATGAACAACCACAGGGGAGCGAAGGCGCGGACTGCGTTGTTCCCATCCCCCCACACGACTACCGACGAAACCAGTGCCACCACAATCCACGGAACCGCCAGCCACGCGATCAGCCGATGGCGGGTCACAACGACCACGATCAGCGCCCCGACCAGGGCTGCCAATGCCACGGTTGCCTGTGCCAGGTCACCCGGGCTCTCCCATTCCGAGAACGACTCCACCAGGCCGACCAGCGGCCCTGAGAAGTTGGCCTTGGTCGACAGGCCGTCGCCGACTTGCCAGGACAACCAGCCGATCCAGAGCGCCAGAGGAATGACCGGAACAACGGCTATGGCCACGGCCGGACGCCGCCGGCCTGCGAAGACCGTCCATCCGGCCAAACCGATGCCAAAAAGCAAGTAGGCGTCTTTGGTGAGGGCCGCGGCCGCCAGGGAGAGCACTGCCCAGCGGGTTCGCCGACGGAGTGCCAGGCTCACTGCCAGCATCGCCAGCGCCATAGCGAGTGCGTCGGCAGTGGCCAGTTGCACCGACAGCCACAGCCCGAGGCTGCCGAGGACGCCGAGCACGGCCCACGATCGAGCGCCGATAAGCGACGCGACGTCGGCGGTGGCGGCGGTGGCCAACCCGAACCCGGCGATCGTCCATGCCACCAGGCCGAGGAGCGCCGCTCGGGGTGGGAGGAGCCCCAACCCTCCCGCCAGCCATCCATACAGCGCCCGCCGGTACCGGTAGGCACCGTCGTCTGCCAGGTCGGGGAGACCGTCGAGCCCGAACGGGTCGCGGGCGATCAGATATGAGTATTGCCCGTCATGGCCCAGCCCTTTCGTCAACGGGATCGGCCCCAGCTCCTCTTCGATGAGCGGGCGGGTGCCGGATTCGTTGCCGACCCGCAGCACAAACGACAGTTCGCCCTCGAGCGTTCGAAGTTGGCTCCACAGGGCGAAGCCGGCCACCAGCGCGCCGACGATGAACCACCCTGCCAGCCGGCTCAGGGAAGGGTTTGGCGCAGTGCTCTCGGAGCCGGTCATGCCGAGACGTCCGGTCGTGACCCCGGTGCGGTCAGGGCGGCCAGACCGAGCACCGCCAGGGTGAGGAGCGGGGCGAAGACCCGCAGCGAGTTGTTGCCCAGGTTCCACACCCATCCCGAGGAAATCGCAGCCAACACCACCCACGGCCAGGTAAGCCACCGCGGAAGGGCGGAACGCACCAAGAATGGGACGGCGGTCGCCAGCAGCAAACCGGCGGCGGCAATTAGCGAAAAGCTGAGATCCTTCGCACCGGTCTGCGCCCATCCGGCGGCGGAGTCGAGGATACCTACTAGCGGCAGGGAGAAGTTGCCGCGCGGGGTGAGCCCTTCGCCCATGGTGGCCGTTAACCAGATCGACCAGATCACCAGTGGCGTGGCCGCCCCCGCGACGATTACGACCGCTTCCCGCCGGTTGGTCCGGAACCACTCCCAGCCCGCCAGTCCGACCGCCACCAACAGGTATTGGTCTTTGGCAAGAGCGGCGAGAGCCAGAGCCATGATGCCCCACATGCGCAAACCCCGGTGCCAGAGTGCGACGCCGCTCAGGGCCAATCCGAGGGCGAGAACGTCGGGGGTGAGGAGTTGGACCGACAACCAGACGCCGGGATTGGCGAGCACTCCGGCGACAACCCAGGGGCGGGCCCCCAGGGCCTCTCCGAGATCGGCTATCGCCGCCGTCGCCAGACCCATTCCCATCATGGTCCACACCGCGAGGCCCGCCAGGGCTCCCTCCCCGCCCAGCAGTCCAAAGCCACCGCCCAGGGCCGGGAGCAGAATGCGGCGGTAGCGGTAGGCACCGTGGTCGAAGAGATCGGGCGCCGGTCCGCGCCCGAGCGGGTCCAGGGCTATCAGGTAGGAAAACTGGCCATCGTGTCCGGCTTGCTTGACGGTGGCTACCGGACCGAGTTGCGCTTCGATGAGGGGACGGAGTGAAGATTCTTGGCCGGCGTTCACCAGGCCGGTCCAATCTCCGCTCAGGGCCCGCACCTGGAGCCATTGCAGAAAGACTGCGACCACCACCCCGACGAGGAACCATGCCACCAGGTGCCGGATCCCGAGCCGGCGAGACATAGCACTTGCGGCGGGTTGCATGGAGGGCATTGTGTCATTGTCGGCGTCGGGGGCCAACGATTGAGCCCGGACTGGCGAGATCCGCCCGAGCCTGGGAACCTCACATCCGATGGGAACCGAATGGGAAGACCTGGCCGGGTGGTGGATGCAAGAGGTGGCGGATGATCCCGCCTACCAGGAGGAAGTTCTGCCCCTCCTGGTCGACCTGCTCGACCCCCAGCGGGGCAATAGCTACCTCGATGCGGGCTGCGGCGACGGCCGCGTCATGCGGGCGGTGGTCGCAGCCGGGGCGAGGGCCATCGGTTGCGACGTCAATCTGGAGCTTCTGCGTTTGGCCCGTTCCGCCGGTCCGGTGGTGGGCTGCCGCCTGCCGGGTCTCGACTGGATCCGCCCCGGCGTCTTCGACGGCGCCTACGGCAGTCTGATCGCGGAGCATATCGCCGACCTCTCCCTGTTCTTCGGGGCGCTCGCCGAAGCCGTTCGAACCGGCGGATCGCTCGTGCTGGTGGTCAACCATCCGCTGTTCACCGCACCCGAGTCCGGGCCAGTGGTGGACCCGACCGATGGCGAAGTGTTCTGGCGGTGGGGCACCTACCTCCAGACCGGGAACACCGAGGAAGTTGCCGGCCAGAGCCGCGTGATGTTCCACCACCGTCCGTTGGCGATCCTCGTCAACGCCGCGGCCGATGCAGGCTGGTCGCTGCAGCGGGCAGTGGAGCGGGGCGTATCGCCCACCAGCGGGGACACCCTCCTTGTCTCCCAGGGACAGATCCCTCGCTTGCTGGGCGTTCGCTGGACCAGGTTCTAGGGAGTGACCGGCTCGCCGCTTATCTTCCGGTACACGTAGGCTAGTGCCAGCATCGAAACCGGGACCGTGATCAACAAGCCGACCCCGAGGGCGATCGCCCCCGCCAGATTGAAGAAGAACAGAACTACCCCGAACGCAAAAAGATCCCACTTCTGAGCTCGGGTGATGGCGGCGCTCTGCTCGATGCTCTCGATGATCCCGTGTTCCTTGTCGACGATGTTGTAGCCGAAAAAGCCAAACGTGACCGCCAGGTAGATTCCCGGGACAACGAGCAATACGAGCCCGATGCCGACCACCACCCCGACGATGACTGAGGCGACGAAGTACGGCAACGCCAGGTCGGCTCGTTGGAACAGGTCGGCCGTCTCGACGGGCTCACCGTCGACGATCTTGAGGGCGATCCGGATCAACCCCAAGGTGATCAGTAGCGATACGAACCACCCGATCAGACTCACCAGGAAGCCGCGACCGAGCAACCAGAAGATGAGGTTGACCGCCAGGATGGCAAGTGCCGCCGAGACAAGCGGTCTGAGGTTCTCCTGCAGTTTCTTCCACCCGTAGCTGAGTGCCTCGCCAATCGAGAAACGGTTTGATTCGGGAACTGCCATTACGCCTCCACACTGATTCGTCGTCCTGTCGACACTACCCGGCCCCCGGTGCCGAGGGTGACTCAGGAGGACTCACCTACCCTCGGTAAACTTCGCCGGGTATGCAACGTCCCAGCTCCGCTGAAATCCCTGATTCCCCGGGCGCCTATCTGTTCCGCGACCAACACGGACAGGTGCTCTACGTCGGCAAAGCCAAGTCGTTACGTAAACGGGTGGCCAACTACTTCGGCAAAGACCTCCAGGCGCGCACCCAAGCGATGGTCGACGCCGCCGAGGGCGTTGAATGGATCGTCACGGAAAGCGAGGTGGCT
>Ga0224512_10004719_pt1 | contig 11409 bp, 12 predicted proteins | sample SF_May12_sed_USG_4_FD_169103 | JGI IMG/M metagenome (GOLD analysis project Ga0224512, IMG submission 169103) | Sediment microbial communities from San Francisco Bay, California, United States - SF_May12_sed_USGS_13 | ecosystem: Environmental > Aquatic > Marine > Sediment | place: USA... | reverse complement strand
ATGGGCGAGTTTATGGCCAACGTGGCCAGACGCGGGCGCGCCGAGACCGGCGTGGTGATCCCGGTGACCGATGCCGAGGCGTTCATCCGCGGGAGCGCACGCGCCGGCGTGCTGCGCATCATTCGGTGAGGAGCCGTCTCAGACCCTTCTCTCGACGCTCCGAATCGTGATTCCCACCATACGACGCCCGAGCCCGGCATGAGTGTCGCAGCCGCGAGCACCACCTGGACCGCCGGGGTGCGGCGAGAGGTGCTGCCGAACGGTCTCACCGTCTTGGTGCAGCGCGATCCGTCGGCGCCAGTAGTTGGAGTCGTCACCCATATCAAAGCCGGGTTCTTCGATGAGCCCGACGAGTGGGTGGGGATTTCCCACGTACTGGAGCACATGTTCTTCAAGGGGACACCGTCGCGCGGCGTCGGAGAGATCGCCCGCCAAACCAAAGCAGCCGGCGGGCACCTCAACGCCGGGACCTCGTACGACTTCACGATCTACTTTGCGGTGCTGCCGGCCCGGTCGTTGGCGACTGGGCTCCAGATCCAGGCCGACGCGCTGCAGCATGCCCTCATCGATGAAGGCGAGTTGACGCGCGAACTCCGTGTCATCATTGAAGAAGCGAAGCGAAAGCTCGACACCCCGGCCGCGGTTGCGCGCGAACGACTCCATGCCCTGATGTTCGACCGCCACCGGATCCGCCGATGGAGGATCGGTACCGAGGAGCAGCTTTGCCGCCTGACCCGGGCCGACGTGTGGAACTACTACACATCGCGCTACGTCCCGTCACGCACCCTGCTGAGCATCGTCGGCGACATCGACGAGGCCGAGGCGCTCCAACTGGCCCGCCAGCACTATGCGGCGTGGCCGTCCCGCACGGTGTCGGTCGAGCCATCTCCCGAAGAGCCGCCGCACTCGGGGCTTCGCGTCGAGACGTTGCGCGGGGATATCACCCTCGCGCAACTGCTCTGCGGATGGCCGGGTGTTCCGCCGCTCGATCCGGACGCCGCCGCACTCGATGTCGCGGCGGCGGTCCTGACCGCTGGACGGGGCAGCTGGCTGTATCGCTCCCTCCGAGAGCGGGGACTGGTGACGTCGGTGTCGGCGGGACACTTTGCGCCAACCGAACTCGGCATGTTCACCATTGGTGCCGAATTGCGTCCGGACGATGTGGCGCCCGCGCTCGACCACATTGCCCAAGCGGTCCGCCGCCTATGCCGGGAGCGGGTGAGCGAGGCCGAACTCGAACGAGCGCGGCGTCTGGTCCTGATGCGGTGGGCCCGCGGGTTCGAGCCCATGGAGGGCCGCGCCTCGGCGCTGGCCGGTGCCGAGGCGTTGCGCGACGTGGAGGTACTGGATGAACAGTATGCCAGGCTGGTTGGGGTCACTGCCACCGACGTCGGCGAGGCGGCGGCCCGCTACCTTCGACCCGATCGGCTTGCGGTCTTGGCGCAGGTGCCGAGGGAAGCGACCCTGGAGTTGCGGACCGATGAGCTCGACCGTCTGTTCGCGGGCGTGCCGATTCAGCCGATCACCAGTCCGCCCAGCCTCGCCCTGGAGGCTCCTCTGGCGATCGTGGTCGAGCCGGATGTTCGTCACGCAGTGCATCACGCAGCACTCCCGGGAGCGGATGTGCTGGTCCGCCGTAAGCCGGGAGCGCCGCTCGCCACGGTAGGAGTCTTCGGGCTCCGCCACGCGTTCGATCCGCCGGATGCAGCCGGCCTTGGTGCACTGGCCCTCCGGTCGGTGGTACGAGGTGCCGGGGGGCTGGACGCCGCGGGCTTGGCGTTTGCCTTCGAGCGGCTCGGCGGAGCGGTTGTTCCGCGGGTCTCGAGCGATTGGAGTGGACTCGATACGTCCGTGCTGGCCGACCATCTGGCGCCCGCTGCACTCTTGCTGCGCCGGACGCTGTCGCAGCCGAGTTTCGAGCCGGCGGCGGTCGAGGAGGAGCGCACCGTCCTCCTTGCCGAGTCGCGGCAAGTATCGGACGACATGTTTCGCTATCCATTCCAGCTCGCCTTCCGGGGCGCCTTCGCCGACAAGGGCTATGGCCTCCCGTCGCTGGGCCTTCCCGCGACCGTGGAGTCGCTCGCGGGCGCGGACGTCGCGACGTGGCACGCCGACTGGCTCGGACGGACTCGGTTACTGGTGGTCGCGGTAGGCGATGTCGATCCGGAGCGTGCACTGGGCCGGCTGGCGGCGATCTTCGACGCATGGCCGGGAGCCGCGCGTCCGACGAATGGGCTCGAGGGCCCCTGGGCCGTGCACGACGGGCCCGTGGAGCGCGCGTCGGAGCGCGACAAGGCCCAGTCGGCATTGGCGTTCTTGTTCCCGGGGCCGTCGCGCCCGGACAGACACCGCCACGTGGCCGAGGTCTGGGCCGCCGTGGCCAGCGGCCTGGGTGGGCGGTTGTTCGAAGCTCTGCGGGAACGGCGTTCGTTGGCGTACACCGTTGTGGCGACGCCTTGGTTGCGCCGGAAAGCCGGAGCACTGGCGGCGTACATTGCGACCTCTCCGGAGCGGGAGGAGGAAGCTCGTGGGGCGATGCTCGACGAACTCGAGATCTTCGGCCGCGAGCCGGCGGGCAGAGCGGAGCTGGATCAGGCCATCAACTACCTGATCGGGCAGGCGGAGGTACGGCGCCAGATCGGTGCGGAGGTGGTGGCGGAGATCCGTGACGCCTGGCTCTCGGGCGAGGGTCTGGAGGAACTGGGTGACCCTGCGCCTTCCTATCGGGGGGTTGGCGCGGAGGACATCCGTGCCTTGGCCGCGTCGTGTCTGGACCCTGGCCGTCTCTCGATCGGTATCGTGCGGGGGGTCGGCGGGCGCTAGTGGCGCTCACCGGAGGTTAGCGCCGGCTGGTGGCTCCCAATCGTTTGGCGATGACGTCGACCCCGCGTTCGATCCGCTGCGATCCGCCGGCGACGATATCGACCAGGCACATGCTCTGGTCAGGGAGCGCGTGGAGCACCACGTGTCCCCCATGGCACAGCACGGCCACGACCGTCCCGCGTGGCCCTGACCGCGCGAGCGGGGCTCCATAGGGCGACAGTCCAATGGCCGCGGCCGCCGCGATGACGACTCCGGAAAGCCCGGCCTGGTCTCCGAGCGTCGCTCCGGGGATGCCCAGGAGCTCCACGCACAGTTGACGGAAGGTGTTGCTCACCGCTAGAACATGGACATGGCGAGGAAGGCGCGCAGGTTGTCGTTGGTCTGGCGCAGTCGGGTGCTCAGCAGGCGTACCACCGACCGCAATACTTTGACGGCAAGGTCGCGATTGAAGTCGAGCAGGGTCTCGAAGTCGGCCCGAGAAATCGTGATGAGCGTGCAGTCGGTCTCGGCGATGGCGTCGGTCGATCGGGTCGACCGGTCGAACACCGCCATTTCCCCAAAGCATGCTCCCGGTTGGAGCACGGCCAGCGCCTCCTCGCCCGATCCGGGGATCATGCGGCTGATCCGGACCTTGCCGGAGGCGACCATGAACAACCGATCACCGGCCTCTCCCTCCGTGAAGATCTTCTGGCCGGTCCGATACGTGTGCTCCTGGCACGTTTCTGCAACGCGTGCCAACTCACCGTCATCGAGGGCGGAGAAGATGGAGGTGGTGCGCAGAATGTCGAGCTGCATCGGGAGCGGTACACTCATGAGTGTGCGATGACCGAAGGTAGTCCTGGGTCTCGAGGGCAGCAAGCGACGTGGCGCTTTACCACGGCCGATGTGCTCACGGTCATCCGGTTGCCGCTGGCGGCGGCGTTCGTGCTGATCGGGAACCCAGGGTGGCGGGCGATCATCGTGGCCGTGGCGTCGCTCAGCGACCTGCTCGACGGCTACCTGGCCCGGCACGTGGGCGGGTCGCGGCTGGGCCTGGTACTCGATCCGGTGGCGGACAAGCTCTTCATGGCCGCGGCCTTCGGAGTAGTCGCGTTTTCCGGCGCTCTAACCTGGTATGAAATCGTCGGCGTGCTGTTGCGGGACATCGTGGCCACCGTGATGTTCGTTCGGACCGTGGTGGCCCGTCGGCCGACGGCTATCCCGGCGCGGTGGAGCGGGAAGGCAGTGACGGCAGCCCAGGTCCTCACGCTGTTCGCCTTCCTGGGCCAGTGGCCCCTGCTGAGACCACTCGCCTGGCTGACCGCCCTGGTGGCGGCCTATGCGATCTGGGATTACTACCGTGCGGCGCCGGCTGCGGGCCGACGACTCTAGCGAGGATACGGTGACGCCATTGGTGAAGCAGGTGGTGGTGGAATGGCGCGGCGATGTGCGCTTCGAAGGCGGGGAACCCGGTCGCCCCTGGGTCGCGATCGACGGTGAGAATGCGGCGGCCCCCGGCCCGATGTTGCTCCTGCTGCTCGCCGTGGCGTCCTGCAGCGGCGCGGACGTCGTGCTGATCCTGAAGAAGATGCGGGTCATGCTTCGGTCGCTTCGGGTCGAAGTGGAAGGGACTCGGAGGGAGGAAGAACCGCGACGCTACACGGGGGTGACCCTGGCATATCACCTCGCGGGCGATGGGTTGGACCAGGCCAATGCCGAACGGGCCGTCACGTTGTCCTTGGAGAAGTACTGCTCCGTCGTGCATTCCCTCGCGCCGGATATCGCGATTGCGTCGCGCGTGGTTCTGGCCTAGCCTCGCAGTTGCGCTGCTCGGAGCGGGCCAGGTGCCCGTCCTTCACGCGCAACGGGTGAAGGAGGTCGGGGTCCACGCGACTCTGCTCGCGGCCGATCCGGCAGTCTGGGTGAGTGGGCTCTACGGCGCTCTGCGGCCGTCGTCCCGGGTCCGGGTCGCGGCCCTCGTGGGCGCGGGCGTGTCGGACGATGCCTTCGCGTGGCGCAGTGAGTTGCTCTGGCAGTTTCTGCTCACGCCGCGCGCGCGTCGGGGAGTCGGGGCATATGGCGGTGGCGGAATCGCCGTCACCGGCGGGCCCGATACGGAGGGGTTCCTGGTCCTGGTCGTAGGACTCGAGGCTCGGCCCGGGTCGCGGTCTGGTTGGGCGTTCGAATTGGGTGTGGGGGGCGGGCTCAGGCTGTCAGCAAGCTATCGGTGGCGCCGCATCGGGGGGCAAATCACGTCGGGCGGCTGAGCCGACAACCGGCCCCGCCGTGGGTGTGCTCAATCGGCGTGTCGCGCGTCGCGCTCAGTCGTTAGGGGACCCGACCGTGGCCTCATTCCGCTGCACCACAGGCTGGCAATAGCGCTCACCCAACGTGCGGAGCATGTGCACCTGCTCGTCGGTGAGTTCGTCGTAGCGTTCGGCGAGATACTGAATGGTGTCGTCGAACCACTCCTTCCGATGCTCTTCCGTGGCCTCCAACACACCGCACCGCAGGATGTGGCTGTACAGTTCATCGCGAGCGTGGTCGAACGAGGCTGGCGTCGGCGAAAACGATTCAGACTTCTTGTTGGTCATGCACCGTCCTTGGCAAGAGGGTAACTCGTTTCCCGGACTGCTGATAGCGCCGCTGAGAATATAGAGGCGCCGGCCGATTGGGGCAATCGAGGCCGCCGCTTTGTGATGGGCCCGAGTCAATTAGATTTGACCGCCTGCCGCCGGCTTCTTCGGCGTGCAGTGGAGGCGAGACGCGCGACGTATGGAAGACCATGACGAGACCTATGGGGAGGACCGGCGGAACCGGCTGCTCGATCTCCTGAGGCGCATCGCAGACCGGATCCAGCGACTGGATCGGGAGGGGCGGCTGCTGACCGGCGTGCCGGAGCTGATGCGGCTCTTTGGCGAGGCACGGAGCGAGCTGTTCCATTACGAAGTCCGGTCGACCTATGATACCCCGGAAGTGGCCGAGAGTCGCCGGATTGTCGAGGAGGCTCGTCGGGCGGAGGAAGCGCCGCTTGACGACGAGCGCGATGACGACGAACCTTGGCGGCGAAAGGAGCCAGAATGAGGAATTTCTACCTGATGTTGGCAGGGGCCGCGATCATTGGAGCCGGCATCCTGGTGTACATGGTGCGACGCCCGGCCGAGACCGGTATTCCCGCCAACGTCGTCGTCACTCCCGCCGACACTGCAGGTTTTGCGGGGTATGTGCTCGGCTCCCCGTCCGCCCCGGTGGAAGTCATGGAGTATTCGGATTACCAATGTCCGTATTGTCAGGGGTTCGCACTCATCCAGTTCCCCACGGTCAAGGAGCGCCTGATCGATGGCGGCCAGGTTCGCTGGCGCTTTCGGGATTTCCCCTTGGAGCAGCACCCGGCCGCGCGCACGGCCGCGCACTCCACCGCCTGCGCCGATGACCAGGGCCGCTATTGGGAGCAGCATCACGCCGTCTTCGAGGGCCAAGCCGAGTGGGCGGAAGCCAGGAATGCGGCGAAGGAATTCCGCTCCTACGCCGAGCGCCTCGGGTTGGACATGCGGACGTATGATGACTGCATGGGTTCGGCTAAGTATGCCGGGCGGATCACGGCAAGCGTGGAGAGCGGTGTCAGGCTTGGCGTGAATTCGACGCCGACGTTTTTCGTGAATGGCCGGCCGGCCACCGCGGCCGCGGTCTCGTACGACCGATTGAAGGCCCTCGTCGATAGCCTCTCAGTGTCCACGGCGCCGTGAAATTCCGGATGGCCGCGGTCCTCCTCAGCTTAGGCGGTGTGTTCGTCTCGGCCTATTTGTACCTGTACAAGCTCGGAAAGATCGGCAGCCTGGCGTGCGGCGCCGGAGGATGTGAGACCGTCCAGCTCAGCCGCTGGAGCACGTTTTTCGGCGTTGACGTGGCACTGATCGGACTCATTGGCTACGCGGCGCTCCTGGTCGTCTCTCTGGCCGGACTCCAGCCGCGATGGAGTGAGAGCCGCGGCGTCAGCACGGTGCTGCTCGCGGCCTCGGGCGCGGGGGTCCTGTTCGCCATCTATCTCACCTACCTCGAGTTGTTCGTCATTCACGCCATCTGCCGCTGGTGCGTGGCGTCGGCGGTGATCGTCGCCGCCGTGTTCGTTGTGGCGATCATGGACCGCCGCCGGCTGCCGCAGCGCGCCGAGTCCGGCCCGGCCTGAGGTCGGGCGAGCGATGACCCACGAGCGCAAGCCGCCCAGCGGAAAGGCGCTAGCCGCACTCGCCATCGGGGCGATCGGGGTGGTGTACGGCGATATCGGCACCAGCCCGCTCTACGCGATGAAGGAGGCGTTTGCCGGGCCGCTCGCGGTGCCGCTGACCAAGGATAACGTTCTCGGTCTGCTCTCCTTGATCTTCTGGTCGCTGAACATCCTGATCACCTACAAGTATTTGTCGCTGATGATGCAGGCCGACAACCGCGGCGAAGGCGGGGTGCTGGCCCTGCTCGCGCTGCTCAAGCCCGGCCGGATCACCACGCGACGCCGCTGGCTCCTCATCGGCGTCGGCCTCTTCGGGTCAGCCCTGTTGTATGGCGACGGGGTCATCACCCCAGCGATCTCGGTCCTGGGTGCGGTCGAGGGCTTGAGCATCGCAACCCCGGCTTTGGCACACTGGGTTGTTCCGCTCTCCCTCATGATCTTGTTTGCGCTGTTTTGGGTCCAGAAGTGGGGGACCGCCGGTGTTGGAGCCATCTTCGGGCCGTTCACGCTCGTCTGGTTCACCTGCATCGCCGTGCTCGGGGTCGGCGGAATCATGCGGGAGCCCTCCGTGCTGCTGGCGGTAAATCCGTATCACGCTGTCGCCTTCCTCGGTCGTCACGGCTTTCCCGGCATCTTCATCCTGGCCGTGGTCGTGTTGGTGGTCACGGGAGGCGAGGCGCTCTACGCGGACATGGGGCACTTCGGCAAGCGGCCCATCCGGCTAGTGTGGTTCTGCGTGGTGCTGCCCGCCCTCGTCCTCAACTACTTCGGCCAGGGCGGTCTCCTGATCAGCAAACCCGAGGCAATCCGGAATCCGTTCTATGAACTGGTCCCGTCCTGGGCGCTCTACCCGATGATCGTGATTGCGACCGGCGCCGCGGTGGTCGCGTCCCAGGCGCTCATTTCCGGCTCGTTCTCACTCACCCGGCAAGCACAACAGTTGGGCTATACGCCCCGGGTGACCATCGTGCACACCTCGCACACGGAAGCCGGCCAGATCTATATCCCGGAGGTCAACTGGCTCATCGGATTCGCCTGCTTCGGCCTGGTGCTCGGGTTCAAGTCGGCGTCGAACCTGGCCGGCATGTACGGGGTGGCTATCACGGGGACCATGACCGTCACGACGATCCTGTTCAGTGCGGTCGCTCGGGAACGGTGGCACTGGAGCTGGGCCAAGGTCGCGCTGGTGGCCATCCCCATCCTCGCGGTGGATGCCTCCTTCGCCTTCGCCAACCTCATCAAGATTCCGGACGGCGGGTGGTTCCCCCTGGTGGTTGCGGGGCTGGTTTTCACCGTGATGACCACGTGGAAGCGCGGCCGCTCCATCCTGTCGGGAATCAAACGACAGTCCACGCTGCCGATGGAACTGTTCCTGCACGATATCAAGGAACGCAAGCCGCAGCGCGTGCCCGGGGTCGCGGTGTTCATGACCCCGGATCCGGGCGGGGCGCCGTCGGTGCTGCTCCACCACCTCAAACACAACAAGGTGCTCCACGAGCGAGTGGTGATGTTCTCCGTCATGTCGGAAGAGATCCCGACCGTGCCGCCCGAGGAACGCTGGGAGTTTGAGGAGCTCGGGGAGGGATTCTTCCAGGTCGTCGCGCGCTATGGGTTCATGGAGACGCCCGACGTGCCGGCGATCCTGGAGCAGCTCAAGGAGGCGGGCTTCGTGGTCAAGCCGATGGAAACCACCTACTACCTGGGGCGGGAAACGCTACTTCGCTCGGGCACCAGCAAGTTTGCGCTGTGGCGGAAAGTCCTGTTCATCGTGATGTCCCGCAACGCCCAGAGCGCCACCGCATTCTTTGGCATTCCGCCCAATCGCGTGGTCGAGCTGGGCGCGCAGGTTCGATTGTAGGATGCGCGGCTCCGAGCCGCCCTACCCCTCGTCTGCCTCGTATTTCTGCTGCAGGGTACTGACCACCTTCGGATCGGCCAGGGTGGTGGTGTCACCCAAGGCCCGCCCCTCGGCCACGTCACGCAGCAGGCGGCGCATGATCTTGCCGCTCCGGGTCTTGGGGAGATCGGCGGCAAAAATGATATCGTCGGGGCGCGCGATCGCCCCGATCTTCTTCGCGACGTGGTCCTTGAGGTCATCTTTGAGATCGAGCGTCGGCTGGTGGCCTTCCTTCAGGGTCACGAAGGCCGCGATGGCCTGACCCTTGAGTTCGTGAGTCTTGCCCACGACGGCCGCCTCCGCCACGGCGGGGAAGTCCACTAGGGCGCTCTCGACCTCCATGGTACCGATGCGGTGGCCGGCGACATTCAAGACGTCGTCCACCCGGCCCAGGATCCACCAATAGCCGTCCTCGTCCAGCTTGGCGCCGTCGCCGGCGAAGTACCGTCCCGGGAAACGACTCCAGTAGGTCTCACGATAGCGCTCGTCATCGCCGTAGATGGTGCGCAACATCCCGGGCCATGGCTGGGTCAGGGTGAGGAAGCCGCCACCATGCGCCAGCGGCTCGCCAGAGGCGTCCACCAACTCCGCCATGATGCCCGGGAACGGAATGGTGGCGGATCCGGGCTTGGTCGTGGTCGTTCCCGGCAGCGGAGTGATCATGATGCCGCCCGTCTCGGTTTGCCACCACGTGTCCACCACGGGGCAGCGTCCGGCACCGATGTGCTCGTGGTACCACATCCACGCCTCGGGATTGATCGGCTCACCGACGGTGCCGAGCAGCCGCAGGGTGGACAGATTCCGGCGGCTGGGGAAGCTCGGCCCCCACTTCATGAACGCGCGAATGGCCGTTGGCGCGGTGTAGAAGATGGTGACGCCGTAGCGCTCCACGATTTCCCACAGCCGATCGCGATCAGGCCAGTCGGGTGCGCCTTCGTACATCACGACCGTCGCCCCGTTGGCCAGCGGCCCGTACACGATGTACGAATGTCCGGTGACCCACCCCACGTCGGCGGTACACCAGAACACGTCGTCTTCCTTCAAGTCGAAGACGTATTTCGTCGTGGCCGTGGCCTGGGTGAGATATCCGCCGGTGGTGTGGACGATTCCCTTGGGCTTGCCCGTCGTTCCCGAGGTGTACAGGATGAACAACAGATCTTCCGCGTCCATCGGCTCGGGCGGGCAGGCTGTGGCGGCTGTATCGACGATCCGATGCCACCAGTGATCGCGGCCTTCCTGCATGTTGGCCCAGGCCTCGTCGCCTGCGCCGCCGGGTCGGCGTCGCACCACGACCACGTGTCGAATCGACGGGCAATCGGCCAGTGCTTCGTCGGCGACCCGCTTGAGCGGCAGCACTTGTCCCCGGCGGTAGCCGCCGTCTGCGGTGATCAAAACCACCGCCTGGGCGTCGTTGATCCGGTCGCGCAACGAGTCGGCGGAAAACCCCCCGAAGACCACGGAGTGCACGGCGCCGATCCGGGCGCAGGCCAGCATTGCAATGGCGGCTTCGGGAATCATCGGGAGATAAATGGCGACCCGGTCGCCGCGTTTCACCCCCAGATGCTTCAGGGCATTGGCGCATTGACTGACTTCGCGTGCCAAGTCCCAGTATGTCAGGACCCGGCGGTCACCCGGCTCCCCCTCCCAGATGAGGGCGGCCTTGTTCCGACGCGGCCCCTTGAGGTGGCGGTCGACGCAATTGACGGCGGCGTTCAGCTTGCCATCCACAAACCAACGGGCATGTGGCGGCTGCCAGTCGAGCACCTGGGTCCACGGCTCGATCCAATCGAGCGTGCGGGCCTGGTTGGCCCAGTAGGCTTCACGATCCTGGGCGGCCTCGTCATATATCGTCTGGGTGGCGTTTGCCTGCGCCGCAAACGCCGCGGACGGCGTGAAGCGGCGTTGCTCGGATAGGAGTGTCGAGATTTGTGTGTTCATTCGGCAGATGTTACTCCCGGTTATTGCCTTTGTGAAGTCGCTGCGTGTGAGGGCGGTCACCCGGTGTGCAAGAAGGTGCTTTGCAGAATCCCGTAGCCCACCGCGGTTCGCGGGGTGGAACAGCCGGTTTTTGGCTTCATCGATGACCGTAACCTCATGTGTTGCATGTAGTTTAGGGCATTGGCACCGCTCTGGCCCTTTGGTGAGGCGGCCCCGTCTGCAGTCGGTCGGCGCGGCCTGACCACTACTCGTTGGAGACCTCGCGCTTGAGCAGCAGCAACAACTCGGTGCCTCGCAGAATCGCCGCCCCGGAGACTCTCGGGTTGGACACGCGCCATGAATTCCGTCGCGCGGCGATCGACCTGCTGGACACCCTGCCTGAAGGCCGCGGGCGACTCATCATCGACCTGGCGCCCACGGTCCATGTCGATTCCGCGGGGCTCGGCGCGCTCATGCTCATTCAGCGGCATGCGGCGGACCGGCGTCAGATCGTTGCGCTCGAGGGAGCGAGCGACGAGCTCAGGTTCTTGCTGACCCTCACCAAGCT
>Ga0224512_10004718_pt1 | contig 11409 bp, 7 predicted proteins | sample SF_May12_sed_USG_4_FD_169103 | JGI IMG/M metagenome (GOLD analysis project Ga0224512, IMG submission 169103) | Sediment microbial communities from San Francisco Bay, California, United States - SF_May12_sed_USGS_13 | ecosystem: Environmental > Aquatic > Marine > Sediment | place: USA: California... | reverse complement strand
GCCTTTCAGAAAGTGGTAACTACATTCTTAAAGTTTTCCGCCGCTCAGATTATGACGTCATTGACGAAACAAACACTGCGATAAATGGTATAAGTATTTCATATCAGAAATCCTTCAATCGGAAGAAGACGAAGACGAAGAAAGATTAGATGAGCAAGAACTTGCATATCGTCTTCTGGTTATTCACCTTCCTCCTAGCCTCCTGTAGTGCCACCAAGAATCTAAAGGAGGGCGAGTTGCTGTACAAGGCAAGTGTAATCCATGTCAATCAAGGTGACCATCCGATCAAAAATGAACGCCGGATTGCCAGACGACTCAGCGAACTGGTAAGACCACAGCCCAATACCGGTCTTTCGAAATGGGGGGTTGGTATACATAATTGGGCACAGAAGGCCAAGAAGGAAAAGGGAGTTAGAAATTTTTTGAATAAAAGATTTGGCGAAGAACCGGCACTATACAGTAAGGAAAGTATCGAGGTGAACCGGCTACGTATGTCAAGATACTTGAATGAGCTTGGATATTTTGGTAACTCCATCCAAATCGATACTCAGCTGCAGGGACGTAAACTGACGGCACTATACCAGATATCGACCAGGGGCCGTTACCGCATAAGAAACGTGCATTTTCCTTCCGATTCCTCATCACTGCAAGAACTAATTGATCAGAATCGGGAGCGAAGTCAAATTCGCCCCGGGTCGTCATATCGGCAAAACGTGCTGGAAGCTGAGCGGCAGCGTTGGGCAGCGCTGGCTAATGACAGAGGGTTTGTGAATGTCAACGAGCAGTCCTTTTACTACTATGTCGATACGGTTCCCGGTCAACTTCTAGCCGATATATACCTTCAAATCAAATTGCCATCGGACAGTCAGGAGTATCGGGTCTTTCGGCTTGATACCACAATTATCTACCCCAATTTTGATCTTGCCGACACTTCCGAAGGACAAATTGAAACGTTGGAGCTGGAGCCAGGATTTAGGGTCGTAAGACAATATGAGTTCGTGAAGCCTAAAGTACTTCAACGAATGGTCCTGCAACGGGAGGGAGATATATACTCTCGACGGTTACAAGAACTGACCCTGAATCATTTGCAAGATCTGGGGGTATACCAATTTGTAAATATGCGAATGGAGCAAAATGGTTTTGATTCCTTACCAGGTTTGACCCGCTCCTTATATTTGACTCCGGATAAGGTGAAGCAGTTGCGTGGTGAACTCGAGCTCAATAACCGTGCGGGAAGCTATCTTGGATCAGCACTGACGTTAGGGTATGTTCATAGAAACATATTTAAAGGAGCGGAACGATTCAGTATCAGGTTTAGCGGGGGGTTGGAAACCCAACTCGGGAGCCAGTTTGGATTCTTAAATTCGGCCGATCTTGGACTGCAAGCAGACTTGGTTATTCCCAAATTTGTTACTCCTGTTGCTGTTCGTTCTATCGGAAGATTTAATATCCCATTCACAAAATTTTCGCTGGGTTACAATTTTCAAAGAAGAATCAACTTTTATTCTATCAACAATCAAAACCTGCAATTTGGATATCAATGGAGAGAGAATCGAAATGTCACTCACGAATTGTATCCGGTAAATCTCAGCCGGGTGGAACTTAGCAATACCACCAGCGATTTTGATTCTCTTATTTTAAATTCGCCTCGGTTGCGATCAGGATTCGAAGATGTCTTCATAGCAGGGCTCATATACAGGTATACTTTTTCAAACTACGATCGGAGCAGGAAGAGAAAATACATGTTTCTAAGATCGGAGATAGAACTTGCCGGCAATACTTTTTCATTGATCAGCGGGATTTCAGGGAAAAGCCCGGGCAATCAGGAATTCTTAGGACTCCCCTTTTCGCAGTATTTCAAGGTCACTTTTGATTTCCGATACTATTGGCCCATTGGAAGCGGAAAACTGGCCGCAAGGTTGGCACCGGGAGTAGGATATGCCTACGGCAATTCCGAGGTGATCCCTTACCTTAAGCAGTTCTTTGTCGGTGGAGCCAATAGCATAAGGGCATTTCGATTGCGGCAACTTGGACCTGGGGCTACGTATCGGGGGCCAGAAGGAGAAGATGCACTGGCAGATCAGTTTGTGGACCAGACTGGAGATATCAAACTGGAGATGAGCGCTGAGTACCGGTTTGGGATATTTGGGTATCTCAAAGGTGCCGTATTCACGGATGTTGGGAACATATGGCTCTGGAATACCAATGGCGATCCCAATCAGGTCTTCCATCTAGACCGGTTTGTGAGCCAATGGGCAGTCGGAACGGGAATAGGTCTAAGGTTTGACATAGACTACTTCGTGATCAGGCTCGATGGGGCTTTTGCAGTGCGACGACCTAATGAGCAAGGTGATTTTGAATGGACTTTGAATCAGATCAGACCAGGGAACCGGCAATGGAGAAAGGATAATGTTGTCTATTCACTGGCTATTGGGTATCCCTTCTAGTCAGGGTTATCAAATACTGCCAACCGGGCTTGATACCTACGACCTGAAACGACATTGATTCGCACCAAATACATACCGGCAGGTAAACCACTCGAAAGCTCAAATTGAATACCCACAGGGTTTGTTGAAAAATCCACATGACTTTGGATGCCGTCCAGGGATGAAATAATGATTGACTCAACATGAGAATCGGCTGGTAATTCCACAGAAAGCATCTGGCCTGGTTGCGATGGATTGGGAAAAATTTGAGCCTTTTGCCAGACCTGGATTTGGGTACTACTAGTCGCCAATGTGTCAGAAGGTGAGATTTGGTCTGACGTATAAATTCGATAGTTACCCGGGGCAAGGTTTAACTCGAGATTGATATCCGATACCATAAGGCTGTCTCCACTAAAGAATTCATACCAAGTGCCCACATAGGGGAAATTGGCCCTGAACGACTCTTCAATTACATTGAAGTTAGCTATGGCGACGGCATCCAGATCTTGATGATTGAGATAAACAGCCTTAACAAAAGGATCTACGTCATTCACTCGAAAATCGGTAGACGAGAAAGTTGGATACTTTCTACGTAGACCGATAAGGGCTGCAGTAATGTCAAACAGCTCCCTTCGTTCTGCGGCATCGAGCAGAGTCCAACCTGCAGGCTTGGGATCCAGCCGGCAACCACTATCCACCCTTCCATCAGTGCATCGATTGATAGAGAAATCATAGCCAAGCTCACCGAATTGCCATAGCATTTTGGGTCCAGGAATCAGATAAAAAATGGTGCTTGCCGCAGCCATTCGATCAAGCGCAGTAGGGAGGATCCGGGTGTTGTAGGTGCCACTACTGTTGCCAAAACGGGGAATTTTATACATCAGGCGCTCTTCGTCATGACTTTCCAGGTAGGTGATCAGGTGCGGTTGATTGAAGCCTCTCATAGTGTAGTCACCCCATCCGAGCGAGGAGGAATATCCCATGGCTGCCTCATTATATTCATGATTCATATTACCCCAAAGCAACATACCCATATCTGACAGGATCCGCTCCTCAGTATTATCAGCAAAGTGCTCTAGAATGACGTATACCGAAGAATCGATACTCCAGATGTGTTGAGCATAATCACTGAGAATGGCAACCCGGCTGGGATCATAACGACTCATCAATGCCTCATCCGTGCCCGAATTAGTCTGGGTTAAACCCTTTGAGAGATCGAACCGAAATCCGTCAAAATGAAATTCTTCAATCCAATAACTCAATATATGTTTAACCCAGTTCTTTGTTGCTTGACTTTCATGATTAAAGTCATAGCCCACATTGAATGGGTGACGGGCAGTCACATTCAACCACGGATTGTCAGAGTTTGGCCGGAAGGCTTCTTTGTCCCAATACAGCTGAGCAAGAGGACTCTGACTGAATGTATGGTTGAAAACGACATCAAGGATGACTGCGATATTTCTCTTATGAGCTTCGTTTATGAAAGTTTTCAGCAGGTCACGAGTTCCATAGTATTTGTCGACAGCCATATGGTATGATGGATTGTAGCCCCAGCTCTCATTGCCTTCAAATTCATTGATGGGCATGAGTTCAATGGCATTTACACCCAGCTTCTCGAGATATGACAGAGTGTCTTTCAAGGTTTGGTAATCATGACTGGCAAGAAAATCTCTCAATAACAATTCATAGATGATAAGTTCTGATTTAGCCGGTGGATTGAAGTCCGAGTCGGTCCAGTCAAATTCAACGGGCTCAGGATCAAACACCGTGACAATGCCCGATGCCTCGCGGGGGTAGGGAGTGAGGGTCATTCGTACAGAAGGATCGATGCCTGCATCATTCCAGGGGTCCAGCACAACGGTTGAGTATGGATCTCCAATAACAACCCCGTCATCTACCATATACTGATAGGTGTTTTGACCATTTGCGAATAAACGGTGGGGCAATTCTATCCAGAACGTTTGATCATCAGTTGAGCGATTCATTTGAAAGGCCGAGTCAGGTGCGAAGTCATTTGATGTGGTAAGGAGGTACGCATATGATTTCCCGGGAGCGGAAAATTGGAAAACATAAGTTGTGTCGGAGTAGTAATTCAATCCATTGATGGTACCCGGTAGGTCTTCTGATTTTTCATTTGCGATCATCAGGTAGTAATCGATCATGGCTGTAGTCACTTCGGATCCGTCATTTGCTTCAATCGTCAGAGTATGTTTTCCGATCTCCGCCATGGGTGTGAAATAAAAAGACACCTGAGCATTCTCCTCGCTGTAGATTACGTCATCATTATCCCTTATGGTGATAAGAGCACGCTTGTTCAACTGGAATTCGATGAGGATACTATCACCCAGGAATAACACAAAATTTTTGGAGATGGGAGACAACAATTTCCCGACAAGAATATCATCGGGAGGAGCAACCTCAAGAAAAATGTCGGATCCATCACTGTTTCTACCGACCAGGCTGCCATTGATATTTCTAAAAACAAAGGCTAGTTGGGAAACAACTTCATCGGCCGGTATTCCGTAGAATGCTTCGATGTTGAATGAGATAGAGTAGATGTTTTCCTCCTGCTCCTTTTTCATAAGTACCCGGGCATCGGCCGTACCCCATTTGCCTATTACATGCTGCCAATCATTTGCACTATTGCTTCGATTGGAAATCACCCCAGTATGGGCGTAAACATCTCCAGCAAATCCGGCCAGTTCGGCATTGCCCTTACTTGCATCGAAGAAAACTGTTACGTCGTCTTGTTGCGAAGGATTCTCCGGGACGGACCATATCACTTCATTTTGGCTAATGCCCAACAGCCAACAAGCCAGCCAGGTGACTAGTAGAAAAGATCTTCGTCGATTTCTTTTGCTTACTCCCATTCCAGGATCAAACAGGACCTTCCCGGCACAGCTAATGTTCTCCCTCGAGAGATTTTAGTGCCGGTGATCACTTCAGTGGCAGTATTTGATTTGCCCAATCTTTCACTGAAGCGATCAAGTTCAAGTTCTCGAACATCTTCATTTTTACTCAACACCACCATGACTGTTTCGTCATCATTGTACCTGAAGAAAACATAGATTCCATCCTGCACTACGAAGTGCTGTAATTGACCGGAGTGAATCACATCTTTATCTTTTCGCCATTGCAGCAGGGTTTTCACAAAATCCAATGCCTCGACCTGCTGTGAGCTCAGGCCTTGACCTTTGAAAACATTGATCTGATCCCCCTCCCAACCACCTGGGAAATCTGACCGGATGATTCCATGGCTGCTTGTACCTGGATTGCTCATCAAGATTTCAGTGCCGTAGTAGATCTGCGGTATGCCCCTCATCGTAAGGATATATCCCAGTGCCATTTTATAGAGATCAAAGTCTTCATTAACCTGAGTGAAAATTCTGCTCATGTCATGATTATCCGGGAAAATGACAAAATTATATGGATCAGCATATTGGAAGTCATTGCCGAGATTCTCATAGAGTTTGACCAGACCAGTTCCCCAACCTTCTTCTTCATTGAGCGCTTGATGCATGGTCATGGTCATGGGAAAATCCATGAGACTGGGCAGGCACGAAGTATATCCATCATGATTGATTTTACCTCGTTGCCAGTAGGCGATTATAGCGTGATTATTCACCCATTCCTCACCAACAATGTTGAAATAGGGATATTCTTCCATGATGGCACAGGTCCAGTCGGCCATAAATTCTCGAAATGGATATGGATAGGTGTCCTGACGAATTCCGGTGAGTCCGGCAAACTCGATCCACCATATTGAATTCTGAATGAGATAAGTTGCCATAAAGGGATTCCGCTGATTGAGATCCGGCATGGCCGGAACAAACCAACCTTCCACCATTTGCTGTCTGTCGGCAGGAGCAACATAAGGATCTACCAAGGTGATCTTTCGATGATTCGACTGCATGTAAGGCTTCCCGAAATTGTTGATCCAATCATCGGATGGGGGATCCTTCATCCACCAGTGTTCGGATCCACAGTGATTTACAATAATGTCCATGATCATCCCTATACCTCTTTTTGCCGCCTCCCCACTTAGCATGACAAATTCTTCATTGGTCCCAAACCGAGGGTCTACTTTGTAGTAATCGGTGGTGGCGTAGCCATGATAGGATTGTTCAGCTTGGTCATTTTCCAGTATCGGATTGAGCCAAATTGCGGTGAACCCTGTCTCCTGGATATAGTCCAAATGATCATAAAGCCCTTTGATATCGCCACCATGTCTTCCATAAGGTTCACCCCGGTTTTTCCCCTCACGCATCCCCGCGATTTCATCATTTAGTTGATCTCCATTAGCGAAGCGGTCCGGAGTGATCAGGTAAATTACATCACTAGCATTGAATCCCTGCCGGTCAGCTGAGCCGGGTTCCCGGGATTTCAATTCGTATGCATATTGAGTGATCACGGATCCTCCCTGCTCGAAAGTAATGTCGTGAGTACCTGGTCTAGCTTCAGGAGAAATCTCCAGATCTACAAATAAGTAGTTTGGACTGGTAAGCCGATGGACCGCCTTGATCTTTATGTCAGTAGATTCGATATTTGGCTGCAAGGTGGCTATGTCTTCCCCATATACCAGTAGCTGCAGCTGATCATTTTTCATGCCGGTCCACCAGAAAGGTGGCTCTATACGATCGATACTTTGTGCATGAAGACCCAGAGTAAATAGACAGAAATATATAGAAAAAAAAAGTCTCATAGTACGTGCTTTAAGAAAAGCAAAAATAGCATTGCCTATGGATTTAACACCCAGGCCGAGTTTTGGGAAAAGACTACTTAGATGCTTGGTAGAGCAAATTAGTCTCTTCGTCATAGAAATTGAAAATTAACTTGGGCCGGTTATGGGTTCGACTGATCTTAACCTCAAGGAATCCTCCGGATGCACTTTCTGAACTACCTTGAATATATGGCTGTCTGATCTGCGCATGAGGATCGGTAGATTTAGGATCTCCTGCAATTCTTCCTGCTCGTGAATTTGCATCTACCAAAGCCCCGCAGGAAAATTCTTCATATCCAGAGGGATGAATAGCATGATATTGCCAATGCCGATCACCACATACGATAAAAAAGTGATCTCTTGATATTTCGTGGGTAGCTAGCCATCTAAAAAAGGCATCACCTTCCTGGCGAAAGCCCTTTTGATTGACATGGTTATCACTTTTGTAGGCGTCATCAGGACCAACCATAGGGGTAGGTGATATCAATAATTTATAAGTGGCATCGCTTTCCAACAAGGTCTTTTCCAACCATTCTGATTGCTCCTGTCCCCAAATAGTTTTCTCCGGACCATCGTCCCAGCCATTTGGGCTGCGAAATTCGCGGCCTTCCACTAGCCATATTTGTAAATACTTGTTCATCCGAAATGTTCGATAAGGCGGGCTTTCAGGGTCGAGTGGATCTAACACCGGCAGCTGCTCCCGCCAGTTTTTCAAACCCAGCTCGTGAGAGATCGGGATGTCTTGATAAGGATCCGAATCATTATACCGGTAGTCGTGATCATCCTTTTCCCAGTAGGTGCCAATCTCAGTAAAGAGAGATTTGAATCGTGATTGTGCGAATTGCTGATGATAACGTTTTCGCATGCCTCTTTCATCGACAGCAGGGGATTCTATTACCGCACTATCTGTATCGAAGATGGTATCCTTGGGTTTATCAAAATAGACGTTATCTCCAGTAGCTATGAAATAATCCGGGTTCAGGCTCCTGATTGATTCGAGAGCTGGGTAACCCAGATTCTTATCCTCACCGGTGTAGGCTGGACCGGAGCCGCCGAGATTAAAAGCATGATAGTTCATACCTGTCACTACAACCAGTGAAACCTCTTCCTCTCCATCACTACCTTGTAAAGTCCTAAAGGTTCCCCGCTTGGAGCTAGTCATTGAACTAGGATCAGCTCCGTAGTAGACACGATAGAAATAGCGACTGGCGGGAGATAGGTCAGAGACTTTTATTTTGACGATATAGTCCTGCTCGGGGGAAGTTTGGTAGATGTCTGAAAACTCTGAGATTTCAAATAGCTGATCTTTCGACCACTCGAATCTTGCCGTACCGACTGCACCTGGAAGATCACCATCTATCAATGTATCGCTTGAGGTGAGACGGGTTTGCAAGATGGCAGTGTGTTCCGATATCTCACCTGACATAATGCCCTGAGCAAGAAATATCTGCCCATTTCCCACTGTCGAAAAAGTGATCAGAAACAAAACATTCAAAAGCAGGTTTAATCTTTTCCTCATCTTTTTGACAAATTAGTCAAGACTATTCCAGACTTTTTCCAAAAGAGCCTTGGTGGCAAGAATGCCCTCGTGTTCGCTTAGTCGTTGGCCCTCATACTCGATACCGATGTATCCCTCAAAGTCAGACGCTTTCACCATTTCCAGCATTTTGTAGTAGTCGATTTTTGTCTCCCGGCCATCTGCATCGAAATCGTAGGATTTCGCACTAACTGCCTTGGCGGATGGAAGAAATTCGGCAACCCCATGGTACCGGTCGTAAGCTCGATCACAGTCATGTTGGGTGCTTCCCCATTTTGCACTTAAGCACCAGTTACCAAAATCCGGCAGGGTGCCGACATTGGGATGGTTCACCCCATCTATAATGTCAGCAATCAACTGCGCATCTGAACTGAAGAGGCCATGGTTTTCGATCAGGATATTTATGCTTTCAGGAGCTGCATATTCCACCAATCGACTCAGGCCATCAACCATAGCCTCCTGGAAAACATCTTTTTGATCGCTTCCAAAGGCATTGACGCGGATTGAATGGCAACCCAGTATTTTGGCTGCATCGACCCACTTGTGATGGTTGTCAACTGCCGTTTTTCTATTGCCACTATTTCCATCACCAAGATCACCCTCCTCATCCACCATGATCAAAAGGCTTTTGACACCAGCATCATCTGCTCTTCTGCGCATCTCCAGCCAGAATTTTTGGTCTTCAGCCTTCATCGCATAGAAAGAGTTTACATACTCAACGGCATCAAGATCATATCTGCTGATCGCTGCAAGAGCAAAGTCATTCGGATCAAGAGATCCGTCTTCTATTTCCCGGTGAAGTGACCATTGTGCCAGAGACAGCTTTAGTTCAGCTGCCGCACGACTAGTCGGATAACGAGCAGGTAGAGAACTTAAAACCGGTGTTGCACTCATCACTCCGAGTTGCTTCAAGAAATTTCGTCTTCGCATAAATCTAAGATAGCAGTATTCCACAGTCAAAACAGAAGGGTGTGATCGTCTTGTCAGATAGCCCTGGAATTAAATTCTGCGGTAGTATTTGATTTGGGAAAAGGCACATCTGGTTGGTCTGCACCTAAAAATTCACATAGAGGTTTCCAGCCCTCCTTAACACTCATTACCAGCAGTTTTTCCGGAGGTATAGTTTTCTGAACCTTCTCATTCCACTCAATGAAATTCTGCTTGGCTTTAGCCGGGTTGGAATTAAATTCGCCCTCGAAGAGATCTTGCAAGTGCTTGCCTGCCAACTGAAAAACCTTCAGTCGCTTACGGAGAAGAGGGTTGAATGGCATTCGTAGCATTGTAGTCATCATTTGCATCGGGCTTGGCTGTGATTGACGAATGATGGTATCGCCGAAGCTCTTATACCATGATTCGGGATCACGAGTGGTAAGGATGTACTTCGCCTGGGGATAGAGCTTCAGATATTCCTGGTAATATAAATTAGCCGGAAAGTCCACGGCAGCCCGATAGCTTTGAAAGAGATCTTCCCAATCAACAGCCCGGTTAGCCCTCGCATTTTCCCAATGAATCACTTGCTCCGGATGCAGGATAAGTTCTTCCATGTGATAGCATCGGTATCCCAGGTGTTCCAGTGCCAACTTCAGTGAATGGGTGCCAGTTCTTCCAAATCCAACTCCGATGATCTCAAGCGACATATTAGTCCTTTGGTGGTCGGTTTTGAGGTAATGCTTCATGACAGCAATGTAAAGCTAGCCAATTGAAATTTGAGAGTGAGACATGGGTCGTGGCATAGCTAGGACCAGGGAATATTAACTAATGCTTACCTTTCGTCAAGTAAGTAAAGTATATCAAACAATGAACAAAGTTTTAAAACGAATCTTGATTGGAGTTGGGATTCTCGCGATTATTCTTTTTGTCGCCTCTCGCATTCTGATCAGTCAAACCAAAAAGGCCAGCCCTGAGGATTTGGTCACCTATACACAGGGGGAAAAGAAGTTAGAGGTCTTTTATTGTCAGCCCAGTAAAAAAGGCCGGGAGATCTTTGGAAGTCTGGTGCCTTATGGTGAAGTATGGCGTACAGGTGCCAATGAAGCTTCCACATTCGAGATATCCCATGACATCATTGTAGAAGGTAAAAGCCTTCCCGCAGGGAAGTATACTTTGTGGACCATCCCAAATCCCAATCAATGGACTGTGATCTTTAATAGCAAGATGTACGGCTGGGGAGTTAATTTTAGCGAAGAAGCTCAACGCGAGGCAGAACATGATGCTTTAACTATTGAGGTGCCGGTTCAACAGACAAGTAATGTAATAGAACTCTTTACGATCGAAGTGGATGAGAATCCATCTCTTGGAATGAGTCTGGCATGGGATCAGACCATGGTAAGGGTGCCTTTTAGTTGGAAGTGATTTTTAGAGTGGAAGGTCTAAGGATCAACTTGCTATTCAGTAATCAGAGTTGAAACGATTGAATTATTGGCGGTGACAACGCCAATACGCTATATTTCTACATCTTCCTGCGTCCTCAAAAAAGCTACTAAATCAATTACTTCCTGATCACTGAGCGTTTGTAACAGACCCTCGGGCATCATCGATACCGGCATGGTTTCCTGCGATTGAATCTCTGATTTATTCAAGGTCACATTGTCTTGACCTGCTACCCTCATAGTGATTTGTCGATCGGTCTCTGAGGCAATGTTGCCGGCATGGGTTCGGCCGTCGCGGGTAGTGACTACCGTCATTAGATAATCATCTTGAATCTCTCCACTGGGATCGAGCATATT
>Ga0224512_10004717_pt1 | contig 11410 bp, 16 predicted proteins | sample SF_May12_sed_USG_4_FD_169103 | JGI IMG/M metagenome (GOLD analysis project Ga0224512, IMG submission 169103) | Sediment microbial communities from San Francisco Bay, California, United States - SF_May12_sed_USGS_13 | ecosystem: Environmental > Aquatic > Marine > Sediment | place: USA... | reverse complement strand
CTAACGGTGCTGCGTTCGGTGTGATTCCTGTCGAACCCGACGGATCGATAGCCGCGGACGAAGCTGAAGCTGTCGGTTCAATTGCCTGGCTCAGCCTTACAGTTTCGGACGTGTTGTCAACACGGGACTTCTACCAACAGGTCGTTGGATGGTCGGCAATCCCTGCTGACGTCGAGGGCGGGTTTGAAATGCAACGCCCCGACGGTGTGTCTTCCGCGGAGATTTGCCACGCCAGAAGTGACAAGGAAGGCATCCCACCCGTCTGGATACTCAGTCTTCCTGTGAATGACTTTGAGGAAAGTCTTCGACGAGTTCGCGAGGGCGGCGGGGCAATCGTCAAGGAGTCGGCTGATGGTAGATACGCCGTTATCCGAGACCCTGTTGGAGTTTGCCTGGCGTTGCAGGCAAGGAAGTGATGCGCTATCCGGAGCCAGTCTCCATCGCAGCCAGGCGGCCACCCGTTAGGCGCGGAAAGTAGTTGTTGCCCTCCACGCCGGAGTGTCGCGCCGTGCATGCCAGGCATTATCCAAGTGAAACCGGCCCAGCCGTCTTCCTCGTACGAGACCGAGTCCGGCGTTGCTTCTCGGTCCTAGCCCTTGAGGGGGAGAGATGGACGACGTATCGATCTTCAGGCTGTACGTACTGCGGGCCACGTATCTCCTTTTGGTCGTCGGTGTTGGGACGATGATCTGGCCGCTCCTCCTGGATTCACCCGAGGCCGCTGAACATTTTCGCGGCGTCACGTGGTGTCTTCTCAGCACTGTGGCACTCTTGGCCATGCTTGGCCTCCGCTATCCCCTGAAGATGCTGCCTCTCTTGTTCTTCGAGTTCATCTGGAAGGTTACATGGGTTGTCTCGGTAGGCCTTCCGCTGCGAAACTCCGGCCAGCTTGAGGGGGCGTTCGCGGACACATGGTTCGCCACTCTGGTGGGGCTCGTGATATTCCCGCTCGCTATCCCCTGGGGCTACGTGGTGCGCAGGTACGTGCGCGAGCCCGGTGATCGATGGTTGAGGGCGAGCCCCTCTGAGTGAGTTCACAGCTCTCCTCGCTTCGACATCCGTCTCGATCTGGTGCAATTGCTTCCCGCTTATGGCCTGGTCGTGCTCACCTCGATCGTCAGGTGGTTCGGCTGGAGGCGTGGTGAACAGGCGTCGAGGCCTGCAGCCTGACAAGCGTTAGCGGCTGGCGCAGCGTACACTTGGGTTGAAAGACGCACCACAGTGGCGTGCGGCTGAAACACCAATCCGTCAACTGCACGAACCCAGGTCCGAGGGAGGAGTGAGGAAGGCACCCATGTCAATCGAAGCGAAGTGCCCCGTCAGCCACGTCGCCGGCGTCGGCCGGACCAACCGCGACTGGTGGCCGAACCAGCTGCGGCTGGAACTGCTGCACCATCATTCCGCGAAGTCCGATCCGATGGGCAGTGGCTTCGACTACGCGAGGGAATTCAGGCGCCTCAACTACAAGGCGCTCAAGAAGGACCTGGTCGCGCTGATGACCGACTCGCAGGACTGGTGGCCGGCCGACTTCGGCCACTACGGCCCGCAGTTCATCCGCATGGCCTGGCATGCCGCGGGGACCTACCGCATCAGCGACGGCCGCGGCGGCGCCGGCCGGGGGCAGCAGCGCTTCGCTCCGCTCGACAGCTGGCCCGACAACGTCAACATCGACAAGTCGCGGCGCTTGCTCTGGCCGATCAAACAGAAGTACGGGAGCAGGATTTCCTGGGCCGACCTGTTGATCCTCGCCGGCAATGTGGCGCTCGAGTCGATGGGCTTCAGGACCTTCGGTTTCGGCGGTGGTCGCGCAGACGTCTGGGAGCCGGACGAGGACGTGAACTGGGGCGGGGAGATCGCGTGGCTGGGCGATGACAAGCGCTTCGGCCATGATCGGGACCTGGGGCCGTTCGGCGCCACCCACATGGGACTCATCTACGTCAACCCGGAAGGGCCGAATGCGAGCGGCGACTACCTGGCTGCCGCCAAGGACATCCGCGCCACGTTCAGCCGCATGGCGATGAATGATGAGGAGACGGTCGCCTTGATCGCGGGCGGCCACACTTTCGGCAAGGCGCATGGTGCGGCCCCGGAGTCCCACAAGGGCCCGGATCCGGAAGGCGCTCCTCTCGAAGCGCAGGGTCTGGGCTGGATGAGCGATTACGGCTCCGGGCACGGCGCGGACACGATCTCGAGCGGGATCGAGGTGACTTGGACTACGACCCCGGCACTGTGGAGCAACAACTTCTTCGAGAACCTGTTCAAGTATGAATGGGAGCTGATCAGATCGCCGGCAGGAGCCAAGCAGTGGGTGGCCAAGAACGCGCCGGAGATCATTCCCGACGCGCACATCCCGGGCAAGTTCCACAAGCCGACCATGCTGACCACCGATCTGACGCTCCGATTCGATCCGGAGTTCGGCAGGATTTCGCGCCGGTTCCTGGAGGACCCGCAGGCTTTCGCCGATGCCTTCGCGCGCGCCTGGTTCAAGCTGACGCACCGCGACATGGGGCCGCGCGCCCGTTATCTGGGACCGGAGGTCCCGAAGGAAGAGTTGATCTGGCAGGATCCGATCCCCGAGGTCGATCACGAGCTGGTCGGCGAAAACGAGATCGCCGACCTGAAGAAGGCGATCCTCGCTTCCAAGCTGTCGGTGGCGCAGATGGTGTCCACCGCATGGGCATCGGCTTCTACTTTCCGCGGCTCAGACAAGCGCGGCGGGGCGAACGGCGCGCGCATCCGGCTGGCTCCGCAGAAGGATTGGAAGGTGAACCGGCCGGCGCAGCTCGCGAAGGTGCTGAAGACCCTCGAGGGCATCCAGACCGCCTTCAACAAGAAGGCAAAGGGCGGAAGGAAGGTCTCGCTCGCCGACCTGATCGTACTCGCGGGTTGCACGGGTGTCGAACAGGCCGCGAACAAGGCCGGCGTCACCGTGAAAGTGCCCTTCGAGCCTGGGCGCATGGACGCGAGGCAGGACCAGACGGATGTCGAATCCTTCGCCGTGCTGGAACCGGAAGCCGACGGCTTCCGCAATTACCTCGAGGGCAAGTTCACGGTCACCGCGGAGCAGCTGCTGGTCGACAGGGCGCAGCTCCTGACGCTCACGGCACCCGAGATGACGGTCCTCGTCGGCGGCATGCGCGTGCTGGGGACAAGTGTCGGCGGCTCCAGGCACGGGGTGTTCACCTCGAAGCCCGAGACGCTGACCAATGACTTCTTCGTCAACCTGCTCGACATGCGCACTGAGTGGAAACCGGTTTCGGACGCGAAGGACTTGTTCGAAGGGCGCGACCGCAGGACCGGCGAGGTCAAGTGGACCGGCACGCGCGTCGATCTCGTCTTCGGCTCTAATTCCCAACTCCGGGCGCTGGTGGAAGTTTATGCGAGCGCCGACGCCAGGGAGAAGTTCGTGAGCGACTTCGTGGCGGCGTGGAACAAGGTGATGAACCTGGACCGATTCGATCTTGCCTGATCTTCGCGACGAACGCCTTCGAGGAGTTCGGACACGCGTTAGGCCGATATCGAGAGGTGAGCTGAAAATGACCGCAGAAGTCAACCGGCTGGAGGAGCAGCTCAGACGAGTGCTCGAAGGCGAGGCGTGGCACGGGCCCTCGGTACTCGAGTTGCTGGCCGGCCTTTCCGCGGCGCAAGCGGCCAGCCATCCCATCCCTGGTGCGCATAGCATCTGGGAGCTTGTGCTTCATCTTCGCAGTGACTACGACCTGGTGCTCCGGAGGTTGGCGGGCGATGGACGCCCGCTTACAGAGGCCGAAGCTTGGCCTGCGTGTCCGACATCCACCGAGGAAAACTGGCGGCAGACGGTGCAGGAACTCGAGCAACGGAGCAGGAAGCTACGGCAGGCAGTGCAAGACTTCCCCGATGAGCGGCTGGATGACCCCCTCGTGCCCGAGTCTCCCTGCAGCGCGCACGCCCAGTTCATCGGCGTCACTCAGCATCACTTGTATCATGCCGGTCAGATCGCGCTGCTGAAGCATGCGTTCGCTGAATCAGAGGTCGCGCAATGAGTGGACGGAGGGACCGATTGAATCGATCCGTCGGGTCATGGATTCTTCCGCTCGCGCTCGGCCCCGTCCTGATGGTCCACACTCGGACTGTACCCGTCCTCCACGCTCAGCAGGTCATTGAGGCCTACGAGCCCGCGGAAGGCGATGCCGCTGCAGCAGCACTCGGGCAGCGCGCATTCTCGGCGACTCCGCGCTCTGGCCCACGCGGCTTTGTGCGGCTCCTTACCTTGTACGTGCTTCCACGAACGCCCCGTGGCATCAAGTCCGGGGCAGAGCCGGCTTCGAAGGTCGTTGACGCGACAGAGTTTGAGCAGGATCGGGACCGAGCGATTCAACTGCTTAGGCAACTCGCCGCGCAGGGCCAGACCTATGTTCCAGAGCATCCGGCCTTTGGTCCAATGACTCGCGGTGACTGGCTTCGCTACGGTTACCTCCATACCGACCACCACCTGCGGCAGTTCGGCCTCTGACGCAGCCGCCAGTCAAGCCGGCAACGCGGGTGGTCGCCCGCACCGGATTGTGTTGATCCTTGGCCGCCGCCGAGTCCCGAGGAACCCTTCCCAGCGAGCGTCAGCAGCTGACGGGGAATACCTTGGGATGAGAGCTGCAGCAAAGTGGCGCGCAACTGAGGCGCAACGCGAAATTCATGATTGAAATCCGCAGGGAACAAGCATCGGACCGAGATGCCGTCTACCGTCTGAACCTGGCTGCATTTGAAGGCGTTACGGAGGCCAAGGTCGTAGATCGTCTCCGCCACGCGTGCACAGAGTATCTCGCTTTCGTCGCCGTCCAAGATGACACCGTCGTCGGGCACATACTGTTCACTCCGGTAACCGTTGAAGGCTGCGCCGTGGCAGGAATGGGCCTGGCACCAATGGCGGTTGCGCCATCCCACCAGGGCCAGAGCATAGGATCTCAACTCGTTCACCACGGGCTTGCGCACCTCCGTCAGTCCGGTTGTCCGTTCGTCATCGTGTTGGGACACCCGGAGTACTATCCACGCTTTGGTTTCGAGTCCGCATCGGGATACGGTCTCCGCAGCCAATGGGACGGCATCCCCGATGAGGCGTTCATGGTTGTCGTGTTCGATGATTCCGTGTTGCCTGAGGCTGGCGGTATAGCGCGATATCGAGATGAATTTGACGCCGCCATGTAGGCCGTTCATTGCGGAAGCGGTCGCCAACGCGCTTCGCGCTTGCACGGATGCGGACCGTGCAGCAGACTCGCGAGTCGTGGACAACCTTCGAAGGCACCGCCCCATGGGTTCGCGAGACCTTCGACCGCCTCCTCGATACCATCCTTCAGCATGGACCAGTCGAAGTCATTCCCAGAAGACGCGAATCGCGATTCAGGCGCAGGACCGCTTCGCGGGTCGCGTTGTCCGAAAGCGGTGGCTGCTCGTGATCGCGGAGGCGTATCGTGTCGGTGTACGGGAACACGTCCGCAAGTGAACTTCGGGCGCTGTTGGCACAACTTCTCATGGAGCAAGCTCGCATGAAAACCGACGATGACAAACTGCTTCGCATCGCCCTGATTGCCGTGGGCCTCGTCTACATCTTCGGGCTGTACCCCATGACGGTCATCTGGCCCGACGGCTTCATGTGGATGCCGCGCCAAGCCGAATACGAACAGATGATTCTCGCCACCTTCGCGGTGTTGGGGGTCTTCCTGCTCCTCGCGTCACGCGCTCCCGCTGAGCACCGAAGCTTGATCTCCTTCGCCGCCTGGTCGAGTCTCGTTCACGGTCTCGTCATGCTGGTCCAGGCGCTGCGCGACCCGATGGAGAGAGCGAACCTGTACGGTGACATCCCGGCCCTGATCCTGGTGGGAGTAGTACTGCTGGCACTCAACCGTACATCGGCTCGACGGGCGGCGGGCTAGACAAGAGCACGCTGCGCATGGCCACCAACTCACACTGAGAGGAAACCAGGCATGACAACAACGGCGATCATATTCCACGAGGTTCAGGATGGCGCGGTCTGGGCCAAAGCCTGGAAGAAGGGACCGGGAAGCCGACACGAAATGTTCGGGGAACTCGGCGTCAAATGCAGAACCTTCCGCGACCCCGGCAATCCCAGTGCGACGGGTGTCATGGCGGAGATTCCCGATATGGCGAAGTTTCAGGAGTTGCTGCAGTCTGATGAAGGCAAGAGAGCAATGCGTGAAGACGGCCTGAAGGTCGAGACTATGCGCATGCTGGTCGAGTTCACGCCGTAGCCGGAAGTTCCTCAGCACCGAGTAGGTCCGGTCCTGCCGTCGGCGTGCTGCGCCGGCGGCAGGCGTCAGTAAGGGTCGCCGCGGGCGCCAGCAGCCGACGCAGCCCGAATTTGGGTAGGAAGAGACGGTATCGCATCCGCGCAGCTGGAGTATGGGAAGCATGAGCTTGTGACGCCCCGCGACCACGTACCATTTGTCGACGAATTGCTCCCCGACTTCGACGTGGAGAGCAGTCGCCAAATCGATGTGGCCGCTGCCGCCGAGACGGTCTACGCAGCTGCGCGGCGCCTGGACATGTCTTCATCCCTGATCGTTCGTTTCCTGTTCCGGTTACGCGGTATGCCGAAGTGGGCGTTGAACGCCGAAGGGTTGGATCGCCTGCGATTCAAACCACTGCTCGAAGATCCGCCCCGGGGGTTCGTCCTCGGTTTGGTCGGACAGTTCTGGACAGCCTCAGGACGGCTGCTCGATTTTGAGCCGGCTGAGTTTTCGGACCTCAACGTGCCCGGTTTCGCCAAGGCCATATGGTCGTTCGATATCACGTCGGCTTCAGCGAACACGACGACCCTTCGAACGGTAACCCGGGTGTCATGCGGGGACCCGGCGTCTCGACGGCGCTTCATGCGCTACTGGACGGCCATCGGTCCCTTTTCGGGCGTGATCAGAGCCAGCACACTGCGGAGCATGAAGCGATCGGCGGAGTGGAGTCCGAACCGTTGATGCACCTGACAAGCGATTCCTGCTGGCGCCGAGATGGCTGAGTTTGGCTTCGGCCGGAGGCGGCGGGCATCGCAGCCGCGCAGCTGAACTCGAATTCGTCACCGGCCATGCAGTCTTCAGGCGGAGGGTCTGCCGTGTCCGACCGACAAGCTTCGAGATTGGTTGATCGCGATCCGGCTCACGCTTGTCCCACTTTGTGGACACCGGCATGATCGGGCTCTCGACGTCCCTTCTGCACGGCCTGGTCATCTGCCTTCCCTTCTCCGTCTTCGCCGTACTCACTTTCTGGCGTTGGCCCAGACTCTGGCTGCACAGTCTGCCACCCGACATCGCCGAAATGGCCGGACCGAAGACCGACGCCGAGGCCTGCTGTTCGTGGTTCCTGCAGCCGTCGTGGTGGGCATCGTCGCATAGCTCGGCTCGATGAGTGGGTCGCATCAACCGGTTCACCGCGCTGCGCCTCCAGGCGCGACTGCTACACAGTGCAGGCTCTGCTTGCGCTGCTTTGTTTCACGCCCGCAGCTTTACCGAGCTTCACGCACTTGACGAGCATCCGAGCGATCGAACCATCCAGAAGGGGTGGACTATGAAGCACCAACGCCGTCTGGGGGTTCTTGGCTTCCTGGGTTTTCTCGGCTTTCTCGGGTTACAGGAGGGCCAGGCAGGGTTCTATTGGTTCTTCGCGTTCTTCAGCTTCTTCGCGTACTTCCTCAGGCGGACAGGCTCCGAACCTGTGCGTAAGATCTTCTTCTACGGCCTGTTTATGGATCGGTCTCTTCTTACTGCGAAGGGTCTTCATCCAGAGATGATCGGACCCGCCGTGCTGCCAGACTACCGCATCCACATCGGCGAGCGAGCAACATTGTTGCGATCCGCTTCGAGCCGTGCCTATGGAATCGTGATGGAGCTCGCCGACCACGAGGCTCGCACACTGTACTCGGAACCAAGTGTTCGCGAATATGAACCAGTACGAGTTCAGGTGGAGTTGTTGGACACCGGCCAGGTTGTCGAAGCATACTGCTACAACCTGCCCCGCGAGCTGGGACTGGCCGGGGCGAATCCCGCGTACGCGACCGAGCTGTCACAGTTGGTGGATGGCCTGCAGTTCGATTCGGCATACGTCGATGAAATCGCTGCGTTCGGAGAACAGCCGGCAGGCGGATAGGAGCTTGGCGTGAATCGCATCACGAGTCTCAAGACGGTGGATATAGGCGGCGATCAAGGCCCGACCTGGGCCATCATGGTGGCGGCCGACATTTCCGAGCCATCGACACTTGGCGAGTTCGTACCGTTCCTCGTGGAGCAGGTCAAGCTCCAGCGGATGGCGGCTCCGCCTGAAACAAGTCATCTGCTCGTTACGGTGATCGGCGACGTGTCCGCAGAGGCTGTTGCGTCGGCCTGGCGTGAGTACGTAGCGAGCGATCCGATCATGTCAGTGTTCATGTCACGAATGGCCGTTGCCGATGTTCTTCACGGCACCGCTGCCGGGAAGGTCCTGGGTCAGGTGTCGCTTGTCGGCGCTGAGTGAGGCACGCCCCGGAACTTCGGAAGCGGTGCGGCACCATCGCGGGACGTCACGCATCCGCTGCTGAACCCGGTGGAATTCCCGAAACAACGAAGGTGCAGGTCCGTGGAAGGTCGACCCATTCTCTACGACGAGCTTGCTGACTGGTGGCCACTGTTGTCAGCCCCGTCCGACTACGCCGAACACGCCGCGTTCTTCGGTCGGACGCTTCAAGAGCACTCGGAGACCACTCCCCGGACGCTGCTTGAGCTCGGCAGCGGCGGTGGCAATAACGCCTCACACTTGAAGCGGACGTTTGCCCTGACGCTGGTCGACCTATCACCGCAGATGCTCCGGGTCAGCGCTGAGCTGAACCCGGAGTGCGCTCACCACGTCGGAGACATGCGTTCGGCCAGGCTCGGCCGCGAGTTCGACTGCGTCTTCGTGCAGGATGCGGTGTCCTACATGACGACGCCCGACGATCTGCACAGCGCGGTGCGCACCGCGTTCGTCCACTGTCGCGCACGCGGCGTCGCGCTGTTCGCGCCCGACTTCGTGCGCGAGACTTTCGAACCCTCGACTGAGTGTGGCGGGCGTGATGACGGTATTCGCGGTTTGCGGTACGTCGCCTGGACGTGGGACCCGGATCCGAGCGACACGACGTTCGTTACGGACTTCGCGTACCTCCTGAGGCGCGACGCGGGGGAGCCGCAGGTCCGCTGGGATCGCCATGTTCAGGGCCTGTTTTCAACCGCCGACTGGCTGGCCACGCTGCGAGACGTCGGATTCATTGCCACGGAGCTGGACCACCGGCACTCCGACGGGCCTGCTGGGACGAAGGTCTTCGTCGGCGTTCGACCTGCTGCGGACACCTGACAAGGAAATCATGTTGTCGGCATGCCCTGCGGGACCTGGAGCGCGCAGCTTGACAGTTCGCGCTCCGGGAAGGGAGTATGGGTCCGGCAGCACACTTCCACCCTTGTTGGACGTACGATTCCGAGACATGCCCCTGGACCTTACGCCACTGGAGCAGCAGGCACTCAAGCGGAGCAATTAGCAGTCGTGGAGAGTCTCACGAGGCCAATACGTCGGTCGGCGTTCCGGGCGCCCGGAGCAATCGTGTTCATCGTCGCTTGCTCAATCATCGAGCCGCCGGAGAAGAGGGAGAGGAACAAGAGATGCGAGTCGTAAGAAGGCGTTCGCCCTGGCTGCAGGCTGCGACCGTGCTGGGTGGCTTCTTCGTCGGGCCCTACTGCGCGTTTCTACTCAGCTCGGTTCTGGTCCCCGACTCGGAGCTGGTCCAGGGGGTCAGCGTCTTCAGTTTCTTCCTCGTGTTCGTTGGGGGGTCGATGCTTTGGATGGGGCTCGGAGTCGCGACGGTCGTGCTGGGCGCGTCATGGAGCCTGGTCCGCGGGCGGGGACTTCCGCGAGCTCCGTCAGGACCTTCCAGCAGCCTCGTTCCGCCCGGATATAAGGCATACGTCATACTCGGCCCTCTCATCGGCGCTGCAGTCGGCCTGCTGGCCGGTGTTGCCTCCGAGATGAGGCTGCTCGCCGCAGTCGGTTTGTGGGGGCTGTTGGGACTGGCGTACGGCCTGGCTCTTTGGGCGGCGGCGCACAACGGCTACCTGCCGTTTCCCGAGCCGGAAGGGTAGCCACCGGCATCGCAGCCGCACGGCATCGCGACGGTAGAGAAGGAGGAGTGGAATGGGCTTGTTCGAGTTTCTGATGGTCCTGCTGTCAGTGGTGATCGGGCTCGGGCTAGCCGAAATCCTTACGGGTGCGGCGAATCTCCTTCGAGCCCGTCACACAGTGCGGTTTCACTGGTTCCATCCGCTGTTTCAGCTCGGAGTCTTCTTCGCGCTCCTCCAGCAGTGGTGGGAGTTCTGGGACATGGAGGGGATGGATGACATCAGCTTCCTGGCTGTGCTCGCGGTTCTGGCTCCGCCGGTCTTCCTCTTCTTGATCGCCAATCTCCTCAACCCCCGCGAACCCGAGGGTGTGGACCTCGAAGAGTACTACTTCAAACAGGCCCCGTTTCTCTGGGGCTTGGTGATCGCCGCCACCGTCGAGGGGTTCCTGCAGCCCCTGGTATTCGGCGAGTCTGTGTTCCATCTGTCCAACCTGTCTGGTATCCCGATGGTCGGCATTTGTGTGGTGCTTGCGGTGTCCAAGAAACCACGGGTCCACTGGATATTGGGTCCGACGATACTGGTCATCGTGCTCCTGGACACGATCCTGGCGAATCCGGCGATTTCAACGGGGTAGCAAGCACACTTCCAAAGGCCATTGGGGGGCGACTATTAACGCTCCTCGCGGTTGAATCGTCGGCAGCTACTCGCCGGGGACCGCGACCGGCATGCTGCTCTCTCTTCCCTTGAGCGTAGTCGTGATGCGCTCCTCGGCTGTCCGGTTGCCGAGAATCCAGTTCGGCGGTGCCATGGTGGCCGGCGTCCTGCTGCACGGCCTGGTTACGCTCGTGGCGCTGGGATAGTTGGATCCGTCAAGATTCCATCGCAACTCTCGCAGTTGATGCGGGGTAGAATTCTCGTGGCCGGCTCGCTTCCCGTAGCGCAGCCGCGCTGCTGGAACGCAAATCGGGCGGGCGGCCGGGTCGCCGCGCAGGGCTCCCGGCCGCTCCATGGCCCAAGAACGCGGAGATCGACCGATGGCCAAGAGACTGTTCGCCGATGAGGAAGCCCGGGGGATCGGTGACGAACTAGATGTAGACTGGACCGTCATTCCGCTCGACGAATTCCGTCAGGGCTTGAGTGTCGAGCTCGAACATGGTGCGCACGATTCCCAGACAGACGTGACCGGGAGTGACCTGCTCGTAACCGGCAAGATCGCGCTGGCCCACCTCAAGGAGTTCCCTGACTACTACACGCGCCTGGCGAAGATGGAAGCGGAGGCCGAGGACTACTGGTCCGGACGTCGGTAGCTCGGC
>Ga0224512_10004716_pt1 | contig 11410 bp, 12 predicted proteins | sample SF_May12_sed_USG_4_FD_169103 | JGI IMG/M metagenome (GOLD analysis project Ga0224512, IMG submission 169103) | Sediment microbial communities from San Francisco Bay, California, United States - SF_May12_sed_USGS_13 | ecosystem: Environmental > Aquatic > Marine > Sediment | place: USA... | reverse complement strand
CGCATCGCCGGTCAACCCTCCCGATAGGCGTCCGGGTTCGGGAACCTGGACGTTGTACACGTAGTCCTCGAAGATCTCGTCGAAGGTGATCCCGACGCGGTCACCGTAAGCGTCCTTGAGAGCTTCGACCGTATCTCCCAGCCCAATTCCCTCTTCGGTGACCAGGCCGAGTAGTTGGTCGGGGTAACGGACGTTGAGATAAGAAAAGAAATGGGGGACGCCGTCCGAACGCCACTCCGTGTCGCCGTCGGTCATCAACGCCCACAAGGTGGCCCAGCGGAGGCCACGAACCTGTTCTCCGGGACAGGTCCCGAACCCGGAGAAGCTCGGTATCCACCCGGAGTCATCGTCGGGTTCACCCAGCGCGGCGATGATGGTCGTCACTGCTGCGTCGGCTTCAGCTCCAAACGCAACTGTTCCCAAACCGTCCTCGCGCAACACAAGGGTCGGCGACACGGTGGTGGTCGTGGTGGTAGTGGTGCTCGTCGTGGTGGTGCTGGTGCTGGTGGTCGTTGCCGGGGCCGTGGTCGAGGTAGACGAGGTCGTGGTCGCTGTTGTCGATGACGTCGGTGCGGTACTAGCTGTCGTCGTTTCTGCAGCCGTCACTGGCTCCTCATCGGAACCTCCCAGCGACGCAATCACGATTGCGGCAAAGACGAGCACAGTCACGGCGGTCAATGCCACCACAATCCGCTTCTGGGTGGGATTCATACGTGAGATTGATTGTCGCGGCTAGAACGGTGGACGTCCAGCTGTCTGGCGGGACCCGGAACTAGCCGACCCGGCCGAATCGTTTGAAAGGCCAGTAGCGAAACACGACCCGCATGGTGAGACGCTCGAGTGGAACGGGGCCGATCTCGCGGCTGTCGCCTGAGGACATCCAGCGAGCATCTCCGAGCACAAAGGCCCTTTCCGGACCTAGTTCCCACTCACCGTCAGGGCCGGTTTCGTCGATTGTCCAGGGCTCATCGAGAGTTATTCCGTCGACGAGGAGCCGCCCGGATCTTATGGTGAGCCGCTCTCCTGGCAAACCGACGATTCGCTTGACAAGAAAGAAAGATGAGTGGCTCGGATATTCGAGCACGACGATGTCGCCGCGCCGGGCCGGGCGATCGGAGCGATCTGTCACCACGTAGTCGCCCGATCGCAGAGCGGGGGTCATCGATGCGTCCGAGATCGCAAAACGCCCAAAACGGTTGTAGATGGACCCGGCGGCTAGCCCGGCCACGCCCGCCGCGAGCATGGCGGGGAGTCTTCTGGTCTTGGGCATGAACGGGGGACTCCCAATCGGTAGCGCTTTGCGCAGTGTATCGTCGCGGGAGGAATCACCCGTCAGGAGGTACAGGTATGGGTCTCTTCAAACCGTCCCGTGTAGCACATGCCCATTGCGATCTTTTCTGTGGTGTCTACGACCCCGCCCAGGCGATGATCGAGGCCAAATCTGTCCTCAACGCTTGCACCAAATACGCCGCGTCGGAGGATCCGGTTTTTCGAGATCGTTGCATTCTTGTAAAGGAAGAGCGCGCCGAACTCGTGAAGCATCACTTGTCGGTGCTGTGGACCGACTTCTTCAAGCCCCACCATCTCGAGGTGTTTCCCGGCCTTCATGACCTGTTCTGGAGGACGCTCAAGCAGGCGAGCGAAGCCAAGAAGTCGATGGACCCGGCCGTCTCGGAGAAGCTCGTGGAGTTGATCGGGGAGGTAGCCGGAGTCTTCTGGCAGACCGAGGAATCCAAAGCGGCCGGCGTCTACCCTCCGGCGTAATCTGCCCTCTTTCGCACTATCGAGTCCCGACGCCGGCGGGGGCTCGGTGTCGCCGCCCGTTCCCACGTGTGCATAACAAGCCATTCCGAGCGTCCGACCCAGAACTCTGAGCATTTTTTTCGAACGGCGAGCCGGGGCGAGGCCTAGGCCAAATCCTGTTTGCGAAGTGCCCAGGTGGTGAAGGCCAGGGACACAATGGCGACAACCACCATCTTCAGCAGGGCTTTTCCAAGATCCGGTTGGAGGGTGCCGAGGGCTTCGGCCGGGCTGATCCCGGGAGAAATATCGACATAGGCCTGCAGGGCGATGTGGCTCAAGGAAGTCGGGGCCAGTGCCCCGACCGCGTTGGCGAAACTGGCTTCCCAAAGGAACAGGTAGATCAGCCCGATGACCGTAGCGCGGCGGGTAAGCAGACCGATCGGCACGAAGATGGTCCCGTACCCAATGGCGGCGACGAGAGCGGCCAGGGCGGGGCCTTTGCCGACGCCCCAATCGCCGGTGGCTGACCCGGCGGCCAGCCATCCCAACCCGACGCCCACAAAGGCAATCGTAAGGGTCGCTCCCACCGAGGCAATGGTTGTCGAGAGGGCGATCGACCATCTGGGAATGGGCTTGAGTGCCAGGAAGGGCATGGTGTGCGAGCGCCGCTCGTCACCCAACGCGGCGGCGCCGTTGACGATGGCGATAACCGGTAAGGCGACGGAGATGAGGATACCGAAAGTTGTGTCGTGATAAAGGCTGGTCAGCCGGTCCGAGCCGCGCTCGCCGGTGGAGGCAAAGAGGATGATGATGGCGGGCACCGAGGCGAACAGCGCCAGACCGATCACCCGTTTGCGAGTGATCAACCGGCGGAGGGTGACGCGCATGATGGCGAGCTGTGCGTTCATTGGCCTTCCACCAGATAGCGGAAGACGCTCTCCAACGATTCGTCTTCGGGGTCTACTCGGGTTATCCGGACTTGGAGGTTCTTGGCTAGACCGGGGAGGGCTCGCCCCAGCTGTTCGGCGTCCAGCGACCGGACATGGAGCGACGACTCTTCGACCCTGATGCCACCCACCCAATCGTGCTCGACCAGCGCCGCGGCCAGATGACGAGGCTTGTCGCAGTCGATCCGGATCTGGAGTGGTATATCCGACATGGCTGCGCGGAGGGCGGTGACTGTGCCGGAGGCGGCCAGGCGCCCGTCGACCATGGCGATAACCCGATCGGCCATGCGCTCGACTTCATGCAGGACGTGTGACGAAACGATGACGGTGCGTCCTTGTCGGCCCATCTCGACGAAGATCCTGGTCAGGTGAGCTCGTTGGACCGGGTCGGTCCCGTTGAGGGGCTCGTCGAGGATCACGATTTCGGGTTCGTGGACCAACGCGGCGGCCACTTTGGCGCGCTGGCGCATGCCCTTGCTGAATCCGGCCAATTTGCGGTTGGCCACGTCGGTGAGATCGACCATCTCCAGAGCGCGTCGGGCGGCACTATCAGGATCGGCAACTCTCTGCAGGCGGGCATTGTGGGCGACGAAATCAGCAGCCGAGAGGAAGCTGTAGACGTTCTCATCTTCGGGAACCAGCGCAATCCGGCTATACACCGAGGGGTCGGATCGGGGATCGACGCCAAGCACGGACACCGTACCTTCGGACGCACGGATGAGCCCGGTAAGAACCCTCAGTAAGGTTGTCTTGCCCGCCCCGTTGGGTCCCAGCAACCCGGTCACTCCGGCGCCGAACTCCGCCGAGATTTCCGAAACCGCCACTTTCTGACCGAACCAGCGGGACACCCCCGCGAGGACCACTGGCGACGAGGTTGAGGTTGATGTCACGACAACCTCCGGTACCGATTCCAGGCCAGAGCGACTGCGAGGACGGAGATAGCAATGATGGCCGCCAGGGCCATCCAGGGCTCGAGTCCCGCCCGGGTGAGGGCATAGTCGTTGGATGTGACACCGAAGATCCAATCCCGGACCAGGTGGGGATGGCTCTCGAAGGCGATCAAGGTTCCGTATTCCGATCCGGCAAAGTCGGCCACTTCAACGAAGAATTCGGCCAGTCCATTGAACATGATCATCACCCCGAGGAAGATGCCGGCCGCAAACCCCACGCGGGGGATCAGCGTGGCGATGATCAAAGCAACGGAGGCGAAACCGAGGAAGTACACCAGGGAAGCGGCGGGCACCTGCCACAAAACATCCAGGCTGTCGAGCATGTAGGTCGTGAACCCGTCGGGCGAGAACACACCCAACAGCAGATGGAAAACCGTTTGGGGTATCAAGAGAAAAGCCATGAACAAGATGCCCAGCGCCATGGCTTTGGCGGCCAGGTAGTCGATGGTCCGCAGTGGGCGGGAGAGGTAGACCGCCAACACTCCCTGCTCACGGTCGGGGACCAACAGCTCGGGGGTGGCGAAGGCAATGAACAACAGGGCCACTCGGGAGATGAACTCGAAGTACTCCCGAGCGTGGGGCAGCTCGTCTGCGACCAGATCGGTGACACCCACCTGATTGGCTGCATAGTGGAGCGCCGACAGCACGGCCACCGAAATGAGCATCATGGTGATCAGCGTCCAGGGCAGGATCTTGCGTCGTCCCTTGCGCCGCAGGCCCAGAACCCTGCGGAGACCATCGCGAACCACGGCGCCCATGGCGCCCCGCCGCCCCTTGCGAGTGCCTTCGAAGTGGCGGTAGCCGCGATCGACAATCACGGCTTCTGCGGGGAGATCAGCCATCGCGGTCCTCGGCCTCAGCCTCCCGGATGAAGGCCTCTTCGAGAGTCACGGCACTCTGTCCAAGCCTGCGCACCCCTACGTTGGTAGCCACCAGCGCGTCGCGGACCAACGTGAAGGCGTCCTGCCCGCTCGTCCGAACGTCCAGAGTCGCACCGGTGACCTTGACAGTGGCGCCCCGCTCGATCATCCAGCGGGCGGCCGGTTCGGCGTCACCCAGCACTTCGACGATCAGACTCTCGGCGATTCCCAGATCTTCGATCGGTCCGGAGCGGATGATCCGACCACCGTCCAGCATGACAACCCAGTCGCAGGTCTCCTCGATGTCCGTGAGGATGTGTGATGAGAAGACCACACTGATCCCAAAGTCGCCCAGCCGGCGGATGAGCTCGAGCATGTGTTCGCGCCCTTCCGGATCCAGCCCGGAGGCCGGCTCGTCGAGGAACGCCACTTCCGGATCATGGACGATCGCTTGAGCAAGCTTGACTCTTTGGAACATCCCGGTGGAGAAATCGCCCAGGAAACGGAATCGCTCCTCGTGGAGGCCGACCAAGAAGAGGATCTCGGAGGAACGACGCCGGGCGGCGTCGGTCGGCAATCCGGCCAACTCTGCGGCGTACCCGACGAAGTCGGCGGCAGTCTGGTCGAGGGGGAGACAGTTGCCCTCCGGCATGTATCCGACCAGCGACCGGATTTCGAGGGACTCCCGGGAGACCGGCCGTCCCAGGACTTCCATCTGCCCGCTCTCCGGTCGCAGCATTCCCAGCAGGTTTCGAATCAGCGTGGTCTTGCCCGCTCCGTTGGCTCCGACCAGGCCGATGCGGCCGGCGGGAACCTCAAGGGTAACGTCGTCAAGTGCTCGAACGTCCCCATAGGCGTGAGTCAGGTTGGTGGTGGAGATGAGAGACGTCACCGGATTGAAACTAGCCGCGTGCGCGCTCTCACTCGTCCCGGTTGTCATGACAGCATGCTCGCGCATGGGCCCAACCCGGTCTGTGGGGGGAGTCCCTACGGAAACCCTGACAACAGACGACCCTCTTAGGGGATTCGTCGCCAGATTGGCTAGGCGGCGAGGTCGTCGTTCTGGTCCCGCCGGCGGGCGAAGGTAGAGGCGCGCTTGCGGGCGCCTTCGGTGAGGCGTTTCGCCCAGACGTATTCCGTGCTCAGCAAGGCCAAACCGGCGATGATCAACAACCAGCCGGGCAGAAACGGCAGGACCAAACCGGCGATACCGACCAGCAGCAGGGCAACGCCCAATACTCCGATCAGGACTTTACGAAAGGGAGTGATAGTCACGCGCTCCTTTGACGCAGCACAGTATGGAACGGTTACGGAGTTATCCGAGATCCGCCAACTCAATCTTAGAGAAAAGGGGGCCGGGGATGGGAAGCGGTGTCCCGGGCTGCAATTCGGTCCGCTCCCATCCGCCCTCTTCGAGGATTCCCGTCTGGCCGAGCAAGGTGTGCACACGAGCGGCCGTGAAGGGGAGAAAGGGAGAAAACCCGGTCTTCAGACCATTGATGGCGTTGAGTGCGACGTAGAGCGTCGTCGCGGTTCGCTCGGGCTCGGTTTGGGCCGTCTTCCATGGCGCCTTCTGGTTGAGAAAAGCGTTGACCTCCTGAGCGCCATCCATGAGCGTGCGCAGCGCCGCTCGCAGCTCAACCCCCTCGATCTGGGCGCCGGCTTCGGCGAGGGCGGTATCGATCCGGGCCAGCAAGGCACTGTCGGACGCATCGAGCACACCGCGGGCAGGGACCTCGCCGCCGGTGGACCCGGCCGCCATCGACAAGACCCGGTTGACCAGATTCCCCCAGGTGGCAACCAGCTCTTCATTGACCCTCCGAACGATCTCGGAGTCCGAGAGATCGGTGTCGTTGTGCTCGGGCAGAACGGAGGCGATGGCGTACCGCAGAGCGTCCGGCTCGAGCCGCTCCGCGTACCAGGTGATAGATCGTCCCACTCCACGACTGGCCGAGCCTTTCTCGCCCTTGAAGGTGACGAATTGGTTGGCGGGCACGTCGGTCGGAAGGTTCAGGCCTTGATACCCCATCAGCTGGCATGGCCAGATCACGGCGTGGAAGACGACGTTGTCCTTGCCGATGAAGTAGTACGACTGGGCGTCCGGGTTCTCCCACCATTGTCGCCAGGCGTCGGGGTCGCCGGATCGTTGGGCCCACTCCTTGGAGGCTGACAGGTACCCGATCACCGCTTCAAACCAGACGTAGATGCGCTTTCCCTCGCCGAGATGGGCGAATTCCGGCGGCAGGGGAATACCCCACGTGAGATCCCTCGTAATGGCCCGATCCAGAAGCCCTTCTTTGGTGAATCCGACCGCCATGTTCTGGACGTGCCTGCGCCACCCCCGGCGCGATTCAAGCCACTCGAGTAACCGGTCCTGAAAGGCGGACAGCCTCAGGAAGTAATGCTCGGTTTCTCTCATGACGGGCACTGCTCCGGAGATCCGGCTGCGTGGATCAATCAAGTCCTCCGGGTCGAGCTGTCGCCCGCAGTTGTCACACTGATCACCGCGGGCTTCCCGGTAGTCACAATGGGGACAGGTGCCTTCCACGTACCGGTCCGGAAGGAACCTGTCTGCCTCAGGATCGAAGAATTGCAGCGCCGGCTTATCGACGATGTACCCGTGTTCGTGCAGACGACGAAGCACATCCCAAGTTACGTCGCGGTGGTTGTCGGTGTCCGTCGCGGTGTAGAGGTCCCAGGAGATACCGAGTTGTTTCCAATTGGCCAGGAACTCAGCGTGGTAGCGGGCCACGATCTCCGCCGGCTCGACGCCTTCCCGGTCGGCCCGGACGGTAATCGGTGTGCCGTGGGTGTCGCTACCGGATACCATCAACACCCGGTTGCCCTTCAGCCGGTGATAACGAGCGAAGATGTCGGCCGGCAAGTAGGCGCCGGCCAGATGGCCGAGGTGGCGTGATCCGCTTGCATAAGGCCAGGCAACGGCCACCAGGATGTGACGGGGTTCGCTCATGCGCGGTGAGCGTACCACCTACCTTCTTCGGCCAGTCCTGAACTGGCAGCGATGGAAATCAGTTAGCCTCCGCCCGTCGACGGTCGAGGTGGCACCCGATGTTGGAATTGCACAACCTGTTCAAACGGTACGGCGAGGTTCGGGCATTGGACGGTGCTTCATTGTCTGTGACGCCGGGTCGTATGCTCGGGTTTCTCGGGCCGAACGGAGCGGGCAAGACCACCGCGATGCGCTCGGTGTTCGGATTGGTGGCCTTGGACGCCGGTGAGGTCATGTGGAACGGTGAGCCGATCGGTCCCGAACATCGGCTTCACTTCGGGTACATGCCAGAGCAGCGTGGCTTGTACCCGAGGATGAAGGTCGCTGAGCAGCTGGTCTACTTCGCCGAATTGCACGGGATGTCTCGCACAGATGCTGCGGGCTCGGCGGCCCGTTGGCTGGCCACCCTGGGCTTATCGGAGCGCAGCGAAGACCGACTCGAGCAGCTATCTCACGGCAACCAGCAGCGGGTGCAGCTCGCAGCTGCATTGGTGCATGATCCGGACTTGCTCATCCTCGATGAGCCCTTTTCAGGACTTGACCCGGTCGCGGTGGAAACGCTGGCCTCGTCACTCCAGGCCGAGGCATCCAAAGGAAAAGCTGTTGTCTTCTCCAGTCACCAACTCGACCTCGTTGAGGATCTCTGCGAGGACGTGGTGATTATCAATCAGGGGCGAAATGTGATGGAAGGAAGCGTGGCCTACCTGAAAGAGAGTTCTCCGCATCGACGGCTGGAAATCGATGTGGCGAATGGGGGCGGAGCCTGGTTTCCGGAAATCGCGGGGATCGAAGAAAAAGAGATCGATGGCTCTCTGGTGCGATTACTGGTGCAGAAGGAGATTGATCTGGAAAGGGTTCTCGCGGCCGCCCAGGCAGTTGGACCCATTCGCCACTTCAGTTTCGAGGCACCCAGCCTTTCGGAAATGTTTCTGCGGGCGGTGACGTCATGAAGGGGCTGCGAGCGATATGGATGGTTGCCCGGCGCGAACTGAAGGAGCGTATCAAGAGCCGCACCTACCGGATCACGACGGTGATTCTTCTGTTGATTGTTCTGGGTGCGATCGTTATTCCGCAGATGTTTGGAGATGACGACGTCCCCACGTACGACCTGGGTTTGGTCGGGGAGACTTCAGCGGAGTTGCTCGGGACGCTCGAACTGTTGGCAGGTGCTTCCGATGCGAAGATCGAGACACAGGATTATGACAATGTGGCCGCCGCCGAAGCAGCTTTGGAAGACGGTGACATTGAGGCGGTCCTGGTCGATGGGGCGGAGTACATCACGGTTGATCCGGGCATTTCGGTATTTCCTGTGACCGGGGGCAGTGGGCTTTCGTCCTTGGTGAGCGGAGCGGTGCAGGCAATCCGTCTGCAGGAATTGGCAGCCTCAGCCGGAGTGTCGGTCGATGTCATTACCGGTCTCCTCACGGAGAACCCTCTCACCCTGAGGAGTCTCGAGCCGCTCGACCCCAACCGAGAAACGAACACCATCGTCAGCTTCGTGGGTTTGATCCTCCTCTATGTGGGAATCCTCAGTTACGGAGCCTGGACGCTCAACGGCGTCATCGAGGAGAAGACCAACCGGGTCGTCGAGGTGTTGATGTCCGCTCTCCGTCCCCATCAGTTGATGGCCGGCAAGGTCATCGGTATCGGGTTGCTGGGCATCGCCCAACTCCTTTTGATTGTCATCACCGCCGGAGCGGCCGCCCTGGCCGTCGACCTGGTCGACATACCCGACGTCTCGGGTGGGTTGATCGGCTCCCTACTGTTGTGGTTTGTGCTCGGTTTCTCCTTTTACAGCGTGGCGTACGCGGCGGTCGGGGCACTGGTGTCACGCATGGAGGAAGCCCAAAGCGTCGCGACCCCTCTGACGATGGTCGGTGTTGCGGGGTATCTGGCCGCGTTCGCGGTGCTGGAGAATCCCGGCGGAGTGGTAGCCAAACTCACGACCCTTCTCCCTCCGACCGCGCCGTTTGTTGTGCCGATTCGCCAGGCCCAGGGCGCCATCACCCCGTGGGAGTACGCCCTGTCAGTGGTGCTCATGCTTGCCGCGACCTACGGGCTGATCAGACTGGCGGGCCGCGTGTATTCGGGAGCGATTCTCCGCGTCGGGGCTCGCGTGAAGCTACGGGACGCCTGGCGGTCTGCGGAGCTCTAGGAGACGGAGACGGGACCGGCCCCCTCGGGATCGCGAAAATCCACCCTGCACCCCCCGTCCGCTTCCGGTAGTGTCCAGACCGGACCGCGCAGCTGAAGGGAGGCGTTGAGTGCGGATCGAGTCCGCTCGTGATCATCGTCACGTTGAGCGGGGATCGGACCGGCGATCGCCGAACATCCCGCTTTACCTTCCCGAGCGTCGCCGCGGTTTCGACCGGCGCCGTCCGGCCGAGGGAACCTGGCGGGCTCGCTATCACCATCTGCTCGAGGAGTACCGCCATGATCACGACACGATCGCTGCTGCTCTCTTGGTGTTCGTAGTGCTCAACATCGTCGACCTCCTGCTCACGGTGAAGGCCCTTTCGATGGGCGCCGTCGAGGTCAATCCGGTCATGGCTTGGTTGTTCGCCATCGACCCGACGATGGCCGCCGCGTTCAAGGTGGTCGTGGGCATCGGGATCGCGCTGGCCGTCTGGTCGGCGCGTCGCTATCGCCGGATGCTCGAGGCGTCATTGGTGCTGGTGGCCGTGATGACGCTCGTCCTCGCCTATCACGGCTACAACGCGCTCGCCTAGCGATCAGCATCCAGCGGCCGGCTTCCGGGCTGCGTGCCACGTGGCCGGGCAGCAGCGGCGGGTTTCCCGCTCCCTAGGCGATCGTTACCGAGGGGTCGAGGTATACGTCCTGGATTGCATTGAGCAGTCCGGCACCTTCGCTCATCGGGCGTTGGAAGGCTTTGCGTCCGGAGATGAGCCCCGTTCCCCCGGCTCTCTTGTTGATCACCGCGGTCCGGACCGCCTGGGCAAGATCGCCTGCCCCGGAGGAGGCGCCTCCCGAGTTGATCAACCCGGCCCGTCCCATGTAACAGTTGGCCACCTGCCAGCGGGTCAGATCGATTGGATGATCGGTGGTCAGTTCCGAGTACACCCGGGGATGGGTCTTTCCGAATCCGATCGCCGTGTAGCCGCCGTTGGATTCCGGCTGCTTCTGCTTGATGATGTCGGCTTCGATGGTCACGCCGATGTGGTTGGCCTGACCGGTCAGGTCGGCCGACGCCTCGTAGTTGACCCCGTCCTTGGAGAAGGCGGAGTTCCGCACGTAGCACCACAGGACGGTGAACATGCCGAGTTCGTGGGCCCGAGCGAACGCATCACCCACTTCCTGGATCTGACGGGTCGACTCCTCCGATCCGAAGTAGATAGTGGCGCCCACCGCGGCCGCGCCGAGGTCGAAGGCCTGGTCGACCGAGCCGTACATCACCTGGTCGTACTTCGCCGGATATGTCAGCAGTTCGTTGTGGTTGATCTTGACGATGAAGGGAATCTTGTGGGCGTACTGGCGGGAGACCATGCCCAGCACGCCGAAGGTCGTGGCGACGGCGTTGCAGCCGGCCTCGACGGCTAGTCCCACGATATTCTTCGGGTCGAAGTAGATCGGGTTGGGAGCGAAGGAAGCAGCCCCTGAGTGTTCTATGCCCTGATCGACCGGGAGGATGGAGAGATAGCCGGTGCCGGCCAGGCGGCCGTGGTTGTACATGGAGGCCAGATTGCGGAGCACCTGTGGAGAGCGATCGCTCTGCATGAACACCCGATCGATGAAATCCGGACCCGGCAATTCCAGGCTCTCGGCCGAAATGCCCTTCGAGTCGTGCGTGAGAAGGTCCTGGGCGTCCTCACCGAGAAGTTTCGCGTAGTCCATGCTCATCCTCCGTTGATATGTGTTGGGTCTTATTATCGCGGGTTTTGC
>Ga0224512_10004714_pt1 | contig 11414 bp, 9 predicted proteins | sample SF_May12_sed_USG_4_FD_169103 | JGI IMG/M metagenome (GOLD analysis project Ga0224512, IMG submission 169103) | Sediment microbial communities from San Francisco Bay, California, United States - SF_May12_sed_USGS_13 | ecosystem: Environmental > Aquatic > Marine > Sediment | place: USA: California... | reverse complement strand
AGACCGAGGCCTTTCTGCTCTACCCGTCCTCCTGGAAGTTTCCCGCCGCGGAGGTGCGCCGCTCCGCCGACCTCTACGACGTGCTCTGGGGGTGGCGGTCGGCGCTGCAGGATGTCGCGGCTCCCTAGGGTTTGCGGTGGACACCCGTCCGCGCCGGGTGTTAAGGGTTAAGCGTCCGGGCGCGCCCGTTGGGAGCGGGTAAACATGGCCTCGAAAGGGGCGAAATCAAGCGCCGAGAGTCTCGAGCACACTAGCGTCGGGTTGCGCCGCCGCGTGGAGTCGCTGGAGCGCGGGCTGGCCAAGGCGCTCCGCGCCGAGCGGCAGCTGCGCGAGGTGCTCGAGCACGCGCCCATCATCATCTGGGCCATCGATCGCGACGGCATCTTCACGTTGTCCGAGGGGCGCGGGCTGGCCGCCCTGGGTCTCGAACCGGCACAGGTGGTGGGCCAGTCCGCCTTCGACGTCTATGCCGGCAACGACGAGATCGTCCGCTCGCTGCGCCGCTGCCTGGCCGGCGAGACGTTCACCGCGGCGGTACAGGTGGGCGACCTCCATTTCGACACCCGCTACACGCCGATCCGCAATGAAGCCGGCGAAGTGACCGGCCTGACCGGCGTGGCAACGGACATCACCGGCCGCGTCCGCTCCGAAGAAGCCGCGGCCGATCTGAGCCGGCAGCTCTTCCACGCCCAGAAGATCGAGACGATCGGAACGCTGGCCGGCGGCATCGCGCACGATTTCAACAACATCCTAGCGCCGATCATCGGCTACACGGAGATGGTGCTCGATGGCTTGCCCGCGGGCGATCCGCAGCGGGAGGACCTCGAGCAGGTGTTCAAGGCGGCGCGTCGCGCCAAGGATCTCGTGGAGCAGATCCTCGTGTTCGGTCGGCGCGGGGACCAGCAGCAGCGCCCGGTGCTGGCGAACCTGGTGGTGCGCGAGGCGGCGACCCTCCTGCGCTCGATGCTGCCCACCACCATCGAGATGTCGATCAGCATCGACCCGGACGCGGGCACGATCCTGGCCGACGCGAGCCAGATCCATCAGGTGGTGATGAACCTCTGCACCAACGCCGCGCACGCGATGCTACCCGAGGGCGGCATGCTGCGCGTCACGCTGGCGCGCGAGGAGGTCGAAGAGCCGCTCGCAGGGGCGCGCGCCCGTCTCGAGCCCGGCCCCCATGTGGTACTCACCGTGCAGGACGCCGGCCGCGGCATGGACGAGGCCACGCTCACCCGCATCTTCGAGCCGTTCTTCACCACCAAGCCGCCCGGCGAGGGGACCGGCCTGGGCCTTTCGGTGGTGCACGGCATTGTCACCAGCCACGGAGGAGAGATTTTCGTGGAGAGCACGCCGGGCGAGGGCTCGTCTTTCCGCGTCTATCTCCCCGCGGCCAGCGACGACGCGGAGGAACCGCGCGACGACGAAGCGTACGCCCAAGGCCACGGCGAGCACGTGCTGCTCGTGGACGACGAGCCGGACATCGTGTCCATGACCACGCGCCTGCTCGAGCATTTGGGCTACCGCGTGACCGCGCATACGGGCGGGCCCGAAGCCCTGCACGCGTTTCGCGGGTCGCCCGACGCTTTCGACATCGTCGTCACCGACCAGATCATGCCACGGCTGACGGGCCTCGAGCTGGCCGCGGAACTGGTCCTGATCCGGCCCGACCTGCCCGTCGTCCTCACCACCGGTTTCGGCGACGGCATTCCGCCGGGCACGGCGCCGGGCCGCTTCGTCCGCGACGTCGTCTACAAGCCGGTCACGGGGCGCACGCTCGCGCGCAAGATCCGCTCCGCCCTCGACAAACCCAGGCGAAAAGGGAATTGAGCACTCCCACCGCTGCCCGAGCCGCCGACCCCTGTTAACGCCCGCCTTGATATTCGCGCCGGCGTCGCTTGCCCTCGGCGGGGGGCTGGACTAGAATCCCGGTGCGGGAAAGGCGCAAATAGAATAGACGGGGGAATCTATTCTATTTGCCCTCCGGTGTTATGGACGCGCACATCCGCCTCAAGAGTGACGTTAGCGTCATCGGCTCGGCGGCCGACTTTGCCTACAAGTGGGCCCTGAACGCCGGTTTGGACACGCGGGACGCGGCACGCCTATCGCTGGCCGTCGACGAAGTCGTCACCAACGTGGTGCGCGCCTCCGGCGAGGGCGACGACACGTTCGAGATGGAGTTCCGCAGGGACGTGTCCCAGATCGAGGTGATCGTCCGCGAGTTCGGCGAGCCCTTCGACCCGGACCGACACCGCTACGACTCCGCACGGGCCCTGGCCGAGGGCCGCTTCGTGGGAGCGGGCATGCACCTGGTCGAGCACTTCGCCGACGAGTTCGTCTTTATCAACAAGGGCCACGCGGGCAAGGAATTCCGCATCATCAAGAACATCGACGCCACGCGCATCGCCGTCATCCGTACGCAGTTTCCGCCCGCGCCCGGCCAGGCGGCCGTGCCGGCCAGTACGCTCCCGACGGAGGACTACGTCTTCGCCGAGGCCGTGCCCGAGGACGCGGAGGACATCGCCAAGCTGATCTTCCACACCTACGGATATACGTACGCCAAGGAAGAGGTGTACTTCCCCAAGCGAGTGGAGGAGGCGCTGCGGGAGCGCAAGCGGCTCGCCGTGGTCGTGCGGACGCCGCGCGGCGACGCCGTCGCCTACTTTGCGATGCTGCGCGCCCTAGACTCCTGCATCGGCGAGGTCGGCGAGGCGGTCGTGCTCCCCGCCCATCGCCGGCGCGGTCTGATGACGCACATGCTCGAGCAACTCATCGGGATCGCGCGGCGGGAGGGTATGCGCGGTCTCTACGGCGAGGCGGTCACCGTGCACGACATCAGCCAGCGGGTCAACGCCAAGTTCGGCTTTCATACCACGGCGCTGCTCCTCGCGGACTTTCCGTCCACGCGCTACCGCGATCTCGTCGAAGACTTCCCGCAGGATATTTCAGTTGCCATCGACTTCCTCTTCCTCGATCCGCCGCGCTCGCGCCAGGTCTACCTGCCCGAGAAGTACCGGCGCATCCTCGGGAAGATCTACGCCCAGCACGGCATCACCGTGGTACAAGCAACCGACGAGGGGGCGCCGCTCCCCGAGGGCTCCCAAATCGACGTGCGCATCGACTACACGTACCGCTCCGCCGTGCTGGTGGTGAGCGAGGTCGGCGAGGACCTCTCCGCCGTCGTGACGCAGACGGTGAGCAGCCTGTTCGAAGAAAACGTCCCCGTGGTGTACGTCGACTTGCCCCTTTTCCGTCCCGGTGCGGAGGAAGCGGTGCAACAGCTCGAAGGGCACGGCTTCCTCTTGGCGGGGCTGATGCCCGTCTTCCACGCCGACCAGGATTATCTGCGCCTGCAGCAAACGCTGTCGCCCATAGACATGGAGCTCGTCGTGGCCTGGTCGCCGGTCGCGCGCGAGATCAAGAAACGCGTAGAGAGCGAGATGCGGTGGAATACGAAAAGGCAGAAGACCGGCTGAAGGTCGCGCTGCAGCGCGATTTCAACCTGTTCACGGCCGAGCGCATCGAGGCGCTGGCCGAGGACTGTACCCACGTGCGCATCGATATGGGCGCGTCCAAGATCGTCGACAGCGAGGCCGTGCGCGCGCTCTACCGCCTGGTCGGGGCGGGCAAGGCGGTGCACCTGGTCGATCCGCCGCCTATCTTTTTCGAAGTCTTGCAGGTGCTGGGCCTCGACGATTACTTCGCCCGGCACCTGACCGTGCGCGAGCGCGCGCAACCCGAACAAGGAGCGTCCCGGGATGTCTGATCCATACCGCGAGCTGGTGGCGCTCGACACGAGCGTGCCCGTCTGGGAGAAGTTCTTCGTCGTCCACAACCTGGTCGTGGTGGGTACCCGGCAGGCGGGCGGCGACTACGACCTGGCGCCCAAGCACATGGCCATCCCCATCGGGTGGCAGAACTACTTCGGTTTCGTGTGTACGCCGCGGCACCGCACGTACCTGAACATCCGGCAGCAGAAAGAGTTCGCCGTGAGCTACCCGCGGCCGTCGCAAGTGGTGGAGACGAGCCTAACCGCGTCGCCGCGCTGCGAGGACGATTCCAAACCGAACCTGCAGTCAGTGCCGACGTTCATGGCCAGCCGGGTGGACGCTCCTTTTCTCGAGGACGGCTATCTGTTTTTCGAGTGCCAGATGCACCGAGTCGTGGACGGTTTCGGTGAAAACAGCTTGATCGTCGGCTCTATCGTCGCGGCCCACGTAGCCAAGGACTGCGTGCGCGGACCCGACCGCGACGACGCGGACCTCATCTATCACGCGCCGCTGTTGGCGTACGTCTCGCCGCGGCGCTTCGCCTACATAAGGGAGACGCGCGCGTTTCCGTTTCCAGAGCAGTTCAAGCGTTGATGGAGCATCCAAGAGAAACGGTCGCCGATCGTATCCTCGGCCACTTGCGCGCGCGCCGCGCCGATTTCGTCTCCTACGTCGAGGAGCTGCTCCGCGCGGAGTCGCCGTCCACCGAGCCCCGCGCCTTCGCCGCGATACACCGCGCGCTCCAGCGCGGGCTCGACAGCGCGGGCTGCCGCGTCACGCACGTGCCCGGCCGTCGCAGCGCCGGCATGCTCTTGGCACTCCCGCGCGAGCGCAAGCGCGGCCGCGCTTTCCAGCTCGTCGCGGGGCACTGCGACACGGTGTGGCCCGCGGGCACGCTGCGCGAGATGCCCGTACAGATGGCCGACGGAAAGCTGCGCGGGCCGGGCGCCTTCGACATGAAGGGCGGCCTGGCGCAGGTCGTCTTCGCCTTGCACGCGCTGGACGTGCTGGACCTGGAGCCGGAGGTCACGCCCGCGGTCCTCGTCACTTCCGACGAGGAGATCGGCAGCATCGACTCGCAGTCCCTCATCGAGCGCCTGGCGCGGCGGGCGGATCGCGCGCTGGTCCTCGAGCCCGCGCTGGGCCTCGTCGGGAAGCTCAAGACGGCGCGGAAGGGAACCGGCCACTTCGACGTGGTCGTGCGCGGACGCGCGTCCCACGCGGGTATCGCGCCGGAGGAAGGCGCGAGCGCGATCCTCGAGCTCTCGCACGTGATCCAGAAGCTCTTCGCGCTCAACGATCCCAACCGCGGGGTGACCGTCAACGTGGGCACGGTGTCCGGCGGGCTGCGCTCGAACGTGGTGGCTCCCGAGAGCCGGGCGGCCGTGGACGTGCGCGTGCTTACGTGGGATGACGCGCGCAGTGTCGAGCGCGCGGTGGCGGAGATCATTCCCGTCACGCCGGGCGTGACCATCGAGATTGACGGCGGGTTCGATCGCAGCCCCATGGAGGCCACGCCGCGCAACCAGGTCCTGTGGCGCCTGGCCCGGAATCTCGGCGCCGACCTCGGAGTCGCCCTCGAAGAAGGCACCTCCGGCGGCGCCTCCGACGGCAACATCACCAGCCTCTACACCGCGACCCTCGACGGCCTCGGCCCCGTCGGCGACGGCGCTCACGCCAAGCGCGAGTACATCGACATCGACCGCACCCTCGAGCGCTGCGCGCTGCTCGCGCTCTTACTACTGGCGCCACCGGTGCGGGACGCTCACTCGCCGTCGGTGTAGAGCGCCTCGCCCTCACTGGAGCTTCTCGATAATCTCCTCAAGTTCGGGGAAGCGTCCTAACTTGAGTTTGGAGAAGACGAGTTTGCCGTCGCGGCGGATCTCGAAGGCGCCGCCGCCGGATTCGATCAGCTCGACGGTGACGCCGGGAATCGCTTTCTCGATCGCAGCCCTCAGACTGAGGGCTTGGGGGGAGTAGTTTCAGGCCACGCAGTATTCGATAGAGGTGCGCACGATCGCTCCTTTTCGTGGCGAGGGGGAGCACGGCCTTGACGCCGGGAGACTCCCGATCGCCTTCTTATTGCCTCTCTCATTGTATGGCGGCGTCCCGGGGCCGTCAAGCCGGCGGGTGGCTTCGGCGTTGCCGGAACGGACGCGAATGAATTAGCCTCTGCGTTCGATGGGTCTCACGCCTGCCATTCTCTTCGCGCTCGCGGGGTTTCTGCTGCTGGCCGGCGGCGGCGAGGTGCTCGTGCGCGGCGCCGTGTCGGTTTCGCGCCGCCTCGGAATTTCCACGTCTGTCATTGGTTTGACGGTCGTGGCCATGGCCACGTCGCTCCCGGAGCTGGCCGTCAGTCTCGTGGCGGCGCTGCGCGGCAACCCGGATCTCGCCGTGGGCAACGTCGTGGGATCGAACATCTTCAATTTGGCGGTGATCCTCGCGGTTACCGCCGTGCTCTTCCCGCCGCTGCGCTTCCGCGCCAACCTCATCCGCGTCGACGTCGCCTTCATGACGGCGACGATGGTGCTCGCCGTCGGACTCGCGCGCGACGGTGAGGTCGACTCGCGCGAGGGCGTGCTCCTGCTCGCACTCCTCGCCGGCTTTCTGGTCTACCGCGCGCGCAGCGCGCGCCGGCCCGACGTCCCGCACGGCGAGGTCGACGAGCGCGACATCGCCGCCGAGTTGGCGCCGCGCGACCGCTCGCGGCTCGGCGTGGCGCGCTCGTTCGCGCTCGTCTTCGCCGGGGCGGCACTCCTCACCGCCGGCGGCGAGCTGCTCGTGCGCGGGGCGGTCGTGATCGCCGAGATCGCGGGCGTCAGCCAGCGCGTCATCGCCGTAACGCTGGTGTCGGTGGGAACGAGCCTCCCCGAGCTGGCCACGTGCGTCATGGCCGGCGTTCGCCGGCACTCCGCCGTCGCCGTCGGCAACCTGATCGGCTCCAACATCTTCAACACGTGCGGCATCCTGGGCACGGTGGCGGTGACGCGAACGGTGGGCGTGTCGCACGCGTTCATCGCGCGCGACATGTGGTGGATGCTGGGGTTCTGCCTGGTCGCCATCGTGCCCGCGGTGGCGCGCGGCCGCGGGATCTCCCGCACGGACGGCGTCCTGGCGCTGGCGGCTTATGTCGTGTATCTGGCCACCCTGTTGTAGTAGGCTCGTCGCATGAGAATTCTCATCGTAGGCGCGGGGGACATCGGCTTCCAGCTGAGCAAGCGGCTGTTCCGCGAGCGCACGGACGTCACCCTGGTGGAGGCGAACCCGGCGCGCGCGCAGCTGGCGCGCGAGCAGCTCGACGCCATCGTGGTGGAGGGACACGGTTGCAGCGCGCGGGCGCTGGATGAGGCGGGGGTAGAGCATGCCGACCTGGTCGCCGCCATGACCGATAACGACGAGGTCAACATCCTCTCCTGCCAGCTCGCCAAGCGGCGTGGCGTGCGCACCACGGTGGCGCGCGTCCGCAACCCGGAGTTCATGTTGCCCGACTACCCGGTGCCGGCGAAGGAGCTCGGCGTCGACCATTTCATCCACCCCGAGAAGGAGACGGCCGACTCCATCGTGCGCCTCATCCGGCAGGCGCAGGCTACCGACGTGGTCGAGTTCGAGAACGGCAAGATCGTTCTCTTGGGCATGCGACTCGAAGAGGGCTCGCCGCTCCTGCGCAAGCCCCTGCACCGGCTCGCCGAGGAGTTCGGGGACCCGCCCTTGCGCATCGTCGCCGTCAACCGCCAGCAGCATACGATGATCCCGCGCGGAGACGACGAGATGATCCGCGGTGACCAGGTGTTCGCCATCTGCAAGCCCGACTACGTGTCCACGTTCGTCACGCTCAGCGGCAAGGCCGATATCCGCATCGAGGATGTCATGATCCTCGGCGGCGGGCTGGTGGGGCAGTTCGTCGCGCGCGAGCTGAGCAAGTTCGCCAACGTCAAGCTGGTGGAGAGCAACGCCGAGCGCAGCCGCGAGATCGCCAACATCCTGCCCGACACGCTGATCATTCAGGGTGACGGCACCGACATCGACCTGATGGCGGTGGAAGGCCTGCAGGACATGGACGCGTTCATCGCCGTGACGGGCGACGACGAGACCAACATCATCTCCACGCTGCTCGCCCGGCACCTCAAGGTCAAGCGCACGATCGCCCTGGTGAACAAGATCGAGTACCTGCCCATCACGCCGGGAATCGGAATGGATGCCGTGGTGAGCAAGCAGCTTCTCACCGTGAACGCCGTGCAGCGTTTCATCGAGGAGCAGGAGGTGGCGGCGATCGCGTCGGTTCCGGGCGTGAACGCGAGCATCATCGAGTACATCGTCGACAGCGAGGACAAGATCACCCGGAAGCCGCTCAAAGACATCCACTTTCCGCGCGACGCCATCGTCGGCGCGCTCATGCGCGGAGACGAGTACATGATCCCCGTGGGCAGCACGCGCTTCCAGGCGGGTGATCGCGTGGTCGTCTTTACGCTGTCCAGCGCGCTGGGCCAGGTGGAGAAGCTCTTCAAGTAGCGGCGGCAACGATGCGCATCGCCAGCGTTCTGCACGTCATCGGCTTCCTGCTCATGTTCCTCGCCGCAGCCATGCTGCTGCCGCTTCCGTTCTCGTTCTACTACCACGACGCCACCGCCACCGACCTGTTGATCAGCGCGGCCATCACGCTGCTCTGCGGTTTCGCCCTGTGGCGGGCTTCGAAGCTCCACCAGGACTTGCGCCCCAAGGAGGGCTTCGCCATCGTCACCTTCGGATGGCTCGCCTTCGCGCTCTTCGGCAGCCTGCCCTTCATGCTTTCCGGCGCCATCCCGTCGGTCACCAATGCATTCTTCGAGACGATGTCCGGGTTCACCACGACCGGCGCCACCATCCTGGAGGACATCGAGCGCGTGCCGCAGGGGATCCTGTTCTGGCGCAGCCTCACGCACTGGATCGGCGGCATGGGCATCATCGTTTTGTCGCTGGCCATCCTTCCGTTTCTCGGCGTGGGCGGCATGCAGCTCTACCGCGCGGAGCTGCGCTCCGCCGCCGACCGACTGACCCCGCGCATCACGGAGACGGCCAAGATCCTCTGGGGCGTGTACGTCGCCATCACCGCGGCCGAAGCGCTCCTGCTCCTCGCCGGCGGCATGAACCTGTTCGAGGCTCTCTGCCACGCTTTCGGCACCATGGCCACCGGCGGCTACTCGACGCGCAACGCGAGCATCGGCGGGTTTCACAGCGGCTACATCGACGTGGTGGTGATCTTCTTCATGATCGTGGCGGGCTCGAACTTCTCGCTGCACTACCGCTTCCTCAAGGGCGATTTCAAGGTCTATTTCCGCAACCAGGAGTTTCTCTTTTTTATCTCGCTCATCGGCCTGGCCACCGCCGCGGTCTGCGCGGACACGCTCCTGCATCACTACGACGACTTCGGCCACGGTCTGCGCGACTCGACGTTCCAGGTCGTCTCCATACTCACCACCACCGGCTACGGCACCGCCGACTACGAGCAGTGGTCCTTCAGCTCGCAGTTCGTGCTGCTCATGCTGATGTTCTTCGGCGGCTGCGCCGGCTCCACCGGCGGGGGCATGAAGATGTATCGAATCCACGTGGTCGTGAAGTTCGTATTCAGGGAGATCACCCGTCTCTTGCATCCCCACGCGGTCGTGCCGGTGCGCCTGGGAAAGGAAGCGGTCGATCGCGAGATCGTGGCCAACGTGATCGGCTTTTTCATCCTGTTCGTCCTCATATTCGTGGTGGGCGTGTACGTGATGTCCGCCATGGGCCTGGACATGCCCACCTCGTTCGGCGCGGTGGCGGCCTCGCTGAGCAACATCGGCCCCGGCTTGGGTGCGGTCGGTCCCACGGACACCTACGCGCACCTGCCCGCGGCCGGGAAATGGTTCCTGGCCGCCCTCATGCTCACCGGCCGCCTCGAGATTTTCACCGTCATCATCCTGTTCTCTCCCTCGTACTGGCGCAAATAGCCCGAGCCGCCCGGCCGGCCCTTGCGCCGGCGCCGACCGCGATGTAAGCTTCCGGGAGACCGCCCGTCGAATTGCCAACGCCGGGCCGGGGCCTGCCGACACCGGACTCCGTTGGGCGCCGCGCCGCCCCCTTCATCACCGGTCCCGCCCGCCACCGAAAGGACCCGGCCGTGCCCGCGCCTTCCCTCGATGCGACCCGCGCGATGATCGAGCGCTACCGCCACGTGCGCGCGTTCAGCGTCTCTCTGTGCGAGACCCTCGAGCCCGAGGATACGGTCGTGCAGACCATGCCCGACGTCAGCCCCACCAAGTGGCACCTCGCGCACACGAGCTGGTTCTTCGAGACGTTTCTGCTCGCGCCGTACCTTTCCGGTTATCGGTCGCCCGATCCGTTGTACGCGTCCCTGTTCAATTCGTACTACGTGGCGGTGGGGGAGCGGCACCACCGGCCGCACCGCGGACTCCTCTCACGCCCCACGCTGCGCGAGGTGGGCGACTACCGGCGGCACGTCGATACGCACATGGAACGCCTGCTCGAGGATGGCATCTCCGCCGAGTTCGAATCCGTGCTCGTCCTCGGTCTCAATCACGAGCAGCAGCACCAGGAGCTGATCCTCACCGACATCAAGCACGTGCTCGTCGCCAATCCGCTCGGCCCGGTCTTCCGCGCTCCCGCCGATGCGCCGCGCGAAGCGGCGACTCCCGCGCCCGTCGCATGGCGCGCGATCGAGGGCGGCGTGCGCGACCTCGGCCACGACGGCGAGGGCTTCGCCTACGACAACGAGGGCCCGCGCCACCGCGTGCACCTCGCACCGTTCGCGCTCGCGAGCCGGCTGGTGACCAATGGCGAGTACCGCGCGTTCATCGACGACGGCGGTTACGCGCGCCCCGAGCTGTGGCTCGACCTGGGCTGGCACACGCGCACCGCGGAGGGCTGGGAGGCGCCGCTCTACTGGGAGCGGCGCGACGGCGACTGGTGGATGTTCACGCTCTCGGGGATGCGGCGCGTAGCCGAAGACGAGCCGGTCTGCCACGTGAGCTACTTCGAGGCCGACGCCTTTGCGCGTTGGTCGGGCCGCCGGCTGCCGACCGAGTTCGAGTGGGAAGCGGTCGCCCAGGGCGTGCCCATCGCCGGCAACTTCGCCGATTCCGGCGCTCTGCACCCGCGGCCGGCGTCGCGCGCGGCGCCGCCCGATGCGCCGGCCCAGCTATACGGCGACGTGTGGGAATGGACGCAGAGCCACTACTCGCCCTACCCCGGCTACCGCCCGCCGGCGGGCGCCATCGGCGAGTACAACGGCAAGTTCATGTGCAACCAGTTCGTGCTGCGCGGCGGATCGTGCGCCACACCCGCCGGCCACGTGCGCCGCACCTATCGCAACTTCTTCCCGCCCGGCGCCCGCTGGCAGTTCACCGGCATCCGTCTCGCCGACGACGCATAGGAGTGGAGACGATGCCCGAACCTATTCGCATACACGACTTCGAGCCCGAGGCCCGCGACGTGCGCGAGGAGATCGTGGCCGGGCTCGGCGCGAAACCCAAGCAGCTTTCCGCCAAGCTCTTCTACGACGCGCGCGGCTCACGCCTCTTCGAACGCATTACGGAGCTGGACGAGTACTACCTCACGCGCACCGAGACGGCGATCATGACCGACCACGCGGCGGCGATGGCGACGCGCGTGGGG
>Ga0224512_10004713_pt1 | contig 11415 bp, 7 predicted proteins | sample SF_May12_sed_USG_4_FD_169103 | JGI IMG/M metagenome (GOLD analysis project Ga0224512, IMG submission 169103) | Sediment microbial communities from San Francisco Bay, California, United States - SF_May12_sed_USGS_13 | ecosystem: Environmental > Aquatic > Marine > Sediment | place: USA: California... | reverse complement strand
CCGCTCGTGAAGTGCAGGTCGGGATCATCGCGAAGCCGGGTGAAAATTTCTTCGAGATCGCTCGTGCCGAGTACCTCCTGTCCCAGGGTGCGGTACTCCTCGGCTAGCAGATCGATCTGGCGCAATCCGACGTGGTGAATCTCTCCCGGGTCGAGCGGCAGCGATGTCTGCTGTTTGACGAGGCGGGCGTAGGTCGCCTCACCGTCCGGCAGGTGGCACAGCCCAGGTTGGTCGTCGCTGCGCCCGGCGGGGACCACATGGTCGGCAATGGTGTCGCGGAACGATTGCAGCGCAGGCCGGGCGTGGTCGCGCACCATTGTTGCGATGCTGTCGCGCCAGGCAGCTTCATCGACGCCACTCGGAACTTGAGCGGCCATGAAGATGTCGCTCTCCATAGGTGCAGTGATCATGGCGTCGAGCTGTTCCACGGTCTTCTGGGCGGTCGAGGCCATGGGGGTCCGCCCGTTGGCCACACCCTCCATCAGGCGCTCGTTCATTTCGGCAAAAGCCACGCCGGATTTGGAGAACCTCTCGATGAACGCGTCGCCGTGCTCTTTGGTCTCGATCGGAAGCTGCGGGATGACAACCGGGAGCATGGCCTGGAGCCCGATCGTGTGGTTGACGGCCAGCTCGGCTTGGCGGGTCTCGGCGACGTCGGCGGCGTTTTCGGCCTCGAAGATGAGCACATCGCGGGTGATACGTTCGTCCGGGGTCAGCATCGTGATGTCAACCTGGCTGGCTCGGCACACGAAGCCGCGGAGCTCCGCAATGCGGCGGTCCTCGGCTTCGCGCGAGTACTCGCCCAGCTCGGCGTCGTGGTCGTGGATACCTCTGAGGCTGGCGCCGAGGGGATCGGTGCGCAGCATCCAGCTGTAGTACTCGTCGGCGAGGGTGGCTAGCTCGTAGTGACTCATCTCTCCCTTTCCATTCGAATCAGGAGATTACTGAGTGTCACACCCGTCTTCGCCGGGAAGCAGGTCGCGGGCGAGAACGCTGAACGTCCCGGAGGCGTGCTCCCACTGCGTCGCCTGGGTGGCATCGGCCAGGAGGCCTCGAACCGCAGTTGCGTCGGCACCTTCGACGATCAGGCAGGGGAATTGGTTGGCATCATCGACGTTCGGCTCGAATGTGAAGTCCCACGGTCGCGTGTCGTTGAACTCGGCCCCGAAACCGCCACCCTGGACGATCCGGATGATGAGGCTGTCGGATTGGTAGGGCACGGCGGCGCTGCCGGAAAAGCTGAAGCGGCTCAGCTTCTCCACGAGAAGTGACAGGTTGGCGAGGTCGTCGGATGGATTCTCCTCCAGCCCAAGCGCGTACACGGACAGAATGTGAGTCCCGCCCCCATTGTCGGTGTAGGTGGCCACAGTGGATGTCGCGTCTGCTACGAAGTTGGCGGCGTCGTTGTTGATGACTTCGTCGATGGTGGGAAGCCCGGTGGCATCAATCAGCACCTGGATGTCCCTCATCTCATCGGCCGTCAGCTTCACCTGCTGCATACCGGGCATGATCGGACCGGGGAACGCCCCGGGCTGGGGCCCCTCGAAGATCAGGGTGCCATCGGTCAGCAGCGTATGCGTCGGTGGCCGGTTGATCACAAACTCGACCGGAGCGAAGCCGCCCTCGTTCTTGATCTGCAGAAGCACCCGAGTCGGCCCGGGATCACCGGGCGGAGTCGTCGTGGTCGAGGTCGTTGCGTCGGAGTCGGCGTCGGTTCCGCACGCGCTGACGAGCAGCGCGAGGAATAGAAGTGTGATGGTTGTTCGTTTCATAGCGGTTCGACGATCCGGGTTGAATGCGGGTTCCCGGCTTTATGAGCCGGAGGGCTGCGACTACCTTATGGCCCGCACGCCCGATTGCGTGACAAATCACGCGCCCGTAGCTCAATTGGATAGAGCGTCTGACTACGGATCAGAAGGTTGGGGGTTCGAGTCCCTCCGGGCGTGCGGCAACGCTTTGCGTTGCTTGCGGCAACCCTTCGGGTTGCCGTGGCAGCGATTCCCCTGCGTAAGCGGGGGTTTCGTGTTTCGGCGGATCGGAAGCGGCCAGCCCTTAGAGCTGAATCGCAACCCGACTGCATCTGTTGCCGACGAAGGCCGTCGTCGGCAGGCTTGTGGAATCGAACCTTGGGGCGTAGCGCTGGCCCCTTGTCCTGGTCCTCAAATCAATATGCAGGACCGTTCGGGTCCATCGCCTCTGGTCGGCGCCCAACTCCCGCCTGAAACTGGGAGGACTACCGGCGAGATCTGGGGACGGAGCCACCGAATCTGGGACTTTCGCAGAGAGGAAGTCGATTATGAAAGACGTCCGCATACACGCCGTGGTCACCGGAAGCGACGGGACAACCGGCGCCAAGACCTCTACCTTCACCACCAGCTTCACCATGGCGAAGCTGGAACACCTGATAGAAGAGCTGCGCATCATCTTCGCTCGCGTTGGGATCAATGTCCTCTTCGACCCCAAGGCCGACGTGACCGAGATCCAAAACGCCTTGCTCAACGAGGACGTTCCCTTCCACAACGGCAAGCTCGTACTCCCTTCGAAATCGGTCGACGACCTGACCGGCAACCCGAACGTTGTCGCTCAACGCCGGTTTGCCGACAACGTGTCAGGGAGCCTCGTTGTCTACTTCCGCGACTTCAGCCACGCCAAGTACTCGTACCCCATCGGTGGCGGTGAGACAAAGCGGGACGTTCCTTGGCACTTCTCCGGTAGCAAACACCTTTACGTGAGGTACTCGAAGAGCACCGAGTCGGATCGCCTCGCTCACGAGATCGGGCACTATTTCCACTTGTGGCACACATTCGGTTCCGCTGCGCCTGAGACGCTGGCGGAAGCGGCGTGCGCCATCCTGGTGGCATTCTTGACTGGGAAATCGTCCAAGGAGGACGGCGCCCTGGTGTTCGATGGCGACCGGGGTTCTGGAGTCTTGGATACGCCTCCCGATCCGCGCGGAGCCTTGATGGCGTTGGTGAACGGGGGCGATCCGTGCGGCCCAGTGTCGTCGGTGGATGTACCGGTCGATTTCCCAGATGGCACCGCAAGGAGCTACACACTGGAGCCTGATCGCCTCAACATGATGAGCTACTTCCTGGCTTGCGCCGACACCACCAATACGCGGCTCTCGAAGGACCAAATCGAGCGATTGATGAGCTCGATGGATAAGGGCAATCGCAAGCGCCTCCTCAGCCAGCCCCCCGGCCGGTACACGGCAGTGCTTCGGCCCGGCAACGCCGACGAGCGTTTCATTTTCGCGTGGAAATACGAGTTCTTCCGGATGAAGTATGACGAGCTATGGAAGCAGGGATGGCGACTCCACACGCTTGAGAACCACGTCTACAAAGGAGAGGTCCTCTACACCGCCGTGTTCCGCAAGAGCAAGGCACCTGAGATCCAGCTATACGGATGGTCCTACGGTGCCTTCCGTAAGAAGTATGACGAGCTGTGGAAGCAAGGTTGGCGCCTGCACATCCTCAACAATTACGAATTGGACGGGAGCCTTAAGTACACCGCAGTCTTCCGCAAGAGCACCGCTGGTGAGATACAGCTGTACAACTGGTCCTACAGCTCGTACCGCAAGAAGTACGACCAACTGTGGAAGCAAGGTTGGCGCCTCTACATCCTGAACAACTACGTGCACAAAGGGCAGGTCAGGTACACGGCCGTCTTCCGCAAGAGCTCCGCTCCCGAGACCCAGCTCTACGGATGGTCCTACGGTGCCTACCGCAACGAGTACGACGAACTGTGGAAGCAAGGTTGGCGCCTCAAGATCCTCAACAACTACCGGGTCGGATCACGCGTCAAGTACACGGCGGTCTTCCGAAAAAGCACTGCCGGAGAAATCCAGCTGTACGGATGGAAGTACATCCAGTTTCGGAAGAAGCTCGAGGAACTGCGGTCAGGTGGCCTGCGGGTAGAGATCCTAAACGTGTACTGAGGGTTCGATCGTCGCGGCAAACGCACGGTGAAGAATATGGGCACGGGCACGGAGGATCTTGGCGTCGGTTCTAAAGTCGCCCCCCTCGGCGTTGGCGGCGGGCTCCATCGAGTTGGTTGATGACCTCGCTATTCAACGTCGGCCGAGGCGCCGTCGAATTGCCAATCTTGTTTCACCTCGCGTCGAACGCGGCGCTCGTGTTCCTCCTTTTGTTACCCGAGAACTGAGGCGGCGAGCCAACCACATTCAGAATCTTCGTTGCTCTCTAGCTGACAGCAGGTGTCGCCGTCCTTGTGGCTAACAGCCCGGCGTCGCTCGCCAACCGATGGGCCGAGGAGCGTCATCTGCAGGAATACGAATACTCGGGTGCGGCCGTCTTCTCGGCCATGAAGGTCGTAGTACAAAGTCGCCCTCAGCCAGGCGATCCAGATCAGCCCAAACACGACCGCGAACTCGCCACTCTTGCGCCATGTCACGTCCTCCGCGAGGGTCTTTGCCGCTCGGGCTATCACGACCACGAAAACGAGATCGTAGAAGAGTTCGAGAAAGCTGATTGTGCGGTTCTCGATGAGGTCGCCGTGAGCCCGTGGCGGAAGCCAGAAACGACTGCGGAAACGGCTGAGCATTCTGTTGGCCTTGCCTCCGACCGCGCCGCCGATCGGATCGCGGGAGCGTCTCACTACTAATCGAATCTAGTGGACGACAGTGATCGTATTGATCCAACCGCACAGGGACGGCGGTGACGGAACTGCCCGTTCCGGGATTTGCCGTAGCCGTCAGCCCGTTCGGCCCCGAGTCGGGACTTCGCCTGTGGTCCGTCCACCGAGATGTATACATCGTGAATCAGCCAGGTGGTGATCGCGATCGGTAGCCTTCCTCATGGGAGCCGCTTCCTGCCGATTTGGAGTGGATACCTTCCCCCAACCAGACGATCGACCCCAGGAGGACCGGCGACATAACGAGCCAAACCGAACTCACCGCCCATCAACTCGTCTCTGAGATCGCTGACGTGATGGAGGCGATCCGTTCAACCGATGGCATCCCTGAAGCGACCCGCGAGATATCTAATCACTCGCTCAATGCCGTCCATGAGAGCATGCACGGTCTCGCCCTGTGGCTCAGCGAGCTGCTCGAGTGGGCTCCGCTCGGGCCTGAGACCCGAGCGCGTGTAGCTACCGTTGCCCGTGAACTGACTGACGCTGACGCCGGTTTTCATTCGAATCGGTCCCACCCGGAGCTGTGGAAGAGCTGAGCCCGATTTCGCTGCCCTCTATTAGGCGACTACCCACCGACCGGTAGCCGTTGCGGCGAGGGAACCAGCCGAGTTGATCAGGCCCCCCTCGCCCGCTGCAACCTGATTGCAGCCCAAATCCAGACATCACAGGGACTATCTGACTGCGGATCAGAAGGTTGGGGGTCGAACTCGGAGAGTTCGCCGAGTCCCCTCCGGGCGTGCCCGCGGAATCACTACGTGAGCGGGGTTGTCATGCATGCATTCTTGGTCGATTAGGCCTGGCAGGGCGACCTTTGGGAGCCATTCGCCGGCTCAGATCCGCTCGAACCCCAAGGGTGGGGCTGCGTGCGGGGTGGTTTTGATTTGTTCGTCTTCCGCCAGAACGAGCGCGCCGAGAACAGGAATCACCCGGGGTAACACTTGCGCCGCTTTTAGGGACGGGCGGAGCTCGCGAAACAATTGACTGAATGGTGGCGGCACGCCCAGGTGGCGATGCGTAGCTTTCGCGGTATCGGACAGCCTGCCCTCACAGTGTGGAGGTCTGTCGTGTCATTCAGGAAGATCGCTGGCTTCGCCGGTCTGGTATTTGTCGTGCTCCTGATTGCGTCTTTTGTCGCCTACGGGGAACCGGTCGACGAGCCGACCACCGGGATCGAGCAAATCGGCGGCTACATCTTCGATAACGGTAGCTACCTGCTCGCCGGGGTCTTTGGTGCGTTGGGTGCGGTGGCGCTGATCCCCTTCGCTGCCGGGTTCGCCATGCCCTTTTTTGCCAGCGATCGTGAGCACCAGGAGGGCTTCGGAGTGGTGATCGTCGCTGCGCTCGTGGCCGCCAGCGCCGCGATTGGTGTCGCGCTGGCGGCGCTGGCGACACTCGGCCTACGGCTCGAAGAATTGGACGACTCGGCGAGGCGAGCGTTGTGGGATTTCTCGAAAGTCGCATACGCCTTTTCGATCTTGCTCGTGATACCAGCGGCCAGTGGAGCCGCCGCCGCCATCATGTGGCACGGCGTCATGCCCAGGTGGTTCGGCTACCTCTCCGGGCTGGTAGCCCTGCTCGGACTGAGCGCGATCGCGGGCTTCCTCAAATTCGAAGGAGACGAACCGCTAGTCGTCCTGGCCGGGTTCCTCGGCATACTCGTATGGGTGTTCACCGCCTCCATCGTCATGATCAGGGACCCAGCCGCGTAGCACGGCAGCCTCCCCGTACCGAGCGGCGAAGATCGCAACTTAAGAGAAGTGCCTAGCGGTCGCATTGGTCGAGGTATACGTTGTGCAGTAGAGCCAGGGTCGGCATCGCCGACTCGAGCGGCACTTTCCGGCCTTGCTCCTAGGGATCGGATACCGGTCTCTACGCCCACGGATCGGGCACCCGGTGCGGGTGACTCGACGGATTCTCGGTACCGGCGAGGGCTTACCCAGCGACATGATTCGCAATAACGGACCGGCCCAACCCTGATTCGCCTTTGGCACGACCGAGGAGGATTGGATCATGAGACTCTCCCGAAGCCGATATGGCCCGCTCCTAGTGGCTTCAATGGTCTTCGCTGTGATCGGAGTGGCTTGCGCAGACTCCGATGTCGAACCCGATCGGACTACCTCGGTAACAACGGGGGCTCCGGCAACGGTTGCCCCGACAACGGTGGCTCCGTCGCCTGACGGTCTCGACTGTGAAAGTGACGATCGGGTTTCCGCCATCAGCGAACCAGCACCTGAGTTTGCCGGTTACGCCACACCGGAGGAGGCGGTCCTGGCGGCCGGGTCCGACGTCGTGAGCGGCACCCCCAAGCTCCTCGAGGGTGACACTTGGGTCATCGTTTCAGACGCCGGGCTCACCATCGCCCGCACCAAGGTCGAGCCGTGGCAGGAAGGCTGGTGGGCCGGCGAGATCCTGGCCTGCGACACGGGGACCGGGGATCACGGCGCCAGCCCGACTCCAGGCACCGGACCGGCGCCGCCGGCTGAAGACCTGGCTGAGGAAACGCTCGTGGCCTTCTTCGACCGTTTGCACACCGGCCAATATGCTGAGGCGGCTGAACTGTACGGCGGCAGCTACGAAACCCTGGTTGCATGGAATCCCGCTCTCGACCCGGAGGACCACGCAGCCCTACTCGAGAACGGCTGCAGCGTGAACGGTCTTCAGTGCCTGTACCCGATGAGAGTCACGCTGCAAACCAGCTCCTCTGAGACCTACCAGTTTCTGGTGGAGTTCGAGGAGGATGATGGTTCGCTCTTCACCGTGGGGCCCTGCTGTGGCGCCGACGAATCAGCGCCACCCCAGAGCCAATTCACCTACACGGTCGCCGCCAACGGCGTCGACAGCTTTCTGGTACACGAACTACCACCATATCTGTCGTGATCACCGAACTGGGCTGATGCTGTGTCGCTGAATGGCGCCGGCGCCAGGCTCACAATGCCGCCCGCGTTGGCGTCCTGATCGGCCTCGGCGTCCCATTGTCGGGACGACGTTGATCACTTTGCCGTACAACGCCGGCCGCGCCTCCTCGTCCGCCCGAGGGAGCCAAGTTGGGACCATCCGCAGTGGACTGCTGCGGACGTCTGTGGACGGCGGTGGAATCGAAAGTGTTGCGTTGCGGGCTGTGTGGACGGCTGTGGACACCGGTGGACACGGCTTGGAGATCTACGGATCAGAAGGTTGGGGGTCGAACTCGCAGAGTTCGCCGAGTCCCCTCCGGGCGTGCGGCAACGCCTTGTGTTGCTTGCGGCAACACTTCGGGTTGCCGTGGCAGCGAATTCGCGTTCAAGTCGAAGCCCCTGCGCAAGCGGGGGGTTTCGTGTTTTGAGGTTTCGGTCAACGGCGCCGCTTTGGACGGAATTGCAACCCAATTGCAGTGCAAATGGTGATCATTCGATCGAACGCTCGGGACGGTGTGTGATATGTGCGAGGTTCCCCCTTACCTCTGTTGCAGACTCTCTCACGGTGAGGCGTCGGTGAGGTCTGTCTCGTGCCTCAGCCAGATCTCGCATACGACGGAACATGAGATGTTTGCGGGCCGACGAATGGACGATCTGCCTGCCCGGTTTGACGTTGCGGCGTGTATGTTCGGGACATAGTCCCGACAGCTCCGCCGTCGCAGACGCCGGTCTGTCACATGGAGAAGGCGCTATGTCGAACGTTTCGGGGTCGATGTCGGGTCGAGTCCCTGGAGTCCTGAGTTTCAGATATCTTGTGCCCGGTGCCCTCGTCACATTGTCGCTGATGCTCGTCGCGGCAAGTGCCCTTGCGGTAGCGCCGACGAGCCGCTCTGCAGGTATTGAGGATGCGGCTGGATGCGACTTCAACGGCGACGGATATTCTGATCTGGCGGTTGGTGTTGGGGAGAGCTTCGATGGTGCAGCTGGTGCCGGTGCGGTGAATGTCATCTACGGCACCGTATCTGGTCTACGAAGAGCGAACGCCCAGTTCTGGCATCCCGACATCCCCGGCATCAAAGGGAACCAGCAGGCTGAGGCCGGGTTTGGGGGGACGGTCGTGTGTGGCGACTTCAACGGCGACGGCTATGACGATCTCGGGGCAAGTGCCGCGGCCGCAGATGTCGGTGACGTGGCCTCTGCCGGTGCTGTAAACGTAATCTATGGCTCCGGGACCGGGCTCGCCGTCGCCGGGAACCAACTCTGGCACCAGGGCTGGCTGGGGATAAAGGGAACTCCCGACGGATTCGACCTCTTCGGTTTAGCTCAAGCGGCCGGAGACTTCAACGGAGACGGCTTCGACGACCTCGCCGTTGGCGCCCCCCTCGATACCACGACTCAGCCAGGGACCGGGGCGGTCAACGTGATATACGGATCGGCGTCCGGGCTCACCGCCAAGGGAGACCAGTACTTGCATCAGGACAAGCCGGGCATCAAGGGACAGGCGACGTCGGGTGACTACTTCGGTATCTCGATAACGGCTGGAGACTTCGATGGCGACACATTCGATGACCTGGCGATCGGAAGCTATGCGGCCGACGAAGCCGGTGCCGTCAACGTGATCTACGGATCAGACGCCGGGCTCACGCGCCGCGACCAATACCTGTATCAGGGCAAGCCGGGGATAAAGGGAGTCGCTGACGGTGGCGAACACTTTGGTGCTTCGCTGAGTACTGGCGATTTCAACGGAGACGGCAATGACGACCTGGTGGTCGGCGCGCCGCGTGACAAACCCCTCGGTGAAGTTCCCCGAGATGCCGGCGCTGTCCACGTGATCTACGGCTCCGCCTCCGGCCTCACTGCCAAGGGCGATCAGTACTTGCATCAGGACCGGGCGGGCGTCAAGGGTGCCATCCAACCGCACGACTTCTTCGGGACATCGCCCACCAGTGGCGACTTCAACGGGGACGGGATCGACGACCTGGCCATCGGAGTCCCCAATGACCGGGCCGGCGGCATTGAGGCCGGCGCAGTGAACATCCTGTTCGGTTCAGGCTCGGGCCTAACTGCACTCGACGACCAACGCTGGCACCAGAACTCTCCTGAGATCAGAGGCGCAGCCGAATCTGGAGACGGGTTTGGCACGTCGCTGCATTCCGGTGACTTCGACGGGGACGGGATACATGACCTGGCGGTCGGTGTGCCAATGGAGGACGTTGGCGATCTGACAGACGCGGGAGCTGTCAACGTGCTCTACGGCGGCCTGTCGGGGTTGAGTGCCGTCTGGAATCAGATCTGGACCCAATCCAAACTTCAGGTCGGATCGGAATTGAGCGAACCCGAGGAATTCTTCGGCTGGCTCGACCCGAACCTCGACTAGGCCAGGTGAACTGCTATGGCCAAACGACAATTTCACGGCCTGCTATCTACAGCGGACCACCGCCCGGTAATCCGCAGTGCTACCGACCGGGCGTCGGTTATTGCAGGGGCGCTGGCACTGATTGTTGGAGTGATTGTTGCGTTGCCCAGTGCGGCGATCGGGCAGGAAACACCGACTTGTAACCGGCAGCCCGCCACGATTGTCGGCACCCACGGCGACGACGTTCTGTTCGGTACGGATGGCGACGACGTGATAGTGAGCCTTGCCGGAAACGATTTGATTCGTGGTGAGGCCGGCAACGACGTGATCTGTGGTGGCCGCGACCATGATGAAATCTGGGGCGGAACCGGCGACGATGCCATCTTCGGCGGGGGCGGTCCCGATGAGCTTCGTGGGGGTTCGGGTTACGACGACATTTACGGCGGGGCTGGCGACGATCTGCTTCGTGGCGGCGTCGATGACGACAGTTTGGTGGGCGGTGACGGTGACGACATTCTGATGGGCGGCGCCGGGAATGACACCATTGAGGGTCGGGGTGGTTCCGACATGCTGTACGGAAACAGCGGACGTGACTCTCTGGCAGCCGGCTTGAGGGTTGATGAGGATGAGCAGGTATGGGGCGGCTGGGGAGCGGACCATATCTTCATCCAGCCAGGCACCAGCGTTGTGGACGGGGGTGGTCACGGAGACACGATCTTCTGGGTTGACGAAGCCCGATCCGTGGTGGTTGACCTCGCCGCGGGAACCCTCATGACGGCTGCTGGCGATCTCAGCGTGCTCAGCAACATTGAGGGCGTCATGGTAGAGGGTCCCAACAACGTGGTTCGGGGCGATGACGGGCCCAACCGGCTGGTTGGTTGTTGCATCCTCGACGGCAGAGCCGGCAACGACGTCATAGCGATGTTCACAGACGACAAGGCCGGCGGTTTTGAGGTGATCGGAGGACCCGGCGCTGATCGACTCGTGGCTTGGGGTATCGGACCCGGGGTCGGGCTCGTAGTTGACCTCGAGAATGGCACGATCGCTGGCGCCTATACCGGCGTACTGACGGGTGTCGAGACGGTGATCGGAACCCAATTGGATGACACGCTGATCGGTGATGGAGGACCGAACGTGTTATTGGGCCGACTTGGCGATGACACGATCATCGGCGGTGGTGGCGATGACATCCTCCGGGGTCTCTGGGGCAACGACACCGTTGTCGGCGGACCCGGCGATGACAAGCTGTACGGCGGTACCGATGACGACACGCTAGACGGCGGCCCCGGCAGCGACACTCTCGACGGCCGCAGTGGCAGAGATCTGTGCATCAACGGCGAAAGCGTGATCCGGTGCGAGGGTGGATGGTTCCGGGTCCCCGACGTCGACGGGGCCTTGGGCGGAGAGGGCGAGCAGGTCATGGTGGGCGTGACGGCCGGGGGGCCGGGCCTGGTTGCAGTCGGAGCCGACCACTCCGATGACTCAGGGGATGCGGCGGTGTGGACCTCCCAT
>Ga0224512_10004712_pt1 | contig 11416 bp, 9 predicted proteins | sample SF_May12_sed_USG_4_FD_169103 | JGI IMG/M metagenome (GOLD analysis project Ga0224512, IMG submission 169103) | Sediment microbial communities from San Francisco Bay, California, United States - SF_May12_sed_USGS_13 | ecosystem: Environmental > Aquatic > Marine > Sediment | place: USA: California... | reverse complement strand
GCGGATTGTGGTTGTACAATCACTACAAAAAGGTAAACGACGACAGTACAGAAAACAGATGATGAAATTGGAAAGGCGGTTCTAACGGACTGTTTTTCTGACATTTTTTATCAATTCGGTGGAATGTATTATCAATTCGGTATCAGTTCGGCTGAAGAAGTTATCTTTTCGGTATCAATTCGGAGCAATGTATTATCAATTCGGTAAAATGTCCCGAGAGTTTCCGAGAGTCTGATCGATGATACCTATCAATTCGGTATCAGTTCGGAGATTTTCCCGAGACTATCGATAGAAAGTCTGATCGATGATGTTTACCAATCAAGTCAATCCAGAATTTTCTTGAAACCGTAAACCATCACGCAACAAAATTCAAGATAGATGATTCATGAGAAATGTCTATAACTGCATGATCTTCCAGCTGATGCATGGACTATTCCAAGTACCTGCAATGTCTGGACTGTCAGGAGTCTGGATTGTACTGCAGCAAGCACAGACGAGAAGTAGAATCGGCCTTGCGCAGGAGGGAATTAAACAAGATACTGAAGATGAGAGACTACAGGTCACCGCAGTACTTTCATGCAATCAAGGGGTTGCTGGAATCTTACGATATGTGGAAGATGATTGAGCCTACAAAAGATGGAAAGTCGACTAAAATCAGTCATTCTCACTAGAGTTTTTGCACTTCTCACACAATGCCTCAGATGTCTCCTCTGAAAGGACTACGCTTACTCCGGATGTAAAACACCTGGTACACAGTCCAATCATTGCCCATAATCATGACATGAACAAGAGCAGCTGACTCCAGATGCATGTTCAATCATGCAGTGGGTACATGGTGCACTTGATTCAGTCAAGGATTGACAAACCATGCGGACATTAGATAATTGATTTTATTGAAAAACAGTTATGGTTTTGTCAAAAATTATTTCACATCCGCAGTTAGCAGCGTTTGAATTTCACATATGATTAAATCATAAGTTTGGATCTTAAGACCAACAACGATCAGTTGCTTGGTGAGAGATCCAACTATTACTCATCAATCTGAAATAGTATTTAGATCATACTGAGTAATTATACGTTCTTCTTTTAACCAAACTCTGCAGTTGTTAATTTAGGATTCATACGATAGGAGTCATTTAACCGACCATAACCGTCCAAAGGGGTGGGACAACTTTTGCCCATCCTTTTCAAATTAGATTTTGTCAATTATCGATTAATACAATTCACCTGGTGAATGAGATGAACGAATCATTCGTGTTTCTTTTATTCAAATTCTGCAATGTTACATCATGAGCAATCATAATAAACAAAACGAATCAAGCTGGGAAGAAGTACAAGGACTGTCCTGGATTTTTTACGAGGACTAGATCATCCTCTAATTTTTTGTTCCAAAAAACATCTAAAACATAAAATTTGAATTTCATGATCAGAACATCCTAAATTTGTTATTTCATCATTACCAAAGGCAACCTCCAACCTCTGTTGGAATCTATATTATTGAGGGTCAAGATTTATTTTTTCAATAATGTCATCGAGGGTTTGCCTCAGAGAGTCAATTTCAGGAATATTATCTTCTGGCTCAAACGAGATAGATTTACTGTGAGTGGAATTGGAAATTTCAATTGTTATCACTGCATTATCAGCACAGCCTGGACATCCAATTCGATCAGGAAGAGAGTTGAATTTGTCAACATCAAATGATCTTGTCAAAGATCCCCATATTTCCTGAGTCATAGGCATGCTGAGATTCCCTTCTTGCTTTTCAAATGGTCTTTCAGAATAAACTATTTTATTATCAGAAAAAGTATAGGTCTTCCCAGATCCCCAAGATGACCAATCCCACGAAATAGTCATACTGCTGGAAGGTGCCAAAGTAACCCTACTCAAAGATTCTTCGTATATCCAATCAATTGATTCAATCATCATTCCATTCTCCAGTATATCATCAACAATGGCAACCTGAATTCCAGAAGCCAAATCCACTACAGAAATAGTTCCAGAGTTTAATCCATCCAAGTTAAGAAGATTGTTTTGAACATACATGTATTTTCCATCTTCGCTAAACAATGTATGATGAGCTCCAGGCATTGCAGGCAAGGTTCTTAGAAGTTCGGGTTGTTGAGGGGTTTTCAAACTATATTCATTAACAACTCCCGGTATGGCAAAGCTGACAAACAGATTTCCTTTTGGACCGATGTTCAAATCAAGTGGCCAAGTGTGTTCTCGTTTTGTTCCATCATCAACTAATGTGGGGTTAAACAATTTGGTACTCTCATCCCATTCTAGAACCCAAATTGTTGCATCAAGCATGCCTGACACATAGGCAACTGGATAATCAGGATGGAATAGTACCTCAACCGGGGCACTTGGCGTATCCAGATCTTTTGCCAATTCAATTGTTGAAAGAACTTTCCCAGTACTGAATTCAATTATAGAAACACTGCTCTGTGGATCATCCAAGGCTGGAGATACTGTCTGGGTAACAATCATTCTGTCAATGCTCTCATCAGCTGAAATACCATGGGGATATTTTGTAAACGCATCAGGGTTCTCATTTTGGTCTGCAAAAATTTCTCCAATCAACTGGTCAGTCTTTGCATCAAAAACAAGTATGTTGTCTGAGCCCATACAGGTAAGGTAGAATCTTTGTCCGTCTTTGCTAAATATCATGTCTTCTCCTATGACACACGAACCAGTATCTATTGGCGTGACATCAAAAATTTTGTCATCATGCAAATTAACACGGTATAGCTCCTCGCCCATCAAGGATGTGTTGTAGAGTTTGGATTTATCTGAGTTGTAAAACGGATGATGCATCAAAACTCCTTCCCCGATTGGAACGTCCTGCAAAATATCTCCAAATGTTTCAGAGTGTGGATTCAAATCAATTATTGCCAAACCGTCTTTTTGTCTGGACTCATCAATTGTTCGGTAGTTAATCAGTGCCGTAACGGGGTCTGAATCAACACGGAATTCCTTTTGCATTATTCCCCAGTTTAATTCAGATAGTTTTTGGGAGGTAGACGAGGTTACACATGCAGCATCTCCGCTATTTCGAATCATCAGTGTCAAACCTGGATTGCAAAGTACTGCATCTGAGTCGACTCCGTTTAGCATTTGTTTTCTTGGAGAGTCAAGTGATGCAGAATATGATAAAGTGGGAGTGATTCCAACTGATGCAACCAGTAAGATCATGAAGAAAACGAAAAAATGAGCAAAGTTGCTTCTGATCATGGATTTTTCATTGCGTGCAAGACATTTAATAACTATTTGAGGAAATTTATTCTACATATTTTTAACACCTGGCAACATAAAAGTAGTTAATTGGATCATGCGGGAGTTGCTTAACCTCCACTTTTGAGAATCCGGCATCATGAAGCATTTCTGTGGCTTTTTCCTTTCCCCACATAGCTCCCAGCCCTTGCCCATCAAGTGCCAATGAGACAGTCATGCAATGCAAACATGAGATGGTATAAAGAAATGGTGCCAATGGGTGTTGCATATTCTTTTCAAGTTTTGAAGAACCTGCAATATCCTGCATCAAAAATACCCCATCAGGCTTTAGAGAGCGACGAATATTTTCAAGAACTTTGTCTGGATGAGCCTGATCATGAATTGCGTCAAATGCAGTAATAAAATCAAAATTCTCTGCATGATCAAAATGCGTTACGTCTTGTTGTTCAAATGTTGCATTATCTAATCCGAGCTTTATCATCTCATTTTTTGCATTGGAAATTCCTTCTGATGAGAAATCATATCCGCTAAAATGTGAAGAAGGAAAAGTTTTAGCCATCAGATTAATTGCTCGACCACTTCCGCATCCCACATCCAACACCTTGATACCTTTGTGCAATCTATCTTCAATCTCAGGAATAATTGGCAATATGCCATCAATTAATTCAGCAAGAACGGTTTGAGTACTTTCTTCAGCCATCACCTCATGGAATCTGTGGTATGATTCGTATGGGACTCCGCCACCATTTTCAAAACAATCAAGTATTTTATCTTCAACTTGAGCCATGACGGGGATAAACTGTGCAGTTGTTGCCATGTTAAATTTACCATCACGAGTCAAAAAGTCTGCCTTTTCTTTGGGCAGTGAATATGTTCTTTCTTGAGGTTCATATTCAACTATCTTAGATGTAACTAAAGCCCCAAGCCATTCTCGGACGTATCTTTCATTGAGGTCTGCCTTTGATGAGATCTCTTCACTAGTGGCAGCAGACACACTTGCCATAACATCAAAGAGTCTTGTCCTGTGACCAATCGAAATCATTAATCCCAACGCTGATTTATTCAAAATATCTAGCATTTGGTTTTCAAAGGATTCAGTTGTAGACAGTTACAAACTACTCCTTTTTTGCATTTGCAGTTTAGTCATCAAATCTTTGAGAATTTGTGCCTCTTGATTTTGCTTATCGGGTATTGAGTCAAAGGATGACATCCAGCCTGCCGATTTTTTTTCAATGATTGAAACCATTTTCATATTAACGGTACCGTGGTACCATAATATAAGTTTTAGTTATACGGTACCAAGGTACCATGAAATATATGCCAAAGATATGCACAGAAAGCATGGGAAAAGACCTCCACATCAGAGATATTGATGAAAAGGAGCATTCGCAACTAACCAAAATTTCAGATGACATGGGTGTTTCGATAAACTCTATCGTAAAGGATGCAATTGACAAGTGGCTGTTACAAAAAAATGAGATTCCAAAAAAACACATTCTTCTAATTTATGATGATGACAAGGCAGTTGTTGAATTACTAAAATCAGTGGATAAAATAGCAAAGGACCAAGGTTGGTTTAGGGCATTTTGTGCACCTCCTGATCACACGTCAAAAAAATCTCTTTCAAAAATAGGATGGTTTGATGGGAGCGTAACTCCGTATGATCCTAAAAAAGATCCAATAAAATTTGCTACCAAAATGATGGATAAAATCTACAAGGCATCAAAACAAAAACCTCTTTTTGCAGTTGACTTTGTGCTGGCAGAAATAGCTTCATTTTCATTTGAAGATGCAATGAAACTTGAGAAAGACTACGACAAGGATCCTTCACCGGGAATAGTTTTTTGTACGTACAAAGCAAAAGATGTCATGGCATCCTCTGTCGCCCAAGCAATGGAATTATTTTTGATGCATGATCCTTTTTACATCCTCAAAGACAACGATCTGTACAAATTTCATGTAACAAAGGAAAGTCCACACAAGCTTTTCCTAAATTAGCAGTTCAAAATCAGCATCATGAATAAGAGAAACCTATGTGGTCATCACTGGAGATTCTAGTAGAACCGAGTATGGAATATTTGATTTTTTTTCAAGAATCCTTTTGTTTCCACGAGTCTTAGATGATCACAATGGTATCTGAATCGACAATAATTTCAATCTCAAGATTGGATCTTCAGTGCGGTTCCTTGGACTATGGATACTCTATTTTCCTCAAGATTTCTGACCTGATTTAGCAACTTAGTTTTAGCAGTTTTGCCCATAAGCAAATGAAATCCTACTGGTGGAGGTCCTGATACCTCTATTTTCTTTGCCATTTTTTTGAAAAATTCTAAGGACTGTTCGCTTTTATCTTTCCATTCGTGGACTGTTAGTTTTGACTTTTCAATAGCAACTTTTGCCTCCTCTTGAGTGCAAAGAGAACTCAACGAGTCGTACTCTGCCCAGGGTGTAGGATAGTAAGGATTGCCGGCAGTTCCAAAAAATATGTCATGAAAAACCAGACGACCGTTTGGTTTGAGAACTCTGCCTAATTCACCGTAAAATTGTCCCTTGTCGGCAATGTTCATCTGTGTATGCTCAGTCCACACGATATCAAAATGCTCAGAAGGGAAAGGAAGTTCTAGTGCACTTCCCTGTTTGAATGAGACCTTATTTGTAAGATTGACCAATTCTGTCAGTTTGTTTGCCACATCAATATACTCGTCAGTCAGATCAATTCCAGTCACGGAACAGCCATGTTTGTGAGCTATGTATCTTGCTGAACCTCCAAGCCCGCAACCAACATCAAGTACGTTGTGAGTGGGTTGAATCTTGGCAAGATCTGTAATCTCGACTGTTGATTCCTTTCCTCGTGTATGAAACTCATCAATTGGGGCAAGATCATCCAGATTCAATGCATGCAGATCCTTACCAGAAGATTCTAGGCCATGCATAATGGAATCCAAAATGCCGCTGATACCATAATGTTTGTTGATTGCCTTGTCATCCATTTGGTTTTGTTTTTAAAATAAGGATAATTGAGTTTTACGATTTGAGAACACGATTCTATTTGAGCCCAACAAAATATCTCTAGTTAAAGAAAAAAGGAAAAAACATTCCTATTTGTCCATCTTTTCTAACATTTCTACTACGTTCTCAAATTCAATGAGTGGTATGATTTTGACTTCGTTGAAGCTTGCAACTCCTCCCTCTATTGCTAATTTTTGAATCAGATGAGGATCTTCTGCATCAACTATCCACAAAAATGTGTGTTCTAGTGCAGAATAGAATCTGCCGATAATTTTGTTGATTTTATAGTTGGAGCAGACTGTTTTCATGTCTCGTTTTCCAATCTTTACCATCGTCTCTCTGTTTTTGGAATTGTTTATCGGACAAGCGTCAATTTCATGTCTTCCGTATATTCCGAATAATACCATATGTTATGTTTCACCTCCGTTTCTATCAAAGGTAGTAGAAGTGAGAACAACTAATGTTGAAAACTTTATTGTAATAATTTCAATCATTGATAAATATTCTTTACAAATTCAATTAATTCATCAAATGAATTTTCTGTTGTCTTATTTGTCAACTTGAAATGATTATTTTTTTCAAGAATCTTTTTAATTTACATAGGTCTTAGATGATCACCACTGTATCTGAATCTCCAAGACCTTTTGATTTTAGAGATACGGGTGAATCCACATGTCACTTTAGCATATTCCGGTTTGAGTCTTGTTGGGATAGTTATTGGATTTTTTGTTGTCAAAAAATGGAGGAATAGAAATGGAATAATTATTAAAAAATATAGAAAAACAACTTGAATCATCTTAGACATGATGGCAATGAGTAAAACTGGGAATATTTTGGATCTAAAATTTTGGATACGAACTTTATTGTGGCATAATCTGTAGAGTCCGTAATTCCATTCTGAATGCCGACTAATCTATAATTGGCAAGTTACTTCCATAGACTTGTCTGAATGTGCGCGGCTTGGCATCTGTGAATACATCTTCACAGCAAAACTTTGTTGAGAATTTAGCCATCTCTTCCAGTATTGGCTGTAATGCTTTTCCTTTCGTGGTTAGATTGTATTCTATGCGAATCGGTGTTTCGTTGTAGATGTTCTTCTTGATTAGTCCACCTTTTTCCATTTCTTTGAGTCGTGTAGACAGTGTGTTTGGATTAATTCCCTCTATGGAATAGATAAACTCATTGAATCTGTGTTGATTCAAAATCACCATGTTGCGCAATATATGAATTGTAAATTTTTTCCCTATGATTTTGAACGTATTGTCGATTGGACAAGACTTGCAATCTTTTACAAGAAAATCTATCATTTGGGGCAACTTAACTAAACTTCACCAACTACGGTTCTCCTCACTTTCTAATTTATTAACTTAACTTTCTATAGTTACTATGAGAAGATGAGTGGAGGTGATAACATGACAAACGAATGTAAATGTACTTGTACATGCAGCTGTTCTTGTAGCAGTGAAAATAGTTGTGATTGTTCTTGTGAATAATCACATTTTTTCCTTTTTTTATTTAATTATTAGAGTTCAACTTGGATTCGAACATTATTGCCATAGGTCCGATCGGGGTTGCTTGTTTCTAATTCCTCTTTGTTCTTAAAAGGAAAACTACGAAATGTAATTTTATACTAATTGTTTCCACGTGGGTCTCTTTTTCTATTGCTTAACTATATCCCCATGCAGGTTGTACTCCCGCCACAATTTGAACCAAATCATTTTTAGATTTCAAGTATTCTGAGAAGGATCAGAGATTTACAACCAACGTAAGGAATTTCTATTTTTAGACTTTATCGATAAATTCGTTAACACCTGGTGGTTCTGGTGCCAGTCCTTTTCTTTTTCTAATATCAGCCACCCCTGCAGCTAAGAGGGACTTTGGGACTTCAGTCCATTCCTTAAAGGAGGTGTTCCATGTTGCACGTCCTGCAGTTTGCCCTCTCATGGCTTCAGATAAAGTAAATGTTTCAGAAGCTGGAATCTCACCGATAACAATACTTGACGCACCTTTTTGTGACATGTCAAGTACTTTACCACGTTTACCAGAAAGGATGGTTGCAACATTTCCGACCAAATCAGTTGGAACACGAACTTCAATTGCTAAAGTTGGCTCCAAAACAGCAGTGCCTGCAGTTAGTAATGCACCCATACATGCACGACGTGAAGCAGGGCCCAATTGAGACAAACCTCTGTGCGCGGTATCTTCGTGAGGTACAAAGTGAGTAAAAATGAACTTACAACCCCTCATTTGTTCCTTGCAAAGAGGACCTTCTTTCATTACTTCCTCAAATCCAGAATTAATAGAATCTGTTGACTCTTGAACAAATTGAACACCCTTTGTTCCGTTAATCAAAACATTTCCACGTGAATCAAACTTCATGACTCTCTTAATTGTATCAGTGTCCCATCCAGCGCCTTTAAGCAAATCTGAAACCACTTTCTTATCTTTCAAATCACTGATTTCACCAGTCCTTAGCATGTGTGCAATTTCTGGCTCTAGTGGCTCTACTTTCATGAAAATCTTATTGTGTCTATTTGGTGATTTTGCCATGATTGGTTCACATCCGCCCTTTACAGTTTCTCTATAGTTAATCAAAGGTTCTGAGGTTATAATATCACATTTGGCATCTTGAATTCTGTGTACTGCAACATCCAAGTGTAACACGCCCATACCGGCAACAATTGTCTCGCCACTTTCTTCATCAATTTTTACAACTAGATTAGGATCCTCAATTGTAAGCTGTTTTAAAATATCCACCAGTTTAGGTAAATCTTTAGGATGTTTTGGCTCGATTGCAATTTGAACGACAGGTTCTGAAACATATTTGACACCTTCAAACATTGGAATTCCTTTAACAGAAGATAGAGTGTTTCCAGCCCTACACTCAGTTAATCCCAGCAATGCAGGAATATTTCCAGCCCCAAGTTCGCCTACTTGTTCTCTTTGGTTACCCATAAAGAAATTCACAGATTGAACTCTTCCTTCTCTTTTCTCATCTATGATATGGAGAGTTTGACCATCTTTGATAGTTCCAGAAAATAATCTTCCGATTGCAACAGGACCGGCTGCAGGATCTAATACCATGTTTACGACCATCATAATTGTTGGACCGTCATCTTCACCTGCAAGTAAAGCCTTACCAATGTCAGATTCCAAATCACCTTTCCAAATTTGGGGGATTCTGTATTTGATTGCCTCATTAGGTGGAGGATGATGTTTTACAACCATTCCAAGTACTGCATCAGCTAGTGGTGCTTTTTCTACAAGGTCTACAACCTTTTCATCAGTATATGCATCAATTACATCTTTGAATGTGATTCCTCTTTCTTTCATTAAATCAGTGTTAATTGCCCATCTATCTTTGGCCGAGCCAAAGGTTACACTTGCATCTTGAATAGATACTTTCCACTTTTCTTTGTATTCTTGTTCTGCATATGTGTCAACTAGTTGATTGAAATTTGAAACCACTTCTGCTAATTGTGCTTGCATTTTTTCTGGAGTTAACCTTAGTTCTTTGATAAGTCTGTCCACTTTGTTGATAAACAACACCGGTTTTACTCTCTCTTCAAGGGCCATTCTGGTTACAGTTTCAGTCTGAGTCATTATACCTTCAACTGCATCACATACTACTACTGCACCGTCAATTGCCCTAAGGCTTCGAATTACCCTTCCACTGAAATCTACGTGTCCCGGAGTATCAATCATATTAATGACGTATTCTTGATCTTTTTGAGAAAAGAGCAAGGTCACGTTTGCTTGGTAAATTGTAATTCCTCTTTCTTGCTCTTCTTTGTCGAAGTCCATTGCAAGTGCTTTTCCAGCAGCTGAGGGGGCAATAATTCCAGAATATGCCAAAAGACTATCACTCATTGTAGTCTTTCCGTGATCAACGTGGGCAATAACACCAAAGTTGCGAATATTTGCCTTGTTTTTGATGATTTTCATTACTTCTGCAGTTGACTTGAATTTTGCCATATTCGCAAAAATTTGTTTTCAGGTATTAAACCTTAGCCTTGCAAAAGATCAGTAAATCATTTGATTAGAGATCTTGCGAATCTCTTTTGCGATAACAAAATAACACTCTTTCTTTCTTTTCCTTTTAGCTTCATAAAGCGGAACCAGCTGAGATAGAAAAGTGCAGTAGATCATTTGAGATAATTTCTCAGAAGGGATGTCAGGATGAATCACATTAATACCAATTTTTTTGAGATTCTTTCCTAATTGTTTAGTGTGGGAATTTTGCCCATCAAAAATCATTACAGTATCTCCTTTTTTAACAGAAAATAATTCCATGTGTGAGAATTGTTCAATCCTAGAATAGTGTGCATCATAACCTAGAATTTCATAAAATTTCGCTGCACAGTACATTGTTAATGGAAACGTGTAAAAATTTCCTAAAACAAAAATCCTCTTAGAGATTTTGGCTTTTTTTGCAAAGGAATCAGCTTTTGCAAATAATGTAACTTTTGGAATTCGAATATTCTTCACCAAAGAAATACAAGTTAATGCACTTTCTAAAAACGAGATACTACCTGCAGTAAATATACCACTATTTGGAAAAACAAGTGGAATTATCCTGTCAGATTCATTGGCCAGCCTACTTTGAGGCTTGGATGTTATGGCAATAGCTTTTTTTGCAATTCTTGCAACCTTGATGTTTGTAATTGTATTTCCAGAAATTGAAACAAAGTAGACATGTTTTAATTTTACCAATTCTTTATTTCCATACAGATCTAGTGGATCCATCGCTTTTACCATACCGCCAGAAAAGGATTCAGCAAGCAATGAAGACACTAAAGAATCACCGCTGCCAGAAAATAGAATATTTTTTTGTTGATTTACAGATAGTGTCTTTTGCTTTCTAAATGATTTTAAAAAGTCTAGTTGTAGATGGATGTCTCTTTCATATGCCTCAATTGAATTCATAATTTCAAATAATTTTAGACACATATTAGAAAAACTATTCCAAGTAGGTTTTGGTATTTATTACGAGAATGAAGGAAATAAATATGGAAATTTCGGTAGGACACACGCCTGATTCTGACGATGCGTTCATGTTTTATGGAATGTTTACAGGTAAAGTCCCATCTCCAGAATTCAAAGTAAACCATGTTATTGAAGATATTGAGAAATTAAATCGTAAAGCAACTGATCCAGAACTTGACGTCACTGC
>Ga0224512_10004711_pt1 | contig 11418 bp, 9 predicted proteins | sample SF_May12_sed_USG_4_FD_169103 | JGI IMG/M metagenome (GOLD analysis project Ga0224512, IMG submission 169103) | Sediment microbial communities from San Francisco Bay, California, United States - SF_May12_sed_USGS_13 | ecosystem: Environmental > Aquatic > Marine > Sediment | place: USA: California... | reverse complement strand
TCTGGCAGGTGATGGGTTTCGGCGAGCGCGTTAATGTCGCGGCGCAGCTGTTGTGATTCAGCCGCCAGATCCCGAATGCGTTTTTCATTCTGCTGCAGCGCAGCTTTGCGGGTACCCTGAAGGAAACCCGGCAGTGCCAGCGATCTGCCGTTGATCGCCGCCAGTTCCTTTCCCAACGCATCCAGCTCCGCGGCCGGTCCGACTGCGATGATAAAGTCACGCAGGTCGGAACTGACCCGTGTCGTCAACAATGAGCCGGGCATCTGTTCGATGCGTTTGCCGGGCGGTATTACGAATAGCCTTGCCATCACGCTGGTCCCGGGCCTGGCTAGCAGCGTGAAGTCGAGAGTCTCGTCCCGCAGCTGGCGTAACATTATCGCTATCAGCTCAAGGTCGGTTTGTTCGCTTTGCAACGACTCGAGGCGTTGAGTCAGCGGCAATGCGGATTTTTCCCAGGCCAGCAGGTTCTTCAATGCCGCATTCATTACCGCGGCTGGCGTTCTCGGTACGGTGCCCGGTCGCAATTCGGTGTCGGGCCAGTAAGGCTGGTAGCGACGCGCCAGTCGATGGTATTCCTCCATGGGCGCCTGCAGGTCCTGCAGGCTGACCTCTTTGCGCATGCCGCTGCGAGTTTCCAGTTCGATGCTGCCAGTCGCGGCCAGCGTTTCGACCGCAAGGGTCAGGTCTTCGCGGGTGGTCAATAGTTCGAACCAGCGCGCGGCGGCGGGGCGGATGCTCATGGCGGCACCTGCGCGGTTTCCGCAAACAACAACCGATAGGCCAGCTCACCCCGCAGTTTTGCCAGGTCGAGCGCGATCAGTCCGAGATGGGCGCAGGCCGCGGCCGGTTCGAAACTGTAATGCCGAAAGGCCAGCGCAAGCCGGTGTTCAACCTGGCTGCGCTGGTGATCGGTCAGGACTGCTGGCGCCGAGTGCAATACTTGCAGGTGCTGGCGCAACAGGTGCACAAGATAGATCAGCCCGCAGCCCGTTCTCCGCTGCACCGGCCACAGGTGCTGCCACTGCTCAAGCCATGCCTCAGGCAGTGCAGCGCCTTGCTGCCACGCCGTAAGCAGCGGATTGCGATCGGAGTTGCGTATTGCTTCCAGTCTCAGGGCAATGGTTTCCGATGCGAACACTCGCAGCTCGGGGTCTTCCAGCATCCACGCGGGGGCGGCCTCGCCATTCATCAGGTATTGCAGTGCGGGAAGATCGGGCAGGCGTTTAACCCAGCGCACCGTATCGCGCCATTGCGGCGGCAGCCACTCAGCCACTTCATCAACGTAGCGGCGGAACTGCTGACGCAGGTGTAGTTCGATGCTGTGACTGCTTTCGGTCACCTGCATGCCCAGTACCCACGGTCGAAGTGTGGAGCGCCGCGCCACCTGCAGATAACTGGTGAAGTCACCGATGGCTGCCAGGCGCCGCCACAATTGTACGTCGGCGCGGGCGCCGTGGCGGGCTTGCAGTCGCGCCTGGGCATAACCAAAACGCGCAGTGTGTTTCATTGACCGGCGTCTCTCTTGCCAAAGCCGCCGTGTGCAGCGGTAGTCAGGGTTTCGGCAACGTCCTCCATACACACGCTGACGCTGGCGTCGTCGAGTGGCTCGCCGGCTTGATCGTCGAGCGACTGTTGTGCCTGCTGCAACTGCCTGAGCGTCGCTGCTGTACGCTGCGCACTACGCATCTGCATCAATGTAATGCGTTCGTCGGTGCGACTGGCGATGCGGTTGGCACGTTGTCGCGCGTCTTGCACAATGTCGCGGGACCTGGCTTCACAGTCTGCAACCGCCCGACCGGCATCGCGTTCCGCGGCAAGCACGCGATTCATGGCTTGCTCGGCTGTGCCGGATGGAGGCGCACCGGATTTCTCATCGGCCACGTGTTGTTGCTCCAGGGTGTTATTTCGTTCACTGTCAGTATAACTGCCGGCAGCCTGCGCCTGTCGCCTGCGGGACACTAATTATCACCCTGGTGGTGGCCGCGTGTGGTGGCTGATCGTTACCATGCGCCGGATCAGAAACTGTTCAGTACTGCTCTGGATTATTCTTTTTATTCAATAGGTTAATTCGGGTTAGCCGCGCACTGAAAACCGGGCGGTGTACCGGGAGGGTACCGAAAAATCAGGAGCCACTTCCCGAAAAACTCCGCTGAAAGGTTTACAGATCTGTGAACAGTTCCAGCATCGGCTGGATGTAAGCGATCCAATCACAGCACAATCAAGTATTCGCCATGGACAGGGTTGCGTCACACCACTGATGGTGACCGCCTGAGTCAGGTAGCCCTGGTTTCAGGGAGGCGAAGCAGCTCGACGATCAGTGGCAAGTGGTCGGAGGCGACACGCACCAGTTCGCTGTCCGGCACCTCGATGTCGGCCACCGTCAGGCCGGAATCAACGAACACATGGTCGATTCGTGCGGTGGGGAAGCGGCCGAAAAAAGTGGATCTGGGCCGGTGACTTTCCAGCTCGATCTGGGCGTCGTTCAGGCGGGTGCGCAGCCGGCGACACACCTTTGATGCCGGGAACGCGTTGAAGTCGCCGCACAGCACCACCGGCCCGCTGCATTCCGGGTGCCCGAGCCAGTCCGGCCCAAGCAGCGCCTCTGCCTGCGCGCGGCGTTCGCGCGTCAGCAGACCGAGATGGGTGTTCAGTACCTGGATTGTCGCACCATCCAGTTCGATCTCCACCCACAGGACCCCGCGTGGTTCGAGCCACGGTTTGCCGGGTAATCCCGGTAGCGTTCCCGTCTTCACCAGTCGCATGGGCAGATGGGTCAGGATCGCATCGCCGTAGCGCTCCTCCTCGATGTGCATGGCGGGGTGGAAGTGGAAATCCATCTCCAGGCACTGGGCGATGATGTGGGCCTGATCCATACCCTCGGTGCGCGCCCGGCCCACATCCAATTCCTGCAAGGCCACAATGTCCGGTGCGCAGCGGGCGATGACCCGTGCGATGCGTTCCGGTGACAGCTTGCCGTCCATGCCGATGCAACTGTGCACGTTGTAGGTCATGATGCGCAAGGCGTCCTGCACGCCGGCACGTTTTATTCTCGCCATGATGGGGCGTTCGGCCCGACCGAGCACATGCAAGGCGGCTTGGCGCAGGTCAGCCACGTGCAGGTAGTCGCGCCGGGCGGCCGGCAAGGACACATCCCCGGGCAGCAGTGCAAAGGCATTGGTCTCCTCCGGACCGGCGCCGCCGTGGGCGCCATTTTCGATGGCAAAGCTGCACGCGGTCGCGCCAGGTCGCAGGCCACAGAGGATGAAGTCCCCCGCATCCCGGTGTTGACAGAGTTCGACCAGGTCCCGGCTGGCCTCCTCCAGAAAGGGATGATCGGCACCCAGAACCTCGGCGCCCTGCCGGGGCAGCTCGAACACGCCGGTGTCGGTCCAGGCCTTCGCGCGCCCCGGGGCATCCGGCATCAGTACGATCGGTATGTTGGCGCGGGCCACCAGGGCGTGGGCCACGGCATCGTGCACAGCTGGTTCCATTGGCTGATCGCAGTAGACAAAGCCAATCGGCCCCGCTGCTGTGACGGTCACCTGGGCGCGATCCGCATCGCCCGGCGGCGGACCATTGACCGGGAACAGACGCTGGATCCTGTTACCGCCGAGCTGCCGTACCCGCTGGGTCTGGACACCGTAGCGTGCCCGTGTCGGTACGGGCACCGCGCCGACGCCGACCTCGGCCAATACCGCGAATACGGCCTCCTCGATGGAGCGGCCGTGCAACTTCTGGTAAGGCCTGACCTCTTCCTGTCCGTGGTCGGAAAAGACCCACACCTCATAGTGACGATGGACCGAACGGTGTGCTGCCCGCCACAGGCGGGCAATCGCGTCATCGATGCCCTTGAGGGTCCAGTGAGCGAACAACGAGGACGGTCCACGCCGGTGGGCCTGTTCGTCGTAACCGAGGAAGTTGAGATGAATGACGGGCAACCCCCGGGCGATATCAATCTTGGCCCCGATGGTGGCCAGTTCACGCAGCAGGATGGAGACCGCGACCCGGGTCGGCACGAACTTCAGCTCTTTGACGAGATCCCAGCGGGCGAACAGGCCGCGTACGAAATCAACAATGGCCAATAACAATTCGACCACCAGAAGCACGGCGGTGCGCGCGAAGCTGTAGGCATTACTCAGGAAGAGCAGCATCACAAGCAAGGTATTCGCCCGACGCAGGGTCGGCCCCCAGCCCAGAGCCGACGGGCAGAAGTGGGGCTCAGCGGCACCGCCGGTGTAATTATCAACGTAGCAGCTGCCCCCTATAAGCAGCGGCTCACCCCCTTGCGCTTCAAGTGTGCGTTCCACACCGGCAGCTGCACCTGGCTCGATCATGCGCACCACTCGGCCGGACGCGCTGTCCTTGAAGTTGAAACCCGGCACCGCGCCTTTCACCCCGTAGAACAACTCACCCTGGAAGGCGGCGGTGGTGGCCGGCACGCCCGTGTAGTGGCGATGCAAGCGGTAATGCTCGCGCTGGATGAGCCTGTTCAGAAATGGCATTTCGCCGCCCTGCAGGGCCCGGTTCAGCTGGGTATGGGAGAGCCCGTCGATCTGGATCATGACCAGGCCCGGGGTCGTCGGTGGCGCCTCCGATCGGGGCAGGCGCAGCAAGGTAGCCAGCCATTCGCTGCGGCTAAGCAGGCGGCGAAGTCGCCGCAGGAAGGCTTCGATGCGGCCGATCACGGCGGCGTCCGGTCAATCGGCCCCGTCTCGCTGAAGGCGGCACCGGCCGCCCCCGCTATACCCATAAGGATGTCCCACTCGGCCTTGATGAGATCCAGTACGCGTTGCCATTGGTCATACTGATCAGTCCGGGTGACAAACGCCTTTTCCCTCAGCATCTCGTAGCGGTCAAGTGCCTTGTCCGCCGAGCGCGGCAGGGAAAAATCCACGGCGGTCTGCAGCGCTCTGCGTCTTAACTGCTGTCTCTTTTCAGGCGGCAGGGCAAGCACCCAATGCAGGGCGGCCGCGAACGCCGCAACGGTCTCCTCGCGTAACAGCCGGCCATTAAGCGGGTCCCTGATCACCTCCCGCACCCCCGGCGCATCCAGACCCACCACCGGCACGCCCGCCGCCATGGCCTCGGTCAGCACCATGCCCTGGGTCTCGCTCCTGGAGGCGAAGGCAAACACATCCATGGCGTGATAGGCATTCACCAGCTCAGGAGGTTTCAGGATGCCGGCGTGATGCAGCCGTTCGATCACCCCCTCGTCCTCGAATACGGCATGGATGACCGGGGCCGACGGTCCCTCGCCCACCAGCAGAAAATGGGCGTTGGGTGTGGACTTGAGGAAACGGGCCACCGCCCCGGCAAGGAATTCCAGGTTCTTCTCCGGGGCCAGCCGTCCCAGATGGCCGACCACAAAGGCACCGGCGGGAATGTCCCGCGCGGCGCGAAAGCCGGCGCCATCACCGTGGGCGAAGCGCTCCAGGTCCACCCCGGTGGGCACCACCGCGATGGGTGCCTCCACGTCCCGTTCCCACAGCAGGTCCGCAATGCTCTCGCTGGGGGCGAACACCTGATCGCAGAGGTTGGCGTAACGGGTAGCCAGTTCGATCACGAAGCGTCTGAAGGCCGGCGAGTCGAGCGGCACATAGTGGGTGTACTGCTCGTAGAGGGTGTGGTGGGTAAACACCAGCGGCAACTCGCGGTAGCGTGCGATGCGCAGGGCCGTCATGCCCAGCAGATAAGGGTGATGGGTATGCACGATGTCGGGTCCGAAGACATCCAGGGTTTCAGTCAGCAGACCGGAGACCGGCAACACGGCGGAGAAATCGCTGCCGTTGAAGTGCTGGATGGCGGGGATGCGTACCACATCCACCTCGTCAGCGGGCTGGTTGTCGAACTCGGGGGCCACTACCAGCACCCGGTGGCCGCGGCGGCGATATTCGTCGCTGAAAGCCGCCACTGAGCGCGCCACCCCGCCCACGTGGGGCGTGAAGGTGTTGGTCAGCATGACGATGTTCATTATATTTCTTTATTCAGCACCAGGGATGTCTGGCCGGGTTGCATGGTCACGGGCCGGAAACCGGGCAGGCGCACCTCGATGCGGGGTGGTGATTCGGTGTGCCAGCTGGCGTCCCAAGCCACCTTGATCTGGTTACCAGTGGGAATGAGGTCAAGCGTCAGTGTACCAAAGGCAGTCGGCGCGGGACCGAAGCTCACCACCGTATCGTCCTCGAGCCAGCGTGCAGTCACGCCCTGGCACAGGATCAAGCTGTCGCCCTCTTCGCGCACGAAACAGTGGCGCAGCATCATGATCCACTCAGCCGCCGCCCACACGTGCTGACCGTCACCCATGCAGCCGCCGCCGGTGCGCGGGTGGATCGCCTCCGGCCACTGCCCGGTGGGGCTGGCCAGCGCCGCGACCGTATCGAGCAGTTCAAGGTAGCGCGAGTCGCCAGCGCGCAGCAGCACCTGGGCGAGATGCAGTGTCAGGTAGGGATTGATACCGGCGTGAATCATGTCCTGGAAGAAACCGCCATGGACGCTGCACTTGTCCAGCAGGAACGCCGCCGTATCCAGCAGGCGCGGGTCGTCCGCCGGGCAAAGCTGCAATGGATAACCCACCGCCAGCGAGCCGATGGCTCCGGCATCCAGTCGCCGGGTGGGCGCGGCCGGCATCGCGGGCCGCGCCAGCCGTTCGCTGCTGCGAGTCAGGCTCCGGTCAACAGCGGCCTGAAACGCCTCGGCTTCGGCGAGGAATTCCCGGCTGGCCGCATCGTCCAGGGATGTGCACAGGGCTGCCGCCGCGCGCAGACCGGCGATGCCCCAGAAGTCATCCCAGTAGTAATAGTCGTTGGGCCCGAGGTGTTCGGCACTGAACCCCGCGGGCAATAACCCGGCGTAAGGAGAGTCGGTTTCCCCGCTCAGCCGTTTTCTGCCGATCCAGCGGGCACCGCGCAGGATCGCCCGGCGCCAGCCGGCCTTGGGTACCCTGCCCGTCAATGCGCAAAAACGCTGCATTATCCACAGTGCCTGACCGTTGGCGTCCCATTCACCCTCCTGGGAATGAAAGTAACCGCGTGCGGTCTGCCGGGCCGGAAAGCGATCCAGGGCGCGTTCGGCGCGGTCTGTCATACCGCTGCACAGCAGGGCATGGATGATGAAGGCCGCATCGCGGAACCAGAAGCGCTTGTAGGTATAGGGCCCGGGGTAGACGTCACCGGGCGAATGCAGGATCAGGGTGCGCAAGGCGGCCGTGTAGAGACTCTGCACCTTTTCATCCGGCACGCGAAGTGTACAACAGCCCTGCAGGGCTTCATGCCAGGCACCCCCGACACGCGGCGGACGGATTTCGGGCGCAAGCGGGATGCGCACGACCAGATCGCGCGCCTGCCCGGGTGTGAGTCTAAACAGCGCCGCCGCCGTCGCCATGCCCACTTCGCACACCCCTGCCGTCTCCTCCTCCCGATCCTGCAAGTGGATCGCCACATCGCCGGCACGATAGTCCGAGACATGATGCCGTTCCGCCGGTGCATTGAAGGTGATGGCACTCTGCCCGTCGATGGTCCAGGCCTTGCGTTCGGAAGAAAGTTCAACCCGATGGATGAAGCTGATGCCCTCAGGGTTGTAGGGTCGCAGCGCCAGTACTAGCCAGCCGCTTTGGTCGCTGCGAGCGCTGAGCCGCAGCTGGCAAACCGGCACCGCAGATTCGAGCTTGACGGAGGCATGGTTAAGCAGGGTCATGCCGCTTTGCGCTGTTTCGGAGATTACCGCCAACCCCTTGTCCAGATCCCATTGCTGGGTAGCCTGGTCTGAACGCGACGGTAACAGGCGGCGCCCATCGTCCCCCATCACCCAGGCGTCCAGCGACCAGCCGTCGTAAAGTGGCGTGAGCAGGCCACGGGGATCGACAATTGGCAGTTCGTCCACATCGGGGAGTCCGATGGCCGTCCAGTTGCGGTGGGTGAGATTGACATGGGTGATGGAAAAGGCCCGGGGGACAAAGGCGTCGTCTTCGGGATCGAACTGCCGCTCGATCCAGTAGGGCCAGACCCAGTCCATGTTATGCTGGATGACACGGGCGTTGATGAGCCCGCGGGCATGGAACACCACCCCGGCGCGCAGCAGCTCGACGGGTTCGGCCACCTCGGCGGGCTGGGCGAAGCGATGCAGCCGTGCCAGTAGCGCCACCGGGTCGAGGAAGCCATGGGCGCGGGCGATGCGGCGAATAAAAAACCGCCAGGGCAACCACTTTAACCACGGCATCATGTTTCTCCCTTCCCGCTCTCCTCGGTGTACCTGGCCAGGGCCCTGTTTGCCAGCCGGTTGAGATAGATCACGACACCCACGGCAACGATAAAACCGGCACCGTAGAGGCCCCATTCGAGCGGTGTGCGGTCGGTGTTGCGCGTGCCGAGCGTAGCGATATCCGCGGCGATCGAGCCGAGATACACATTGTGCACCGAGAACGGAATAATTCCGAGGAAAGTGCCGCCGGTAAAACCCCGCAATGAGAAAGACATGAGCCCGAAAAGATAGTTGGAGAGCTTGAACGGGAAGAAGGGCACCAGCCGGGTCAGGATGATGATCCTCCAGCCCTGATGCGCCAGTTCCTCGCTAACCAGCTTCAGCCTGGCATGATGGCGCACAAAGCGGCTGGCCCGTTCGCCGAACAGATGGCGCGCAATCAGGAATGCGATCACCGCGCCGAGGGTCGTGCCCAACACGACATAGACGGTCCCCTCCACCACGCCGAACACGAAACCCGCGCCGGTAGTGAACAGCACCCCCGGCAACAACAGCACGACCACTGCAGCAATGACCAGCATAAACAGCAACGACGCCCAGGCCCCTTGCGTGTCAAGCCATGTCAACAGACGCAGCACCTGCTCGTCGACACCGAACAGCAGCAACACGCCCAGGATGGCCGCGACGAACAGGACACTGACCATAATGCCCCAGGCCGCTGAGCTGTGTTTAGCCAACATGGCCGGGTTACCTGTCCCGCTGCCCGCAGGGGGAGTCAGGGTCCATCGAGCGCAGGACAGGGCTACTAAATCCGGACACCGAGTTAAGGTTGTGAAATGCCATAACGAGGTGAACAATGATGACAGAAACGAGAATGAGACGGCGCTACGCGGAAGAATTCAAGCGGGATGCGGTGACGCCGGTTACAGAGCAGGGCTACAAGGATGCCAAGATGGGCCCGGAATAATCAGGCAACCGTTACCGCGGATGCCAAATAGACATCCTGGATCGCGTTCAACAGGGCCACGCCCTCGTCCATCGGCCGCTGGAACGCCTTGCGACCGGAAATCAGTCCCATGCCACCGGCACGTTTGTTGATGACCGCGGTGCGCACCGCCTGATGCAGATCGTCCTTGCCCGAGGGGCCACCTGAATTGATCATGCCGACACGCCCCATGTAACAATTGGCGACCTGGTAGCGCACCAGGTCAACGGGATGGTCGCTGGTCAGTTCCTCGTACACCCTGGGATGTGTCTTACCGAACTTGATGGCGTTGTAACCGCCGTTCGTCTGCGCCTGCTTCTGCTTGACGATATCCGCTTCAATGGTCACCGCCAGATGATTAGCCTGACCGGTGAGGTCCGCGGCGGTGTGATAGTCCACACCTTCCTGCTTGAAGGCGGGGTTGCGCAGGTAGGCCCACAGAAAGGTGACCATGCCGAGTTCATGGGCATGGGCAAAGGCCTCGCTCACCTCCAGGATCTGGCGGCGTGATTCCTCGGAGCCGTAAAATACCGTGGCCCCGACCGCAACGGCACCCAAATCGAACGCCTGATCCACACTGGCGAACAGGGTCTGGTTGAAGTCATTGGGATAGGTCAGCAACTCATTGTGATTGATCTTGACCAGAAACGGGATCTTGTGGGCATATTTTCGGGTCACGGCACCAAGGACACCGAGCGTCGAGGCGACTGCGTTGCAGCCCCCCTCGATAGCCAGCTTGACGATGTTTTCCGGATCGAAATAGATGGGATTGGGTGCGAATGACGCTCCTCCAGAGTGCTCGACCCCCTGATCCACAGGCAGAATCGACATATAGCCACTGCCGCCCAGGCGACCATGATCATGCAGGGCCTGAAGGTTCCGCAGCACGCGCGGACCCCGATCGCTGTCCGCTACAACACGGTCAACATAATCCGGGCCCGGCAGGTGCAGCATCTCCTTCGGAATCCCCTTGCAGACGTGAGCCAGCAGGTACTCGGTCTCTTCTCCCAACAAATCCTGAATATCAGTCATTGTCAATCCCCTGCAATAAATAGCCTCGTATCAACCTGAAGCGGTCTAACCATGAGTATAGACCACAAGTTTTTCATTGCGGTTAAAAGAGCCGGCTTGGCCCATATCCAAGTGTTGTATTATATTGCGAATTCAACCGATCGACGCAACACAAGCATTAAATCGTTCTGCCGGTGTTTCGTATTCCAGTGTCTTGCGCGGTCGTTCATTTAATCGCAGCGCTATGGCATTGAGCATTGCCTGAGAGTGTACCGACAAGTCGGTGCCTTTGGGAAAATACTGCCTCAGTAACCGGTTGGTATTCTCATTGGAACCACGCTGCCAGGGACTTCTCGGGTCACAAAAATAAACCTTGATGTCAGTCGCCAGGGTAAAACTCTGGTGATCAGCCATCTCATTGCCCCGATCCCAGGTCAGTGACTTATACAGTTTCTTCGGTAACGAGTGTGCCTGCTTGATCAGGGCGTTGATCACGGTTTCAGTATCCTTGCTGCTTACATTGGCCAACATCACATAGCGCGTATGCCGCTCAACGAGCGTTGCGATCTGACTGTTGTTGGTGCCGAAGATCAGATCGCCTTCCCAATGGCCAGGCACGCCTCGATCCTCGACAGAGGCCGGTCGCTCGCGGATAGATACCATATTCAGTATTTGCCCATGCCCGTCTTGCTTCATACTGGCATACTTCGACCTGTGTATGGCGCGCTGCGTCCTAAGACGCTGCTGAAGCTCTTTTTTCAGCACGCCGCGGGCCTGAATGAACAGACTGCGATAAATGGTCTCGTGTGACACTTGATGGGACTGGTCTTCCGGGTGCCCGCATTTAAGCCAGCTGGCGACCTGCTGCGGCGACCATTGCAGCCTGAGCTTGGCTGCCACGGTTTGGCTGCCAGCGTCGGTGTCAAGCAGGATCGTCGCCGAGGGGACGTGCGAATACCACCCGTCGGTGCCAACATATTGAAAACGGAAGAGGAAGGCCGATCAAATAATCGGCTAATAAAGTTTCAGGACTCTCCACGCTGCCAACGATCCCAGATGTCTGCCTTCTGTGCTTCTGTGTACTTGATCCGTGTTAGGTAAACCATTGCTCACACTCCATCTTTTTGGGTAAAAATAAAGTGTTGCGGTCACCGGTTGAACCCGCCGTACTTACAAGACATACAGAGACCTACGCTATACTTCCGCTTCGGGTCATCTCCCGCCTT
>Ga0224512_10004710_pt1 | contig 11419 bp, 8 predicted proteins | sample SF_May12_sed_USG_4_FD_169103 | JGI IMG/M metagenome (GOLD analysis project Ga0224512, IMG submission 169103) | Sediment microbial communities from San Francisco Bay, California, United States - SF_May12_sed_USGS_13 | ecosystem: Environmental > Aquatic > Marine > Sediment | place: USA: California... | reverse complement strand
GCTCGCACCCGGGCGGATGCCTGTCGTGCACCGCGGCGGCGGCCGGCGAGGATCACCGGCAGCAGCGTCAGGGCGAGCACCAGCGACGCCCCGAGGGCTGTCACCACGCTCAAGGACAAGTCGCGGAACAAGGCCGCCGCGAGTCCGCGCACGAACACGATGGGACCGAAGACCAGCAGCGTCGTGAGCGTGCCGGCGATCAGTGGGCCGGCCACTTCTTCGGTCGCGCGCACGGTGGCTTCGTCGGGCGGCAGTCCCGAATGCTCGAGTCTTCCGGTCGCCTCAGACACGACGATCGCGTTGTCGACCAGGAGACCGACACCCAGGGCAAGGCCGCCGAGCGACAGGATGTTGATCGACACGTCGAGCAGTTGGAGCAACACCAACGCGACCAAAACGGATAACGGTACCACCAGGCCGATGGCGAGCGAGCTCCGCATGTGACCCAGGAAGACCAGGATGACGATCAACGCGAGGGCGCCGCCGAGAAAGATCTCGCGACCCAAATTGGTAAGCGCCGCGGTGACGAATTCCGCTTGCGCGGCAACCACCGACATCGTGATGGCCGGAAACTCACCCGAGAGGGTCTCAATGGTCTGGTAGATGCCTCTGGTCACGGCCACCGTGTTGGCGCCCGCGTCCTTATACACCACCAGCCCGACGGCCGGCGCCCCGTCCAGCCGCGTCATGGTTTCCGGATCGCCGCTCGCAAGCGTGATCGTCGCCAGATCGCGCAATCGGGTGCTTCCGCCGGGCGGACCGACCGGCGTCTGGCCCACCTCGTCGACATCTTGCAGCTCCGTCAGCGCCCGGACTGAGAACCGGAACTGACCGCGGCGAATGGTCCCGCCCTGGGCCGTCGCGTTGGCATTCCGAACGGCCGTGGCGATATCGGAAGGCGAGAGGCCCAGCGCGCGCATCCGATTCGGATCAACATCGATCCGGATCTCGTCCTTGGGTGCACCGACCACGGCCACACTGGCCACCCCCTGCAGCTGCTCGAGTCGCCGGGCGTGGACCTCTTCGCTGGTGCGCGCGATGGCGCGGAGGGTACCCGGTCCCGTGAGTCCGATGACGGCGATGGGCCGCTCGCCAGGGTCGCTGGTCAGGAGCGTGGGGCGCGTGGCACGCTCCGGCAGCTGCGACCTGACATTGTCGAGCCGCTCGCGAACGTTGAGCACGGTCGTCGCCATGTCCGTGCCCCATGCAAACCGTGCCGTCGTGGTCAACTGCCCGTTCCGGCTCACCGAGCGTAGCTCGACCAACCCCGGTGTTGCCGCGACGGCCTCTTCTATCGGTTCGGCGACGAATCGCGACACCTCGGTGGCCGCCGCGCCTTCGTAATCGGTTCGAATGGTGAGAAGCGGGAGGGTCACGTCCGGCAAGAGCGACACGGGAAGCCGGCTGAGCGAAACGCTCCCGACCAAGACGAGGGCCAGCACGGCCGCGACCGTCGTGACAGGCCGCCGGACCGCCGCGTGTGTCAGCGACATGGCAAACCAGATCTACTGTAGGCCGGCACGGCTCCCGCTCATGGCGTGGTGGGCCGCTCGGCGACCGTCTCGAGCCGCACCGGCGCATCGTGGGTAAGGGTGAGATGACCCTCGATGAGCACGGTGTCGCCAACCGCAACCGGGATCAGCCCCGACACCGAGTCGGGTTCCACCGCGGTGTCGACGCCGTTAGTACGGCCCGGGGTGATGTAGACCCACTGGGCGCGCCCGTCCTTCACCACGAAGACCAGCGGGCGGCCGTCCCGCTCGATCACCGCACGGGCCGGCACCAGAATCCGGTCGGCCAGCCGGGTCGCCTCCAGGCGTACGTCGGCGTACATGCCCGGCCGCAGGGTGCCGTCTCCCCGGATTTGGACCAACGCCCGGCCAGTGCGAGTAATGCTGTCGACCACTGGGAGGACGCTCGCGATCCGGCCCACGACCGGGCGATCCGGTGCGGCCGCGGTGGTGATCACGGCCTGGCCGCCCGGCTTGATCAGTGGAAGATCGTGCTCGAGCACCGACGCCTCGAGCCGGAGGTTCGTCATGTCCACCACGGCGGCGACTTCCTGGTTTGCGCTGAGTCGCTCACCCACGCTGACCTGCACACGATCCACCACGCCGGCAAATGGGGCGCGGATGGTCGCCCGTTCACGGTCGAGCTTGGCTTGCTCGTATCGGGCCCGCGCGGCTTTGAGGCCGCTGCGGGCCTCCGCGTTCGCGCGTCGCTCGGGCGTCGGTGCCTGCCCCGATACGATCGAATCCGGCAGCAGGTTGTCGACGTAGCGGAGCTGTGCCTCGTCGAGTGCGGCCTCGGACTCTTCGAGGGCCAGGTCGAAGGGTCGCGGATCCAGTTGGACCAGGGCTTGCCCGGCCGCAACACGGCGGCCCGGCCGCACCAGCACTTGCTGGACCGTGCCGGTCGCTTCAGCGCGCAAGGTGGCTGAGGCCTCGGAGCGGACTTGCCCGGTGGTAGTCACCGACAACAGCAGATCGCCTTTCCGGACAGTCTGACCGACCACCGGCAGCGACAGGGTGCTCGAGGCTTCAGCGCCCTCATTGTCGTTGTCTCCCTCCGCCGCCTTGGCCTTGCATCCTGCCGCGAGCGCCGTCATCGCCATGAGCAGCAGGAAGCCGGAGTAGCTCCTCAAATTCGCCACGTGCATAGAGTTCTCCAGGCCAGGCGCGTCCATTGTGTTCATGAGAGCGGCCGTCCGATAATGGCTTCGATTTGCGCTTTGGCGCGCAGGAAGTCGACGCCCGCGCTTACCGCCGCTTCCTCGGCGCGTGTCAGCGATTCTTGCGACGTCAGCACTTCGACGTACGTGATCGAGCCCAAGCGGTAGCGTTCGAGCTGAACCCGAAGATCCGCCTGTGCCGCTTCGAGACTCAGCTTGGTCACGTCGATCCTGACCCGCGCCGTGGTCAGCGCGGCAAGCTGAGCCGTGAGGCTGGCCTCGATCTGGCGACGATCGTCGGCCAATGTGGCCGCCACGTTCTCGAAGAGTACCGAGCTTTGATCGACCTGCCGCTCGCGATTGAATCGATCGAACAGAGTCCAGCTGAGGCCCACGTTGATGTTCGAGGTTCGCTGGAGGTCGTAGTCGTCCAACTGGCTGCCGGAAAGCTGCGTATTGGCGCTCAAGCTCAGGGAAGGCCAATACCCCGACTTGGCGGCGGTGACTTGGGCCCGCGCCGACCGCACGTTCGCATCAGACGCCAGGATCCGGGGCGATCGCTCGATGGCTTCCTGCAGCAACCCGTCAGGGTCCAGATCCATGCCGGTGGAATACAGCGACGGGTCGTCCACCGCCGAGATGCGCCCCTGTTCGCCGATCAGACGTGCCAGATTGGCCTCTGCCGTGGCCAGTTGACGCTCGGCTTCGAGCAGCTGCACACGGGCCTCGCCGAGCGTCACCACCGCACGGAGCGAGTCCGACACGGTCGCGGCCCCGGTGCTGAGTTTGGCCACCGCGATCTTGAATTGCTCTTCGGCTCGCGTGATGCCTGCCTCCCGAGCCCGGACCAATTGCTGCCCCGCGAGCGCGTTGAAGAACTCGAGGCTGGTGGCCAGCGCCACCTGCGCTTCTTGATCGGCGAGCGAGGCCTCGCTCGCCTCGCGATCCGCCTTGGCGGACCGGATGGTTGCCTCGCGGCGGAAACCATCGAATAGGATCAGGCTCGAATTGATGCCGAAGTTGACGCTCTTGTTGGAGTTGAGGCCGGAGATGAGCTCACCCGTTTGGGGATCGAGCCGCGATTGGGCCTGTGGGAAGAACGACTGACCGGCGCCCGCGCTCCCGGACAACGACGGGAGGTAGGCGCTGTACGCCGACCGGACATCAGAGCCGGCTACCGCGAGCGCACCGCGAGCCTGAACCACGGCCGGCTGTACCCGCCGGGCCATGGCAATGGCCTCGGCCAAGGTCACGGCCCGCTGTTGGGCCCCAAGCGGCGCGACCAGGAGCAGCCAGCACAGCCCTGCCGCAAAATGGGTTGGTTTCACGACGCTCGTCACCTCCGGTAGCCTATCCCATTACCACAACGATGCATTGGGACGCCGTCGCGTCGCTCCTGAATAGCGCAAACGACCTCACCTGTGGCCGATAGACGCCTGCGGCGGCCCAGCAATCGCGTTCAAGTTACTGTGACATGAGGGAACCGGATACCGGTCCGAACGGACGCCGGCACGGAAACGACCGAGAGTTCAGCGCCTGCTAAAGCAGCGGCGATTCGCTCGGCTCGATTTCGAAGAATGTCTGTTTCAGTCTGTCCCAGGCCGCCGCATCAACGTGGGTGTGCAGCTCACTCACCAGCCTACCCCCGTCGGCCAGCACCGCGATCTCCTCCTCGCCGAGCAAGGTACTGATCAGCCGGTCCACCTCACGCTGGAACCAGACCTGCGCCCGATCCCCGCGTAACAGGCGCCGGCGCTCGCGACGGAGTCCCTTCCCCTCGAGCTTCACTACCCACCCCTCACCGTAGGGGTCCTCGTTCAACAACGTCGGCCTCCGGCCGAGGGACGCATTGTGACCCACCACCGTTCCCGACACCGGGGCACGTAGGTCGACGCTGCGTTCACCTTGACGCAACCGGAAGAGCGACTGACCGCGGCTGACCTTGGTACCCTTGGCGGGCAGAATGACCGTGTCGACCGGGCCCAGGGTGGCCTGCACCAAATCGTCCGCGCCCACTACCGCCTCGCCATGCCTGACCCGGGTCCACGTATGGCCGGAAGCGATGGCGACATTGGCGCCGAGTCGCAGTCCCTTATGGAACAGCATGGGTTCGAACTGTGCGCCGAACCAGGTGCGGAAGGAGGGGCTCACAGCGTAGGACACGATTCCGCCTATTAAGGCGACCCCGAAGACTGCAACCACCCCCGCCCGCACCATCAGCGCCGCAAGGCCCAACAGCGGCAATCCGACGATGAAGAGTGCCATCACAACTGTGACGGCTCCGATTGTGAGCGCCGTTCGATACCATCGGTTTTCGGTTCGCATGGTGCAGACCTCCGAGCCTATGCTTCAATCCCCAGCTCTATCAATGCATGCCCCGCACCACACCGGCCTGGCCTTGGGCGCGCGCTGGAAGTCCATAGGCTGCAATAGCTTTCGCTGTTTCATCTGGAGCCGTGTAACCACCAGATGTCATGAACCCCGACGAATTCGTCAACAAGACTGTTGAGAAGATCAACACGGTGTCAGGTCGTCATTTCACGAAGGAGTTGCAGGTACCGGTCACTGCCCAGTAATTGGCGCATGTCGGTCAGGATTTGGCCACCGTCGGGCAGACAAGAGCCGACTTCGGCCGTGTCGGCCAGGAGGTGGAGGGCGGCACGGCGTCGGAACCCGCGGAGGTCGAACTCCGCCTGTTTCCGAGCGTCCTCCGCACTCAGCAGCCCATTGGGATACGTACCGTCAACTGGGTCGAGTTCGGTGACCCAACCTTTCCCATAGGGATCGGCGCGCACCGCCCGCGGGTCTTTGGCCAGCCCTTCGTTCCATCGCATGACACAACAGCCGAATGGAGCGCCAATTGGCAGCGTGCCCTGAGCAAGTTCGATCTCGAAGAGAAGATCGCCACCGTTCAAGCGGCGCGGGATGTTTCCGCAGTGGACTCCCGCGCAGTCGCCAATGAGATCGGAGACAAAGCCATCGAGGCCTATTCTCAGAATTGCCCCGTCGGTCGGACTGGCCTGGATCCAGAGGTGGCCGGTAGAGTATCGCCGATCCTCTGGGAACTGAGTGGCGTGTCGACTGGGAAGGGCGGTCAGACGGTCGGACTGGGGCGCGAGTGGCGCGTTGCCTCCACGGAGGGCGGCATCGAGCGCGCAGCCATCGCAATCGAACTCGCGGTCACAGAGCCGGTAGACCACCAACCCCGCGCTCATCCACACGCAGGGCAGAGCGCCTGCCGGAAGGACCCGGTGCTGTTCTCGGCTCATCACCATTGGCCGCTCTCCCTTGCCGAATCGCGGCCGGGAGGCGACCCGACGTCGTTGCGAAGAAGAGGACTCGCCTCCCAACCTCACACCACCGAATAGCAAGTCGGGAGCCAGCAGCCGGGGGGCCGAGAACGCCGCAGATTGGGCCTAACCCCAGAGGCACTGCCACTGCGGCTTCCCGGGTCGTTGAATTCATCAACGGTTCATTGAAAATTCCTACATCGCTCGATACCGTTCAGATGCCTGCATATCCGCGTCCATGACGGCACGCGGGAGCACTCATGACCCCGACGCTCAGGGCGCGTCGATCGCTCGGGATACGCCTTCTCCTTCCGCTGGCCCTCACGGTCGGCATCGTCTTCGCCGTTCATTCGCTGATCAACTATCGCTCCACCCGGGCAGACCTCCTGGGGTTCCTCCGGTCGGCGGCGGACAACGACAGCGATCTCATTCGTCGCGCCACCCATGACGGCATGCTGCTCAATCGGCTCGATGAGGTCCAAGAACTCATCACCCGCTTGGCCGCGGGTCCCGGTGTGGCGGCAATTCGGGTCTATGACAAACATGGCGTGATCGTGCTCTCGGCCCATCGCGAGGAAATCGGCCGGTACATCGCGCTCGATTCAGAGACCTGTTTGAGCTGTCACCAGCAGGCGCATACCTCGGACGTAGGCGAACTCGAGCGGAGCGGGCTTGCCCGCGCGCCTGAAGGGGTGGAAGTGCTCCGCCACCTCGCGGTAATCCCCAACGAGCCGTCGTGCGCGACGGCCGGCTGTCATGATCCCCCGAGCCAGAAGCGGATTCTGGGGGTCCTCGACGTGGAGATGTCGATGCTGCCGGTCGAGTCCACTCTTCGGGCAGCCCAGCAGCGCATCATCGCCACGACATTGGCCTTGATTCTCATCATCGGCGTGGTGTCGGTGGTGTTCTTCAATCGAGTAGTCCACCGACCGGTGGCGGCGCTGCACGAGGGCACACGACGCATTGCGGCGGGCGACTTGGAAACCCGGATTTCCGTACGCGGCCAACATGAGCTTTCCGAGCTGGCCCACGCCTTCAACCGCATGTCGGAGGATCTGAGTACGGCGCGGGAGGAGCTCAAGGGATGGTCGCAGAAACTCGAGGCCAAGGTCCAGGAGAAGACCAGTGAGCTCCAACGGGCTCAGCGCCAGGTGCTGCACATGGAGAAGATGGCGTCGCTCGGCAAGCTCTCGGCCACGGTCGCCCACGAGCTCAACAATCCCATCAGCGGGATGCTCAACTACAGCCGCTTGGTGGAGCGCGGCCTCGAGGAGCAGCCGCTCGATCCGGACGCACGCGAGGAACTCGGACGGTACCTCCATTTCCTCCAGAAGGAGTGCAGCCGGTGCGGCAAGATCGTCACCAACCTGTTGCTCTTCGCGCGGCGGACAGGAGCCGACATGGAGCCGATCGATCTCAACGAGATCGTGGAGCGGAGCCTGATGTTGGTGCAACACCATCTCAAGGTCAGCAACATCGAGCTCAGCACCCGGCCCCTCACGGGCAATGCCATGGTCGTCGCCGACGGCGGGCAACTCCAGCAGGCCTTGGTGGCCCTGATGGTCAACGCGGTCGAGGCCATGGGCGGGGGGAGGAGCGACGGCGGCGGCGTCTTGAGCGTGCGGCTGGACGCCTCTGACGGTGAGGTCACACTCGAGATCGCCGATACCGGCCCCGGCATCCAGTCGGAGGTCCTGCCCCACATCTTCGAGCCGTTCTTCTCAACCAAGGATCAGGAGAGCGGTGTCGGCCTGGGCCTCGCGGTAGTCTACGGCATCGTCCAGCGCCACGGTGGAACCATCGATGTGGATTCCGAGCCGGGCCTGGGCACCAAGTTCACCATGCGGTTACCGCGCCAGCGGCCACCGGAGGCAAGCGGCTTCTCTGCCGCCAACCCGGAATTCGAACTACACCCGGCCGGTGGCGCGACGCGGCCCGAAGGAGACGACCCCCATGAGCACGCATGAGGCCAACATCCTGGTGGTGGACGACGAATTCGCCGTCCGGGACTCGCTTTACAATTGGTTCCGGAAAGACGGTTACCATGTCCACGCGGCCGAGAATGCCACCGAGGCGCTGCGCGCCCTCCAAGACCAGGCGTTCGACGTCATTCTGCTCGACATCAAGATGCCCGGCATGGACGGGATGGAACTCCAGTCACGGATCCATACGATCGATCCGGAGATCGCCGTCATCATGATCACCGCGTTCGGATCGGTCGAGACCGCCGTACAGGCCCTCAAACAAGGCGCCTTCGACTACGTCACGAAACCGATCGACCCCGACGAGTTGAGTCATTTGGTCCACCGAGCCCTCGAGCAGCGGCGACTCCAAAAGGAAAACGTGCAGTTGCGGGAGACCATCGACGAGATCGGGGCCGCCGACACGATCGTGGGCGAGAGTCCCGCCATCCTCAAGGTGCTCGAGTTGATCCGCCACGTCGCCAAGACCGAAGCGACGGTCCTCATTCGAGGTGAGAGCGGTACGGGGAAGGAATTGATCGCCCGGGCCATCCACGCGAACAGCGCACGGCGCTATTTCCCGATCGTGCCGGTCAACTGCGGCGCCGTGCCCAACGAGCTGCTCGAGAGCGAGCTGTTCGGGCACGAGAAGGGGGCCTTTACCGGGGCGCAGCATCGGCGCAAAGGCCGTATCGAAATGGCGGACGGCGGGACGCTGTTCCTGGACGAGGTCGGAGCCATCAACCCGAAGATGCAGGTCGATCTCCTCCGGACGCTGGAGACCAAGGAATTCACCCGGCTCGGCGGCTCGAAATCCATCAAGGTGGACTTCCGGATCATTTGTGCCACCAACGAAGACTTGGAGGTGGCGGTGGAGGAAGGGCGGTTCCGCGAGGACTTCTACTATCGCATCAATGTCTTCACTATCGAGGCCCCGCCGCTTCGGAGCCGGCCCTCGGACATACCCCTATTGGCCGAGCACATCGTGAAACGGCTCGCGAGGCAGATGGACAAGCGAATCACCGAAATCCACCCCGACGCGATGCAGCTCCTGATGGACTATGCCTGGCCCGGGAATGTGCGGGAACTCATTAACGCCATCGAGCGCGCCATGGTCGTGGGAACCCCGCCGACCATCCAACCGGAAGACCTTCCGGTATGGGGAAAGCGATCGACCAATTCGTTCTCCGGAGAATCGCTCGCTGACGTGGAGAAGGATCACATCGCGTCCGTGCTCGAGCGTACGGGATGGAACATCACGCGTGCCGCAGAAATCCTCCGGGTCGATCGCGTGACCGTCTACAACAAGATCAAGAAATACGACCTCCGGCAGCCGGCGACCCGGGGCGGTAAGAAATGACTGCGCGTGCCGTCGGAAGAGCGGGCCGGGCCGATCCCGGCGGTGCCGCCGGCATGGCTTCATAGGGCACCGCGGTGCCGGTGCTCCACGTCGTCCCGTTCTATTGCGGCACGGCCACCGACCTGATCGATGGGCTGGAGGAGCGCCTGGCGCGGGTGTTCGGCGTCCGGGTGGAGCACCATCCGCCGTCGTTCGAGCCTGAAGTGGCCTACGATGCCTCACGGGGCCAATACAACTCGCGGATCCTGCTGGCCCAGCTGCTCCGTCAGGCGCCCGCCGACGACTCACGGGTCCTCGGCGTGACTGCGCTGGATCTGTTCATCCCGGTGCTGACTTATGTCTTCGGCGAGGCTCAGGTGAACGGCAAGGCGGCCGTCGTCTCGTCACATCGACTCGACAATGCCCTCTACGGCTTGCCCGCGTCCCACGAGCTCCTGTTCGAGCGGCTCTGCAAAGAAGCGATCCACGAGTTGGGCCACACGTACAACCTGGTGCATTGCCACAATGCCGAGTGCGTGATGACGAGCTCGATGCAGATCGACGGCGTCGACCTCAAGTCCGACCGGTTCTGCAGTCGCTGCAAAGCCGCGCTGCGGCACAACGGGGTGTGCTGAGCGTTACAATCGATAGCGCTCGAGCCACTGCAAGTCGTCTTCGTCGATCCGCACCAGATACACCGATTGCTTCCCGAAGCCGACGACCTCAGTCTTGGGCGGCAGCTGGACCCGCCGCACCAACTTGCCGGATCCGTCGAACACCTCATAGACCGGTGTTGGATCATCCGCCGGCCGTGTTCGCAAGAGCCACAATTCGCCGCTTGGCGCCACCGCGACCGCTCCGGCCAGGAAGGGAGGCTTGTATTCCGGCCATTCGCGCTCGTCGATCTCCGGGGGCGGCACGCGCACCAGGCGCGACCGGCCGTTCTCGATTTCTCGACCCATGCTACTGCCCATCCGCTTCTGCCAGGCGCGATAGTCGGCCTTGGAGACCTTGATCGGCTTGTACGCGAAGGCGGCACCGGCCGCACGCGTACCGTCGGGCGCGAGCCACTCCACCCTGTGACCTCCGACTCGGGCAATCCCGATCCGCCCATCCGGGGTCACCCCCCATTCATCTTGCGCGGGCATCGGGGCCGGGCGAATGCGAAGCTCACGGCGGTTCTGATCGCCGCTGGCCTGGATGTTCATCGCCGGCGCCTTGACCAGGCCCAGCGTATCGACCTTCCGCGACGTGCGGTCGTATCGGATGATGGCAGACGAGTCGATCGATTCGGGCATGCCGCTGGGCCCGGCCCGCATGGGTTGGCCGGCAAAGTAGATCCCTCCCTGATTATCGACGCCCCGCGGCGGGCTCAGAAAGCGTGCACCGGGACCGCCGCCGGTTTCCAGGGTGGGCATGAACGTGTCTCCCGGCTTGCCCTCGGGTGTAAGCACCAGGAACCGATTGTTGCCCATGTCGAACACCAGGGTGGAGTCGTTGGGCAAGGCGTAGAGTCCCATCGGGGTGTCGTACTCGCCCGGCCCAGCACCCTTCCGGCCCACCGGCCGGCCTGAGCCACTCGCCAAGTCGACATGTTGGATGACCTGGTCGATGCGGTCGCCCACCAGCAGGGTGCCGTCGCTCAATTCGCGAAGACCGCTGAGGGAACTGAACGGCTCATCATATGTCGCGTTCGGTTGGCCGAGTCTGACCGTGGGGGTGTTCTCTTGGGCAGTTGCGGCGGCGGCGAACGCCACCGTCACGAGAACGCTGGCGCAGAGGCGAAGTACGGCCAGAGGGCCGGGGATGCGAACTGGTACCAGAATCATGCGAGAGTCTCCTTGACACCACTCCGACGGGTTCCACGGATGCGGAAGCCTAGGAGTGCGAAACGGAAGAAGGCAAGTGGACACCGATAGGGCGCCGGTGTGATACGGCCGGCGCTCGACTCAAGAAGAACGATGCAGCAGAAGGAGATTTGGTCGCGACTCAGACCCGAGATGGTTGCCGGTTGGGCCGGAGCGGGAAGCGGCGGGAGTCCGAGCGCGTTCGAGCGACGGATCGCTCCAGATACACGGTGCCTTCACCGGGGCCAAGCACTCGACGCCCCACCGGATGACGAACCTTGCCGAGGCGTACACCCTTCGTGTCGTATACG
>Ga0224512_10004709_pt1 | contig 11421 bp, 9 predicted proteins | sample SF_May12_sed_USG_4_FD_169103 | JGI IMG/M metagenome (GOLD analysis project Ga0224512, IMG submission 169103) | Sediment microbial communities from San Francisco Bay, California, United States - SF_May12_sed_USGS_13 | ecosystem: Environmental > Aquatic > Marine > Sediment | place: USA: California... | reverse complement strand
CGGATGGAGGCGCAGCAGCTGGAGCAGGGGGACCGGTTCTCCGCCGAGTGCGAGATACTGCCGAGCTGATCGTGCCGTCGCCGTTCTCTCGAAGGCAACGAGGCTCGTAGGTAACCCGTCTACCGAACTCTGTGCGCGCCGGCACTTCGACTCGAGCGATCCCCGTGAGTGCATCTTCGGTTGTTGCGGGGCTGTGTATCCCGGGTCCCGCTAGAGCGAGATGTGCATTCCTGCGAGACCGGCCTCGAATCGGATGGCTGACTGCCGCCGCTCGCCGACCTCCGAATGGTGGCGGTCGATCTCTTCATCCGAGTGGTTCGGCTCGTGATGGAACGTCACGAGCCGTCCGGCGCCTGCCAATTCGGCGAAGTCGAGTGCGTGGGAGAGTGTGGAATGCCCCCAACCCACCCGTTCCTCGTACTCGTCGTCGGTGTACTGGGCGTCGTGGATGAGGACGTCGGAACCTTCGGCGAGGGCGAAACCCGACGTCCACTTCGGGTCGTCGCGGATGTGGCCACTGCCCAAGGCCGGCTCGTGGTCGGGGAGGTACGTCAGCGTGCGGCTGTCGGCCTCGATCCGGTATCCGAAGGTCTGTCCGGGATGGACGACGAACTCCGCGGTCACCGAGAACGGGCCGATCTGGACGGTCCCGGGTGCCAGATCGTGGACGGTGAGCGATGGCAGGTCGCGCAGCCGCACCGGAAAGAGCGGTGGTGAGAGGTAACGCGCCAGCCGAGCCGTGAGCGACTTCGTCGTCGAGATCGGGCCCCACATGTGCACCTCGACGCCAGGCTCGAAGAGCGGGCTGAAGAATCCGAGTCCCTGGATGTGATCCATGTGCAGATGGGTGAGCAGCACGTCGATCCGGCCCGTCTTCACGTCTGCTACATCGGCGTGAACGACACCCGAGCCGGCGTCGAGGATCAGTGTCGCTCCTTCGTTCGACGTGACCTCGACCGACGAGGTGTCTCCCCCGTACCGAACGGTGCCGGGTCCGGCCCGTCCCACCGAGCCACGGGTCCCGTTCAGCTTGGCTCTCACCCTTCGAGCTCCCAGAACATGGCAAGCGCACCGAGGCGACGCTCACCTTCACCGATCAGCGGGATGGCGGTGACTTCGATGTCACGCCAGATGCGGTCGTGACCGCGAATCCGGAGTGGGCCATGAGCGGGAGTCCAGTTGGTGAGGGCTCTCAGAAGGGGAAGTTCCTCGGATGGCATCGGAGAGCCGTCGAGACCGGTGGTCTCGAACAGCTCCGACAGCTGTTCCGCCGGCATCTCGCCCGCTTCGTCGAAGCGCACGCCGAGGACCGCTTCGGCCGCCACGTTGTAGAAGAGGAGATTCCCGGCATGATCCGTGATCCAGATCGGGTGTGACATCGTCGACGCCCATTGGCGAGCGAGGATGATCTCGATCGGGTGTTGGGAAGCCATTGCCCTCCGGTTGAGAGTCATCTGATGCTACGTCGGACGTGGTTCGTATGTGCCTGGTTCGCGTCACTGCCCAAATGTGTCCTCGCAGCGGGGTGGCGACGAGGCGGTCGGTACGCTTCGGCTCGATTTCGACACAGCCCACCGGGACTGTCACGTTCCTCTTCACCGACATCGAGGGGAGCACCCGACTCTTGCAGCAGTATCCCGACCGGATGCGCGAGGTGCTTGCCCGATCCTCCAGGACGGCGTCCGGCACGTCGTACGGTTTCGTACTGGTCCCCTTGGTGACGATCGTCGTTGCTGCGACCGTTGCTGGGGAGTCGATCACCCCTGCGTTCCTAGTCGGCGCCCTCCGAGCCTGTCATGGTCCAGCGGGCTGATGACGAACTCACCTCGCTCACTCCGACCAGAGCCAAGGCCGGCGGGCGACTCAGTCCTCGGGACGGAGACGCTGGCGGTCGTTGAGATGGTGGGGGCCGTCGAAACCGACAGGGTCCACATGGACGGTCGAGTCGACCACGTAGGGGAGTTCGCTCGTCAGATCCTCGGAGACCTGCAGTGCGATGTCGTGCCCTTCGCGGACCGTCATGTCGGGATCGACCGACACCGAGACCATCGCATGGAGGCGGTGACCTGCCCACCGCAGCCGCAGGTCGGTGACGGCTTCGACACCGTCGACCGCTCCGATGATGCCGGAGGCCTGTTCGAACAGTGCCGGGTCGACGGCGTCGAGGATGCGGCCGAACATGCGAGCGGCGGTGGAGCGGAGCAGGTACAGGATCATCCCCGCAACGACCAGGCCGGCGAGCGGGTCCGCCCACCGCCATCCCAGCAATGACCCGACCCCGGCGGCCACGACCGACAACGAGGTGTAGGCATCCGTCCTGGCGTGGATGCCGTCGGCGATCAGGGCAGCCGAATGGATGCGCTTACCGGCGTTGATCCGATAGCGGGCAACCGCCTCATTGCCCAGCGCGCCGATGATCCCTGCAGCAATCACCCATCCGGGAAGCGTGAGGTCTCGCGGTTCGAAGAATCGTTGAACCGACTCCCAGGCGACAGCTCCGGCGGAGACAGCGATTGCGATCACGATGATGATCCCGGCCAGGTCCTCGGCGCGGTTGTATCCGTAGGTGAAGCGCTTCGTCGGGGCTCTGCGCCCGACCGAGAATGCGATCCACAGCGGGACGGCGGTCATTGCGTCTGTCAGATTGTGGAGCGTGTCGGACAGGAGCGCCACTGAGCCAGTCAATGCGACGAGCACTGCCTGCAGGACAGCGGTGATTCCGAGACCTACCAGTGAGACCTTGGTCGCTCGGATCCCTTCGGCGCCCGTGTCGATCAGCGCCCCGGCACTCCCCGAACTGTCGTGATGGTGCGGTTCCATGTGTCGAAACCGATCCACGAGGCCGAGCAGGCCCGATCTCGGTTGATCGTCATGCGAATGGTCGATCTCGGATTCAGGTTCGGCCATAGACACAACGTTACGGTGCGGGACCTACAACCCAGCGTCGGTCGACTGAGAGGTGCATCGGTGGCCTATCGTCAGCATCCATGAACGATGCGGACGTCGCCTTCGCCGGGATTGCCGAACACGCCCGGATGATCAGAGAGAGGTCGATCTCTTCAGTCGAATTGACCGACCTCTATCTGAGCCGGATCGAGCGGATGGACCCAGTCCTGAATGCGTTCTCGGAGGTGTTCTTCGATGAAGCAAGATCCCGGGCAGGAGATGTCGATCGTCGGATCACGGAAGGTGAATCCGCACCACTTCTCGGCGTGCCCGTCGCGGTCAAGGACGAACTCGATATGGCTGGCAAGGTCGCCCGTCACGGAACCGTCGCCTACGAGACCCCCTCGGCGGCCGACAGCGAGCACGTGAGACGACTCCGCCAGGCCGGAGCGATCGTCGTCGGAAAGACCCGGCTGCCTGAGCTGGCCATCACCGGCTTCACGGAGAGTGAATTCAATGGTGACACCTGCAACCCTTGGGACACCTCGAGAACACCGGGCGGCTCGAGCGGCGGATCTGCAGTCGCTGTGGCTGCTGGGCTGGTCGGGGCGGCGTCTGCTTCCGACGGCGCCGGGTCTATCCGTATTCCCGCAGCCAACTGCGGGCTCTTCGGACTCAAGCCGCAGCGGGGGAGGATCAGCCTCATGCCCGAGCCGGAGCACTGGTACGGCCTCTCCAAAACCGGATGCCTCACCAGGCGAGTCATCGACACCGCTCTCTGGCTGGACGTTGCAGCGGGGCCTGCACCCGGCGACGCCAACACGCCACCGCCCCCCGAAGGCAAGTATGTCGAAGCAGCCCGCCGTGACCCTGGTCGGCTGAGAGTGGCCGTCAGTACGAGCCCCGTTCGTGCACTGGCGTCGCCGACCGTGGAACCATCTGTCGTGTCTGCGCTTCACGATGTTGCGTCATTGCTCGAGGGGCTCGGGCACTCGGTACACGAGCAGACCCCGGATTATGGGAACGTCGGCAACGAGATCGTCCCGATCTACCTGCGTGGTATCCGCCAGCACTACGAGCAGGTGCCGCACCCAGACCGTCTCGAGAGCCGGACGCGTGGGTTTGCACGGATGGGCCGCCTCGTCCCGAATCGGATGCTTCGAGGAGCGCTCGATCGCATGCCGCGCCACTCCGAGCGGATCAACCGGATCTTCGACGACGTGGACATCCTCATTACACCGGTGACAGGCGAACCGCCCGTCCCGGTAGGGAAGTGGGGCGGTCAGGGGGCCGTGAGGACCGCCATCGGGATGAGCCGGACCTACCCGTTCACGGTCGTCTGGAACTACACCGGCCAGCCGGCGGCCTCGATTCCGGCCGGATTCACCGACGATGGCCTTCCGCTCGGCGTGATGCTCATCGTCCCGCCGAACCGTGAGGACCTGCTCCTCTCGGTCGCCGCGCAACTCGAGGAAGTGCTCGCCTGGCCGGATCGAACTCCGCCGATCGGGTGACAGCCCGGCGTCGTTCGCGCGACTCGACTCCAGCCACACCAACCACTACGCGCTCCGTCACCTCGGAGGCCACGCAATCGTCTCGCCGTCGATCGATCCAAACGCTCTCTGGTGTGCCGCTTGCCCAGCATTTCGCAGGGGCCGATGCGTTGCCTCGCGGCTTGCGAGGCAGCTGGGAGATGCCATGACAACACGTCTGGCGTCGTGGCACGGGGGTTCGTTGCGCGAGTGGGATATCGTTGCGCCGTGGTCGACATTCGCGTGCTGGGGAGAGTCACTGCCCGAGCCGACGACGGTGCCGAAGTATCGGTCGGGCGGGAGCGGATCCGCGCCCTGCTCGGAATGCTCGCGCTGGGCTCCCCGGAGATGGTCACCGCAGATGAGATCGTCGATGCGCTGTGGGGTGCATCGGATACGGCGAAACCCGAATCGGCTCTCCAGATGTCGATCAGTCGACTGAGAACCGCACTGGGGGAGGACCTCATCGAAACGACCGCCGGCGGGTACCGGCTCGCCGTCGACCAGGCCTCAATCGATCTCGGCCGGTTCCGCGCGCTCGCCCGGCGAGGGAAACAGATGCGCGCGCTCGGCCAGCACGCAGCCGCAGTGGAGGCGTTTGCGCAGGCACTGCGTGAGTGGCGTGGCCCGGCGTTGTCAGACGTGCGACGTTTCGACGCCGTCGAGCGGGCCTCCCGACGGCTGGAGGAGGAACGCCTGGTGGTCGCCGGGGAGCTCGTCGAATCGCAACTCGATTCGGGCCGAGAAGCGGACGCGATCACCGAGCTGACGGGCCTCGTCGAGGCGAACCCCTACCGCGAACGACTGTGGACGCTGTTGATGCTGGCCCTGTATCGGTCCGGTCGACAGCGTGATGCGCTCGCCGCGTTTGCACGCGTTCGGCGCATCTTCGGCGAGGAACTGGGGCTGGAGCCCTCTCCGGCCCTGGTCGAGCTCGAGGAGCGGATTCTCATGCACGATCCTTCGTTGCGCTCGGGGCGATCGATCGACATGGGCGAGGCCGAGATCGCCGAAACCGTCACGTTCCCGCCTGGTGCAACCATCGTGGAAGAGGGCGAGGCTGCCACGACCGTCTACTGGATCGAGAGCGGATCAGTGGAGATCGTCAAGGTCGACGAACGGGGCAGGGCGCAGAGAGTCGCCGAGCTGGGGCCCGGGCAGTACTTCGGGGAGCTGGCGGCCACGCTCGGCGTCCGGCGTACCGCCAGTGTTCGGGCGATCGAGGCCACGGTGACAACGGTGCTCGACCTGGGAGGGTTCCGGGCACGAATCGGCCTCGGCGACTCCGATGATTGAACCGGGAAACTGTGAGGTGACTGTGAGCGACGACCGTCACCATGTCGTCATCAGCCGCCTGCGGTCACCCGGGGGGACGCATCGATCGGCAAGCGGTTTCGGGGCAGGGGGGTACGGGTGGGCAGGCCCGTACCCCTCCGATTCCTCCGCCTTCCCCGACGGCGCGATGCGCCGGATCTGCCCGCGCTCTGGCGTCCTCGTTCTCGATCGAGACGCCGAGCCGCGTCAGGTGATCTGGTCGAGCAGGAAGCTGTAGATCAGGGCCTCTTCCTTCCAGGCGTCGTAACGACCCGACGGGCCGCCGTGGCCGGCGCCCATCTCGGTCTTCAGCAACAGCGGTCCGCGGAACGTCGCGGTCGATCGGAGTTTCGCCACCCACTTGGCCGGTTCCCAGTAGGCGACCCGCGGGTCGTTCAGGCCGGCGGTGACCAGCATGGCCGGATAGTCGGTGGCCGTGACGTTGTCATACGGTGAGTACGACCTCATCCACTCGTACTGCTCGGGGATCGCCGGGTTGCCCCACTCCTCCCACTCCATCACTGTCAGCGGCAGCGTCTCGTCGAGCATCGTGTTGATCACGTCCACGAAGGGGACCTGGGCGATGATCGCCTTGAACAGCTCGGGTCGGAGATTCATCACGGCGCCCATCAGTAGGCCGCCGGCGCTGCCGCCGCGGGCGGCGAGCATCGATGGTTCCGTGTATCCGGCGTCGATCAGATGGTCGGCGCATGCGATGAAGTCCGTGAACGTGTTGATCTTCGATGCCATCTTGCCGCTGCGATGCCACAGGCGACCCATCTCGCCGCCGCCGCGGACATGGGCGATTGCGAAGATCACCCCCCGGTCGAGCAGAGAGAGCCGGGCGGAAGAGAACGTCGGGTCCATCGACGCCTCGTAGGAGCCGTAGCCATACAGCAGCATCGGGCGAGGCCCGCTGACGTCGAGGTCGGCGCGGTGCACGATCGAGATCGGGATCGGGGTTCCGTCCGCCGCTTCCGCCCATTCCCGTCGCGAGGTGTATTCGGCGGCGTCGTAGCCGCCGAGCACTGGTGTCTCCTTCACGAGCGTGCGCTCGCCGGTCGTCAGGTCGATGTCGATGATCCGCGCCGGTGTCACCATCGACTGGTAGGCGACGCGCAGCACGTCGGTGTCGAATTCGAGGTTGCTCGACCCTCCGACGGCATACACCTCCTCATCGAAGGACAACGGACGCCGCTCACCGGAATCGTCGATGATCTCGATCGACCGAAGGCCATTCGATCTGCCGAACACCACCAGATGATTGGAGAGTGGCAATACCCCGTTGATCCGCCTCAGGTCGTCGTGGCCGATCAACTCACGCTCGTGCCTCGTGTCGACGTCGATCGAGATCAGCCGTCCATTCGGGGCATCCTGATCGGTGACGACGAGCCACGCGTCATCGCGATGTTCGACGTAGTACTCGACGCCCTCGTTGCGTGGCAGGACCTCGGCGAAGGCTCCGGTCGGATTGTCGGCGTCGAGGAACCATGCGCTGGAGGTCTCCGCCGATGAGGCCGAGATGATCAGGTAGCGGTCGTCCTGGGTCGTGCCGACTGAGAGGAACATCCGGTGGTCCGGCTCCTCCATCACGATCGTGTCCATCGACGAGTCCGTTCCGATCTGGTGCCGCCAGACGCGATGCGGTCGATGGGCTGCGTCGACGGTCGTGTAGTAGATGTGCTCCTCATCTGCGGACCAGGCGGTGGAGTAGTACGTCCCGTCGACGGTGTCGGCGAGATCGAGTCCGGTCTCGAGATCCCGGATTCGCAGCCGGTACGACTCGCTGCCGTCGTGATCGACCGAGTACATCAGGTAGCGGTGGCTCGGACTCACGTTGTAGGTGCCGAGCTGGGTGTACTCGTGCCCTTCGGCGAGGGCATTGACATCCAGGGTCACATGACGCTCGCCGTCGGGTGCACCCTTCATCCGGACGAGCGTGGGATATTGCGAGCCTTCGGCGGTCTCGGAGGCGTACCACCAGTCGTCTCGCTTCGCCGGGGCGGAGATGTCGTCTTCGAGCACCCGGGAACGGATCTCTTCGAAGATCGTCGTGCGCAGGTCGGCCAGATGTGCGAGCGATTCCTCGGTGAACTCGTTCTCGGACTGCAGATAGGCGAGGGTTTCGGTGTCTTCGCGGTCCCGCAGCCAGGCATAGTCGTCGATCACCGACTCGCCGTGCAGCTCGCGGTGAACCGGACGACGGGGAGCGATGGGCGGATTCATCGTCGTCAGCGTAGGACCAGCCAGGCGACAGTCGGCATCCGGGCTCGGTGTCGATAGCATCGCCCAGGTGGACGTTCTCGGATGGCTCGAAGACCAGATGAACGACTCGACGAAGGTCGCGCAGACGATCTTCGTCATTGCGACGCTGCTCCTGGTGCGGTGGCTCGTCCTCAGGGCTATCCACGGTCGGCTCGAGGACTCGGCCTCGTACTTCCGGACACGCAAGTGGATGGCCTACGTGGTGTTCGGGATCGGCGCCTATTCCATCTTCACGATCTGGACCGACCGCGGCACCAGCCTGGGGACATATCTCGGAATCCTGTCGGCGGGTATCGCGATCGCCCTCGCCGACGTCATCGAGAACCTCGCCGGATGGGCGTTCATCGTCGTGCGCCGGCCGTTCAAGGTCGGCGATCGCATCGAGGTGGAGGGCCGGGCGGGCGACGTCGTCGACATCCGGGTGTTCCGGTTCACCATGCTCGAGATCGGCGCCTGGGTCGATGCCGACCAGTCGACCGGCCGCCTCATCCATGTACCCAACGGCAGGGTGTTCTCCGAACAGATCTCCAACTTCACCGAGGGGTTCCCCTACATCTGGGACGAGATCGGCGTGATGGTGACGTTCGAGTCGGATTGGAAGCGAACCGAGGAGATCGTGCGCGAGGCCATGGCGGAGCACGCCCCGGACACGTCGGACGGCATGATCGCCAGGGCGATCCGGCAGGCTGCACATCACTATCTGATCCGGTACACGCACCTGACGCCGAACACCTACGTGACGGTGAAGGACTCCGGCGTGATGATCTACGGGCGGTATCTGGTGCCGGCCCGGCAGCGCCGTCACGTCAACGATCAGCTCTGGCGGGCGATTCTCGACGCCTTCGCTGCCGAACAGACGGTCGAACTGGCCTATCCCACGATTCGCAATGTCATCCAGGATCCTCTTCGGCTCGAAGGCGACGGGCGAAATCCGGACTGACCTCGCCGGCGCGGTCCACGAATTGGACGGCCCCGGCCGATACCGTTGCCCTGCACATGGACTCCCTGTTCTCGCTCGTGTCGTCCAACGGCGACGTGTCCCTGGCGGACCTCGAGTCCGCGGTGATGAATGGCGACGTGCTGATCGACTGTCTCACCGACGAGGAGTTGTTCTGGTTGCGTCATGGAGAGGCCACGGTCGACCCGGCGATGGACGAGCCCTATCTGTCCAGCCTCGACGAACGCGCCCGCCAAGTCGCCACGGACTCCGGTCTGCGGTCGCTGATCGCAAAGGGGATGGTCGACGTCGACCCCGATGAGCCGTCGACGCTCGAGTTCGCCGGCGCGTATGCCGTGCTCGCCGAGTTCCGGACCGGCGCTTCGGTCGTGACACGGCTCCGGCTCGATGTGCCGGGCGACGAGTCGATCCGGTACAGCTTCAGTCTGGTGTCGGATTCGCTCGTGCTCACCGAGGAGGTCGCGGACGGCGGTTTCCACGACTTCATCCTCCAGAGCCCGCCATCTGCGGCGGGGGCGCTCGCCGCGATCTTCGACCGTCACGGCACGGCCGGGCCCATCTCGGCGCGCCCGGTACGGTCCGCACACCGCGACGATCTGATGCCCGACGCGGAGGAGCTCGCCGAACGGTCCTTGCACACGGTCCTGCTCCGGTCCGCGCACGCCGAGCAAGGGTCGTTCGATCTGGCCGTGTCGGTCAACGGGACACCAGACGGTGTGTATCTCTCGTGGAGCGAGAGTGGAGACAAACCGCACCTGAGGGTTCGGCTCGGACGGTCCGACCTGGAGGCCGTCGCACTGGACTTGATCCTCGGAGAAGCGCCGACCGTGTGACCGCTCGGCAAACCGTCGGATCGGCGACATTCGTTGCGCAACCCTCCCGTTCAGTTACGTTGCACGAGACGACATGACCCACCGCAGGAACCCGGCGCCCAGTGAACACACTCCCGAATGGCTGATCGGCCTGCTGATCGCCATCGTCCTCGTCACCGCGGGCTGGCTGTTCCTCCGATCGGTCGGAGCCGGGGACAATCCGGTGCTCGGTGATGATGGGCAGGGCGAGCCCGAGGCGGCATCGGAGTCCGAGGCCGAGTTCGTGCTCTACGACGGGACACCTGCTCGCCTCGCCGACTTCGACGGCCCGTTGGTCGTCAACTTCTGGGCGTCGTGGTGCCCAGCGTGCGTGGTCGAACTGCCGGATTTCCAGGCAGTCAGTGAGGCGTTCGCCGGCGAGGTCACCTTCATCGGGATGAACGTCCTCCCCGATGACCGTGCGGCCGCAGAAGCACTGATCGATCAGACGGGCGTTCGCTATCAGCTCGCCGAGGACGACGGCGGGGCGTTGTACGCCGATTTCGGCGGCATCGCCATGCCCACGACGGTGTTCATCGACGCCGCCGGGAACGTTGTGGACGTCCACTCCGGAACACTGTTCGAAGAGGATCTGCGGGAGCGCATCGTCGAGCTGTTCGGCGTCTGATGGTCGTCGCCGACGATTCCCGCGGGACGTCGATGTTCGCCGATGCGAGGGGGAGTCTGCCGGCGCTGGCCTCGTCCAGGCCTGACAGCGGTGGAGCGGGGCGACTCCGGTCGGCGAACGGAACGTTTCGGTCAAGTCGTTGCAAACCGGGGAACCGAGCCGGACGATCTCGACCGACTGCCGGTACCCGAGCACCGGCTCACGGGCTCAGCCCGAGAACAGATGCGTGGCGTGCCATCCGTCTCCGCTCCGCCAGAAGCCGACGCCGGCGACGGTGTGACCCGAGCGGGTCATGTTCGAGTAGTGGCCCGGGCTGTCGACCCACATGTCGTGCATCCTGAGGGCCGCGTGCTCAGGCGAGATCGAGCCGGCCGACCACCACGCGATGTTCTCGTAGTAGGGCAGCGAGCTGTGCCGGAAGCCCGACAGGTCCATGGTTCGGGACCAGTCGCGGGCAGCCTGGTCGAGTGCAGGGTCACGAGTCAGCCGGCTCAGGCCCAGGCCTGCGCGCAGCTCGTTGAGGAGCCGGAAGGATTCTGCTTCCGCGGCTGACAGGTCCGGCCAGGCATCGCAGAAACCCGAATAGTCGATCGAGACGGCGGGTGAGCCGACAGATCGATAGAGGAAGGTGGCGATCTCGGCCCGTGTCACGGGCCGGTTGGGCTCGAAGTTCGTCGGCGTGACCCCCACCGAGATGCCTTCAGCCACCATCCAACCGACCGGCACGGCATAGAAGGCGCCGGCCGCAACATCGTCGAAGCCTGCGAGGTCCGCCGGTGGTGAACCGTACGCCCGATGCAGGAACGTGGCGATCTCGCCGCGTGTGACGGCCCGGTACGGTTCGAACCGGCCGTCATCGGTCCCGGTGGTGGTGCCCTCGGCGACCATCCACCCGACCGCCTCGGCGAAGAAGTCGGTCGCGGCGACGTCGGAGAAGTCCGGCGACGGGGCTGGAGGAGCGCCGAACGAACGATGGATGAAGGTGGC
>Ga0224512_10004708_pt1 | contig 11423 bp, 8 predicted proteins | sample SF_May12_sed_USG_4_FD_169103 | JGI IMG/M metagenome (GOLD analysis project Ga0224512, IMG submission 169103) | Sediment microbial communities from San Francisco Bay, California, United States - SF_May12_sed_USGS_13 | ecosystem: Environmental > Aquatic > Marine > Sediment | place: USA: California... | reverse complement strand
TCAATCGACGCACACGCACACGTTCTGCCATCCCCACATCAAAACAGGCCCAGCAACCCGAGTGGTGGACGCGACCCTCAAACCACTGTGGTCAGGGCACTAGGCGCAGAGTTCGCCGTCGGTCCCCCGGCTGCAGAACACCGTCCGTTCGATCGACCTGAGCGAGAACGTCTCGCCGTTGTCGTCGGGGGTGGCGAAGATATGGAGCCGATACCCGGCCACCGAGTCGTCGCCCAGGCCGATCACGTCGTACGTGATCTCGCCGAGGTCGCCAACGGTCGGCGCGACCGACTGCACGATACGGGACTCCGGTTCCTCCGAGGCGAAGGCAGCCGACACCGCCCGGGCCAGGTCGACCATGGTCTCGGCCCCGCCCTGGCTGCCGTTGGCCAGGTACTCGGCGGTGGCGTCATCGGTGCCGCCCATGAACCCCACGAAGGCGGCGTTCACCCAGCCGACCTGTCCGTCGACGTCAACCTCGTACCAGATCGACCGAGGGAGCAGCCGGGCCCGGCCCGTGGCGATGAGGCCGGTCTCGGTCGGCCCGACCGAGGTGACGATGTCGGACGACGCGTCGGGAAGGGACCGCACGTTGAGTTCGTCGTCGTGAGCCACGCCCATCACGGCGAACTCGTCGCCGGCATCGGCGAAGCCGTCCCACGCCTCGCCCGGCAGGTCGCCGTCGTCGGCTCCGTCATCGGAGTCGGCGGTCGTCGACGTTGACTCGTCGTCGGACGTTTCCGTGGTGGCGGTGGAGGTGGTCGTCTCGTCGTCGGCCGAGGTGGTCGTGTCGGTCGACTCGGTGGTGGTCTCGTCCGCCGACTCGTCATCGCTCCCACATGCCGAGACGACGATCATGCCGGCCAGGAGCACAACGAGCAGCCGACCGAGCCGTTTGGTCATTCGGTTGTTCACGCCATCATTGTCTCTCGTGGACGAGCCGATTGCTCGTCGCCCCACCCGCCGTCGACTGCCCTGCCGGTCAGTGGTGAACAACGCTCGCGGTGCCACTCGCCTGCCCTTTGAGAGCCGGTGCCGTCGGGGCCCGTCGTGTGGGCGGAGGAGCCTGCACCTTGATCACGGGTTCGCCGTAGCCCGCCGCGGCCGGGAACTCGTAACGGCGTTCGGCGCCCTCTTCGGCATCGTCCTCGGAGCGGTCCACTGCCTCCACTTCGACCGCAGCCTCCGGCGCGACCTCGATCGCAGCCTCCACTTCGACCGCAGCCTCCGCCGCGACCTCGACCGCAGCCCCGACGCCCCGGGGCTCGACCACAACCACCGGCGCCTCCACCACGAGATCGTAAACCGCATCGTCGGAGGCCGCCATCGGCACACTCTCGAAGACCGACGCCTCATGACTGACCGTGTAGGCCGCTTCGCTCGGCTCGGGTACCGGCTGAGGCACGGGTTGGACCGAGGGCGTGAACAGCCACTCGCGGCGATCCTGGAGGGCCCGGATTATCGACTCCCGTCCGAGAATCGCCAGGTTGGAGAACTCGGCCTCGCTGAGGAACTGATTGGCGGTCGAGTAGTTGGGGAAGTCCGGATCCTCCTTCGAATAGCGCAGCACGTCGAGGGGCATGGCCTCCGAGGCCTGGGCCTTCACGAACAACAGCCGGCCCGACGAGCCGTCGGAGTAGGAGATCTCGGCGGTGCACCAGTTCTTCGGCGGTCGGGGCGCATCACCGGGCAGCATGTCCTCGAACTCACCGTCCCGGAGCAAGATGGTGGCCCCGCACTCGAGCAGCGACAACTCGACCGCCTCCATCAGCGCGTTGAAGCTGTGGGGTTCGTCGGCGGACGCGTCGACCGAGATGATGATGCGGGTCTTGCGACGGATCAGTTCGACCAGGCCGAGGTTCTCCCAGTGGCCGCCGTCGGTCACGTAGATGTTGGGATCGTCGAGATCGAAGTAGCCCAGGATCTCCTTGAACATCGAATACATGTGCGTCCCGGCCCGGCGACCACGGTCGTACATGGGGTTCGGCATCCAGACCCCGAGTCGCAGGTTCAGTGCCGCGATCAGCGCGTTGGTGGACCCCATGCTCATCCGTCCGAGCGACGGTGCCATCGCCGCCGCCGACATGGCCGCCAACCCCATCACGCTCCGCAGCCATCGGGCCCGGGCCCGTCCACCGAACAGCCGCTCGTAGGCCTCGGTGGGAATGGCGACCGACGGAGTGTTCGGGCCGGGGTGCACGGTCACGTGATCGGGCTCGAACGTCATCGACACCACCGGCACGCCGGTGTTGGTCCGGTCCATCCGGGCGGCCACGGTGCAGATGATCGGCTTCGGGCCCGGCGCATCGGCATAGGCCGAGAGCGGCAGGTGGTCCCGCCGTGAGCCGAGGCTCGTCCATCCGTTCGGCCCCAGACGATTGGAGAACGTCGATGCGAGCCGTCGCCGGTAGACCGGATGCATCGACCACAGATCGGGATTGACCACGCTCATCACCGCCATGAACAGTCCGACGGCGATGAACCAGGCGGTCCACGATCCCGAGAACAGGCGGTCGTCCATCGAGGCGTGCAGCGAGACGAGCCCGCCGAACAGGATGAGCCCGAACGCCAGCAGTGCGCCGCCGAGGTAGGCGGCGTAGGATTTCAGCGGCGCCTGGATCATCCGCCAGACGGTGGCAACCACACCACCGGTCAGCACGGTGGCGATCGTCGACTGGGCGCCATCACCGCCGGGCAGCAGCCGGGACAGCTCGGGTATCAACCAGTCGACGAGCCACGGCAACAGCACCAGGAGTGTGAGCAGCCCCACGCCGAGCGACGCCAACGCCACCACCGCGTAATTGCTGATCGTGCGGAGACGGCCCTGCTCGGTGAACGAGCGGAGCGCCAGGATGACGACCACGACGCCCAGGACGAGCAGGCCCGGCGTGGCCAGTCGGTTGTAGGCGATCGAGTTGTCGGCCGACGTGATGATCGGGGAGCGGATCATCCGGCCGATCGGCCAGGCCAGGAGGCCGATGACCGTCATCAGCAGCCCGAGGTGCCACAGCAGCTGGATCACCGTCCAGACGGCGGTGACCAGGAGCCCTCCTCGACCGCTTGACAGGTACGTGCGCCGGGCCAGAAGACGAGGGAACAGCTGGTCGGTTGGAGTATCGGGCGGACTGACGAGCTGGAAACGTTGCCGGCGATGGGTCACCGTGCAATAGTTCGGGTCGCCCAGGATGGGCTTGGCGCTGGTCGGTCCGGCTTCGGGCCCGACTGCGATCCGCCAGGCCGAGGCGGCGTACCCGCCGCCCGAGACGCTGGAGATGACGTCGGCCTGGCCGAGGAGGCCGGCGGAACCGTCGGGTCGGGGGTCGTCGACCGGCGTCTCCTCCAGTGCGGAGAGTGCACCGAGGCTGAAGGCGGCCGATCGGATGCCACCTCCGGAGAGGCAGATGCCGAACCCGGGCGGCTGATGGTCGGTCGGAGGCCAGCGCGTGGCGTCGGGAACGTAGGCCGCGGGATCGGTGTCGTCGAAGATGGCTCGGAACACGTGGGAAACGCCGCGGATGAGCCACGAGATGAGGGTCGTGACGAACCCGGCGACCAGGATGCCGATGAGCAACCAGCGGATCCAGCTCAGGGTCGAGATCGTGGTGGCGAGTTCGAGTTGGTAGTTGCCTCGCAGCACGTCGATGTTCGACCGGGTGAGGGAGTTGGCGATGGCGGTGATGATGAGCGTGACCACCGCCACGGCGCCCAGTGCGGGTCCGGCGTTTCTGCTCCGCTCGAGGTGAGTGTCCCACGACTCGACCCACCAGGTCGCCAGGAAAGCGCCGAGACCGAGCAGGTAGACGGTGCTCAACACGAGATCGCGTCCCATCGAGCTGCGGAACGTGTCGACGTCGCAGACCTGGGTGAACTGATCGCTCGGAGCCTTCTCCAGCGCCGAGAGCTGGAGTTGGAGCGCCTCGCCCAGACAGGTGTTCTCCCCTGAGAACAGGGCCTCGTACGCCACGACCACGAGGCCGACAAGGGCGATGACCCAGGCGAAATACAGGGCAAGCGCCCTGCCCCCGTGTTTGCTGTAGTCGGCCGACAACCGGCCGAACCAGTGAAACCCGTTCACGGTTGATTGCCCACTTTCCCGCCCGGAACGTCGTGTGCAAACCATAGTTGGTCGCGGCGACGTCGACCGGCTTCGCTCGTGGGCGTGTGCCCCGACCTCGACGTCAGTCGGTGGTGGTGAGGACGGCCGTCGCCCAGGCGCCGGCGTCGGGTCCGGCGGAGGCGATCAGCCTCCCGTCCGGGGCCCAGATGGCCGATCCGCCGGCCGCCTGATCGAACCCCTCACCGGTCGACCCGGCGAACGATGCGATCGCAACCCACACGCCGTGGTGTTCGACGACCGCCCGGGCCCGTTCGGGTTGGACGTCGGCGTCGTCGAGCGTCTCCAGGACACCGGCGACGTAGACGTCGATGCCGAGCTCGGCCGTCGCCTCGGCATGAGCGGCCACGCCGGTGTCTTTGCAGACGGCGAGTCCGAGACGCCAGCCGTCGACGTCGAGTACCGCCGGCTCGCCGCCCGGTGAGAACGCTGCCTGCTCGGCCGATCCCAGGAACATCTTGTGGTAGACGGCGGTTGCTCCGTCGCCGTCGACGGCCAGCATTGCGATGTGCCGATCACCGTCGGCCGCGATCGGCGCTCCGACGAGCGCGATCGCACCGTGTTCGCCGCAGGCGGCGACGAGCGGGGCGAGCCGCCGATCGCCGTCCGGGATCGGTTGGGCGTCGAAGTGGTATCCGGTCAGCGACAGCTCGGGGAACACGACGACGCGGGCGCCGGCTCCGGCGACGATCCGGGCATGCTCGACGGCATTGGCCTCCACGTCGTGTGGATGGCACCGGGGCTGGGCCACGGACAGCGTGATCGGTGAGCGCATGACCCCAGTGTGCCGCCCGGACCGGTGCACAGTTCGGGTCGGGTTGCGGTTTTGCCCGGCGGGGTCAGGTCCGAGGACCGGGGGACGCGACCGTCTGCCGCTGGTCGACCGCGATCCGCAGCTGACGGCCGAGGCGATGATCGCTCAGTGCCCGCTGACCCGCCCGCAGGATCGGGCTGATGGTGAGCACGAACACGACGGTGGCCGGTCCGAAATCACCGCCGAGCAGCATGCCGATCCCGACGATCAACACTTCCAGGATTGTCCGCACACGGAACGGGTTCACACCCCGTTCCTCGGCCGCTTTCATCAGCAGCTCGAGCGAACCGCCGCCGAAGCCGGCGTGAAGCACGAGAGCGATGGCGGCGGCGATGATCAGGATCCCGAGCCCGACGAAGGTGAGCCGCACGGCCAAGACGTCGGGTTCGCGGATCAGCCGCATGAAGGTGTCGACGGCGATGCCGTTGCTCACGGTGAAGAAAAGGGCGGACGGGCGAGGTCGCTGCCCGAGCGCCGAGGCCACCGTGAACAGGAAGCCGGTGAACACCCAGCCGGCCTGGCCGAGACTCAGGCCGAGGTGGTCGCGGATGGCGGTGAGCATCACGTCGTAGGCCGGTACGCCGAGATCGGCCCTGACGAACAGGGCCACACCCAGCCCGATCATCGTCGAGCCGAGCAGCAGGCTGGCGATCTGGGAGAAGCCGCTGCGGGTGGCCGGCGTCGAAACACGTTCCTCGGCGGCCATGATGCCGGCCCGGGTGAAACCCACGAACCATCTTGCACCGGCTCGCGTCGACTCGACGGTCGTTTCGGCGGTCGTCTGCACACCACTGACCACCGCATCGGGGACGGGTTTGCGGACCATCGACGAGGTCAGTTCGACCAGGGTGGATTTCGACTTCACACACCTAGTCAACGGCAGGTTTCGGCCGAACACGAGCCTTTCCGACGTCGCAGGTGTCACATGCGAAGACGGTGAGAACAGGTGGTTAACATCAGGTTTCGGGCGGCGATCAGCGGCCGGGTTCGAGCTCCGGGTCGGCGTTGACCAGGCGGCGGGTGTAGGGGTGGCTTGGGTCGCCGAACACTGCATCGATGGGACCTGATTCGACCACCTGACCCGTGCGCAGAACCACGACGTCGTCGGCGAGATGGAGCGCCACCGACAGGTCATGGGTGACGAGGAGGTAACTCAACCCGCCGGCTCGTTGCAGGTCGACGAGGAGGTTGAGGACATGCGCCTGGGCCGAGAGGTCGACCGACGCGGTGGGCTCGTCGAGCACCAGGACCTCCGGGTCGAGGGCCAGAGCCCGGGCGATGGCGATGCGCTGCAACTGTCCCGTCGAGAAGCTGTCGGGGAAGCGATGCAGCACATCGCGGCCGAGCCCGACCCGTTCGAGGGCGGCCATGACGTGTTCCTCGACAGACCCGTCCGACGATCTGCCGTGGGCCTTCAGTGCCCGCGCGATCAGGTCGTGCACGTTGCGTTTCGGATTGAGCGACGTGGCCGAATACTGGGTGATGAGCTGGCAACAGCGGTGGAAACGGCGCGTATCAGATCGGTCGAGCAGGTGGGCCGGGAGCTCCCCGGCCGCACGGCCCGTCGCCTCCGCATGGGCGATGGCGCGGCGGCTGCGAAGATACACACCGCCGGACGTCGGTTTCTCGAGCCCGGCGACGCACCGGCAAAGAGTCGTCTTCCCGCCACCCGACTCGCCGACGACGGCCAGCGTCGTGCCCCGCCGAACATCGAACGACACCCGGTCGAGGGCCACGGCGGTCGGCCCGACCCGTTGCAGCAAACCTCGACGAACCGGAAAGTACTTCGTGAGTTCGCGGACCGACAGCACGACATCGTCTCCGGGTGAATGCCGAAGATCGATGACGCTGTCGTTTCCCTGGTCGCTCACGTGCCGACACCCCAATCCGGTCAGCGAGGGGACCCCATGGTACCCGTCGCACCGAGGTGTGGCCAGCGGCCTCCGTTTGCGATCCCCGCCTGGGAGAGCGACTATGGAATGTGGCGGGCTCGTGAAGGGGAGCTTCCATGGTCCTACGTCGTAGTGCGATCGTGCTCGTCGCCGTTCTGACGCTCGTCATTCCGGCCGCCACCGGGGTCGATGCGGCGCCCGGGCAGGTGCTCGGTGTCGAGGTGTTGTCGAGTCCGCCCGATCAGGTGTCGGGTGACGATGCCCGGCTTGCGGTGACAACGCCGCCCGGACTGGTCGACAAGGTCGGTGTCCTGGTCGACGGGGTTGACCAGACCGACAACTTCGTGGTTGTGGACCGCGGCCGGCTCGAAGGGGTGGTTGACGAGCTGGCGCTCGGCGACAACGAGGTCACCGTCGTGGCCAACCGGCGCAATCCCCGGGTCGCCGCCCGAACGACGGCCACCCTCACGAACCATCCGATCACCGGGCCGATCTTCTCGGGACCACAGCAGCAGCCGTTCTTCTGCGCCACCCCCGGCGACTACGGGGCGGCCGAACTCGACGGACCGATCGACGACGACTGCTCCATGGAGACCAAGGTGTCGTTCAAGTACCGGACGACCGGCGGTGGTTGGGCTGACTACGGCCCCGATGCCGGCCGCCCGGCCGACATGGCCACCACCACCACGATGGACGGCGACACCGTCGACTACATCGTGCGCTGGGAGCGGGGCACCATCAACCGCTTCATCTACTCCATTGCCGTGCTCTCGCCCAACGGTCAGGATGTGGAGCAACCCGACCTGTCGGCCTGGAACGACCGGCTCATCTACTACTTCCAGGGCGGCGTGGCGGTGGGCCACTATCAGGGCGACCCGAGCCGCAGCCGCATGCTGTACGACCACGGCCTCGGCCTCGGTTACGCCGTGGCCTACTCGACCGGAACCAAAACCGGCACCCACTACAACCTGGTCGTCGGCGGGGAGACGGCGGTGATGGTGAAGGACCGGTTCGTCAGCGCCTACGGCAACCCCGACTACACGGTCGGCGTCGGCGGATCGGGCGGTGGCATCCAGCAGTACGTGTACGCCCAGAACCATCCCGGCCTCATCGACGCCGGTGTGCCCCAGTACTCGTACCCGGACATGATCACCCAGGCCATCCACATCGGTGACTGCGAACTGCTCGAGCGGTGGATGGACTTCCGCCTGTTCAACGGCGACACCATGTGGTCCGACTGGACGAACCGCACCCTCGTGGAGGGTCTGAACGCCTCCAACACGGTGGCCAACGACTTCGGGGCGGTCATGCCGCCCGGCTATCCGGCCGGTGCATCGGAGTGCATCAACTCATGGCGGGGACTCTCGCCGCTGGTGCTCAACCCCCACTTCGGGACCGCCCCCGGTATCACGCCCGCTCAGCAGGCCGCCGTGGAGTGGACCCACTTCGCCGACGCCGTCAACGAGTACGGCCGCAACGCCGATGGCTTCGCCAACTCGATCTGGGACAACGTCGGTGTGCAGTACGGGCTCGAGGCGCTGGTCGACGGGGCCATCACCTCCGAGCAGTTCCTCGACCTGAACGCGAATGCCGGGTCGTGGAAGAACGAACCCGACATGGTGCAGGAGGGCTGCCCGTTCCTGTCGTTCCTGTGCCCCGACCCGGCGTCGCTGGCCGGGCTCGCCCCGTTCCCCGACATCTGGCCCAATCTCGTCGACCCGTGGAGCGCCCGCAACATGGCCCTGTCACCCGACGGTGGCGCCACACCTGCGCCCCGGCGGACCGCCGATGACGGGGCGATCGAGGCGGTGCTGGCCTCCGGACTGGTCAACCAGGGTGACATCGAGATTCCGATGATCGACTGGCGGAACTATCTGGAGCGGGAGCTCGACATGCACAACTCGCATCAGTCGTTCGCCACCCGGCAGCGTCTGCTGAACCACGACGGTGATGCGTCGAACCAGATCATCTGGTTCACCGACGCCATCGCCGGCTCATCCCGGTTCGATCAGACACCGATGGCGTTCGAGGTCATCGACGAGTGGATGGCCAACATCGCCGCCAACCCCGCCGGGGGAGTGGCCGGCAACAAGCCGAGCCGGGCCGTCGACACCTGCTTCGACGCCTCCGGCGCCGTGCTTCATGCCGGCGACGACGTCTGGTCGGGCATCCTCGACGGCGGTCCCGCCGGACCGTGTACCGAGCAGTTCCCGATCTTCTCGACCTCCCGTATCGTGGCCGGCGGCCCGATCACCGGTGACGTGTTAAAATGCGACCTGAAGCCGGTGGCCGCCGCCGTCGCCGATGGCACCTACGGCCCGTGGACCCCGTCGGCGGCCGAACAGGCCCGCCTCGAGGCCATCTTCCCCACCGGCGTCTGTGACTACTGAGCGGCGGCAACGGCCCGTTCGGGGAAGGTGGCTCGCGAGCCGACGTTACGGGGTCAGCACCACTTTGCCGGTTGTCTGTCGGCCCTCCAGGATCTCGTGGGCCCGGCGGGCCTCGCCCATGGGGATCCGTTCCCCGATTCTCACGTCGAGGCGGTCGTCGGCGATCCAGGCGAACAGGTCGCCGCTGCGCCGTAGGAGTTCCTCCCGGGTCGAGATGTAGTGGAACAGGCTCGGGCGGGTGAGGAACAGCGACGGCGCCAACTCGAGTGGGCTGATCGGTTCCGCCGGCCCCGATGCGTTGCCGAAGTTGACCATCATCCCTCGTGGTTTGAGCAGTTCGAGGCTGCGACGGAAGACCGACTTGCCGACACCGTCGTAGACGACGTCGAGAGCCCGTTCCCCGGCGATCTCCTCCACTCCGTCGCCGAAATCGACGTCACGATAGAGGATCACGTGGTCGGCTCCGGCTCCGGCCGCCAGCTCCGCTTTGGCCGGTGTCCCGACGGTGGTGAACACTTCGGCCCCGATCATCTTCGCCATCTGGATGAGGAGGAGACCGACGCCGCCGGCACCGGCGTGAATCAGGCAGCGATGGCCCTCACCCAGGGGAAAGGTGTCGGTGACGAGATAGTGGGCAGTCATGCCCTGCAGCATCACCGCGGCGGCCTCGTCGAGGGCGACCCCGTCGGGCACGGGAACCGTGGACGCGGCGGGCAGCGCGATGTGCTCGGCGTAGCTCCCGATGTTGGCCGACCAGGCGACGGTGTCGCCGACGGCGACGTCGTCCACGTCGGATCCCACCTCGGTCACGGTGCCCGCCCCTTCGAGCCCGGGGACGAACGGCAGCGGCATCGGGTAGAGCCCGGTGCGATGGTAGGTGTCGATGTAGTTCAGCCCGGCGGCGGCCACCTCGACCATCACCTGGTCGGGCCCGGGTGTCGGTTCGTCGACGTCGGTCCACGTCAACACCTCGGGCCCACCGGTCTGCGTTATCTGGATCGCCTTCATGAGGCGATGCTAGCCCGTGGCCGTTTGGTGGCACGGGCCGATGATCGAATCCGTCAGTCGATGGCGACGAAGTTGCCCAGGAACGCCTGGGCCTCGGCGGTGTCGACCCGGTAGGTCTTGTCGAACGCCTTGCACGGAACGTCGCCGGTGACGGTGATCGAGATGATCACATCGGTGTCGCCGATGAAATGGGGACCGCCGGAATCGCCATAGCACGTTCCGCCGTTGCCGTTGGTCGGTGTCATGGCCAGATCGAGCCAGACCGAGTTGGCGTTGTGAGCCGACTGGTAGGCCAGGCGGCGTTCGCCGTTGTAGATGGGAAGGATCCCGCCGGTGAAGCTCTCCCGCTCGCCGCCGTAGCCGACGGCGGTGAAGCGCTGAGCCCGGAGTTCCTGGTTCGACCAGTCGTCGATCGTGCCCAGCGGTGCGATCGAGGCCGGGTTGATGTCGACCGGTTCGTCGAGGACGATCACGGCGATGTCGTGGGGGTCGTCGTAGCGGGCACCACCCCACTCGGGATGGGTGTAGGTCGTGCCGGCGTGCAGGTCGCCGGCGGCGATCCCGTCGTCGGCGTCATCGGCGAACGTGACCCACGCCCGCTCGAAGTCCTCGGTGCAGTGTGATGCGGTCAGGAATACCGTGGGCGAGATGAGGGCGCCGGAACAGATCCAGTCCATGGTGCCGTCCTCGAATTCGACCACCATCGCCCCGGTTTGAGGGTGGCGGCCGTCGTCGGATTCGCCGAAGACGATGGCCGATGCCGGTTGTGCGACCACCGCCATCAGGATTGCGGCCAGCAGGGGAATCAGTCGTTTCATACGAGGCACCTTTCGTGTTGACGCCACCTGTGATCAGTGTACGACGGCCGGTGTTCGCGGCCGAACGACGGATCGAATGACAGACCGAATGACAGACCGAATGGCAGACGAATGACACTGAGCTGATGCCCCGATTCGAAGCGGTCACACCATGCTGGCGGTCCGTGACGAGATCCGCGGTGCGACGACCGTCAGTCGAGCTCGTCGATGACGTCCTCGATGATCTCGCCCAGCCGGCGGCTCCAGGAGGGAGGCTTTCCCTTCTTGGACTTCATGCCCCGGTCAGCCGGGTGAGTTCACCGTGGTCGAGCCACATGCCACGGCAACGGGGACAGATGTCGATTTCGATTCCGTCGCGTACGACGACCTGGAGTTTCGTGTTGGTGC
>Ga0224512_10004707_pt1 | contig 11423 bp, 9 predicted proteins | sample SF_May12_sed_USG_4_FD_169103 | JGI IMG/M metagenome (GOLD analysis project Ga0224512, IMG submission 169103) | Sediment microbial communities from San Francisco Bay, California, United States - SF_May12_sed_USGS_13 | ecosystem: Environmental > Aquatic > Marine > Sediment | place: USA: California... | reverse complement strand
CTAGTGGTTCAATCGGTTCAATCGGGGAGCTCGGAGGAGAAATCGCTCCTTTGGCTGGGTGGCGCGGGAGACTTCCGTGACACTCAAGGGGCTCTCTACTACACGCCGGAAGCCCTCGAGCAGGGCATGGATGTCTACAATCGGCGTCTGCTCCAGGTCTGCGCGGCAACCGACATCGACTGCCTGGACCTGGCCGCCGAAATCCCGAAGACGACCCAGTATTTCTGGGACGACTGTCATTTCACGGATCTGGCGCAGCAGAGGATCGCCCAGCTGATAGCGGGTTTTCTCGAGCGGCCGGTGCCTGATGCTGAAGAAGAGTCTGGGCCAACTCTCCCGACCACGCCACCTCCACTCAATCACGCACCCGAGACATCGGATTGAATCCGCCGGCCACCTGATTGAGCTATCATAGCGGGTTCCTCGCTGCGAAGTACGCTCGCCAACGACCGAGCCAAGGAACTCCGAGCATGAAGAAGATCCGGCAGATGCTATTGATCGCACTTGTGACGGTCGTAGTGTCTATCGCTGCCGCGGAGCTCACGCTGCGAATCCGATGCTCGATGTGCTCGTGGAGTGAGGCTAATAAAGGCCGTTACCAATCACCGTTCAGGGTGCAGGGCAAGGGCTGGTTTCATCTCCGCCCTGCGAACCGCTCGAAGTCCTATCAGCAGCCCGAGTTCGATTTTCCGGTATGCACCAACTCACTCGGCGTTCGCGATATCGAGCATCCCGTCGACAAGCCGAAAGACGAAACACGACTCGTGGCTCTGGGCGATTCGTTCACTGAAGGCCAGGGGGCGGCGTTCGAGGACGGCTATGCGAAGCAGCTGGAGGTCATGTTGAACGCTCGCGGCGACCAGACGCGATACCGCGTCCTGATCGGAGGAGTGTGGGGCAGCGACCCCTTCTACTGCTATCAACTGCTTCAGCACAAGATGCTGGAGTACAGTCCGGACCTCGTCATGCTGATGGTCAACCAATCAGACGTTGTCGACGTGATCGTGCGTGGGGGCCACAAGCGGTTTCTCGCCGACGGCACGGTTCGCTTCAACGAGCCGCCCCCTTACGAAGCGCTTCGTCGCTGGAGTCACCTCTTCCGGTTCATCACCATCCGCTTCTTCAACTACGACTGGTCCGGCTTCAGCCCGGAGAGTTACGCTCGAGAGCAAGACAAGGCCGTCCACAGCCTCACTGAGCTCTTCGGGGACTTCGAAGAACTGGGCCAGCGCCACGGCTTCGATTTCGTTGTCATTCTTCATCCGATGGATTGGGAGGTCGCGGCGGGTGGCTACAGCCTCCCTCTCGAGCAGATTCGCGCCAGCCTGGCCGAGGGGTCGATCCGCCATGTCGACGTTATGGAGCCGGTGCTCCAGGCTACGGGTCAGTCGAGAGAGTTGATCGAGGAGTACTACTGGTTGATGGATCATCACTTCAAGGCCGTTGGATATCGGCTCATCGCGGAGACCGTTCTCGAGGGTCTCGAGGACATGGGTGCCCTGTCACCCGTGGGGCCCAATTCGTAACGGCTCGAAGACGCCGCAGACTCGAACGTGAAGAACCATGGCATGGCGTGACGCACGACGGTGGCGCTCGATCGTCTTTGTACTGATACCGGCGTCCCTTGCCAGCTTGATGTTGGCTGAGCTTGTCTTTCGCAGGATGGCCGACTGCAAGGCGCGGTAGACACTTCCCGGGAATCCCTGCCCGATCGTCAGGCCCTTCGCACCGACCACGCCTCCCCACATCGTCTCGTCGAGATCGAGAACCAGGCACTTGCGAACGAGTCCCCTCCTCGCCGCGGCCACCGCGGCGTACTGGCGGCACAGGACCGGTGCCAACGCCAGCGACGTCGACAGATCGGCCAGGAAGGCCGATCGGTGCAGAGTCCAGGAGCCCGAGCCTGATCGCGAAACGAGCGGTTCGAGATCCACGAGGTAGGCGTTCGCCATCTTCCGGCAAACGTCCGCGAGCTGCAGGTTGAACCGCGCTGCGCGAGGGCCCATCCATCATCGTCGAGCCAATCCACCACACCCAGCGATCGCAACTCCGGGGGGACCTGGCTCTGAACCAGGATCACGGCGTCCGTGCGCTCCCGAAGCCGGCAGAGCAACTCCGACAGCTCTTCCAGACTCGGAGCGGCATCTGGCACGGGTGCACCGCTGCTGGGCCAGGGATGCACGGCGATCACGTCGGCGCCATGGACCCACAGACCGCTCGATGGGTCGTCCACCTCGCGCTCCATAGAGCCCGCCGGTGCGTGGTACTGCTCGACGAAGACGCCGCGGCGGAGCGACTCGACGGTCAGCCAGTCCCTCAGATTCGCCGTCGACGAGCGTGCCAAAAACGCTCTCGCAGCCGCCCCATCACCATGCCCCACGGTCCCTTCGCCGTCTCGTCACGGTTCAACCCGTTGTGCAACCACGCCTGCCCGCAGGGAAGCTCGAAGACGACCCCCAACCGAGCCTCGTCCCGTCGATACTCGGCGGGCCCCCATCGGATCCACTCGGCCGCCTCGAGACGCCCCGAACTAACCGCCACGAGGCACTCGTCGCCCGCGGCGAGCAACTCGCCGACCTTGCCCGCGTCACCGAACAGGCGTTCGAGCTGGCCCGTTTCCGAGTTCCGCGCGCGTCGCACCTCGAAGGCTCCAGGCAGCCCCCAGTCTCCTCGTCAGACGTGTCGCCCAGCGGTGGGCGAAGTCCGAGAAGCACAGGTCGACGTCCGGCCGGCGCTCCATCACTTGCGTTGGAGGTCGATCTTGTCCTCCATCCACTCGTCGTCATCGTCAAGGAAGGCCAGCAAGTCGCGAGTCGCCTCTCGCATGCCTGCGTTTCGCGCCGCGCCGACCCCGGCTCCCCGCCCCCGCAGCACGTGGATCTGCCCTTCGTAGCGAGCCAGGGCCTCGCTGGTTCCGTCGGTCGAGCCGTCGTCGACGACGATCAACTCATCTTCGTCGGAGAGAGCGCTCAAGGCGCTCTCCACGGCTCGCGAGACGAGCGGGGCGCGATTGAGGGTCGGAATGATGACCGAGACGCCGAGCATAGCGATGGCGCGTCCTAGAGAAGTGCTAAGCTACCGTAGGAGGTGCCGTCTTCGCGACTCCGGCGGCGCACCCACAACGCGGCCGCGCTGACCGACTACTCGACGTGCCCCGGAAGCTCATCTTCGCGACCTCGTCGGTCTTCTACCCCGACTCTTCGGGCGGCGCCGAGCGCTCCAATCTGTATCTCTTCGAGAGCCTGCGACGGCGCGGCTGGGAGGTTCGTCTCGTCTGCGGCCGCTCGACGCGGAACCGACGGGGATGGCGCCTCGCAGCATCGTCACTGAAGAACCTCCGCCGGCCGGGCATCTTCCACCGCGACGACGTCAACGGCTTCGAGTGTTGGCGCGGCTTTCAGAGGTTTCGCGACCATCCGGGCTGGACCGCCTGGTTCGGAGAGTATCTGCGCGACTTCGCGCCCGACGTGGTCCTCGGCTACAACAACCTCAGTTGCCCCTTCCTCCATCATTCCCTTGCGCGAGGCTACCCCGCGGTCTTCGTGGTACGGAGCCTCGCCAATCTTTTCGGCGTCACCCGGTGGGTACCCGACGGAGTTCGGCTGATGGCCGCCTCGCCGTTCGTCGCCGGGGTCGCCGAGAAGGCCCTCGGCCGCCGTCCCGATGTCGTGCTGCCGTTCATCGACTCGAAAGACTACCGGGTCGAGCGACATGACCCCCGCTTCATCACCTTCATCAACCCGATGCCGGAAAAGGGAGTCGAAGTGGCCCTGCAAGTCGCACGATCGATGCCGGACCGCTCCTTTCTCTTCGTCAAGGGACGATGGGCCGATCGCTCCTACGCGGGTCTCGATGTGAGCGAGGTGCCAAACGTCGAAGTCTGGGAATACCGAGAGGACGTGCGGTCCGTATACGCCGTCACAGAGGTGCTGCTGGTGCCGTCGCAATGGGACGACACACATCCGCGGGTGGTGGTGGAGGCCCAGGTCAACGGAATCCCCGTGGTCGCGTCCGCAGTCGGGGGAATCCCCGTCGAGATCGGAGAGGGGGGCATCGTCGTTCACCCCAAGTCGAACGTCGAGGCCTACGTCGCGGCGCTGCGCAGGCTCGAGGACCCGGAACAGCACGCGCGCTACTCCACCGCGGCCCGAGCGAATGCCGCTCGGCCCGAGTTCGAGCCCGAAGGCCAGGTCGACGCCTTCGTCGCCGTTGTCGAAGACGAAATCGCAGCCAGACGCGCTGATGTCGTCGTTTGAACAGCTGCTGTCCGGGCGCCGCGTCATCCCCGGCCTCACCGGCGGGGAGCTCAGCGGCGTCGACGTCTTGTGCGCCCATCTCCTGCGAGGGCTCCTGCGGCGCGAGATTCCAGCGAACCTGCTCCTCAGTCGGCCCCAGAGAGTTTGGAACCCGCTGCCCACGGCGGAGGACCTGCCGATCGTGAAGCTCGAAGAACGGCGGAACGAGCCCTGGGGCGAGCGCTGGCGGCGGATGCAGACCTATCTCGAGGCACAGGCGTCCTGCATCTACGTTCCCAACTACGACTACGACTACTCCTGTGTCATTCCTCGGCTCTCGGCTGGGGTCCATGTGGTGGGCATCGTCCACAGCGATGACGAGAGCCACTACGACCACGTGGCGAGGGTCGGTCGATTCTGGGATGCGGCGGTCGCCGTGAGCCGAACGATCGCCGCCGAAACGGCAAGACTCTGTCCCCGGCTCGAGAACCGGCTGACAACCATTCCCTACGGCGTCCAGATCCCCGCCACGTTGCCGGACCGGCCGCCGCACGACAAGCTTCGAGTGGTCTTCGCGGGGGCCGTTGGGCCTCGCCGCGTGCGTTGGAGCCTCGCCCGGGCGTGCGGATGAGTGTCGCCGGAAGGGCCCGGAAGGGCCGATTGCCGGCGAGGTGTGGCTCAGGAGACGAGAGCGTCGCGGTCGGCTTCTAGGCGTGGCGGTGCTCGAGCCGCCTCGCTCCCGGTTCGCTTCAGGTGCTCGAGGATCTTCCTGACGACGGGAGGCTCGGTGATGAAGGAGAGCACTCGCATCTGAGACCCGCAGGTGCACAACAGGGGGGCCGATTCGTAGACGCGGCGGATAAGCTCGGCCTACACCCGTCTCAGCCGTCTCCTCTCGCTTTCGACGTCTCGTCGTCGAGCAAAGTCGGCCCGCACGGTGACCAGATTGTGGGCCGAGAAGCCGGTGTGACCCGCCTTCAAGGAGTCCCACCTCTACTCCTCTCCAATCAACGAGTAGAGCCGCTCGATCTCCTCCTCCGGCTGAGCATGCCCGGTCATAAGCCGCCACATCAACCGGTCAATGTCGTCAAACCGCAGGTGAAGCTCGTGAACCGCGCCTCGGATCGTACAGCTCCCGTCACCTGCCAGGGCTACCTCCACCAAGCCCTCTCGTGTCGGAACGAAGGCCTTGAACCACAGTCCAGCGCACTCACCCTGTTGAGCTTTGTAGAAGTTCAGTACGAGCCGGCCTTGCTCACCGGGCCCCGGCGGAGAGTTCGCATCGCGCCAGCCTTCGCCGCGAACGAGCCATGCTGAATGCTCCCGGACGAGCACACAGTACCTACGATCTTCTGAGACACAGAAAGGGATACCTGAGGCCAGAAGAGACTCGTCGTTTCCTGACCTCAGCGCGTCGTAGACAACCTCGTCTTCGATCCAGAGGGTCATCGGTTCCCTCACTGTGCCGCGAACTGCTCGAGTGCTCGCGACGGCATAGAGCCGAAGCGAGGGCTGTGCACGGCTGGCCCTATCCGTCAGAGATTCCTTTCGGAAGTGAATACGCCCCCTCCACCGGCTTCACCGGCCGGATCAACCACCCCGGCCTCCTCCTCCCGTCCGGACTGAACTCCCGCGCCGACCGCGTCTTCCCCGCCCACTCCCGGAACACCTCGGCGCTCCTGGCGATGTCCACCGAGATGTCCCCGTAGGCGTCTCCAGGCCCCGCCTTCACCACCCGAACCGCCTGATGCCAGCAGTGCATCCCACTCACCGGATCCGGATGCACCGGAAACGTCAGGTTCTGATGCACCCCCACATCCGTCCACCAGATCCGCTCCGTATCCGGATCGCTCGACTTGTAAGGTCGAGCCCCCTTCTCCCGCTTCAACCCCCACTTCGCCCCTTCGCTGGATAGCGATGCCGTAGCCATCAGCTGCCGCTGCCCTTCCCCTTCGTGGCCCTTCAGCTTCCACCGGCCCATGTGATGCGAGCAGGCCACCACCCCCGGCCGGATTCCCTCGGTGACCCAGGCCTTGACGACGAAGTGGCCGATCTCCGTCTCCACCCGCACCAGGTCGCCGGTGCGGACTCCGATCGCTTCCGCGTGGCTGGTGTGGATCCACAGGGGGTTGGTGTGGGCGATCTCGTCGAGCCACTTGGCGTTGGCGGAGCGGGTGTGGATCTGGACCGGCAGGCGGAAGGTGGAGATCAGCACGTGCTGGTCGGGGGCCAGGTTCTCGGGGTGGACGTGGGAGCGCAGGTAGGTGGGGATCGCCGCGTCCTTCCAGCCCCAGGCGGCGAGCGTCGAGGAGTAGAACTCGAGCCGGCCGGAGGGGGTCGGGAAGCCGCGGAGGACCTCGCCGTCGACCCGCACCCCGACCGCGCGGCGGCCTTCGGAGTCGCCTTCCGGGGTGCCGATGGGGACGACGTTGAGCTTGGGCGGCGCCGGGGCGCGGGTGTAGACACGGCCGTAGGGGTCCTCGGCCAGGTCCTCGAGCTCGGCGGAGGGAACCGGATCCTCGTAGGGGCGGTCCACGCCGCCTTCCTTGGTGATCTCGAAGGCGCCGTAGCGGCGCATGTACTCGAGGGGCTTCAGCCCTTCGGCGGCCGCTTCTTCGGGTAAGCCGGGGACGGAATGCTCGAAGATGTACTCGTAATACTCCTCGACGCTCAGTCTCTTACCTGGAGTCTTTTCACTCTCGACGAATCTCTTGATCCCGAGCTTCCCGTCGGGATCGATCCGCCACGACAGCTCCAGCCAGAACTCGTTCTCCTCCCAGACCTCCCCGGGGTTGGCCTCGCGGGTGTCGCTGACTTCCCTACCCAGCCTGTTTGTCGCCTCCCGCAAGACGGGCTGCCGGAACCCGATCCACTGCCCCGCGTGGGTCTCGTAGGAGTGAATGTCGTGCCGCTCCGAGGAGTGGCCCATGGGCAGGATCAGGTCGGCGAAGTAGGCCGTCTCGCTCCAGGTGGGAGTGAGCGCGACGTGCATCCCCACCTTCTGCTCGTCGGTCAGCATCTCGATCCACGAGAAGCCGTCCGGGTTCGTCCACACCGGGTTGTAGACGCGGGTGAAATAGGTGTCCAGGTAGGCCTTCTGCTCCCGGACCATGTGGGGCAGCAGAAAGGAGACCTCGTACATGGTCAGCGGCCATTCCTCGGGCCAGGTGAGGGTGTTCCAGTACTCCGGGTGCCGCGGCAGCTTGATCGGCTTGGGGACGAACTTGTTCCAGGCGTTGGGGTGCATGCCGCCGGGGGTGGCGATCGAGCCGGTCAGGGCGTTGAGCAAGAAGAGCGTGCGGGCCACCTGCCAGCCGCCTTCGTTCGAGGACGAGGCGCTGCGCCAGTTGTGGGTGGAAAGCGCCGTGCCGGCGGTGGCGACGGTCTCGGCGACGGCGCGCAGGGTCTCGGCCGCGATGCCGGACTCCTTCTCCGCGAGCTCGAAGGTGTAGCCCTCGTACTCGGCGGCCAGCATCCGCTCGAAGTTCTCGAAAGTGTTTTCCAGTCCCGGATGGACGGCGTCGAGGTACTCCTGCCAGTTCCACCAGCGGCGGACGAAGTCGCGGTCGTAGCGCCTCGTCTGGATGAGGTGGTTGGCGATCGCCAGGTTGACCGCCGCCTCGGAGCCCGGCACCGTCGCCAGCCAGAAATCGGCGTGGGTGGCGGTGTTCGACAGCCGCGTGTCGAGGACGACGAGCTTCGCGCCCTGCGCTTTCGCCTCCATGATCCGCTGGGCGTGCGGGTTGAAATAGTGGCCGGTCTCGAGGTGCGAGCTGATGAGGTAGATGACCTTCGCCCGCGCGTGGTCGGGGCTCGGGCGGTCGATGCCGCACCAGAACTGGTAGCCGGCGCGCGCCGCCGAGGAGCAGATGTTGGTGTGCGAGTTGTGCCCGTCCACCCCCCAGGCGGCCATGATCCGCTCCGTGAAGCCGTCCTCGCCGGGACGTCCGACGTGGTACATCAGCTCCTTGTGCCGGCCCTCCTGCATCGCCTTGCGGATCCGGGAAGCCAGGGTGTCCAGCGCCTCCTCCCAGGTGATCCGCTCCCACTTCCCCTCCCCGCGCGCGCCGGCGCGCTTCAAGGGATACAGGATCCGGTCCGGGTCGGTGATCTGGTTGAGCGTCGCAGGCCCCTTGGCGCAGTTGCGGCCCCGCGAGCCGGGGTGCTCCGGGTTGCCCTCGAACTTGCGCACCTGCATCGAGTCCTTGTCGACGTAGGCCAAGAGACCGCAGGCCGACTCGCAGTTGAAGCAGGTCGTGGGGACGAGCACGTAGCGCTTCTCCACCCGCTTCGGCCACGCCTTCGAGTCGAGCTCGACCCAGTGGTCCCAGCGCTCCTTGGGCGGGAACGCAGCGAGATGGACGCGGCTGGCACCCGGATAGAACGTCTCCCCCCGCGCCTCCGTCGCCGCCCTGGCGGCGCTGACGCGCTCGGTGAGCTGCTGGCGCTCGGAGTCGGAACGGGAATCGGAATCGCGGTCGGGCATCTTGTTCCTTCTTCTCTACCTTTGGCGATGCATGGGGCCGCCGCCTTTTCTTTCCTTACCTGAAGTCTTTTCCCAACGGTCCATCCACCACCGACCTTCAAGCAAGCGGCACGCACTGCCCGGCCTGGACGTAGGCGTGCTCGTAGAGGCCGAGGCCGGCGACGGCGGCCACGGCGGCGACCAGGGCGGCCGGCGGGGCGAGCCAGGGGACGAGGCAGCCGGCGGCGGCGCCCAGGAGGGCGGGCCAGAACCAGTTGCGGTAGCGGCCGGTGGTCATCTCCCGCACGGCCAGGGCGGCGTGGGCGGTGCCGTGCGGGAGGGTGATCTCGCCGGCGACGAGGAGCAGGTGGACGAGGGAGGCGACGGCCAGGACCCAGCCCAATGCCTCGACGGCGCGCGGCTCGAAGAGGTGACAGGCGAGGAGCAGCACCGCGCTGCCGGCGAGCAAAGCCTGGACCAGCAGGTGCGGCGGCAGGAGCGGACTCTGCCACAGGTCGCGGGCCCTGGCCTGAGCGAAGAGGTAGCCGGTGTAGACGGCCGTGGCGGCGGCCGCCAGGGCCGCCGGCGGGGCGATGAAGCGGTACCAGGGGGCCTCGAGCAGCGTCGAGAGCAGATGCAGGGCGAGGAGCCCGCCGTAGGCGGCGATGACGAAGGCGCCGCGCACCAGCCAGCTGCGCCACTGCGGGCGGGCGAAGATCATCCAGAAGCGCCGCGGGTGCTCGAGGTCGGCAAGGAGCAGGACGCCGGTCAGGGCGAGAAACAGCATGGCGACGAGCGGCGTGCCCCAGCGCCACAGCCAGTCGACGGGCGAGGGCACGAAGAAGAGCGCCAGATAGGCGCCGGCGGCGATCGACTTGGTGAGGGTGTAGAGGCTCACCCTCCAGTCCCAGGGGATGCGGTGCGGCACGTCGTAAGAGAGGAGCGCGGCGGCGGACGAGTTGGGCGCCCCCGGGCCCGGCTGGCCCGGATGGCCGGCGACGAGCATCTCCGGGCCGCCGCGGCCGCCCTCCGCGGCGGAGGCGAGCTGCTCGGACCACAGGAAGAGGCCGCCCTGCGGCCGTCTCGCCGCCAGCGGGTCGAGCGTGGCCTGATGCGCGCCGCGGTAGAAGAGCTTGGGACCCGTCGCTTTCTCGGGGCGGCGCACGGTCACCGGCTCGCGGTGGACCATCTGTGCTACCCGCGAGCCCGGGTCGTCCAGGTCGCCGATCATGAGGGCCTCGGTCGGGCAGACGACGACGCAGGCCGGCTCGAGGCCGACGTCCACCCGATGGGCGCAGAAGTTGCACTTCTCGGCCGAATGGTCTTGCGGGTTGATGAAGATCGCGTCGTACGGGCACGCCGCCATGCAGGCCTTGCAGCCGATGCAGATCGACTTGTCGAAGTCGACGATCCCGTCGTCGCGCGCGAACATCGCCGCCGTCGGGCAGGCCGCCGTGCACGGCGAGTCGGCGCACTGGTTGCAGCGCGTCACCTGGAAGGCGCGCCGCGCCGCGGGGAAGGCGCCGACGTCGACGTACTTCACGTAGGTGCGGTTGACCGACAGCGGCACCTCGTTCTCCGACTTGCAGGCCGTCGAGCAGGCGTGGCAGCCGATGCAGCTCTCGTGGTCGACGACCTTGCCCCAGCGGATCCCGCCGGGACGCGCCTCCGTGTCGCGCAGTGGTTCCATGTGCGGGCAAGCATACCCGCTCGGTCCCGGCGGTCGAGAGCCCCGCGCGATCGTCCGCGGCCCGCGCCGAGCGGGCCGGCGCCGCGCCCGGTCAGTCCGCGGCGGAATCGCCCGCCGGCTCGCGCGCCGTGGCGTCGGCCGCGAGCGACGCCAGGAGCTCGCCGGCGGCGGCCGCGCGGCCGCGCCACCAGTCGCGGGCGGACGGCGGCAGGCCGCACGCCGCGGCGAGGGCGGCGCCGGCGCGGGCCCGCCCCGCCAGCGCGCGCAGGACGGCGGCGGCGTCCTGGGACATCAGGCCGCGCAGGACGAAGCGGCGCTCGCCGACGCGCCGGCCCAGGCCCAGCTCCCCGGCCAGCCGCGCCAGGTCGTCCCGCGTCAGGAGGAACCCGACGCGCGCGGGAACGAGCAGCGCGTGCAGGAAGGCCTCGCCGCCGTCGACCCTGGGGTCGGGCAGCGGCGGAGCTTCGCGCAGCGCGGCGGGCAGGGTGGCGGCCAGCCGCTCGGCCAGCGGCTCGCCCACGAGGAGCCGCCGCAGCCGCCGCGCCCAGGTGCCGTAGAAGCCGCCGCCATCGGCCTCCAGGCGCGCGAGGTAGAGCGGCGCCCAGCTCAGCAGGTGCTCGTGGAGGAAGACCTGGCTCGCGTGGCGCCAGCTCTCCGCCTCGCTCTCTCGAGCCGCCGCGGCCCGGTCGAGCAGCGCGCCGTAGGCGGCGAGCAGCACCGTGAGGTGGTCGGGGTCGGCCGGCGGCTCGAGCTCGAGGGCCCGCCAGAAGCCGGCGATCCGGTCCCCCGCCTCGCCACCGCGCATCCCCTCGGGCCCCAGATAGACCGACGCGTAGGGGAAGAACCGGAAGCCGAAGACGTCGGTGTGCTCGGCCCGCGTCGGCGGCGCTCCCAGGCCGAGGGTCGCCGCCAGCGGCCCGTGCTCGGCGCCGGGCGGCTCTGCGAAGACCGCCAGGGCGCGGAAGATCTCGCCGGGCGGAGTGGGGGGCTCTGCGACGCTCACTCTCGCGCCTCGCAACCGCGCAGAGCCCCC
>Ga0224512_10004706_pt1 | contig 11424 bp, 9 predicted proteins | sample SF_May12_sed_USG_4_FD_169103 | JGI IMG/M metagenome (GOLD analysis project Ga0224512, IMG submission 169103) | Sediment microbial communities from San Francisco Bay, California, United States - SF_May12_sed_USGS_13 | ecosystem: Environmental > Aquatic > Marine > Sediment | place: USA: California... | reverse complement strand
TGGCGCAGGAGTTCCGGCCCGACCTGCTGCTGATATCGGCCGGTTTCGATGCTGCCGCCGAAGATCCCCTGGGCGGGTTCAGTTTGAGATCAGAGCACTTCTTTTTTCTGACCACCGAAGCGATCCGACTGACCGCCGCATCGACCGGTGGTCGGACAGTGTCCGTACTCGAGGGCGGGTACAACCCGCCGGAGCTCGGGCGGAATGTCGTCGCACACCTGCAGGCCCTTGCCACCGCCGACTGCTCCGGAGTGCCATGAGCCGCCGTTCCGTGAAGTTCTCCCCGCTGCTGCTAGGGCTGGCGCTGGCTTTTCCGTCGCCGGTTGGCGGCCAGTCTGTCTCCGGATCCGTGTTGGAACGGGATTCGGGCGCACCGCTTCCCGGTACATTCGTCGTGCTGGTGGATTCAACGGGAACCGATCGAAACCGCGGACTGACGACGCAGGCGGGCACATTCCGGCTGGGCGTACCCGCCGCAGGCACCTACCGGCTGCGCGTGGAGAGAATAGGGATCGTCGATGTAACCACGGAACCGTTCTCCGTCGACGACGGCCAGGCCGTCAGTCAGGTCGTCCGCGTGTCACGGTCGCCGATACGCCTCGACGAGCTCGAGGTCGAAGCAGAACCCCAGTGCACGATGCTCGAGGAAGACGCCGTGACCTTGCTCGGTGTGTGGGAGGAAGTGCGTAAGGCACTGGAAGCAACGTACTGGACCGGACAGCAGACCTACTATCGATTTGACGCCTTGTTAAGTCGTCGCGAACTCGACCGGCACGGGAACGCTGAGTCGGAGCCGGAGCTGGAGTCGATCCGGCTGTATGGCCGGCACCCGTTTCGCTCCGCCCGGGCGGATGACCTCGCCTTCGGCGGCTGGGTGCGGCCCACGGGCGCGGGTGGCGTGAAGTTCCATGCACCGGACGCCGAGGTCCTGCTTTCGGAGTCGTTCCGGCGTCGACATTGCTATCGTCTCAGGCGGGAGAGCATCGACGGTCGCGAGCATATAGGAGTGGAGTTCGAACCTCTGCCATCCCGACGGCTGCCCGACATTTCGGGCGTCCTTTGGATCGATGTCGTGACCTCTGAGCTGAGGTCGCTCGATTTCCGCTACGAGGTCCTGGATCTTCCGTTCGAAACGGAAAAACTCGGAGGACAAGTCGAGTTCGATCGCCTGCCCGACGGGGCCTGGATCGTCCGCCGGTGGGTCATCCGCACGCCGATAGCGCGCCCGGTCAGCTCGCGCTCGTTTAGCGGCCGGCGGAGAGGCGCAGACATGAGGCTCGTGGGCCTGTATGAAGAGGGCCAACGCGTTACGGCGGTCTGGCGTACCGGCGACCTTCAGGCGAGCCCCGACAGTGAACTCCCGGCTGGCATTCCCCCGGTCAACGCTCCGTCCGACGTGCTCGTGCGCCGCTATCCGGATAGCGACTGACCAGCTCCCGTCAGAGCAGCGACTCCGGATCTCTGTCGATTTCCAATCGATTTGCGGTGCTCACCGGTGAGCTGCCGGCGGCATGCCGCAACACCTGCCCCAGGGGTCCGGCCCGGTCGGATTTCAGGAGCATGTGCCAGCGCCAGCGCCCCCTCAGTCTGTCGATCGGACAGGGTGCGGGGCCCACGAGCGAGACACCCGGCGGGCCGGCATCGATCACTTCTCTGAGCCATTCGGCCAGCGACTCCGCATCATCCGCCACGGATGTTTCGTGAGGGCCTGAAACCACCAGATTCGCAATACGACGATGAGGGGGGTATCGCGGCGCGCGTCGATCCTCGATCTCCGCCGCGGCGAACGATACGTAGTCGTGGGTGACCGCATGTTGTAGAGCGGGATGATCCGGACGGAGAGTCTGGATGAGAACTTCGCCCGCTTCCGCTCCGCGTCCCGCCCGGCCGGCCACCTGTGAGAGCAGTTGGAACGTGCGCTCGGCAGCCCGGAAATCGGGAAGGTTCAGCCCCACGTCGGCGTCGATCACGCCAACCAGCGTGACGCCGGGCAGGTCGAGTCCCTTGGCGATCATCTGCGTGCCGAGGAGAATGTCGATCCGGCGCTCACGCACCCGGCGCAGTATCCGCCCATGTGCCCACTTGCCGCCGGTAGTGTCCACATCCATCCGGGCGATTCTGGCCGCAGGGAAAGCCTCCCCCAGAACCCGCTCCACCTGCTCGGTGCCGATTCCTCCGAACGAGAGATCGGCGTCCGTGCAGGAGGGACATCGATCCGGGACCGACTCCTCCCACCCGCAATGGTGGCACACGAGCCGGGCGCGCCGACGGTGCCACGTCAGCGACACGTTGCAGGCGCGACAGGCCGCGACCCAGCCGCAGGCGCGACATTGCTGAACTGTGGCGTACCCCCGGCGATTCAGCAGGAGTAGCGTCTGTCGGTCATCACGCAGTCGGGTTTCGATCGCGGCCCGCAGGTCGTCGGACAGGACGGCCGATCCCGACTCGTGCGTGCCCCGACGGTCGATCAATCGTACGGAGGGAAGCTGGTGCTCAGTGGCGCGAGCCTCCAACTCGTACAGTGCGTAGCGTCCATGGGATGCGTTGTGCCAGCTTTCCAGCGACGGCGTCGCGGACCCGAGAACAAGCAAGGCTCGCTGCATGCGCGCCCGGACCGCCGCCACGGCCCTGGCATGGTACCGAGGCGTCTCTGCCTGCTTGTAGCTGCCGTCGTGTTCTTCGTCGATGACGATCACCCCGAGATTGCGAAGGGGGGCGAACACCGCAGAGCGCGTTCCGATGGCCACGCGCTTGCTCCCGTCCCGAAGTGCCCGCCAGGCGTCGTGTCGCTCACCCGCCGACAGGCCGGAATGGAGAACGGCGACATCGTCACCGAACACGGCCCTGAACCGGGCCACGGTCTGCGGCGTGAGGCCGATTTCGGGAACGAGCACAAGCGCCGACTGGCCGGTGCTGATCGCCAGCTGGATGAGCCGGATGTAGATCACCGTTTTTCCAGATCCGGTCACTCCGCGGAGAAGGGCAATTCCTGGATCCTGGGGCGCGGCGGCGAGCAGGTCAGCCAGGCCGGCGAGTACGCGAGATTGATCGGGTGTGAGGTTGGTCGGCGAGGCCTCGACCGGATCCGCGGCCTCGAACGGGTCGCGCTCGACTGTTTCGTCTCCTATCTCCGCCATCCCTCGATCCACGAGGGCCTTGATCACGCTGCGGCTGAACCCGAGTCCCTTGTCGAGATGGGCCAGCGTAGCGCTTCCACCGAGGCTTTCCAGCAGTTCGAACGCCTCCTGTTGCCGCCGCGCCCGGCCGAACGCCTTCTCGCGCTCCACCAGGGTTGGAAGCGTCGCTGTGATGCGCACGACCTGCTGCGTTTTCTGGGCAGCACCGGCCGGGTTCCGGGACGAGAGGAGACCCGGTGGCACGGCGGCACGATGCACGAGCCCGATGGGAGCGACGTAGTAGTCGGCCACCCACCGACACAGGTGGAGGAGATCATCGTCCAGAACAGGCTCGTCGTCGAGCACTTGGAGCACCGGACGCAGACGCGCCTTTCCGGGTGCGTCCGAGTCCGCGTCGCCGGTCCCGACGGATTCAACCAATCCGATTTGCTGGCGCTGGCCGAACTGGACACGAACGCGCATGCCCGGGCGTAAATGTTGCGAAAGATCGCTCGGCACGGCATACGTAAACGCCTCGAGCATCGGCCGGGGAAATGTGACGCGGCACGTCGTGGCAGGGGTCACCTTGACGACATGCCCGACGGAATCCAGACTGTTCCGGCAACACGAGGAGGTCGCCGACTACATGGGCTGTCTCGCACTGAATGCCTCATTTGAGCCGCTGACGATCCTGCCGGTACGGCGGGCTCTACGGCTGATTATCGATGGTAAAGCCGAAGCGCTCGAGGTCGATGAAGCGCGACCCTATCGCTCCGAAACGAGCAGCTTCCCGGCGCCGGTCGTCATCCGGCTCGTCCGGTTCATTCACGTTCCGCGGCAGTTTCGGCGTCAGGTTACCAACACGTTTCTGTTCGCCCGCGACGGCTACAGTTGCCAGTACTGCGGCAAGCATCGCTCTGACCTCGGTTATCGCGAGTCCCTGACCCGGGACCACGTAGTGCCGCTGTCTCGCGGGGGGGACAACTCCTGGCTCAACGTCGTGACCGCCTGCAGCAAGTGCAATCTTCGCAAAGGCAACCGGACGCCGTCTGAGGCCCGCCTGCGTCTCCGAACCATGCCGTCGGAACCGACTGGTGTCGAGTTGATCTGGGCCGTCCGGCGGGTTACTCCCACCCAGGCCCGCTACATCAGCATGTTCTACGGGGAAGCGACTCTCAGGGCCCTGTCGGACTCCGACTGACATGGGCATCGGCAACCTCGGACTATCTGAGATGGCGATCATTTTCGTGATCGCGCTCATCGTATTCGGCCCCCGACGACTGCCCGAAATCGGCAAGTCGCTCGGAAGTGCCATGCGGGAATTCCGGCGCAGCCTCAACCAGATTCAGCGGGAGATCGAGGAGGTGGATCCGGTCAAGCCCGCCCGTGATGAAATGCGTTCCATCCTTCGGCCGATCAGCGGAGAACCTGGAGCGGCGGCCACGAAATCTATTCCGTCGGTAACGCCCCGGCCCGACACCGAATCTGACTGACCGACGGCGCGATTCCCCGGCGCCCTTCGCTCACGAGGATCATCCCGTCGCCCGACACATCCCAGGAAATCCCCTCTCCCTGCGCTTCCCGGGCCGCGATCAGCGATACCCAGGGAGGGGCCGTCACACTGTCGAATGTCGCCGACCCTTCCCACGGGAACAGGTACAGGGTCGTGTAGCTCCGCACCGCCAGCAGTGACGCGTCGGGTGACAGATCAGCGGCCGTAACGAACTGGCCCGAGTTCGCGCCGATCGGCAGCGGCAGTCGGCCGACGCGTCGCAGCGTATCGGGTTCGGCGGGGTCGTCATGCAAAGCGGCGATCGGGACGGCATACAGCACGATCTCCCCGTTTCTGCCTTTCGACACGACCACGAGCTCCGATCGCCTGGAATCGATCGCCAGGGACTCGGCATCCCGCGCGCCGTCTTCGTAGACGAGGCGCCAGGAGACATCGGGCTCGACCGCCGCTTGCCTGTCGTCGGCCTGGAGGGAGCCCGGCAAACCGGGCAGTGGCACTCGGTGGACCGCCACGGATGTGCGTACGGCCAGATTATCACCGATGTCCGCGAGGTACAGGCAGTCACCCTCGGGGCACGTTCCCGCAGCGACGTCCTCGAGATCGCGCAGGGTCGCGCCGACTACCGGGACGACAGCGAGCACGGCCCCGGTCAGATCAATCGCGTACAATTCCGGTTCGTTACCGCCGTCATTATGTACCCAGAACAACCCGGCCCGGCGGGGATCGCGGGCGATTCCGGATGCCTCGTGCAGTTCGGCCGGCAGGGCAGCCAGGTGCACGGGTGGCTGACATACGATGGTCCCGTCGACGAGCCGGCTCGACACATCGGCTGCCGCGCCAGGATCTCCTCCGCAGGCCGACAGTCCGAGAAGGCACAGGACCGCCGTACGTGCGACGCCCATCCGTTGCCGCGCAGCGTTCATCTTGAGGCGCTCACTGCGGTCCTGACCACCGGCATCGCCGTCCAGGCGCCGGTCGTGCGCACCTTCACGTCGAGCCTGTCGCCCCTGGTACACGGGGCGCACAACGTGACCCCGTCGCCGATGAATTGCGTCCGAGTGTCATTGAGTCGGTAGTCGCCGGGCGACGAGCCCGTTTTTAGAACCAGCGTCCGGCCCGACAGAGCCTCCGGCACCTTCCACTCCCCCTGGAGAACCCAGCCGGCGGCGTTTGGAAGCTGGTCGTCGATGCGTGCCGCCCGTGATTCGGCGGCCACGCTTTTCACGGACCATCCATCGAGCGCGATCGAGTCGCTGATCGCCGGTCGTTCGCTCGATACGACCAGTCGCTTCTCCGACGCCGCACCCTCCCACCGGAACCTGGCTTCAATCGCTCCGGCCTTCGCGACGCTTTCCAGGCGGTCCAGGCGAACCGGCACCGCAAGCACCCGAGTTTCGCCGGGGATCAGCCACTGCGCCTCTGCCCTCCCCTCTGCCGCACCGCGAAGCTCGATCTCGACCCGTGAGACAGGAGATCGGCCCCAGGCTGTCACGCCGACCTCCAGGGTTGCAAACAGACGATCACGCGACCAGCGCCGGTTCGGTGAAATTCGCGCGACGTCTGCCGGGACGATCCACGGTTCCGGGCCTGTCCTGACCTCGCCGGGTGGCCGGGAGGCCTGCACGCGGACGCCGGCGAGGTCGTCCGCGACATCCGACGAGAGAACAGCCTCATAGCCGAAAGCGCACGTTCCGGCCTCGAACTTCAGCAGAATCGTGTTCCACCCCGCGCCGAAACGCGCCCGAACGTCGTGGCTCGCGACGGACCGTCCGTTCAGCCAGGCCCGGCCGGCCGTGCACTCCATGCCGTCCCAGGCAAACCGCAGGGTCCGGTCGTCGGGCAGACGGACGTAGGCGTGCGCATACACGACCGTTCCGGGTCTGACGTCGGGCACGAGTTCGTCCAGCGAGACGAGAGAAACTTCGTCGTCCCGATGGAGGCGCCAGGTCGTTCCGGCAGCCGGCTGGCCGCGGTCGGGTAGCACGCCGGGCTCTCCCGGTGCTTTCAGCAGATCAGTATCGAGTCGGCTGGCCGCCGACGAGTCGGGTTGAAACGCGTCGGAGACCAACCAACGATCGATCGGCAGTGATCGGGCCTGTGGCGATGCGACGGCCACACCCGTGACCATCACCGCAAGCGTCGAAACGGCTGCGTTGCGTAGGTTCATCATGCTCCATTGCTTGACCTGTGGACGAACGAGAGTCTAACGTCTCTCAACGAGTACCGCATTGACCGGGAGCGAGATCCACGGGCGATACGGCGCTGATTTCTTCTCTCGGTCGAAGCGTGCCCGATGAAGCAGATTCTCGAATTGCGGGTCAACGGAGACCGTCACGAGGTTGGCGTCCCAACGCACTTCACCCTGCTCGAGACCCTCCGGTACGTTCTGGGTCTGACCGGATCCAAGCAGGGTTGCGATAAAGGGGACTGCGGTGCCTGTACCGTGATCGTGGACGGCGAGGCGGTCCTGTCGTGCATCATGCCGGTCCAGGAGGCGGAAGGGCGTGAGGTCCGCACGGTCGAGGGCATAGCCGGCCGCCGGGGGGCTCACCCGCTTCAGAAGGCTTTCGACCTGACCGGCGCCGCTCAATGCGGCTTCTGCACACCTGGAATCCTGTGCAGCGCGCTGGCGCTGCTTGAGGTTAACCCGCAAGCCGATCGTGATGAGATCGCCCGGGCCCTGTCCGGAAACCTGTGTCGGTGTACCGGCTACACGAAGATCTTCGAGGCCGTCCTGTTGGCTGGTCAGGCCATGTCGAGCGGACGCGAACCCGCGGAGATCATCGGAGAACCCTGAGCGTGTCTCGTGATTACCGTGGCGGCCAACCGCCCGGTTGAAGGCATCCTGGCTTGACGGCCAACCGCCCGGTCGCCTCCTAGAAGTCCATCCAGTACGTCGCCTTGATGAGAAACACGTTGTCCGCCGGCGAGTCGAACAGGGCTCCGGAATCGCGCCCGAAGTCGAACGACCCGACTCGCTCGAACGCGTTCCTGTCCTGGGTCCAGACGAAGAACAGCGTGGACCCCGGAATGTACTCCCAACGAAACACCAGATTCCCGCGCAGCGACCTGAAGTTGAAGTCCTGGTTCTGGATCGTGAACTGCTCGGCCGGCCCGCCGCCGTCGGGGTCTATCAGGAATTCCCGATTCTCTCCGGAACCGACTGTCTGAACACTCCCTATATCACGGCCGTACACCAACTTGTCGACCTGCCTGGGGGCGGCGAATTCCTTGAAGTTCGAGAAATCGTTGCTCGAGATGAATGGTTGCATGAACAGTTCGAGTGACATCGTCGGCGTGAACGTCCAGTTCAGTCTGGTAGTCATCGAGAACGTCTTCTGGTCCAGGTCGGCAAATACGTAGCGGCGGCCGAAAAAGGAGACGTTCGTTGGATCGTCAAGACTGGTCACGAACTGCGATGTGCCCTGGTTGCGCGAATATCCGGGACTCAAGGACAGGGATATGTTCGAGGCGGGTTTGACGGTCACCCCGAGCGACAGTCCGACGAACCGTCCGCCGTCCGTTGACCATCCGTACTCCGGGTTGAACTCGAACCTGACCTTCTTGCGGTCATCGGTTCCGATCCACGGGGCGATGAAGCCGCCAGCGGCGTTTGCGACCACAGGTCCACCGCGGGTCTTCCGATCGTCCAGCACCTGCGGACGCCAGCGGGCGAACAGACTGACCTCCCAGTACGAGGGCAGTTCCATGTAGCTGGATGAGTGATACTGGGCGTCGGTCCGGTCGCCGTCGAAGTTGAAGCGCTGCTGCGCACCGACCGTCGTCTGCAGCCACCGGTACGTGCTGTTCGGAGTCCGCCAGCGGTACTGCAGGTTGCCGTGCATCCAGATGAAATCCGAGCGCGACAGAAACGCAAAATCGTTGTTCTCGAACCCGGGGCTGCGGACGTTTACGGAACTTTCCCAGCGGAACGATCCGGATTCCTTGGCCACACGAGAGTACAGGCCATATCCGCGCATCGAAGTCGCCGCGGGATCGTAGGCATCCGAGAACAGGCCGTTGCCGCCACTCTCCCGATCCGGACGCTGCAGGTAGCGGGCGCTCGAACGTTGAGCCCGGTCGATCGCTTCGGCGGATCCGGAGATGTTCGTAAAAGCAACATCCGCCATCAGGTGGTAGTTGCGGTCCTTCCACCAGTATTCGGCATCCAGACCGAACCCCTCGGAGTGGCTGTTGAGCAGCGACGTCAGCTCGGGATCGTCGAACGATCTGATGACGGACGTGAAGATACCGCCGAGCTGCAGATCTCCGCCCTTGAAGTCCTGCTTAACGCGGCCGGCAAAGTAGTTCGTGAGCGGTGCGACTTCCTTGCGGAACAGGGATCCGTCGAACCCCGACACGTCGGCGGATTCCCGTGCGGTCACGGCCTCGAGGACGCCGATCGACAGTCCTCCGGCCGTGCGGCCGGTGATCTTAGCGGCTCCGAGGATCGTGCTCTCGTTCGGCGCATCGAAATGTTCGCCTGCGCCACTCGCGACACTCGAGCCCTGAGGCGGGCGGCCGATCCGGCGGGTGAACAGCATTCCCAGCGAGGAGACGTTACTGCAGGTGAAGCACCAGAAGTCGCCAAAGTCGAACAGTCCGCTCCCCTCGATGAAGAATTCGCGTTTCTCGGGGAAGAACGTCTCGAATGCACTCAGGTTGACCACGGCGGGATCAACCTCTGCCTGGCCGAAGTCCGGGTTGATCGTCGCGGACAGTGTGAGGTTCGACGTGAGCAGGTACTTTGCATCGGCGCCGAGTCGGAACTCCGCCGACGAGCTCTCGGAGAACGGGTTCGCTGCGTCCACGCGGCCGGCGGTCGATATCTGGCCAACCGTATATGGGAGAATTTCGAGCCGGGTGGTGCCGGATTGCGGAGCGGCGATTCCGGACAGGTGGCCGAATCTGGACGGACCCCCCGACTCGCCGCGCGGCCAGAATGACCACACGATGAACTCGTTGGTGCGCTTGATCACGCGCTCGATCTGCAAACCCCATTCCTGATCGACACCCTGTGGAAACCGGAGCTGGGAGAATGGAATCGCCATCTCTGCCGTCCAGCCGAAATCGTCGAGCAGAGCTCGCGCTTCCCACACCGGATCCCACGATTCGTCCAGCTGCGATCCCCCCGGTCCGAAGGCGTCGCCTCGAACGCCTTTCGGGTTCACCCAGAATTGCGTCTCGCCCAGGTGATCCAGAAACGTGTCGAACCGGATCGACAGCTGGTCGCTTTCCGAGTAACCGTCCCTCCGCACGAGGCGGCCGACGATCTGCTCCGGTTCGTCATCGAACATGCGGGCACCGACATACAGCGTTTCGCCGTCATATACGATGCGGACCTCGGTGAGTTGTGTGGGGGCAGCGCCTTCGACGGGTTCCTTCTGGTGGAAGTCCGTGATGGCCGGGGCCGATTGCCAGATCTCCTCGTCGAGCCTTCCGTCGAGGTTGATTGCCCCGGTCAACGGGACCGCCACGGCTGACGGCGCACGGATCTCGTGTTCGGGTACTCCGGACGCCGGCGTGCTGATTGTGGCGAAGGGAGGCGAGTCGTCTTCGGGGACCTGGCCGCCGATCGGTTCGTTCGACTGTGCGTGCAATAGAGACGGAGTGGCCATGAGAGCCAGCACCGTCAGTGCGAATCCCCACCTCACATCCGTTCCCCTCATCTTCCCACCCCCCCCTGCTTGCTTACGCGGTGGCCGTCCCTCGAGGTTCCTCAGAGTACGATGGCACGAGTGGCCGGATGGTTGCGTCCAGGCGGATGGCGGAAGCGACGCCCGGGGTGCAGAACGGACCCTATGAGGCCATGTTCGAATCTCCACTTCAAACTGGGGGACTGAACCCATGAGCGGATCGAGATTCGTGATCGCGCTGGTTTTGCTCGCCTTGCTGGCGGCCGGCTTGATCCTGCTGGGCGTGCCGGATTTCGGATGATGAATTTGTCCGCCCGGCCCGCCCTCTCATCTGCCTCCACACACCCGACGCGATGAACGCCCTGTGACGACGAACCTGCTCGCCGGATTCTCCGGTCTTGCCCTGCTGTACTTCGGAGGGGATGGCCTGGTTCGCGGCTCCTGCTCACTGGCCCTCCGTCTGCGCGTATCCCCTCTGGTCGTCGGATTGACGATCGTCGCGTTCGGGACCAGCGCTCCCGAGCTCGTCGTTTCGCTGAACGCGGCCCTCGGAGGGGCGAACGACATCGCCGTCGGAAACGTGGTCGGGTCCAATATCGCCAACCTGGCATTGATTCTGGGAGCCGCCACGCTGATGCGATCCGCGGCGGTTGAGGCCAAGCTGCTTCGCGTGGACGCTCCGCTGATGGCACTGATCACCATCGTGACCCTGGCCTTTCTGGCGAATGACGATCACCTGACCAGGTGGGAGGGCGGCTTTCTGGCGGCGGGTCTCCTGGCTTACAGCGCTTACACGTTCATTCAGGGCCGACGGGAATCCGAAACCGTCCAGGAGGAATTCATCTCCGTGGCTCCCAGCGGGCCCGGCAGGAAAGGCAAGGATTTCGTTCAGATCGCTCTCGGCCTTGCGGCTCTGATGGTCGGTGCGAAGCTGCTCGTGGGCGCAGCCGTGAACGTGGCTGGAGAGCTGGGCGTGGGCCAGGCCCTGATCGGCCTGACGATCGTCGCGGTGGGCACGAGCCTGCCGGAGTTCGCTACGTCGATCATCGCGACGTTGAAGGGACATGGAGACATCGCCGTGGGAAACGTGATCGGTTCCAACATCTTCAACTTGCTGGGAGTCCTCGGCATCACGTCGATCGTATCGCCTCTGTCCAGG
>Ga0224512_10004705_pt1 | contig 11426 bp, 9 predicted proteins | sample SF_May12_sed_USG_4_FD_169103 | JGI IMG/M metagenome (GOLD analysis project Ga0224512, IMG submission 169103) | Sediment microbial communities from San Francisco Bay, California, United States - SF_May12_sed_USGS_13 | ecosystem: Environmental > Aquatic > Marine > Sediment | place: USA: California... | reverse complement strand
TTATTTCAAAACAGTTCATATTAAAATTAATTATACAATGTTAACCGAAGATTGTAAATTGAAGTTATTAACCTGAGTAACAACACTATTTTGTTGATTGATTAAGATTTATCAGTCTGATTTAATTGTGCTATTTGGTTGAAACAAATAATAGATCAAACTAATATTATATAAATTATCAATTTCTATTATATAATTTAAAATGATTACATTTTATTATGATTTTAATCTTAAGAGGAAAAAATGAAGAGATTAATAATCCTTTTTACAGTATTACTTTTTTTTATTACTTCCGCAAAATCTTATTCTCAGTTTGTTGAAGAATGGTCATCACCTTCATATTCTGACGATGTCCAAGCCGGGTGGGTAAGTTTATATATTTTAAACCCTTATTCCGGCTATCAAAATTATCGCTTTTATGTAAATGACCAAGATAAAATTGAATATATGCATGAAGGTGGATATAATCTGACTCCAGAATACACTTATTACTTTACTCAAGCAGAGAAGGACGCCTTCAGACAAATTTATTCGACAAATTATGATTTTACAGGAGATGGATTCCCGGAATTTTATGTTTATAGTTCTTATACCACAACTTATACTTATTACGGGTTTAAGCTTTTTGATCTGGTTAACAATGTGACTCTTATAGAATTTAATGATCCAAACTTCTACTATAATTATTATGGGATTATGGATATAGATTCTGATGGGATGCTAGAATTGATCGTTTCACGGTATACAGTTCCTGGGACTATATATAAGCAATATATTTCTTATAATACTGGTGTCTCAAACGTTGGACTTGAATCTTCAAAAACAATTCCTAAAGAATTTTTACTAGAACAGAATTTCCCGAATCCTTTCAACTCTCAAACAAATATTAAATATTTAATATCGGAAGAAGCAAATGTGGAACTGACTATATTTGATATTGGTGGGAGTATCGTCAAAAGAATTGTTAATGAGTATCAATCAGCAGGTGAGTATTCAACACATTGGGAAGGGAAAAATGAATTCGGAATAAATGTGTCTTCAGGAACATATTTTTATGAACTACGGATGGATGGTATTCAGAAAGCTAAGAAAATGGTTTTGTTAAAATGAAAATAGCATTAGAGTAAAATTAGTTTAATGAAAAAGTTAATCTTAGTAATAAGTGTTTTAATAATTTGTTTGCTTGTAGTGGTTTATCTAGGATTAAGTCAGTCTTCTCGTTTCAACAATTTTGTGTTTACAAATGTTGTGAATCCATATAATCCTCTTAAAGCTCAAATATCCCAACCAATCAAAAAACAATCACAGCAATATGAATCTTGGGATGATCCTCGTGGACTATTTCCAATTTTTGCGTACAATGTACCAGACGGAACAAAAGACCTTAGTGCATCATTGAAGATTATTGAAAAAGGTGGAATAAATATCATCATCAATGCAAATCTTGGTTGGATGCCAGATCCAAATAACCTTAGACAAGCATTTAAAGAATTGGGAGACTCAGATTTAAGATGGATAGCTATTCTTGAAAATGAATGTAAAGATGATTTTATTTATTTTAATTCAAATAATGAATCAAATAAACATATTAAAACATATCTTGAAGAGTTTAATGATGAATTTGTTTACGGCTGGTACATCTGGGATGAACCAGGCAATAATAGAAAGTTCTGTACCCCTTTTAATTTATTTCCAAATGATGATTATGAAGATATTGATAGAATGGTTAAGCAGATTCGCTCTGATTCCAGTTTTAGCAAAAAACTTGGTTATGTAAATCTCTTTCCAACTTATTGGCAGGAAACTCCAACGGAAGAGGCATACGAAGATTACATAGATGCTTTTATTCTATCACAACAGTATAAGCCAAGAGTACTAAGTTTTGATCATTATCCTTTACTTGTTAAGAAGGCGGGAGGGTTTAGAAAGGATTATTTTTTAAATTTAAAAATAATCAGAAAAAAATCATTAGAGTATAATATTCCTTTCTGGATGGTTGTGCTTTCAAGCGAACACCTCAGTTACAAGGAACCAACTTTTGAGGAAATATGCTTCCAGGTTTATAGTGCATTAGCATATGGTGCTAAAGGAATTGGATATTATTTATATTCAAAAAGCTTTACAAAACTTGGCTATAGTTCCTGGATATTAGAAGACTATGTTGACAATCCAAATGTTGCAGACTCATTGCATGGCCCACTCTTTGTACCCGTGCAAGAGTTAAACCAAAATGTTCAAAAAATCGGGCAAATTTTATCAAAACTTAAATCAGTTGAAGTCATTCACCCATCAGACTATCCCAACAAACAATTGAATATCAATGAATCAATTTTTGTGAAAAATAAACCTAACAGTGTAATTAAAGAAATTACAAATAATAATGATGCAGAAGTTCTTCCGAAAATTTTAATAGGTGTTTTTTCTGCTGACGATGGAATAAACACAAATGAAAAATATTTACTCATAGTAAATAAAGATGTTAAATCAGAATCGAATGTTAAAATTAGATTGGACAAGATTTATAGTATATATAAGTTTGATGCTGATGCTGATAAGTATTCAATAATTTCAACTAATCAGTTTATTGATTTAATAATTAATCCTGGTGATAGTGAATTAATATTTCTTGAATAATACTGAAAAGGAGTATTGGGATGAAAATAAAATCAAATATTTGCAATGTATTTAGCTCGACAATTCATCTAGTAATTGCAATATTGCTGCTTTTACCTTCTGTTGCAAGAAGCGATTCTACTGATATAGATATATTTCCACTATAGACAAATCTGCTTTATAGATATGATTACGAACGTACTTATTCTTGCCCATCTGGGCCGGTGCCTTTGGCGACAGATAGCGGAAGTGTAGAATTGATTGTGCGTTCCAATTCAATAATAGGAGATACATTAAGATTATGGTTAATTGAAGAAAGAAATCATCTCTCACACAGAATAGTGACTTGGCCAGAGCCAATAACAATTCATCAGAACGATACTATTTTTTTTGAAATTAGTGAATCTCTGGTAGGAAACCACCTATTGACAATCCCTGAAATAGTCATATTTAATCATTGGGGTACAGATTGGGGTTCACATAGTCCATGGTCTAAAATTTCAGTTGAAAGATATTCAACTGATAGTTCAGTTATTCAAATTATAGATCACTATTATTCACTTTACGGGGACGATACATTAAAATATTTTCAATCTTGGGGTTTAACATATCGGACATGGGAGACACAATGGGTTGGTACTTCATTTTGGCGTAATATATTAGAAGTGAAACAGATAGGCGTGCCAGTACTTGAAGTTTTAAACGATTCTAAATTACTTCCATCATTTTATCTATTCCAAAATTTCCCGAATCCTTTTAATCCAACCACAACAATTCGGTACCAAATTCCAACAACTGAATTAGTAAAGCTTAAAATTTATGATTTGCTTGGTAGAGAAATGAAAACACTAGTTAATGAAGAAAAAACAGTAGGTAATTATGAAATTGAGTTTGATGCAAGAGAATTGACAAGCGGCATATATTTCTACCGCCTGCAAACAGGAGATTTTGTACAAACTAAAAAAATGTTATTGTTAAAATAATTTTGTAATACACTAATTTTTTTCAAATACAACTAAAATATTAGTTCGAAATTTGTTTAATAATTTTATTTTTCGTTTCAGTATTTAACTCATCTCCTTGAAATATTTTTAGGGAATTTTAAAATGTTCTACCTCAAACCTTGATGTAATCAGAATTGCAAATTTTGATTTAAATGGTAAGACTTTTATTTCAACTTTATGGATCAAAATTTTGCGATATTTTTTCTGACCATTCTTTATTATTCATGTAAATAAAGTTTTTAAATAAATAAAAAAGGCATAAAGTCTAATCTTTAAAGGGCTTCTATAGCTGTAATAAAAATATTAACTTTACGAAGTTCTAAATTAAATCAAATGGTGGAATGAAAAATGTCTGACTTACCCAAAAAAGATAATTCTAAAAAACTTGAAGACTTATTAATAGTTCTTGTAAAGTATAGAAAACTTATTTTTATAAATGTCTTAATTGTTACGATTGCTGCGCTAATAATGAGTTTACTAATACCAAAAGAATATACTGCCACAACTTCTTTCATTTCACCAAAGAAGAAGGGCGGATTATTTGGTGATATAGGTGGATTTTCAAATACAATAAAGGATCTATCAAGGACACTTGGCGGCAGATTGGGTGCCGTATCAGATGAAGCGTATAATTTTTTAGTTATCTTACAAAGTAGAACAGCATCGGAAAAAGTAATTAAGAAATTTAATTTGCGGGAAGTCTATGAAATAGATGAAGATAAACCTTATGAATATGTAATAAAAGCATTAAGTAACTTTGTTGATTTTAATATTGAAGACGAAGGTAATATTGTAATTTCTGTTACTGACGAAATCCCTGAAAGAGCTGCTGAAATGGCTAACTATTATGTACAAATATTAAATGAAATGAGTACAGACCTAAGTGTAACAGAATCACGTAATAACAGAGAATTTATAGAAAAACGATTCTTTCAGGCTCAAAATGATATTTTGGCAATCGAAGATAGTTTGGAGAGTTTTAGCAAAAACTATAATGTTCTTGAATTGGAAGAGCAAGTGAGGGCTGCAATAGAAGTTGCTGCTGGGGCTAAAGCTCAGCTGGAAATAGCTAAACTGGAACATGAAATATTGATTAAAAATTATGGTGTCGACCATCCATTAGTTCAACAAAATGAAATGACAGTAAAAAAACTTACGAATCAATTGGCCAAATTAAAATTTGGTGAAGATAAAAATCTTAAGTCCTCTTTGAATATCTTCGTTCCGTTTGAGAATATACCGGAAACGGGTATGCTATATATCAGATTAATGAGAAATTATGAAATCCAGACCAAGATATTAGAATTTATTTATCCTATTTATGAACAGGCTAAAATTGAAGAACAAAAAGACATTCCTGTAGTTCTAGTTGTTGATCAAGCCATACCACCTGAAAAAAAATCTTTCCCCAAACGATCTTTAATTGTTATTGGTGCATTTTTACTTTCCTTTTTCTTTTCAGCTGGATATGTTCTTATTAAGGATTCATATCACTCAATACAGAAGGATGAGAATAGATATAAAAAAATACGAGAAGGTATAATAGACCCACTTAAAAAATCAATCCCTTTTAGAAAAAAGTAACAGCTAATTTTAAGATTTAAATTATGGTTGCTGAATTATATAAGCTAAAGTTTCTTTTACTTATTGAATTTTTTTTATTATTCTTATTTGCCGCATCTGATGCTGTACCATTTCTATTATTCTTATCTTTAATAATATTACTTATTAGTATTTATTTTATTTTTAATTCTCCAATTATAGCAGTACATATCTTAATATTTTCAATATTAGCAGATACATTTAGGCCTCAACAAAATAGTTCTGTAGGACCTAGTGTATCAATTATTGAAGTTTGTTTTATAATCCTATTGGGTTTATTCATCATTAAATTTCTGTTTAACTTAGATAAAAAGTTCGAGATTCCTAATTTTATTTACATATGGATTCCTTTTTTAATTTGGGGTCTTATTATTGGGTTCTTAACATCAATTGATCAGTTGAGGGTACTTACATATTGGAAGAATTATTTTGCAGGATTTTTTGCGTTTTGCGTTACTTATTATGCTATTAAGAAAGAATCTCATGTAAAATCAGTAATTATAAGTGTAATAATTTGGGGTGTTATTTTATCTTTACTAGAAATAAAAGTGTTATATGATTTAGGTGGTTTAACAACTGGGATAGTGGGATTATTTTTAAAGAAAAATCTGCTTACACTAGGTTGGGGCCGATCTAATTATTTGGCTGCTTTTTTTGTAATTATAATACCAGTTACAATTGGTTATTTACTTTATTCAAAATCAAAGGGTATTAAAATTGTAATGACGGGTGCTTTGGTATTAATGTCCTTTGCGCTTACTTTAACTTTATCTAGAGGTGGTGTACTTGCTCTATTAATTACTCTGGTTATATTGTTTTCAAAAGTTTTAAAGACCAGAACTTTAATACCATTTTTGGCAATATTATTAATAATTGCAATTGTATTATTAAGTAATCCGCTTACATTGGTCTTAGTTGATAGAATTTCCTCTCTTGATACGAGCTCTTCTTTCTATTCTAGGGTTAATTATTATGAGGATGTTTGGAATGCCTTTCTTAAACATCCTGTAACAGGTGTTGGGTTTGGTAATTTAAGTTTTTATGCAACATTTATTTTAGCCGCCGATGCTTCGCCATCAGCTCATAATATAGTTTTAGGAATGTTAGGTGAGATAGGTATATTCGGTGCCATTTTCTACTTTTTAATATTAGGAACCTTACTAAAGGTAGTTTATTCTGATTACAGAAAAGAAACGGATCAATCATTAAAAATTTTAAGATGGTGTTTCCTCTCGGCTGTGATCGGGGGTTTTATTCATGCTTTATTAGAACCTACTTTGGAGGGATTACATTTTTCAATAATGTTTTGGACGATAGCCGGGATATACACCAAATTGCATCTGTTAAAATTTTCAAGTTAGAAAAACTACGTTAAAATTAATTGGACAGGTATAAAACATTATAATTAAGAGTATCTACAGCGGAACGTCTGTAGCCAAAAACACAATCTATAATTTATTAGGCTATGGATTGCCCCTTCTATTTGCCATTGTACTCATTCCACCGTTAATAAAAGGATTAGGGGACGAAAGATTTGGAATTCTCACCTTAGCTTGGATTGTGATAGGTTACTTTAGTTTCTTCGATTTTGGAATTGCCAGATCATTAACAAAAATTATTGCAGAGAAAATTGGCTTAAATCAATCCGAAGAAATTCCTGGAATATTCTGGACATCATTTTTCCTAATTATTTGTATAAGCTTAATAGCAACTATAGGATTGGTATTATTAAATCATTATTTGGTTTACCATCTTTTCAATATCTCGAAAGATTTGCAGAAAGAAGTCTTACAGGCTTTTTATATTTTGGCATTATCCATTCCCGTCGTTACTATTACAGCAGGTTTAAGAGGAACATTAGAAGCTTACCAAAAGTTTGCTGCAATAAGTATTATCAGAATTATTCTTGGGGTATTGACTTTCCTTGTTCCTGTATTATGTCTAATATTTACAACTAGTTTAGTTTGGATAGTAGCTTTCCTTACGTTAACAAGAATCATCATTTTTTTTCTTTATTTAATTCAATGCTTTAAGCTTGTTGATAATTTAAAAACAAAGATTAAATTCGATTTATCCTTAGTAAAACCTATTATTAAATTAAGTAGCTGGATGACCGTTTCAAATTTGGCAGGACCATTAATTATTTACTTAGATAGGTTTTTAATTGGGATATTAATTTCTGCCGAAGCTATAACATATTATGCTACTCCGTATGAAGTAATGACAAAATTATTATTAATACCCGCAGCAATAATTGGTGTATTATTTCCAGCCTTTTCAGCCACATATCACAGTGATCGTACTTTTTCTGAAAAGCTATTTAACAGAGGGGTTAAATATAGTTTTGTAATTATTTTCCCAATAGTTTTATTGATAATGTTTTTTACTCCCGAAGGACTAAATATATGGCTGGGGAAAAATTTTGTAATCGAAAGTTCTTTTGTATTAAGAATTTTATGTGTGGGTGTTTTAGTAAATAGCCTGGCTCATTTGCCCTTCTCTTTATTGCAAGGTATTGGCAGACCGGATATAGTAGGTAAATTACAACTATTTGAACTACCTGTATTTGTATCTCTATTATTTATAGTGACTAAAAATTATGGAATAAATGGGGTTGCTATAGTATGGTTATTTAGAATTATTATTGATGCTGTAATACTATTTTTTATTTCAAAGAGATTTTTAAATTATAAATTCGATTATTTAATTAATGTACTAATCGGTTTTTCTATCTTTGCATTATCCTTCCCATTTTTCATTGAAAATCTATATGCTAGAGTTATTTCTATAATAATATTTTATACAGTCTTTATTTTAATTGTTTGGAATTATTTACTCGTCGATGAAGAGAAAAATTTCATTAGTAGCAAATTAAAGGCGTCATGATTTTACTTACGTTTCCTTTAGTCCAGAATTCTAAATGAATTTAAAATTTCTTATTGTTTTAGTTAATTATAATAATTGGGTAGATACATCCGAATGTGTTGATTCACTAAAAAATGCTGGAATCGAAATCTCGAATATTTTAATTATTGAAAATGATTCAGAAAATGATTCATTTTTTCAACTGCAAAGATTATTTCCGGATATAAAAATACTAAAACAAAATCAAAATAAAGGTTTTAGCGGTGGAAATAATATTGGCATTTCATACGCGTTACACCATCATTTTGAATATGTAATTCTTCTTAATAACGACACTCTAATTGAAAAAGATGCCATCTCAGTTTTAATTGAAAAAATGGATATTCATAAAGAAGCAACATTAGGAACGGGGCAAATTCGATATTATCCTGATAAGAATAAAATCTGGTATGCTGGTGGGAAATTGATAAGATGGAGAGGCTTGGCAATTCATAATTTCGAAAATAAATATGCAGATGAAATAAATCATTATAAAGATGAATATGTTACCTTTGCCAGCGGTTGTTATCTCTGTATTCGCATTTCTGATATTGATATTTTAGGTTTATTAGATGAGAAGTTTTTTCTTTATCTGGAAGACATTGAATATAGTGCCCGCGCAGTTCGCCTGAAATTAAAAATATTATATATACCAAGTTCTGTTATTTATCATAAGTGTCGTGGAGAGAGACAATTAAAAGAGCAAACTTTGTATTATGCTGTGAGGAATAGAAATTTATTAATTGAAAAATCGTTTCCAAAAATTGCCCGAATATACTTTTTAATTGTAATTAATTTAAAAATGATATTCTGGTTTTTTAAGAATAGGAAACTTTATAATGCTGCTAAAATGGGAGTTTTAAATTATAAAGAAGGAATTTTCGGAGAGATTAATTTGGATTTATTAAATGGATAATAACACTTGCAGAATTTGTAACAAAGAAGATAATACTGAGGAGTATATACTAAAAGAAATGATGTTCGGCTGGCTGGATGAGTTTGAATATTTTAAATGCTCCAACTGTGGGTGTCTTCAGATTAAAAGAATTCCGGAAAATATAGGGAAATATTATCCATATAATTATGTATCCTTTTTCTCTCCAAATAATTCAGGTTTAAAAAAATATCTACTAAAGAAGAGAGATCTCTTTGCTTTTACAGGCAAAGGTATATTAGGCAAAATACTATCTAGTTTGTATGGTTATCCTGATTTTCATACCTGGTTTTCAGAAGCCAATTTTAGTAAAAACGATTTTATTTTAGACGTAGGTGCAGGAAAAGGGGAATTATTACTAAAATTACAAAATGTTGGATTTAATAATCTGTTGGGAATTGATCCGTTTTTAGAAAAGGATATAACATATAACAAGGATCTAAAAATATTAAAGCAGGAATTATCACAATTAAATAATTTATCATTTGACTGGGTGATGTTTCATCATGTTTTTGAACATCTGAAAAATCCAGCTGAAACCTTTGATATCTTAAAAAACATAGTTAAGAAGAATGGAAAAGTGATTATTCGGATTCCGGTAATTGATAGTTATGCATGGGAAATTTATAAAACCAATTGGGTTCAATTAGATCCACCTCGTCATTTTTTCCTTCATACTGTTAAGAGCATTAAACATTTAGCTGGAAGGTTTGGATTTAGAATTAATAAAATCATTTATGATTCCACGGCATTTCAATTCTGGGGGAGTGAACAATATAAAATGAATATTCCTTTAATGCATCCTCGTTCTCACTTTTTAAATAATAAGAAAGCAATCTTTAGTAAAGATGAAATTAGAAAATTTGAAAATGAGGCAGAAGAACTGAATAAGAAAGGTAAGGGTGATAGTGCGTGTTTTTATCTGGAGAATATAAATTAGTAGAATTATTGGAAAGTGAATTAAAGCAACTTTGGATAAAATCCTTTCTATAATAATAGTAAATTACAATTCGAAAAGAGTTCTTCTCAATTGTTTATCATCTATCAAAAATCATTGTGAAATAATAAATCCTGAAGTTCTGATTATAGACAATGCTTCCACTGAAAAAATAAAAGAATTGGAATCTTCATTCCCACAGTTCACATTCATTTACAATGAAAAAAATATTGGCTTCGCTGCAGCTAATAATATCGGTATCAAAAAATCAAAGGGAAAATACATTCTACTGCTTAATCCCGATACAATTGTAAATGAAAATTCTTTTCATCCAATGATTAAATATTTAGAAGATCATAAAGATGTAGGAATTGGCGGTTGTAAAATTTTTAATGCCGATGGTGAGATAGAAAGATCCACGCATTCATTTCCATCACTGTTAAAAGAATTCGTTCACGCAAATGAGTTTATTAAAAATATTGTTGGCTATGACAGTAGAATAGCTGATACCTTTAAGAAAATTTTTAAGCTAAAATCTTTAGAAAGCTATTGGGATCATAACAGCAGTAAAGAAGTTGATCACGTAACAGGTGCTTGTATGATGGTTAAAAGAGAAGCAATTGATAAAGTCGGACTACTTGATGAAGCCTTCTTTCTTTATAACGAAGAGGTTGAATGGAGTCTACGGTTTAAAAAAGCAGGATATAAATCTGTTTTTTTGTTTGGGTCAAGTATTATTCACTTATTTGGCCATTCAACAAAACAGCGTGTACAGAAGCAAAAGATTAACCATCTCTTAGTAGAGCGTTATAGAGGAATGTTTTATTTCTTTCAAAAGCATTATAGTTCAACAAAGCTATTTGCTTTAAGAACCATCGTTTTGCAAGGTTTCACTTTAAGACTGTTATCCAATTATATAAATTCAATATTTCTAAACGGAGAGACAAAGAGTTTAAGTACTATTGAAAGGAGTTACATAAAAGAAATATTGTCACTGGTGTCGAAGAAAAATTTTGATTGGCGGGGAAGAGGATGAATCAATCCTTATATAATACAAGGACTTTTTTTTCAGTGTTTTGGTTTTAGAAGATTTACCTTATCTTCGTCCCCTAAATGACAAAATTACAAGATAATAATCGGAGAATTAGTTAATGAATATAGCCTTCATAAATCCCCCATTTTTCCCTAAATATTCCAGGGGATCGAGAAGTCCGGCAGTCACAAAAAGCGGAACAGTTTATTATCCGATCTGGCTGGCGCTTGCTGCAGGAGTTGCTGAAAAAAATGGTCATAGCATTATTCTTATTGATTCACCTGCCGAAGCAATTTCTGTTGAAGAAACGATGAATAGGCTCACTAAATTTAATCCTCAAATTGCCGTAATTGAGACCAGTACTGGAAGTATAAGTAATGATATAAAATTTGCAGAAGA
>Ga0224512_10004704_pt1 | contig 11427 bp, 12 predicted proteins | sample SF_May12_sed_USG_4_FD_169103 | JGI IMG/M metagenome (GOLD analysis project Ga0224512, IMG submission 169103) | Sediment microbial communities from San Francisco Bay, California, United States - SF_May12_sed_USGS_13 | ecosystem: Environmental > Aquatic > Marine > Sediment | place: USA... | reverse complement strand
CCAGGATCGCCCGGGGCTGCTCGTGGATCTCTTTCAGCATGAAGTGCCGGTAGCCGCCCTTTTCCGCCATGACGGGCGACCAGTCGATGAACACCGTCTTGTGCTGACGGATGTTTCCCTGGAAATCCGAAATTTGGACCCCGTTCCCGGTGGCGACGACGATCTCCCCGTCTTCGAGAAATAGTGCGTTGCGCGTGTGGGACAGAAGGGGCGGCAGGTCCGAGGCCACGAAGGTCTCCCCCTCGCCGATCCCCACCACCATCGGGCAATTCAGCCGCGCTCCGACGATCGTCCCTTTCTCCTTTTCGGAGATGGCAAGAAACGCATACGAGCCGATAAGTTCCGACACGGTCTTTTGCGCCGCCTCCGTCAGCGAGAGTCCCGAGGAGACGAAGTCGTCGAGCAGGTGCGCGATCACCTCGGTGTCGGTCTCGGAAAAAAACGTTCGCCCCCGGGAGATCAGACGGTCCTTCAGCTTGCGGTGGTTTTCGATAATCCCGTTGTGGACGACCGCCACCGTACCGGTCTTGTGCGGATGGGCGTTTATGTCGGACGGCCGCCCGTGCGTCGCCCACCGGGTGTGGCCCACGCCGCACGTGCCGGTGACCGGTTCCCGGGAGACAAGGTCGAGAAGGCGCGCGATCTTCCCTTCGCTTTTCCGGATGACGATCTCGCCGCCGTCGAGGATGGCGATCCCCGCGGAATCGTACCCCCGGTACTCCAGCCGCCTGAGACCGTCAAGGAGGATCTCCCCGCACTGCCGTGGACCTGTGTACCCCACGATCCCGCACATGCTCAGGCCTTTTCCTTCAAGGGGGGGATCTTCAGCCCCGCCTTCTTCAGCAGTTCGGGCATCCGCCGGATCACCCAGTCGGCGATGTTCTTCTGCTCCACTCGCGAAAGGGCAAGGGCATACGGCGGGACATCTTTGGTGATGGTCGCCCCTGCTCCGATCAGGGCCCCTTTCCCGATCGCAACCGGTGCGACCAACTGCGTGTCGCTGCCGACGAAAACCCCGTCGCCGATCACCGTCGTGTGCTTGGCGATCCCGTCATAGTTGCACGTGATCGTCCCGGCGCCGATGTTGGCCTTCTTTCCCACGATGGCATCGCCGACGTAGGCCAGGTGGTTCGCCTTCGACCCCTTCCCGATACGGCTTTTCTTCACCTCGACGAAATTCCCGATGCGGGCATCCTCCCCGATGTCCGATTCCGGCCGCAAGTGGACGAACGGGCCAAGGATTGCGCCCTTTCGCACATGCGAATCCGTGAGCACAGAGTACGGTTTCAGGTGTGCGCCGTCGTCCACCCGACAATTCTCCACCACGCATCCGGCCTGGATCCTGACCCCCTTTCCGATCCTCGTCTTCCCGAGCAGCACGACCCCGGGTTCGATCATCGAGTCGGCTCCCACGGAGACTTCCGCCTCGATGTAGGTGCGATCCGGCGCCACGACGGTCACCCCGCTGTCCAGCAGGGCATCGATCTTCGCCCGCCGCAGCACCTCGGCGGCCTCGGCGAGTTCCTTTCGGGAGTTGATCCCGCGCACCTCGTCGGGGTTCCCGGCGACGACGGGCACGACGATCTTCCCCTCCTGGAGGGCCTGCACGACCAGGTCGGTCAGGTAGAACTCCCGCTGCACATTGACGTCGGTCAGGCGCGGGAGGTTCCTCGCGAGGAACTTCCGGTCGAAGACGTATGTCCCCGAGTTCACCTCCCGGATCTTCCGGATCTCGGGACCGCCGTCCCTCTCCTCGACAATCCGCGCGATGGTGCCGTCCGGGTTCCGCAGGACACGCCCGTACCCGGAAGGGTTGGAAAGGATCCCGGTCAGCACGGACGCGGCGGCCTTCCTGCGCCTCCTGGTTGTGATGAGAGCACGGATGGTGCGGGGATGAATGAGCGGTGCATCCCCGCAGAGGACGACGACCTCCTTCGCCTTTGAGGAGAGCACGGAAAGCCCGCAACGGGCGGCATCTCCGGTCCCCAGCTGGGTTTCCTGGATCGCCACCTTCCCCCCGAACTCCTCCGCCGTCCCGGCCAATTTCTCCCGCCCCTGGCCGAGCACGAACGCGATCTCGGCGATCCCGGCCTTTCTGGCCGCGCGGGCGACGTGCCACAGCATCGGCCTGCCCGAAACGGGGTGCGCCACCTTGGGGAGGAGGGACTTCATCCTTTTTCCCTGCCCCGCAGCAAGAATGATCGCGGAGACACCTGCCATGGACCTCATCCTTTCCGGGATGGTAGAATTGGCCACGTCCGGCCGTACTAAAGTGTACCCGGTTTCCCGGGGGAAAGGGAACGCCGAAAGTGACGGATCTGAAGAACGCTTTGGACAATATCGAGGCGGACCTCAACGAGCTGAAGCGCCAGTATGACCTCTTCTTCCAGGGAACCAGGCGCACCGAACCCCAGGAGGAGCGCAGGATCCTCGGGTGGATGGTTAGCCGTATGGGGCAGCGGAAGCTTCCGAACACTTCCGACCAATTCCGGTTCAGCAGCCTGCAGAACCGGTTCCATTCCTATTCCAACCTGTGGACCCGGATGATCAGGGATCTGGAGGAGGGCAGGCTTACGCGGGACAGCGTAGGAAAGATCGCCCGCGCGACCCCTTTAGACAAGGAAACGATCCCCCCGGACCAGCTGGATCAGGTGCTCGAGCAGCTGAAGAGCGCCCGGCAGGAGTGCGGCATTACAACGGAAGAGAAAGACCTCGACGCCCTGCGGGAGATTCTCAAGACCCGCGCTGCGGAAATCGCCGGGAAGTCCGGCGCGCGGCGGGTCGAGTTCCGTGTCACCATCGAGGGGGGAAAACCGAAAATCAAGGCGGGAACGCGCTAAACGTACTTCCGGGGGCCAGCTAACTTGCGGCGGACATCCGGGCGATCGACCTCTGAAGGGCGTTCAACATCTTGCGGTACAAAGCGTCGTCCATCGACAGGTCCCGGAGGGCGGCCTCGGCCCGCTCGTGGGCCTGACGCGCGCGATCGACGTCGATCTCGTCGGCCTTTTCCGCAACATCCGCCAGGATGACCACCCGGTCCGGCGTCACCTCCGCGAATCCGCCGCCCACAGCGATTTTCCAGGCCTGGTCACTCTTCCGGTAGCAAAGCACCCCGATCCGGAGGATCGCCAGATACTGGGTATGCCCGGGAAGCACTCCGAATTCCCCCTCGTACCCGGGGGCGATGACCTCGTCCACCTCCTCGGAAACGATGAGGCGCTCAGGGGTGACAAGTTCCAGCTTGATCGTCGATGCCATCGTGCTCTTCCCCGTAAGCTCCGCTTTGCGGACCGATTCGCGTTCCGCGCTTTCGATTTTCCTTATTCCTCGGCGAGGAGCTTCTTCCCCGCCTCGATCGCTTCCTCGATCGTGCCGACCATGTAGAATGCCTGCTCGGGGAGGTCGTCGTGCTTCCCGTCGACGATCTCCTTGAAGGAACGGACCGTATCCTCGAGCCGGACGTACTTTCCGGGAATCCCGGTGAACTGCTCGGCGACGAAGAACGGCTGCGAGAGGAAGCGCTGGATCTTGCGCGCCCGGGCGACCAGCAGCTTGTCGTCTTCCGAGAGCTCGTCCATGCCGAGGATCGCGATGATGTCCTGCAGGTCCTTGTACCGCTGGAGGACCTTCTGGACCGCGCGGGCGACCTCGTAGTGCTCCTCGCCCAAAACCAGCGGGGAGAGGATCCGCGACGTCGAGTCGAGCGGGTCCACCGCCGGGTAGATCCCGAGCTCCGCAATCTGCCGGGAGAGGACGGTCGTGGCGTCCAGGTGCGAGAACGTCGTCGCCGGCGCCGGATCGGTCAGGTCGTCCGCGGGGACGTAGATCGCCTGGACCGAGGTGATCGAGCCGCGGTTCGTCGACGTGATCCGCTCCTGGAGCTCCCCGAGGTCGGTGGACAGCGTCGGCTGATAGCCGACCGCCGAGGGGATCCGGCCCAGAAGCGCCGACACTTCAGAGCCGGCCTGGGTGAACCGGAAGATGTTGTCGATGAAGAGGAGCACGTCCTGCCCTTCCTCGTCGCGGAAATATTCCGCGGCGGTCAAGGCCGACAGGCCGACGCGCGCCCGCGCGCCGGGAGGCTCGGTCATCTGCCCGAAGACCAGGCACGCCTTCTCGAGGACCTTGGACTCCTTCATCTCGAGCCACAGGTCGTTCCCCTCGCGCGTGCGCTCCCCCACGCCGCCGAACACGGAGTAGCCGCCGTGCTCGATCGCGATGTTGTGGATGAGCTCCATGATGATGACGGTCTTTCCGACGCCCGCACCGCCGAACAGGCCGATCTTCCCCCCCTTGGAGTAGGGAGCCAAAAGATCGACGACCTTGAGCCCCGTCTCGAGGATCTCGACCTTGGTCGACTGCTCCTCGAAGGAAGGGGGGTGCCGGTGGATCGGGTACCGTTTCTCCGTGGTGATCTCCCCCAGCTCGTCGACGGGATCCCCGATCACGTTCATGATGCGGCCAAGCGTCTCGGGGCCGACCGGGATGGTGATCGGGCCGCCCGTGTCGATCGCCTCCATCCCCCGGACCAGGCCTTCGGTCGAGTCCATCGCGATGGCGCGGACGATGTTGTCGCCCAGGTGCAGGGCCACCTCAACGGTTAAGTTCCCCTCCTTGTCGCTGATGCTCGGGTTCGTGAGCTTGACCGCGTTGTAGAGGGCCGGAAGCTGGCCCGGCTCGAACCGGACGTCGACCACGGGCCCGATCACCTGGACGATATTTCCCTTGTTCATGATTCCCTCGCCTCCTTCGATATCCGCAGCAAAGCGGCCCGCCCGGGGGCAAGCCATCGATCGATGTTATCCCTTGAGCGCCTCGGCTCCGCCGATGATCTCCATCAGTTCCTTGGTGATGGAGGCCTGTCGCGCGCGGTTCATCTGAAGCGTGAGCAGGGAGATCATCTCCACCGCGTTGTTTGTGGCCGAATCCATCGCCGTCATCCGGGCGCCGTGCTCCCCCGCCACCGACTCGAGCAGCATCCGGAAGATCTGCGCTTCCACATACTTGGGCAGCAATGTCGCCAGGATCTCCTCCTGGGAAGGTTCGTATAGGTAGTCGATGCCCGCCTCGGGCGCTTCCCCTTCCGCCGGCTCAAGCGCGATGGGGAAGAGCCTTTCCCTCCGGACGTTCTGCGAGATGGCCGACCGGAACTCATTGAACGCGATCACCACCTCGTCGAACTCCCCGGCGAGATACCCGTCCAGCAGGTCGTCCGCTATCTGCTTGGCGTGAGAGTACGAGAGGGATCCCAGGATGTTGATGTACTCCTTCCGCACGGGAATCCGGCGGCGCCGGAAGAAGTCACGCGCTTTGCGCCCCACGGCAAACAGCACGGCCTCCTCGCCCTTCTCCCGTTTCTCCTGGAGGAACCGGTTCACCGCGCGGAGCAAGTTCGAGTTGAACCCCCCGCACAGCCCGCGGTCCGAGGTGATCACGAGGAGCCCGAGCTTCTTCGTCTCCCGGGACAACAGGAGCGGGTGCGCATCCTGTCCGGTCCGCCGAGCAACCGCCTGGACGACTTCCCGCATCTGGCGTGCGTACGGCCGCGCGGCGACGGTGGCGTCCTGCGCCCGCTTGAGCTTCGCAGCGGACACCATCTTCATCGCCTTGGTGATCTGCTGGGTGCTTTTGACGCTGCCGATCCGTTTCCGGATCGCGCGGAGGTTCGCCATGGTTCCTCGTCGCCTCTTTGGGCGCCGTTATTCCTGGAAGACGCCCCGGAATTCCTCCAGGGCAGCCGTGAACTTCTCTCTCAGGTCGTCGTCGATCGTCTTCCTCTCGAGCAGATCCGCGAGGGTCGCGCCGTGCTTGTCCCGCATGAAGGCGGCAAGCTCGGTCTCGTAGCGGGCGAGCAAGGAGACGTCGTAGCCGTCGGTGAAACCGTTGGTCGCCGCGAAGACCGTCACGATCTGCTGCTCGACGGGTTGGGGTTCGTACTGGTTCTGCTTGAGGATCTCCACCAGCCGGGCGCCCCGCGCCAGCTGCATCTGGGTGGCCTTGTCGAGGTCCGACCCGAACTGGGCGAAAGCGGCCATCTCGCGGTACTGCGCCAGCTCCAGGCGGAGTCTCCCCGCGACCTGCTTCATCGCCTTGATCTGCGCGTTCCCGCCGACGCGGGAAACCGACAGCCCGACGTTCACCGCGGGCCGGACGCCGGCGTAGAACAGGTCGGCTTCGAGATAGATCTGGCCGTCCGTGATGGAAATGACGTTCGTCGGGATGTAGGCGGAGACGTCCCCTGCCTGCGTCTCGATGATGGGAAGCGCTGTTAACGACCCGCCCCCCTCGGCGTCGGAGAGTTTGGCCGCCCGCTCGAGCAGGCGGGAATGCAGGTAGAAGACGTCGCCCGGGTATGCCTCGCGTCCCGGCGGCCGGCGCAGCAGGAGCGAGAGCTGCCGGTAGGCCACGGCGTGCTTGGACAGGTCGTCGTAGATGCACAGCGCGTGACGGCCGCTGTCGCGGTAGTACTCCCCCATCGTGCACCCCGCGTAGGGGGCAATGAAGTTGATCGGGGCGGACTCGGAGGCGGTCGCGGAGATGACGATCGTGTAGTCCATCGCGCCGAATTGGCGGAGCTTCTCGACCACCTGGGCGACCGTTGACTGCTTCTGGCCGATCGCCACGTAGACGCAGATTACGCCGGCCCCCTTCTGGTTGATGATCGTGTCGAGGGCCACGGCGGTCTTGCCCGTCTGGCGGTCGCCGATGATGAGCTCGCGCTGCCCGCGACCGATCGGGATCATCGAGTCGATCGCCTTGATGCCGGTCTGGAGCGGCTCCTTCACCGGCTGGCGCCTGACGATCCCCGGCGCCTTGATCTCGATGCGGCCGAAATCCTTCGTCTCGAGGGGGCCCTTCCCGTCGATCGGTTGCCCGAGGGAGTTCACGACGCGGCCGATCAGCGCGTCCCCGACAGGCACCTCGACGATGCGGCCGGTGCGGCGGACGACGTCTCCTTCCTTGATGAGCTGATCTTCCCCCAAAAGCGCGATGCCGACGTTGTCCTCCTCGAGGTTCAGCACAATCCCCCGGACATCCCCGGGGAACTCGAGAAGCTCTCCCGCCATCGCTTTCTCCAGCCCGTGGACGCGGGCGATGCCGTCCCCGACGGAAAGGACGACGCCGGTCTCGGCGACGTCGACGCGGGTTTCGTAGCCCTTGATCTGGCTTTTGAGGATCTCCGTGATTTCATCTGCGCGGATGCTCATGGCGCTTGGCTCACCCCTTCTCTAGATTTTCCCGGATCTGTTGGATCTGCGTCCGTGCGCTCCCGTCGTAGACGGTGGAACCGACCTTGACGACCATCCCCCCCAGCACGTCCGGTTCGACTTTCTCCTCCAACACAACCTTCTTGCCGGTCTGCCCCTCGAGGACGGACTCGAGCAGATCGCGCTGGGTGCCCGAGAGAGGCATCGGCACCGAGACCTCGACCCGCTCGATCCCCTCGCTCTGCTCGATCAGCCGGCGAAGCTCCGTCACGATCGGGGAGAGGATGTTCATCCTCCTCTTGTCGACCAGCAGAAACAGGAAGTTCCTCGTCGAGGGCAGGAACCCGTCGGGCCCGAGGGATGCTTCGAGGGCGGCTATCTTGTCCCTTCGGTTCACGTGGGCGGCTTCCATGATCTCACGCAAAAGGGGAGTTTCGGCCATCAGCCGGTCGAACCGCTCCGCCTCATCCAGGATCCTGCGGAGATCCCCCTCTTCCTGGCCGATGGCGAGAAGCGCACGGGCGTACCTTCTTGCCAGGCTTCCCCCTCCGATCACTCGACGACCTCCCGGATCCTGTCGATGTTCTCCCGCATCATCCGGTCCTGGTCCTCGGAGGTTATCGTCTTCGACACGATCTCCCCGGCGGCCCGTGCGGACAGCTCGGATGCCTCCCTGCGAAGCTCGGCCTTTGCTTTCTTCACTTCCTGCTCGGCGGCAAACTTGACTTGGAGGTGGAGACGTTCGATCTCTGCCTGGGCCGCCTCCCCAAGCCGCTTGGCCTCCGCGTCGGCCTCGGTTTCCATCTTCCGGTTCATCTCCGCGATCTCATTGGAGAGCCTTGCCATCCGGGCCTCGATCGCCAGGAGCTTCTCCGCCGCGGATGTCCTCGCCTCGGCCGCCTCGTCTATCGATTTCCTGAGCATCTCCGTCCGTTCCTTGAGATACGCGCCGACGGGCTTCCTCAGGAAATAGACGAGTACCCCCACCAGAATGCCGAAGTTCACGGCCTGCTTGAAAATCTCCCCCCACGGGATTCCCGCGGCACCGCCCGCTTCGGACGCGGCGGGCGCGACGGCGGGCGCGACAAGGAAACCAAGGAGGAGCAGGATCGCCCTCACGTCACACGCCTCCCGAGAATCTTCTCGGCGATATCCTGCGAGAGGCGCGACACCTCGGCGCGCAGCGCCCGGGCGGCATCTGCTTTCTCCGCGACGATCTCCCCTTTCATCTTGTCGATCTGCCGGTTGGTCTCTTCCATGACGGTTTCGATCCCCTTCCGCTCGGCCCGGGACGCTTCTTCCATGCGGGCGCGTTTGCGGGCGAGTCCCTCGGCGGCGGCCTTCCGCCGGGACTCGTCATACTGTCGGGTTTTGGCATCGGCATCGGCGACAAGCCGTTTCGCTTCCTCCAGCGGCAGGACGGAAAGGTTCTCGCGTTCCTTAAACGTGGCGAGAACAGGCCGGATGAGAGTCACGGAAAGGACGAATGCCAGGAAGACCACCAGCCCCATCTGAAGAACGGCGAGCAGTGTAATGTCCAAAGTCTCAAATATCTTGAGGACGAGCTCCATGGAACCGTCTCCCCCGGAATTCCCTGCAGGCTAGCGACAGGCGTTCAACAGATAAACAGGAGATTGCTATCACGGGAGGAAAGCCACTGTCAAGCAGTTAGTGGGAAAACCACACACGTTAGTTCGTGCGCGGAAGCGAAAGGAAAAAGGGCACCGCGGCGAACCGCGGTGCCCATCGTTACAGGAGGAGCGTTCCCGCTCCGGGGATCTTCTCTTCGCCCGGCATGCGGTTACAACGTTCTTACGTCAACCTTGTCTCCCCGCACCCGACACCGGCGCGGAGACACTCCCTACTACTTCGCTCCCTCCACGGCCTTCTTGCCCGCATCCATGGCCTCTTTGCCTGCTTCCATGGCCCCCTTGCCCGCTTCCACCGCGGTCTCTTTGCCGGCTTCCACGGCTTCTTTTCCGGCCTCCATCGCCTTTTCCGGCATGGCAGGCGCCATCGCCGCGTTGTCGGCTGGGGCGGCCTGCTCGGCGGGCGGTGGCGGAGGAGGAGGAGCCTCCTTCTTCGCGCATGCTGCCAGACCAAATGATGTGGCAAACACCAGACTCAGAAACAATGCCCATAACTTACGCATTTTTTAACGCTCCTTTCCTGTCGTGGTTTGTCCGTTTCCCGGATACAAAATGGTTGTCGGTTATGCGGCAAAATATAGCACATGCCAAACGGGTTGCAACTGTTTTTTCCCCCTATTCCTGGCGCTCGGTATCGTATTGCCCCGCAGCGGATCCCTGGTGTCCAGCGAAAAGGATGGCGCAGATCCTTGCCAACTCCTCCTCGGAGAAGTAGGAGACTTCCACCCTCCCCTTCTTCGTCGTCCCCCGGATGCGCACCCTCGTGCCCCCTCTCCGGGACAATCGATCCTCCAGGTCCTTAAGATGCAGGTCACGGCGCTTCGGTTTGCGCGTCGACTCCTTCCTCTCCCCCTCCTGGCACATCCGCTCCGCCTCGCGCACGGAGAGCCCCTTGCGCAACACGGTCTCGAAAATCGCCAGGAGCCGGCCGGGGGGCGCCGACAGGAGCGCGCGCGCGTGCCCCGCGGAGATGCGGCCGTCCACGACCGCCTGTTTCACGGCAGCAGGGAGCTTGAGCAGGCGGACCGTGTTCGCCACCGTGACGCGGTCCTTCCCTACACGCCGAGCGACTTCCTCGTGCGAGAGTGCGAAATCGACGGATAGCCGATGGTACGCCTCCGCAAGCTCGATGGCGTTCAGGTCCGCACGCTGGACATTCTCCACCAGGGCGGCCTCGAGCGATTCCCGGTCGGAAAACTTCTTGAGGATGGCGGGGATCGTCGTAACGCCTGCGGCCTGTGCGGCGCGCAGCCTCCGCTCCCCCGCGACGAGTTCGTACCCGGCATTCGTGGGGCGAACGAGGATGGGCTGCAGAACCCCTTTCTCCCGCACGGACTCGACCAGCTCCCGCAACTCTGACGCGGAAAAAGACCGGCGGGGCTGCTGGCTGCCGGCCCGGATTTCGTTCACCGGGATGTGCAGGAAGACGGGCTCCCGTTCGGCAGGGCCCGGGAGGAGGGCCGACAGGCCTCTTCCCAGAACCTTCTTTTTCAGCGGATCGGGTTTTCGTTCCATCGGCTCACCATCTCTTTGGCGAGTTCGAGGTATGATGCCGCCCCGCGCGAACTCACCGCGTACAGGATCGCCGGCTTCCCGAAGGACGGGGATTCGGAAAGCCGCACGTTACGATGTATAACTGTTTGAAATACTTGAGTATTTAGGTTTTCCCGCGCCTCCGCGGCGACCTGGTGCGACAGGTTGTTTCGGGAATCGAACATGGTGAGGAGGATACCCTCCACCCGGAGGGAGGGGTTGACCGACTCCCGGATCTTCTCGATGGTCCGGTAAAGGCTTCCCAGGCCTTCGAGGGCGTAATATTCGCACTGCAGGGGAATCAGCACGGACCTTGCCGCGCACAAGGCGTTGACGGTCAGTAACCCCAGGGACGGGGGACAGTCGATGAGGATCACCTCATACCGCTCCACAAGGGGGCGCAATGCCTCACGAAGCCGCGTCTCCCACCCCTCCCGGCCGACCAGCTCGATCTCCGCGCCGATCAGATCGTCCGTTGCAGGAAGAAGGTGTAGAAACGGGAGATCGGTTTCGCAGACCGCCTCGGCAGCCGGGAGCTCGGCCATCACCACGCGGTAGATGTTCTTCTCATCCTCTCCCCTGGGGGGGCCGCCCACCCCCGACGTTGCGTTCGCCTGAGGGTCCAGGTCCACGAGGAGGGTCCTCTTCTCCATCACCGCGAGGGAAGCGGCAAGATTGACCACCGTGGTGGTCTTCCCCACCCCCCCCTTCTGGTTGGCAACGGCGATGACGTGGGTCAAGTGTTCCCTTTCCGGAAGCCTTCGATAATGGGCGATTTCGTGAAATACGGTATATGTACCATGCCGGCCGACACGGAAGGAACGAATTTCTTCCGGCCTGCCGACTGGCCCGCTGGCCGAAGTCGGAACCTCCTCGCCGGGACGCACCCGGGTTGCTTGCGCGGCTCTCCTCTTTCCTTCACGGGATCCGGATCTCCCGGATCTCCCGGAAACCCATTCCCAAAGGGAGTTCGAATCGGACGGTGCGTTCCTGGGCATCCTCCGGAAGGAAGAAGCCCTCTTCCCCGCGGGACT
>Ga0224512_10004703_pt1 | contig 11428 bp, 8 predicted proteins | sample SF_May12_sed_USG_4_FD_169103 | JGI IMG/M metagenome (GOLD analysis project Ga0224512, IMG submission 169103) | Sediment microbial communities from San Francisco Bay, California, United States - SF_May12_sed_USGS_13 | ecosystem: Environmental > Aquatic > Marine > Sediment | place: USA: California... | reverse complement strand
TCGGTGGCCACTAGTTCGCGGTGGTGTTCAGCAAGCACCACCGATCCACCGGGATGACTTTCGCCGGGCTGGAGATTTTCGAAGGTATTCATGACATCAAAGGCGGAGCAGCCCGCCTACTAAGCCGACACAATACGACTAGGAACCGCCTTAATGCGGGGAGGTGCAACGACATTGCTCACCACGGGCGCCAATCTCTATATCGCCAACGGGTAGCCCGGCACAGGATCCGCACTGTCCGTCCACTACAGACCGAGCAGATCTATCCCCACCACCGCTGGCTCGTCCCGGTCGTAGAACGTCCTCACCCAGTGACCGGGTGCGACCTCACGGAGCACTGGCCGCTCGGTCTCACATCTCGGATCGTCCTGGTATGGGCACCTGGTGTGAAAGAGGCATCCTGCCGGCAGCTCAGTTGGTCTCGGAATCTCTCCGGTGAGCCGGATTTGGGCAGGTCGCACTTCAGGGTCCGGCCACAGCGTGGCAGAAAGCAATGCCATTGTGTACGGGTGTCGGGGATTAGCGAACACCTCGGCGGTTGGGCCCATCTCCATGACCTGGCCCAAATACATCACGGCGATGCGATCGCTGACGTATGACACCGTGTGAATGTCGTGGGAGATGAACAGGTAGGCGAGATGCAGCTCGCTCTGCAACCGGGCCAGCAGCTTGAGAATCGCAGACCGTACGGAGAGGTCGAGCGAGGAGGTCGGCTCATCGAGAACGATGAACTTGGGGCGGCTGACGATCGCTCTGGCGATACCCACTCGCTGCTGCTGGCCACCACTGAGCTGGTGGGGATACCGGTAGTAGAGGTCCTCGGTCAACGTGACGTGTTCGAGCGCATCGACCACGCGCGCCTTCCGCTCGCCCGGAGTCAGTGCTGGCTCGTGGATCACCAGCGGCTCCTCGATAATCGATCCGATCGACATGCGCGGATTGAGCGACTCGTCTGGCTCCTGGAACACCACGGTCATCTGGGATCGCAGCGTGCGAAGCTCGGCGGCTGGCATCGTGCTGATGTCGTGCCCGTCGAAGGTGATCTGGCCGCTACTCGGTTGGTGGAGGCCGAGAACGAGCCGACCTAGGGTCGACTTTCCTGAACCGCTTTCGCCTATGAGGGCGACGGTTTCCGATGGTTCGATCGAGAGCGACACCCCGTTGACCGCGTGAACCGTCTTTCCACCGCGAACCGGAAACCTCTTCTCGACGTTGTGCAACTCAACGAGCGCCATCATGTCCCCACGTTGATGGACTGGTCACGGGTCGGGTGGTAGTAGCTGGCTGCGAAATGCCCCTCCGAGACCTCCGTAAGCGGCGGGCTCTCGGTCTCACAGCGGGGGTCGCTGCGGTGGGGGCAACGGTCGTAGAAGGGGCAGCCCACCGGGTAGTTGATCGGGTCCGGAACCGTTCCGGAAATGGTGACCAGGTCCACACCTGGTCTCGGGATGGCACCAAGCAGCGCCTTGGTATAGGAGTGGGCTGGGGTCTTGAAGACCTTTGTCACGGGCCCGCTCTCGACGACCTTGCCCGCGTACATGACGATGACCCTGTGGCAGTACTGCGCAACGACCCCGAGATCGTGAGTCACCAGCAACATAGCGCTGTGCTCGCGTTCGAGCAGGTCGCGGATCAAGTCGAGGATCTGACGCTGCACGGTGACATCGAGACCAGTGGTCGGCTCGTCGGCGATGACGAGCCTGGGGCCAAGGATCATCGAGAGCGCAATAACGGTTCGTTGCGCCATGCCCCCGCTCAGCTCGTGAGCGTGACCACGCAGCACGCGCTCTGGGTCTGGGATGCCGACGTCGGTGAGCATCTGGAGTGCCCGAGTCCGAACCTCCGGGCGGCTTATCGACTCGTGAGCCCTGATGACGTTGCGGAATTGGCGCTCGATGCTGAGGATGGGGTTCAGGGCCCCAAAAGGGTTCTGCGGCACGAAGCCGATGCCAGAGCCACGGATCGCACGCAGCTTGCGGCGGGGCATCCGGATCAGCTCCGCGCTCTCGAATCGGGCGGAACCGGCGACAACTCGCCCGGGTGGTCTCACCAGGCCGATGATGGACCGGATCGTGGCGGACTTCCCACACCCCGTCTCACCGACGATGCCAACCAGCTCACCTCGTGCCACCGAGAAGGACACGCCGTTCACCGCTTTCACGATGCCGCGACTGGTGAAGAACTCGGTTCGGAGATCCTCAACCGCAAGTAGCGCCTCGGTAGCCATCAGTGATCCGCCCGCTCGAAGTAGGAAAGCAGGCCATCGGCGATCGTGTGAAAACTCACAACTGCCAAGAACACAGCTACGCCGGGTGCCGTCGCGACCCACCAGTGGCCAGTCGCCATCGTCTGGGAACCCTCACGGATCATGGCACCCCAGCTCGCGTCTGGGGGCGTGATGCCGATGCCGAGGAAGCTGAGTGCGGCAATGACGACAATGGCGTGGGCGACCGCAAGGGATGCCTGGGCAAAGATCGTGCCGACGATGTTGGGAAGGAGGTGACGAAAGAGGACTCGACGCGGCGAGGCACCTATGGCTCTGGCCGCCTCGATGAACCTGCTCTCGCGAAGGGCGAGCGCCTCACTTCGGGTGAGTCGGATGAATCGCGGGATGTTGATCAGTGCGATGGCAACGACGATGTTGCGCAAATTGTTGCCGGTCAGGGCCACGATCACGATGGCGAGCACGAGGAGAGGGAACGCCTGAAACGCGTCTAGACCCCTCATGAAGCGTTCGGCCCATCGAGTCTTTGTGCTCGCGGCGAGACCGAGGGGGACCCCGACCATCAGTGATACCAGTGCTCCGGAGATAGCCAGCGGTAGGTCGAGCCTGGCGGCCACGATGGTGCGGGAGAAGATGTCGAGGCCCGATCGGTCCGTCCCGAACCAGTGCGATGCGTTCGGAGGTGACAGTGTCTCGCTGGGGTTTGGCTTGATAGGATCGAATGGCAGCGGTGCAAAGAGTCCGGCCAACAGCATGGTCAGCAGAATGATCCCCGCGACCGCAACCCCCTTGTTGTGCCGCAAGAATGTCCCGAACGCAGCCGCGTGGGCTCGAAACCGCAACCGGCTAGCCACTGACTCGACAGAGACTGTCATGACTCTCCAATGAATTCGTCGAGCGAAACGCGCGGGTCGAGCATGGCCACCAGGATGTCGAGTGCAAAATAGATCACGAGGGTGAACAGCCCCGTGACGAGGATGAAGCCTTGGATGGCTGGAATGTCCAGCTTCAGTATTCGGTCTATGGCCCACTGCCCGATGCCGCCCCATGCGAACACAATCTCGACGATTGCGGCACCGCCGATGAGCGCGGCCATGAGAATGGCCCCGTACGTGATAATCGGTGTACGGGCCTGGCGAAACGCGTAACCGGCGACCTTCCACTCCGAGAGACCGCTGGCTCTTGCGAACTCGACCTGCTTCGACCGAAAGGCGGGTCCCAGGGTGGCCCGGGCAGTTTTGGCGATGTAGGCCGAGTAGAAGATCCCGAGGGCGAGCACCGGCAGGATCGAGTGGTAGAGGGCAGTCCGCAGGAGTTCCCAGTCTCGCGCAATGATCGAATCCATGATGAGTCCATCGGTCACAACGGGAGGGGGTGTGTCGAGCAGCCCGAGACGACCCACGGGAGGGGGCGCCCACCGCAGTTTGAAGAACAGTAGGAAGATGAGGAGCAGACCGAGGAAGAAGTCAGGGACCGATTGGGTAGCGCTGATGAAAAGCCGGAGAAGACGATCGGGAAGCCGGCCGCGGAAGTATCCGGCGATGAACCCAGCGACGATGCCGATTACGGACGCCAATGCCAGCGACATGGCCACCAATTCGATCGTATCGGGGAACCGCTGCCGCATCTCGGACGCCACCGTTCGTTTGGTGAAGAACGACACTCCGAGATCGCCGTGGGCCAGGTCTCCGAGATAGGATCCGTAGCGTTGCAGGAGCGGGTCCTTCAGCCCCAATTCCTCCCGAATCTCGTCGACTTGCTCGGGCGATGCGAGGCCACCGCCGATCACCTCGGCCGGATCGCCTGGGGTGAGGTTGACCAAGGCAAAAGCCAAGGTGATTACACCGAACATGGCCAGCGGGAAGAAGGCCAGCCGCTTCAACGAATACCGGACTACTCGGTTCACGCTGCGCCTCGCGACACTGGCGATGACGCCAGATCAGGAGACCGGTACTCCGGTCGCGCCCGCGAAACTGTTCCCAAGGTCATGTGAGGACGCCTGGTTCGATGATCAGGTTGCCCCAATCGTCGACGCTACCCACATGATCCGGCAGCACGAGCGTTGTCGAGTCCATCTCGGTGACGATCGCCGGACCTCCAATCGTGTCTCCCGCTCCGAGTCGACCCCGATCGTAAATCTTCGCGTCGAGGTTCGCGCCCCGCACGTGAATCTGCGTCATCTGTGAGGGAACATTGCCCCCGCCTCCCCCGCGGCTCGCGGGCAGCACGGTGACGTCGGGGATCGGACCCTCGGCGACCGCCCGCAAGTTCACGAGCTCATGATCGGCCTCGAGAGCGAAGGAGAACAACCGTGCGTGCTCAGCATCGAAGCGCTGAGTGAGGCCCCCGAGGCCGCTCCGATCGAAGTCGCCAGGATCCGAATCCACCGTCAGCTCAAAGGCCTGCCCGTGGTACCGCAGGTCGATCTGGTATCGGAGGCTCTGCTCGGATCGGGCCACGCCCTCGGCTTCAAGCTCGTTGGCGGCTTCCCTCGCAAGCCCTTCGAGAATTGCATTCGTCTCGGCGTCGGAGGTGGTGTCGACGACGCGGATGAACGTGCGGGCCTTCTCGGTGCGCAACCGGGTCGTCGCTGCACCGAAGGCGCACAGCAAGCCTGGTGAGGGAGGAATGATCACGGGCCACGATCCCATGAGCCGACCGAGCGCGTTGGCGTGTAGTGGCCCAGCTCCGCCAAACGCCACGAGCGCGAAGTCACGAGGATCGTATCCCTGCTGCACGGAGACCAGCCGCAGAGCACCGAACATAAGCTCATTGGCAACGTCGACGATGCCTTCGGCCGCGGCCAGGAGATCGAGTCCCAGCCGATCGGCGACTGTCTGGACGGCGGCCGTGGCGCTGTCGACATCGAGAACCATCTCACCGCCCAGCAGCACAGGGGGCAGGTATCCAAGCACAACATTGGCATCGGTCACCGTTGGCTCGGTGCCCCCCCTTCCGTACGCCGCAGGACCCGGGTGCGCGCCGGCACTCATCGGCCCAACCCGGAGTGCTTTGGTCAGCTCCGGCACGTGCGCGATCGAGCCTCCACCGGCGCCCACGGTGCGGACATCAACTGACGGAACCCGGACTTCGACGTCGGCGATCGATGTCCTCCGTTCGATACGAGCAGCGCCGCCCTCGACCAGCGCTACATCAGTCGACGTCCCGCCCATGTCCAGCGTGAGGAGATTCGCATGGCCGGCTAAACGACCAACCCAGAGCGCCCCAGCCACGCCGCCTGCAGGGCCGCTCAGCAGCAGGTTCACGGGTGCTGTCCCGGCCGTCCCAAATGCCATCAACCCACCGTCGCTGCGGAGCACCCTTGGCTCAACCGTCATCCCAATAGCCTCGAGGTCGCCAGACAGACTCTCCAGGTAGCGCGACACGATGGGCCCGACGTACGAATTGGCGACGGTGGTCAGTGTCCGCTCATGTTCTCGGATCTCGGGCAGGATCTCCGAAGAGAGTGACACCGGCACGCCAGGCAGTTCCTCGGCGGCGATTGCGCCAACCCTGCGTTCATGACCGTCCTCGGCGTATGAATGCATGAGCGAGATTGTGAGGGCGTCGATGCCCTGTGAAGCAAGGTCGCGCAGCGCCTCCCGGAGCGGCTCCTCGTCCAAGGGCTCGAGCACTTCGCCCGCGGCGCTGATCCGGCCGGACACCTCAACCGTATCCTCGAGCGCCGCCAACGGCTCCGGCTTCGGCCAAACGATCCACCCGGCCAGCCCCCCAGGGATGTAAGAACGTCCGACATGGAGAATCTGCCGGAAGCCCCTGGTAACCACGAGCCCGACTCTGGCCCCCTTTCGCTCGAGGATGCGTTGGTGGCGACCGTCGTGCCATGCATAAAGGCCGACACGGCAGCAGCGTCGATGCCCGCCAGTCCACACACTTTGGCTACGCCTGTGAGCACACCCACCGCTGAGTCGTCAGGCGTCGAAGGGGTCTTTGCCCTATCTACTTTGCCCGTCGCCTCATCGATGAGGATGAGATCGGTGAACGTGCCCCCCACGTCAACTCCCAACCGATAGCTCATCCATCGCCTCCGTCGTTGTCAGCCCAGATTGGCAGGCTCCGCCTTCTGAGGTCGAGGCTCGGCGGCAGGGGAATCATTTGGAGCCGGAGCTTTCATATCACGCCTTGTTCCGCCAATTCGCCGATCTCGCTCTCTGCGAGACCGAGCACTTCCCCGTAGACCTCATCGTTGTGCTCGCCGAGCTCGGGCCCCGCCCACCTGATCGCTCCAGGCGTCTCGGAAAGACGAGGAACGACATTCTGCATCGCGATCTCATCAAATTCGGCGTGGGGAACCCTAATGATCGAATCCCTCGCCTGAAAGTGAGGGTCGGCCAGCATGTCGGCCGCCGTATAGATCAACCCTGCCGGGACCGCAGCGCCCTCCAAGAGCTCGAGAAGCTGTAGTTGAGAAATGGTCGAACTCCACTCGGAAATGAGGTCATCGAGCTCGACCTGGTTCTCGCCGCGAGCGGAGTGGGTGGCAAAACGGCCGTCGTCCCCCAACTCCGGCCGTCCCATCACCACAGCCAATCGACGAAAGACGGTGTCCTGGTTGGCAGCAATGAGGATCATTCGGCCATCCGCCGTCGGGTAGACATTCGATGGTGCCACATTGGGAAGGATCGGGCCTGTTCGTTCTCTCGTGTAATCGGCCAACTGATGTTCGGGCACCAGTGACTCCATCATCGCGAGCACCGCCTCAAAAATGGCACAATCGACGACCTGGCCCATACCGCTGCGTTCCCGGGCATGGCTGGCTGCCAGGCCTCCGAACGCCGCGAAAGTCCCAGCCAACGCATCGCCGATGCTGATTCCGGTCCGGCTCGGTGGTCGTGACGGGTCACCCGTGGTGTAGCGGAGACCACCCATTGCCTCTCCAATCGAGCCGTAGCCGGCGCGCGAGGCATAGGGACCGGTTTGCCCGAAGCCGGTTACTCGGATCAAGATGAGCCGCGGATTCGCCTCTGCAAGCCGCTCGTAGTTGAGACCCCATCGTTCCATTGTCCCAGGACGGAAGTTCTCCACGGCAAAATCGGCGGTCGCAATCATGCGGCGAGCTAGGTCCTGACCCTCTACGGTGCGAAGGTTGCACGTCACCGACTTCTTGTTGCGGGCGACGATAGGCCACCACAGGCTCAAGCCGTGCGGCTTCTCTCGCCCCCATTGCCGCATCGGGTCGCCGGCGCCGGGTGGTTCCAGCTTGATCACCTCCGCCCCGAAGTCTCCGAGAAGCTGGCCGCAGAACGGCCCGGCGAGCAGTGACCCCATCTCAATGACACGCATGTCGCTGAGAGGACCGCCAGTGCTCACAACGCCGGCGTTCCCGAGTCGGCGCCAGGTTCGTCGCGGCGATCAGCGGTTAACACTGCCCTGCCGTGGAAGATATGGGCCTGCATGACGGATTCTGCCCAATCGGGATCATGTGCTTCGACGGCAGCAATGAGTTCGCGGTGGTGGGCGAAGCTCCTTGCGAGACCCTCAGGCGTGTAGCGGCGGAACGTCTGGTGAACGATGGGCATATGAACGAGAGGTGAGATGGCAGATGCCAAGCGATCGCCGCCTGCAGAGTCCAAGATGGCGCGATGGAACTCGTTGTTCAGCCTGGCAATCTCTTGCCACATGCCATCGACGCCCCCCGGTTGGGTCACCAATGCCTCCATATCGTCTGCGAGGCGCCGCAGCCCATCGAGATCGGGCCCTGGGTCGGCACAGGCCGCCATTCGGGCTCCATACCCCTCCAGGATCGCCCGCAGGGCGAAGATCTCGCCGAGTTCGGCGTGATCGTACTCGACGACCTCGGCGCCGCGATTGGCGTGGACCTGAAGCAGGCCCTCAGCGGCCAAGCGCCGGATCGCCTCGCGGACTGGCGTCCGGCTCACTCCGAGCTCCGCGGCCACGTCCTCCTCGCGAAGTCGCGACCCCGCGGCGTAGCTGCCTTCGAGAATCCGGATCCGAATGCGCTCGTAAGTGTCCTCGGACACAGTTTTCACGTTACCGCCAACTATCGTCAGTTTGTATACATAACGTCATGCCAGGCCGGTATCCTCACCGTTCATCCACCTGTTCCCCTTTGCTGAGCGGCGATCAGAGCGAGAGCCAGCCAGCCCTCGGGACCGAACGATTCGCTCGCTCCCGAGGGCTTTTTGGCCCAGGTCGACTCAGCTCCTGCCGAACAGGTGCGGGTACAGGCGGTTCGTGGCCACCACGTAGTAGCCGGTGATATCGTTCCCCAAGGTGACCGTGTTGACGGTTTCCACCAGCGGGATCAAGGGGTAGGTTTCCTGCAGCTCACGTGCCAGCTCGAGCAGGCGACCATCCCGCTCGGCCCCGTTCGGCAGACCAAGGGCGTCAACCGTGAGCTTGTCCACATTGTCGTTGGCGTAGCCCATTCGGTTATTGATGGCCAGTCCGCCCGACCCATAGGTCAGTGCGGAGAAGTACGCAGTGTCTGGGACGATCGGCGTGGCAGTGTCGAGCCACGCCTGGAAGGCGGGCGGATTGCCGTCGACCAGGCTCCGACCTGCGTTGAAGTCAGCCGAGGCGGCAACGACGTTGACGGTCACGTCGATACCGATGACACCGAGCTGGTCCTTGATGAGCACTGCCAGTGGCTCGGCCTGCGGACCAGGCCGACCGTTATGGGCCACGAGCTCGAACGCGAAGCCATCCGCGAAGGCGGTTTCCGAGAGAAGAGCTTTGGCCCCTTCGGGATCGAACTTGAACTCCTCCTCTGGCGGCACCTTGGGTCCCGGGAGGTCGCGATCGAGGAAGCTGACTGCCGGAAGCCCTACACCTTGGTAGGCGGCTGCCAACAGGGCCTCACGATCAAGGGCCATCGAGATCGCCTCACGAACCCGCACATCCGCGAACGGCTCGAACGCGAAGTTCAGGTAGATGATGTCGAAGTTTGCGATCGGTGCCCTGATTGCTTGACCTGCACCGCTGTTCTCGAGACTCACGAACTCGGAGAAGCTCAGGGCCTCCGCGTAATCGATGTCACCGGTCTCGAGCACCTGCAGCCTGTTGGTCGACTCCGGGATAGCCCTCATGATCACCTCATCGAAGAACGGGACTCCCCGGAAGTAATTCGGGTTGGCCTGCGCCCGAATCGACTCACCTGCGACGTAGCCGTCCTCGGTGATGTAGTAGGGACCGAAACCTGCCGTGTTGACTTCGAGCCACTCGTTCGCCCACGGGTCCTCTGAGGTGGCATGACTCAGCGCTTCCGTGCTATCGATGATGGTCGTGCCATACCAGTTCAGCGTACGCAGCGTCAGGATGTTGGGCTGCGTTACATTGACGGTGAACGTCTTGTCGTCGATGACGGTGATCAAGTTGTCCTGATCGAAGCTGCCCACCGTGAAGAGGAACCGGGTGATCGGATCGAACTCCTTCATCCGGTCGAACGACCACTTCACATCGGCAGACGTCACCGTGTTGCCGTAGGGGCTCACCGCATCGCGCAACGTGAACGTGATACTCCCGTCTGGATTCTCGACCCAGGACTCGGCGATCTCGCCTTCCAAATCTTCGGGCCCCTGCAGCGTGGTCTGATCGTCCAGCGGCTTGTATCGCATGAGAGAGCCTGCGAAGACCGGATAGGTGTCGTTGCTGAGCTCAGCCTGATACGAGTTGGGCATCAAGGTCCCCGGAATCCCAGGCACTGCCATGACGAACGGCTGGGGCCCCGCCGGCGGTGCGGGGGTGGTCGAGGGAGCTGACGTCGTTGCCGCTCCTGTACCAGCCGTGGTCGTTGTCTCCTGCGCGGCCGGGGCCGCCGTGGTGGAAGTGGCTTCACCCTCGTCGTCACCGCAGGCGGCAGCCACCAACGCGAATGCGAACACGACGGCGGCCACAGCCCGCCAGCGATGTGTTCTAGATTCCGATACTTGGCGTGGTCCCATTGTTCCTCCAGGTGACTTGCCGCGGTGGGCGGCGACTGAATAGTCCTCGCGATCTGATGCGGCCGCTGATCCCCTCTTCAATACCGCAGCCGTTCCAGCAGATCGATCAGTGATAGGACAATATTGTATACATTGAGTCAACGTCAACCGCGATTGAACCGACCGGCCAAATCGCTGCCACCGATCTCGGTACTGTGAGCATTGAAGCGGGGCACCGACATCTGACGAGTCGGCCCGAGTATGGTCTTGCTCATGCATGACCCGCTTGAGCGGAATTCGGCGCAAACGGCGCGGGTCGACCCCGACGACGCCGACCTAACCTCACGCCCGCGGCAATGACCTCACCTCTTCGCACCCGACTAATCGAGCTCGTCGGCCATGGTCATCTGCAGGACTCAGCCGAGGATCGGACCTTCTACTCCATGGACATCTATGGTCGGGGAGCTGAGCCCGCCCTGGCCATTTGCCCCACCTCGACCGATCAGCTGGCAGAGGCAGTCGGGATGATTACTGACGCAGGACACGCTGTCATTCCTCGCGGTGGCGGTGTCTCTTACACGGGCGGGATCGTGCCCGACCGAACCGAATCGGTCGTCGTGGACACCAGCTGCATGACCAAGGTGCTGGCCATAGACCCCGAGTCGATGTACGTCACAGTGGAGGCCGGGTGCACCTGGGAGCAGTTGAGAATGGCGCTGCGCTCCCATGGTGTCCGGACACCGTTCTGGGGCCCCTTGTCCGGGGGCAGGGCGACCATCGGCGGTTCGCTTGCACAGCAGGCTGTGATGTGGGGGTCGTCTGCACACGGTCCCTCTTCTGACAGCGTGCTCGGCCTCGAAGTCGTCATGGCGGACGGGTCGATCATGCGCACGGGGATGGGAGCAATGTCCGGGGCGGAGCCGTTTTGGCGACATTACGGACCCGACCTGACCGGTCTGTTCCTGGCAGACGCAGGAGCGTTGGGGGTCAAAGCTCAGGTGACGCTCCGCCTGATTCGCGAACCCGAACATGCGGACTTCGCTTCGTTCAGTTTCTCGACCCGAACGGAATTGACGGCGGCGATGACCGAGATCGCTCGAAGTGGCCTCGCCAACTCCGGATTCTCGCTGGACCCCATCATGCAGGACCATCGTATCCGGCGGGCGGGTCTTCGACAGGGTGCTGAGGCCGCCATAGAAATGATCGGCTCAGCGGGCAACAAGCTGACCGCCATACGTGACGCGGTGCGCATGGCGGCAAAGGGCCGCGGCTTCCTCGACGCGGATGGCTATTCGTTGCA
>Ga0224512_10004702_pt1 | contig 11439 bp, 16 predicted proteins | sample SF_May12_sed_USG_4_FD_169103 | JGI IMG/M metagenome (GOLD analysis project Ga0224512, IMG submission 169103) | Sediment microbial communities from San Francisco Bay, California, United States - SF_May12_sed_USGS_13 | ecosystem: Environmental > Aquatic > Marine > Sediment | place: USA... | reverse complement strand
ATCGTTCGGGACTGACAGGAAAGGACCGCCGGCAGGGTCACGAGGGTCAGGCTCAGGAGCAGGTCCGGCCTCACAGGTCCTCCCTGACCAGTGCGATGTCGTCCACCCACACGGTGCCGCGCCCGTCGACCACGATGTTGAGCTGCACCAGGTCGGGCGTCTGCCCCGCTTGCAGGATGAACGGCGCCTGGAGCGTGGTCCAGCCGACCGTGCCGGACAATGCCTGGTCGAGTGCCCGTGAGAAGTACTCGCCTTTGTCCGGGAACCGGCACCACATCTCCAGGAACACCCGCCCGGTGACGTTCTCGGTCCGCACCCGGGCCCGATAGACCAGGCGTGCCTTGTCGATGGCGATGCTATCCACGTCGTAGAGTCGCACCGTTACCGGTTCTCCCGCCACGATCTTGACCGATCCGTTGCCGTCACTGGACGTGGTCGCATCGAAGGCGACGCCGGACTGCGCGATGATGCCGGTGAGGTCGTCCATCGGAAAATGCCGCAACGTGGGGTCGCGGAAGGTTCCCGACGAACATCCGACGCCGAGCGCAGCCGAAAGGAGCACGACATACCGGAAGGACTGAGACATGGACCCTCTCACGATTAGGGAGTCAACGGGTTCCGCCGGTACTTGGTGACCCAGAGCCCGGAGTGCAGGTCCGACGAGAAGATGTTGCCCTTGAAGACCTGCGCGCCCCAGGTCATCGGCCAGTTGGGCACGGTCGTGTCCTCGTCCGTCGTGAGCAGCATGCCGACCTCCCGGCCCTGCCGATACAGGTCGCCTCGTAGCTCGCCCGAGATGTCGACCACCCGGAGGCCACCCTGGTAATATCCCACATACAAGAGATCATTTTCGGCCCACAAGTTGTGCGCCCCGGCCTCGGGCACTTCATACCGCGCCACCTCGACCGGCTGCTCCGGGTCGGCGTAGTCCAGCACGTGGACGTAGCCGCGGGCGTCGATCCGGCGATCGGCGTCGCCGTTCCAGTCGCTGGGATAGATCTCATCGCCCACGAAGAGATACCGGCCCTGGCGCCACGCGGTGTGGGTGTTGCTCGGCACCGGGTAGCGGTATTGGCTCACCAAGGTCGGCGCGGCCGCCGTGCCGCCATGGGTACCGGCGCCGGCGTCCAGCATGACCAATCCATCGTTCCAGTAGGACAGGTAGGCGTAGCCGTCGTTCACGTACACGTCGTGCAGCACCTTGCGTTGCTTGGGAAGCCCCCAGCGACCCACCTCACGCGGCGCGCGCGGGTCCGAGATGTCGATGATGTGAATGTCGCCGGTGCCGTTGTGGGCGGCGTAGACCAGATCGTGATCGCCGAGGATCCACACGTTGTGCACCCCGCCGGTGACGGTCTCGGTATACTCGGAGAGCACCGACGGGTGCGCGGGCACCGACAGGTCCAGCAGCACGATGCCGTTCCGGCGGGTCGAAGCGCCCTCACGGGTTGCGACGGCGAGTCGGTTGTTCGGGTGGATTTTCACGTCGTTGATGCGGCGGGCATCCATCTGGACCGAATCGGTGAGCGTGGGGTGCGTCGGATCGGTGACGTCCCAGACCTTGAGCCAATCGTACATGTAGGTGCCGATGTAGACGTAGTCACGGCCGTCGACACCCTCGAACGCCCACATGTCGCCGGTGTGATGCCGGCGCTCGGGACCCCGTCCGACCAAGATGACTTCCCCGGGCACCGCGCGAGGCTCGACCTGAATGATCTGACTCGCCGTCGCCCCCTCACCAACCAGCGCCACCAACCGGTAGGCGCCGGGTCGCTCGGCCACGAACACGCCTTCCGCTCCATCCACCTCGACCGTCGCCCCGCGCCCGGCGACCGACCATTCCGGGTAGAAGCCGGAGATCTCGGCGTCGCTCGCGGAGCGTCCGGCCACGGTCAGCCGCACAACGTCTCCGGTGCGAATGATGCCAACCTCGGGCAGGATGGTGTACTCGACGGCCGAGTTCGAGACCACCCTCACCTCGAGCCGCGCCGCCTGGGTGCCGGCCATCGCCGTGACCTGGGCCCGGCCGGGGCGTTGCGCGTAGACGCGGCCTCCGGCGTCCACCACCACCACATCTGGCCGCTCACTCCGGTAGGTGATTGGCACAGCCACCGTGTCGCCCAAGCGGGTAATGGCAGCCACCGCGAGCGGCGCGCTGGTGCCGGCGCGAAGCTCGCTACCGCCTTCGAGCGAGAGCGCCACCGCCGACGGAGGGAGCTCGGCGACAGTCACCGTGGCCGTGGCCATCGGCGCGTCGCCCACGTGGACCATGACCCGTACGGTCCCAGGCCGCTCTGCCCGAAGCACCCCGGCCGAGTCCACCGTTACGATATCCGGATCGAGCGAGAACCACCGGACGGCTCCACCTAGCGGCCGGCCAACGGAATCGGTGGCCTCGACCCGGAGATGATGGGTCGCGCCGACGGCGAGCCGGATTGCGTCGGGTCGTATGACGACGCGTGGGGCAGCCTGGCCCTGCAGCGCACCAAGCAGAATGGTTCCGGTGAGAAGCAGCATGATGCAGTCTCCGGTAGGTGGAAGACGGACCGGCGGATCAGCGGAGCCGGTCGGGTTGTGTCAGGTCGAGGCCAAAACAGTCCGCCGCGGCCCGCAGCAACTCGGCGGAGGTTCGGACGCCGCGGAGGATGCACGGCGCTCGGCCGGGCTCGATGAAATAGTACATCACGCGAGCCGTGTCGGCTGTGGGCGGGGCCGCATAGGCAGCGGTGCCCGACTCGCTCTCGAGCCTGAGCTCAGGAGCATACCATTCGTAGAGCGCGATGCCTGCGCGGGTCAACTCGCCGCGAGCCCCATCGAGATGCGATTGGAAATCATGCAGCAATCGCCCCGCTTGCTCGTCCATTTCGAGTTGATCGGTCGACACCGGCGGAAATGCCGCCACGACGGTTGGGCCGCGCACGGATACATCGCGGGCGTCCCGTGAAGATTGGCCGCAGCCACCGACGGCGCCAGCGAGTAGCAGCAGTGTACCCAGACGCGCTCGAAGTATCATGACCGAATCAGACATTCACATATTTCCGCATTGCGAGCGACACCTTCTCCAAGACGTGCTCGGCGGTGACCCGCTTCATCCCGTTGCGGTACACGGGCGAGATGGGGTAATCCTCGCCGAGATACTTGGCGTAGCCGTCGACCACCAGATCGTCCCACATCCGGTACGGGCCCGAGCGCTTGGGGTTGGTATAGCCAAACAGGCTCACCGCCGGTGTGCCGACTGCGCGTCCGATGTGGAGCGGCCCGGTGTCGGGCGCGATGAGGAGCGCGCTTCCCTCGATGAGCCAAGTGAGCCGTCGGAGGTCGTCGCCCAACATGTCGATCACGTCAGCCTTGGTGGTTGACATGATATCATCGGCGATGCGGCGTTCGACCGCCGATGGTCCGCCGACGATGACGGGCCGAAGACCATGGGTGCGATCCACCTCATCGAGCACACGGGCATACCCGGCGGGCGTCCAGTTCTTTTCCAACTTACTGGTTCCGACCACCACCGCACACGCCGGGCGGTCGAGCCGACCGAAGAATCGCTGCTGTGCCGCCCGTTCCTCCTCGGTGAAGCGGATGTCCCACGTGACCGGATCGGGGTCGATACCGAGAAAGTGCAGGAATTCAAAGTACTGGTCCTGCACGTGTTGCTGGGCGTGGGGCGGGATGCGCCGGTTGGTGAAGAGCCATTGCGCGTCGCGGGCGCGCGACCGGTCGAAGCCCAGCTTGACCCGGGCCGGTGTGAGTGCGGTGATGAGCCCCGCCTTGAAGTACACCTGGAGCCCGATCAGCAGATCGAACCGGCGCCCTCGCATCGTGCGTCTGAGCTCGCGGAAGCCGGCGAGTGCCGAGAACCCCCGCCGCCGCTGGAACAGGATGAACTCGTCGATCGCCGGGTGATCCTTTACCAGGGCGTGGGCCACCGGTTGGATGACCCAGGCGATCCGCGAGTCGGGCCAGGCGCGTTTGAGCGCGTTCGCCACCGGCAGGACGTGGACCGCGTCGCCGACAGCACTGAGCATGACGATGCAGATGTCTCGGGGCGGCGAGCCGCTCCATCCGGGGGCGTCCCAATCCTCCGCGCTCATACGGCCTCCTCGAACGCGGCCCTGAGCGCGGACCACTCCACTTCCGAGAGCGGGCGACCGAAGGAAGCCCCCAGCTTGCGAAGCGACCGCTCCAGCCGGTGGAGCATTGACCTGCCCGGTGCGATCCCCGTCGTCCCGGACATGGTCGCGCGGTCGAGATCGATCACGTAGGCCTTCGGCGTTTCGTCGTCCCAGCTCAACAGGATATTCATGGCGTTCAAGTCGGGGTGCCGGAGGCCCTTCTCCCCCAGCTCGCGAGCCAGTCGTCCCGCAGCCGCGAGAGCCCGGATCCGCTGGGGCCCGCGTCGACTCACCCAGAGCGCATCCGCCAGGCCGGTCGCGTCGGGAACCAGTTCGGTCACCAGGTCGGCCCGGTAGAAGAGGCCGGCCGGATACCACGCGCCAGCGATCACGGCAGGGGTCGGGATCGTCCGGGCGCGCGCGTCACAACTGGCCCGGATCTCCAACTCGGGGCGGGTGAGTCCACCCGCGAGATACCGGTCGCCGACCAGCGGGGCCACGTGACCGCCGCGCTGATAGTGGCGCACCGCCCAGCGGGCTCGCCGGTCCGGGCCTCCGACCGGTGCTTCGACCGCCCAGACCGTGCCCCGCCCCGAGAGCGTCCGACGCCGCGGCTGCTTGCTCGCCCAACCATACAGCGTGAGCCCGCCGTCCAAAATCTCCTCCAGCCAGGAAGCGGCTGCGCCCAGGACCAGGCCCTCGCCGGACTTGGATGACCACCGCTCGTACCCGGGAACCGTCACTGAGCGAGGTCCGAGACCTGCCGGACGGGAATCACCACCCTGGTCCATTCCCATTCCACGATGAGATGGACCTCGCCACCGGGGGCGGGGGCGGTCCGAATGGTGAACGACTCCACGTACGAGTTGGAGGAATCGCTCGGCACCTCCGCGTGGCCGATCTCACGCGACTGGACCGCTGGTGAGATGTCGTTGCCCCAATGGAGAATCGAGCGGCTCAGCCGGACGTCCCACTCGTCCGGGCCCGGCACCGTGTAGAGAGCATAGCGGCCGCGCGGAATCCGAATGCCCGCAATCGAGAGATCGGTATTAGTGTAGAGCCGAGTCGGCTCGTTGGCGCCGGTGCGCCAGAGCCGGCCGAACGGAACGAGGCCGCCAAACACCGTGCGACCGCGCGCCGCGGGCCGGCCATAGCAGACCCGCACCGTGCCGGACCCGGCCCGAAAGGTGGTGGAGGCGAGGGGGCTCGCTCGAGTGCCGTACGATGAGGGGCTGGTCCAGTCCCTGAGGCAGGGGCCCAGCGCGAGCGAGACCGGCACGTACGCCACACCACTCACCCCTACCAAGACACCGAGGGCCAGCCCGACGGCCGCCACGGCCAGCACCACCTTCTTATTCACTCTGCAATCCCCACGTGATCCCGAGCCCACGCCACCATGGAGTCCCCCAGTTCTTCCAGTACGTCTTGGTCCTGCCGGCCCGACCGTTTGAGCACATGAAACGAATGGTCGGCGCCCTCGATTACGTGCAGTGTGGCCCGCTCGCCGAGCGACCGGGCCAGCGGCTCGAGCAGTGTCAGGTCGGCCAAGGTGTCGCGACTGCCTTGCAGAAAGAGCATCGGCACCGGCACCGCGGCCAAGTGGGCTCCCCGTTCAGCGGAGGGCTGCTTGCCCGCCGGGTGGAGCGGGAATCCCAGGAAGGCGAGACCCACGACCAGGTCGATCGGCGCCTCGACCATGGCCAGTGACGTCATCCGTCCGCCCATCGACTTTCCTCCCGCGATGACCGGAAGGCCGGGAACGATGCGCGCCGCTTCGCGGGCCGCCGCTCGAACCGTGGTGACTAACGTCGGTCGAGCGTCGGGGCGGCGGCTGCCGCGTTCCATATAGGGAAACTGATACCGGAAGGTCGCAACGCCTCTCCGGGCGAGTACCTCGGTCATCGCCGCCATGAACCGGTGCCGCATGCCGGCTCCCGCGCCATGCCCGAACAGGTACAACCAACGTGCCCCATCGGGCCGGACCACGAGGCCGGAGACCTCCGCGCCGTCCGCGTCAAACCGGATCTCCTGCGGCTCGAGCCCCATGGTCATTGGCGAATGCTATTTCTTCCGCCGGGCCCGCGCGGCGCGGGCCACGGCGACCGCCTTCCTGACCCAGCCGTCCAGGGCCTCAGCATCTTCCAGCACATCCGGCGGAACCTCGTAGTACTGCATGGCGGCGCCGCCATACCCGGATGGCCTGAACGGTCCCATCCCTGCAGCCTCGAATTCCTGCCGGTTGGAATCGTCCACTTTGAAGTAGAGCCGGTTGTTGTCCATCACGGCGAAGAAGACCCCGCCGGCGTAGACCCCGACGCCGCCGAACATCAAGCGCGCGCTGACCGGCGTGACCCGCCCGAGCTGATCCAGGGCAAACTCGCGGAAGGCATCACTCACGCTCATGGATCGAGATCCTCGATGTCGGCCAGATCAACGGGGCGCCGCAGGCGGCGCTTGTACGCAAGCAGGCGCTCCCGCGTGATGACCGGAACGCGGAGGCCGAACACTTCCTTCAGCTCACCCGCTCCCAGGTCCACCGGCTCTCGGACCCACTGTCCGGTCGCCCCGTTGCGGATGCGGACGTCCTCGGCGGCTCCCAACTCGATACATTGGCCGGCGTATTCGAGCTTCATGAACGTGATATCCCAGTAGGCGCTGACCACTCGCTCGGGCCCGGCGGTGACGAATTGCGATGCGGCCCGGGCAATGTCGAGCAATCGATCGCCGGGTACGTAGAAATCGATATCGGCGAGCTCGCGGCTGGCGCCATAGGCGCGGGCCGCGAGTCCGCCGACGAGCAGGAAGGGAATGGCCAGCTCTTCCAGCAGCCCCACGATCCAGCGGAAGGCCCGTGCGGGGTCCCGCCGGTCTGCCACGATGGTCGTGGGGCTCGAGGTGCGGGCGTTAGGCCATGCCCGACATGTCCCCCTGAAGCAGACGGTGCCAGGACCACTCCGGGCCCTTGCGGCCGCCCTTGGGTGTGATCTTGAGTCCGGCGGGGGAGATCTGGACGGTGTACAGCTGGTCGCCGATGGCGATTTCGCGCTTGATCACCTTGTCGAGTTTGGTCGTCATGGAACCCTTCCCGTTCTGAGTGCGTTGGATCCTGCTCCTGCCAAGACGGCCGGATGATGCTGGGGGGAAGCTAGAGAAATGGGGGCCCCGACACCAGACCCCTCCCAAATGAGGCCCTCCCGGGGCGGGGTGGCGGCCAACGACCGTGCAAGTCTCTTCACTGGGCCCGGAAACGCCGCACAGGAGCTAGTTGCGCTCCTCGAGCACCGGCAAATAGGCGCCCCAGGGGCCCACGTCGCTGGCGTATTGCCCGGCCAAGACCCGGGCGATCTGCCGGATATGGCTCTGGTCGTGCACCACCCAGGTCGCCAGGAGCTGCCCCAGGGTGACCGGTCCCAACTCGGGGTGGCACCCCGGTAGCGAGAGGTGGTCGGGGCCCAGGTTCCAGGCCTCGACCGTGAGCAGATTGTCCCGTCTGAGCGCGGCAAACTCCTCGAGCAGCGCTGCGATCGGCCGGTTGGGCCAGGCGAACTGGGCCAGCCGGTCGAACGGCTCGAAGGTGGGCGGCTCCCCATGAGGAGCCGACAGAATCAGCCTGGCCCGAGGGACCCAATCGGTCCGCTCACCGTGGATCAGGTGGCCGACGATGGTGTACGGACTCCAGGACTCGCCGCCCTCGGTTGCGTGGAGCCAGTCTTCAGGCAAGCCTGCGACCAGCGCCTCGAGCACCGACGGGGTCCGTGCCAACAAACCGAGAGCCTGGTCGAGCCGGAATGCCATGCCCGACTCAGCCGTGCGGGGGCCGGACCGAGCAGCTGGCCAGCCCGTGTTTCTCGAGGTAGCGCTGGTGGTATTCCTCGGCCCGGTAGAAGGTCGTGGCCGGAGAGATTTCGGTGACGATAGGCCGCGAGAACCGCCCGCTCTCGGCCAGGGCCCGCTTGGAACGCGCGGCGAGCTCGGCCTGTTCGGGCGTGTGATAGAAGATGGCCGAGCGATACTGCGCCCCAACGTCGGGGCCCTGGCGATTGAGGGTGGTCGGGTCGTGGCTCTCCCAGAAGACGTCGAGCAATTCGGCATAGGACACGACCGCCGGATCGAACTCGACCTGCACTACTTCGGCGTGACCGGTCTTACCGCTGCACACATCCTCATAGGTCGGGTTCTCGAGATGGCCGCCCAGATAGCCTGCCGCCGCGTCGGTGACGCCGTCTACCTGCCTGAACGCCACCTCAACCCCCCAGAAGCATCCCGCGCCAAAGGTTGCCAGTGCCATCGCTGATTCGCTCCTATCTCGGGTGCCGCCGCCCGGCGGAGAACAGTGTCGGATTGATTATCCCTCGCTCCGGCCGCGGGACGCAATGCCAGCCGCACGAGCGGGCCTGGAGTCGTCCGGTTTGGGCGGAGCCTGGTTTGCCATACGCTCAAACCAATTATCGCGGTAGAAGTTCCCGCGGCGGAGCACGGCCAGGAGGCTCGCCGCCAGGTAGGCGGGCAGGAAGAGCGGCCCCCATTGCTCGCACTGCCGGACGTGGGCACGCTCGTGGGCCCGGGTCTGCTTTGCGCACTGATCGTTCCGGGCCAGCACCACGTGGCCCAGCGTTAGGGCCGACGCCCCGCCCCGCAACACGGTGACTCGGCGGAGCAGCGCGTCGAGCAGCCCGCCGCTGGCCTCGATGACGCCGTCGACCACGGATACTCGTCCCGCTCCGACCCAGGCGAGAGGCACGAGCATGAGCCCGAGACAGGTAACCGGCCCGGCCCAGAGATAGCGGAGCGGTTTCATGGAGGACCCCAGCACTCGCGTAACGCTTTTTCGGCCATTAATTTACATGGATCGCGTTTGTGGGTGCTCGTGCCTGGCATACTCCTCCCGAGCGGCATTCTACCGAATATAGGCCGAAATTGAGCCGAAAATGAACCGAATTCGGGTCGCATCGCTTCAATATTTCATCCGTCCTGTGCTCAAGTTCGAGGACTTTCAGGCCCAGGTAGAGGCCCTGATCGAGACGGCGGCCGACTACAAGTGCAACTTGGTGGTGTTCCCGGAGTACTTCACGGTCCAGCTCCTCACCCTCGGGAACGTCAAGCGCCCCATCATGGAGCAGATCCGGGACCTGGCTCGGCAGGTGCCGCGTTACCTCGACCTGTTCACCCGGCTGTCGCGGCAGCACGGGATCCATGTGGTGGGCGGCACCATCCCGGTCATGGACGATGGCGACGCCCGGGTGTTCAACCAATGCTACTTCTTCTCGCCGAATGGGGCAGTGGGCGTCCAGGGCAAGCTCCACATGACCCGGTTCGAGGTAGAAGACTGGAAGATCTCGCAGCGGAACAAGCTCCGGGTGTTCGAGACTCCCTTCGGACGGGTGGCGATCACGATCTGTTATGACGTCGAGTTCCCCGAGATCGCCCGCACCGCTGCCCGGCTCGGCGCGCACATCCTGGTCGTGCCGAGCTGCACCGACGACCGGCAGGGCTACCTCAGGGTCAAGTACTGCGCCCATGCCCGAAGCATCGAGAACCAGATGTACGTGATCACGTCACACACCGTCGGATCACTGCCGATGGTTCCGGCGGTGCACCTGAACTACGGCCAGGCGGCGATCCTCACGCCCAGTGATTTCCAGTTCTCCCGCGACGGTATTCTCGCCGAGGGGAACCCGAACCAGGAAATGATGATCATCGGCGAGCTCAACCTCGAGACCATCGAGACCACCCGGACCACCGGCACCGTGCTTCCGCTCGAGGACTCCAAGCGAACGGCCGAGCTCATAGCCGCACCGGAAATCGTAACGCTATGAAACCCCGCGCGTCGGTTCGGGTTCGGCCCACCAGGCACGAGGACTTCCCGGGGATCATCGCGCTCTGCCAGGCGACGTATCCGGAGAGCCCGCCGTGGGGGGAGGAGCAGCTGGCCTCCCACCTCGAGGTGTTTCCCGAGGGCCAGCTGGTGGCATTGGACCAACGGAGCGGCGAAATAGTCGGGACGGCGGCCAGTCTCATCGTGCTGTGGGACGATTACGACATCGACACGAATTGGCGGGACATGACCGACCACGGCATGTTCACCAATCACGATCCGGACGGGCACACCCTGTACGGCGCCGAGGTCATGGTGCATCCCGAGCGGCGGCGCATGGGAATCGGTCGGGCGCTCTATCAAGCCCGGCGTGACCTGGTCCAGCGCCTTCGGCTGCTCAGGATCCGGGCCGGCGCCCGGCTCCGCGGCTACGGCAAATACGCAGCCCAGATGAGCGCCGAGGAATACGTGCTCCAGGTCATCGAGGGGCGCCTCACCGATCCGACCCTGTCCTTCCAGCTGAGGGAGCGGTTCCGGGTGCTCGCGGTCGTTTCCGGCTACCTGGAATACGACCCGGAGAGTCTGGGCCATGCGGCCGTGATCGAGTGGCTCAACCACGACGTGGCAAGACCGAAGCACTACGCGCGGCGCAACCGGATGTTCCTGCGCCGGCGGGCGGTGCACTAGCGGCGGCCCCATCGTCCGCGGCCGAGTGGCATTAGATTTCCAGCATCTCCACGAGGAGCGATCATGAGCAGAGATGCCGGCGCATATCGGCGCGCTTCAGACCGCGTGCTTGCCGCGCTCAGGCACGTGCTGCTGAGGAGATTCCTCCCCAGGAACGCCCGCCCGGGAATCTTCGCCCCACCCAACTGACGGCGCGGCTGCATCCGCGCTAAGACCCTGACATTTCAATGACGACCGAGCCACGCGGGACCGTGCCGCGTGGCAGGTGACTCTGCAGCAGGCCCTCGAATCCACTGACGTGGTGGGGAGGCAACATGGCCAAGATATCCGTTCCGGCCGACCAGGTATTTCCGACGCTCGAGAGCAACATCCTGGTCGACGGCTTTCATATCGTGATCGACCTGGAGCGCTCGCATGGAACAACGATGGTCGATGCCCTGACCGGCAAAGAGTACCTCGACTGTTACTCCTACTTTGCCTCGCTACCGATGGGGCACAACCACCCGAAGATGGCGGATGAGGCCTTCCGGTCGTCGCTCATGGCCGCGGCACTCAGCAACCCGGCCAACAGCGACGTCTACAGCCGGGAGTTTGCGGCCTTCGTCAAGACGTTCCGCGCGATCGCGGTGCCGCCCGAGTTCCGCTACCTGTTCTTCATTGCCGGCGGCGCACTGGCGGTGGAGAACGCCATGAAGGCGGCGTTCGATTGGAAGGTGCAGCACAATCGGGCCCGCGGCATCGAAGGCGGCGGGAATGCGATTCTGCATTTCCGCGACGCGTTCCACGGGCGGAGCGGCTACACTCTGTCGGTGACCAACACCGATC
>Ga0224512_10004701_pt1 | contig 11441 bp, 11 predicted proteins | sample SF_May12_sed_USG_4_FD_169103 | JGI IMG/M metagenome (GOLD analysis project Ga0224512, IMG submission 169103) | Sediment microbial communities from San Francisco Bay, California, United States - SF_May12_sed_USGS_13 | ecosystem: Environmental > Aquatic > Marine > Sediment | place: USA... | reverse complement strand
GGTCAGTATTTGACTTTCAACCCGCTCTGCTGCGAATAGAAGGCCGCGAGGTCTTCCATGTCACGACGAGAAAGGTTGGCGGCCTGCGGCGCCATGATCGCGTTCTTGCGGTCGCCGCTCTTATAGTGCCTGAGCGCCGTGACCAGGTAGTCATAGGGCTGTCCCGCCAGCTTCGGGAAGTCCGGCGCCGGGCTGTTGCCGTCCGGACCGTGGCACGCCGCGCACGGCTTTGACTTGGCCTTGCCCGCGACGGGATCGCCGGCAACGGCAGCACTGCTGCCCCACACTGCCACACAGGCCAACAGCCAGAGATACTTCTTCATCGCTCTATTCCTCATTCTCCGGACGCTGCCTACTTGTTTGCCGTCCGCGGCGTGTCCGTCGCATAGTATGCCGCGAGGTCGGCCATGTCCTGGTCGGTGAGCCCGGCCGCGATCGCCCGCATCGTCGGATGGTGGCGCTCGCCGGATTTGTACGCCTGCAGCGCCTTAACGATATAAGCGGCATGCTGTCCGCCAAGCTTGGGCACGCTGTAGACCTCAGGGAATGCCGTCTTGTAGCCGGCGATGCCATGGCAGCCAGCGCACATCGTCTTCTTGCCCTTGCCTGCCGCCGGATCGCCTTCGGCAGCGATACCGCTACCGGCGCCCGCCATGAATGCAATCGCCGCCGCTGACCAGAGCATTGCGCGAAATCTCATGTCTGTTTTCTTCCTGGTTCCGAGGGAAAATTCTCAGGGCGCTGATTATACCGTAAAGCCTCGCGCGTTGCCCCCTGCGCCCCGATATCCGATAATGCATTTTTCCAAATTTCCCTCACGGCAACGCATCATTGGGCCCGTTTTCGCGCGCAGCAGTTCGTAGCTGGCTGTTCAGACTCTTCCCGTTCCTGCACTGGGGCCCGCTGCTCACCCGGGACAACCTGCGCGCCGACGCCATCGCCGCGCTCACTGGCGCGGTGATTGTGCTGCCGCAGGGCGTCGCCTTTGCCACGCTTGCCGGCATGCCGCCCCAGTACGGCCTCTACGCCGCGATGATTCCCGCTATCGTCGCCGCGCTGTTCGGTTCTTCCCGTCACCTCATCTCGGGACCGACCAACGTCCTCTCGATCTTCGTGTTCGCCAGCCTGACCCCGCTTGCCGTGCCGGGCAGTACCCAGTACATCGGAATGGTGCTGACGCTCACGCTTCTCACCGGCGTGATGCAGCTGGCGATGGGCCTTGCCCGCATGGGCGCGCTGGTGAACTTCATATCGCACACGGTCATCATCAGCTTTACTGCGGGTGCCGCCTGCCTGATCCTCGCGGCGCAGGTCCGGAACTTTTTCGGTCTCGACATCGAGCGCGGAGCGTCCTTCTCCAGGACGCTGTCGGAGTTCATCCTGCATGTCGAGGATATCAATCTGTACGTCACCGCGGTCGGGCTGGTGACGCTGCTCACGGCGATCCTCGCCCGGCGCCGATTCTCCACGTTCCCGTACATGATCACGGCGATGCTCGTCGGCAGCCTGTTCGCCGCGGCGCTCAACGCCATTTTCGGCTCTGACGTAACGCGCATCGCGACCGTGGGCGCCCTGCCCGCGACGCTGCCACCCATTTCGATGCCGGACCTCTCACCCAATACGATCAGGAATACGCTGCCCGTGGCGCTGGCCGTCACCATTCTCGCGCTGACCGAGGCGGTCTCGATCTCACGCGCCATCGCGATCAAGTCCGGCCAGCACATCGATTCGAACCGGGAATTCGTCGGCCAGGGGCTCTCCAACATCGCCGGCAGCTTCTTCTCCGCGTACGCGAGCAGCGGGTCCTTCAACCGCAGCGGCGCCAACTACGAGGCCGGGGCACGCACGCCGCTGGCAGCAATATTCTCTGCACTGCTGCTGATCGTTTTCGTGCTGGTGGTGGGCCCCCTGGTGGCCTACCTTCCGCTCGCTGTCATGGGCGCCATCCTGTTCCTGATCGCCTATGGGCTGATCGACCTTGCCCACATACGAAACATCATGCGCACGAGCCGGCAGGAAGCGGTGGTAATGCTGGTCACGTTCCTCGCCGCGGTGTTCGCCGATCTCGAGTTCGCGATCTACGCCGGCGTGCTGCTGTCGCTTATGCTCTACCTCACGCGCACCTCGCGCCCCCTAGTGCTGGACGTCAAGCCCGACCCGGCGCCAGACAGCTATCACTACACCGCGGACAGCGGCTTGCCGGACTGCCCGCAGCTGAAGATGATCCGCGTCAACGGCTCGCTGTTCTTTGGCGCGGTCGAGCACGTTCAGCGCAACCTCGAAATGATCGACGAGCTCAATCCGGGGCACAAGCACGTGCTGATCGTCGCGAGCGGCATCAACTTCATCGATGTCGCCGGCGCCGAGATGCTGGTACGCGAAGCCAACCGCCGGAAGAACCTCGGCGGCGGGCTTTATTTCTACCGGCTGAAGGACGAGGCGCAGCGCCTGCTCACGCGCGGCGGGTACCTGGCCGCGATCAGGCCCGACCACGTCTTCCCGGTCAAGGTTCGGGCGGTGGGCGAAATCTACAAGCGACTCGACTCGGAGATCTGCCGCAAGTGCCGCGCGCGCATCTTCCGCGAGTGCTGGGTGAGCTTGCCCAACGGCGAACCGGCGCCAGCGAAGACGATCAAGCCCCACGGCTAGCGCGGCGTGCGTGGGCGCAGCACGCGGGTTAAACTACGGTTGCCGGCCGCCCAAGAACACCAAGATGCCCTCGCTTCATTCCTATTTCCCTTTCTTGCGCTGGTTCCCCATGACGGGCGCCAATCTGCGCGCCGATGCCGTCGCCGGGATCACTGTCGCGCTGGTGCTGATTCCGCAGTCGATGGCGTATGCCCAGCTCGCCGGGCTTCCCGCCTACTACGGCCTGTACGCGGCCTTCCTGCCAGTGGTCATCGGCGCGCTGTGGGGCTCCTCGCATCAGCTCGCCACCGGACCCGTGGCGATGGTTTCGCTGCTCACCGGCACCGCGCTCGCGCAGTTCGCCTCACCGGGCTCAGACCAGTTCATCGCGCTCGCCATCACGCTCGCGCTGATGGTAGGCATCATGGAGCTCGCAATCGGCGTGTTCCGGCTCGGCGCGATCGTCAATTTCATGTCGCACCCGGTCATCATCGGCTTCACCAACGCCGCTGCGATCATCATCGCGCTCTCGCAACTGAACAAGCTGCTTGGCGTGCCGGTCGGGCGCAGCGAGCAGTTCATGGCCGACATCTGGAGCGTGGTGCTGCAGACTGGCGACACTCACCTGCCGACGCTCGCGATGGGCCTCGCGGCGGTCGCCATGATGTGGCTCTTGAAACACTACCTGCCTAAGTGGCCCGGCGTGCTGGTCGCAGTGGTCTTTACCACCGCCGTGAGCTGGGCAATCGGCTTCGAACGCCATGCCAGCGCCGAGCTTTCGCAGTTCGCCGATCTCGACGTGCGCAACGTGGTCGAGTACGTCACAGGGACGGCCAACCGCGTGCAGGAGCTGCAGGCCGAGATCTCCGACAAGTCGGCGCTGCAGCAGCGTCTGGAAAGGACGATCGGCACCATCAGCCCGCGCATCGTGGTGCTTTCCGCCGACATCGAGATCCTGCGCCTGGAAGCGAAGACCATCGCGCGCGAGCATCGGCTGCGGCTGCGCGAGCTGCGCCGCTTCGCCTTCGAGCAGGTGCGCGATGCGAACGGCGAGGTGCGCTTTCACCTTACGAACAGCCTGCCCGAGGGCGCGAAGGGCGACGGCCAACGCTGGCGGGTCACCAAGGTCGCCGACGGCCGGCTGCATCTCTCCGGCGGTGGGGAAGTGGTCGGCCAGGTTCCGCCGGGCCTGCCCTCGTTCGAGTTGCCAACATTCGACTGGGACACCCTGCGGCTGCTGCTCGCCAGCGCCTTCGTCATCAGCCTGGTCGGGTTTACCGAGGCGATCTCAATCGCCAAAGCCATGGCGACCCGCACCAAGCAGCGCGTCGACCCTAATCAGGAGCTGGTCGGCCAGGGCTTGGCGAACATCGTCGGCAGCGTGTTCCAGTCCTTCCCGGTGAGCGGCTCGTTCTCGCGTTCCGCGGTGAACCTCGCGGCAGGAGCGAGAACGGGCGTCTCGTCGGTCGTATCGGGCGTGATCGTGGTGATCACGCTACTGCTGTTGACCCCGCTCCTCTACCACCTTCCGCAGGCGGCACTCGCTGCTGTGATTATTATCGCGGTAAGCAATCTCATCAATTTCCAAGCGGTCCTCCAAGCCTGGCGCACACACCGCCATGACGGCATTGCCGCCATTGTCACCTTCATCGCAACCCTGGGTTTCGCACCGCATCTCGATACCGGCATCCTGTTCGGCGCGGGGCTTGCGATCGTGCTCTATCTCTATCGCACGATGCGACCGCGGGTTGCCATTCTCGGCCGGCACCCCGACGGCACGCTGCGCGACGCGAGCCTGTACCACCTGACGACCACAGAGCACATCATCTGCTTGCGCTTCGACGGCTCGCTCTACTTCGCCAACGTGCCGTACTTTGAGGAGGCCATCCTCGATCAGTCTGCCGCCAATCCCAAGGCGAAGTACATCCTGGTCGTGGGAGATGGCATCAACGAGATCGATGCCTCGGGCGAGGAGATGATCCGCCACCTCGTGAACAGCCTGCGGGAGAATGAAGTCACAATCACGTTCAGCGGGCTCAAACGTCAGGTGCTGTCCGTGATGGAAAAGACCGGGCTCTACGCGCTGATCGGCGCACAGCATTTCTTTCGCACCGAGGACGACGCGCTCGACGCAATCTTCCAGTGGATCGCGGATCCCACGTTCGACGCGAAGTTCTGCCCGCTGAAGCGCGGTGGGGCCGATGCGGTCAAGGAGACCGAAGCACCGGCCGCCGCCGCGGCAGACCAGGCACCCGCCGCTTGACCAGGCGGAGACGCTCACAGCCCGTACATCAGCACCAGCATCGTGAGCAAGCCCACCCACATGATGAGCGTGAGCGGGATTCCCGCACGTAGGAAATCCGAGAACTGATAGCCGCCCGCGCTCATGATGAGCAGGTTGGTCTGGTAGCCCATCGGCGTGGCATAGCTCATGTTGGCGCCAAACAGGACGGCAAGCACGAATGGCTCGGCCGGCATGCCGAGCTGGCCGGCGATGCTTATCGCAATCGGCGTGCCGATCACCGCGGCCGCGTTGTTCGACACGATGTTGGTCAGCAGCGCCATCACCAGCATCAGCCCGCCCAGCACGACAATGGTGGGCAAGCCGGAGGAGACCGCGACATAAAGCGTCGCCAGGTACTCGGCGCCGCCGGTACGCATCAGCGCGAGGCCCAATGCCAAGCTCACCACCACGATCAGGATTACGCGCGTGCTCAACGCCGCCGCCGCGTCTTCCCAGTCGAGGCAGCCCGTGCCGAGCATGAGCGCGACGCCGCACAGCGCGGCGATCGAAATCGGCATGACGCCGGCCGCCGCGACGGCGACCACGCCGAACATGATGAGGAGCGCGAGCTTGGCACGCTTAGTTTCCGGCAGGTCGACCGTTGCGTCGAGCACGAGCAGCCCGCTCTTGCGCAACTCCGCGATACGCTCGCCAGCGCCCTGCATTAGCAGCACGTCACCGCTCTCGAGCCGCACATCGGCAAGCTCGCCCCTGATCGCCGGGTGACCGGGCGAGCGGTGGATCGCCAAGATGACAACGTTGTAGCTTTCCGAGAAGCGCAGCTGCTTGAGCGTGTGGTGGTAGAGCGGGGAGCCTTCCGTTACCACCACTTCCGCGAGCTGCTGATCCTCGGCCAACAGTGGGTGCTCCTCGTCGATGGGGTGCTCAATATCGGAAACGTTGTACAAAGTTGCGCCAAGCGCTTTCTCGAATTCCTTGAGATTCTCAGGCGAGTCGCGCACCACCAGCCGGTCTCCCGCGCGCAGCTGCGCGGTCGGCAGGTTGGCGAGCACGAGTCCCTCGCCGCGCTGAATACGTAGTACCCTCATCCGGCGCTCGGTTGTTTTTAGGACGTCTGCCAGCGTCTTGCCGGCGGCCTCGCTTTTCTCGTTGACGTGAAGCACCGCATCGAAGACCCGGGGCGACGTGTCGGTCATCAGCGCCTGCCGCTCGGGCAGCAGACGCGGGGCAATGAGCCACAGGTAGAGAATCCCGAAAGCGCCGGCCACCGCCACGGGAAGCGCGAAATCGAACATCTGGAAGCGCCTGAGGCCCAGATCCGCGGCGATCGACACCACCAACAAGTTAGTCGAGGTGCCGATGGTGGTCGACATTCCGCCCACGATCGTGGCAAGCCCCATGGGCATGAGGATGCCGGAGGCGGATTGCTTGCTACGGAGCGACACGCCAATCAGGATCGGCAGCAGCATGACGACGATGGGCGTGTTATTTAGGAATGCGGAGAGCGCGGCGGCCGACACCAGTGTCGCGAGCAGGGACAGGAGCGGGCTCTTTGCCCACATCCGCGACAGCATCCCCGCGAGCGGACGAAGCGCACCGGTGGTCTCCAAGCCCTGCCCGAGGATCATCAGCGCGCAGATCGCAATCAGCGCCTCGTTGCCAAAGCCCTCGAAGAACTCGATCGGACTCAATGCCAGGCCGTCCCGATGGTACGGGAACACGTAGAAACCGACCACGAGCAGAATCAGCACCAGCAGCGAGGAGGTCTCGAGTGGGATGCTGTCCCGGGTGAAGAGATAGAGCGCGATCACGATTAGCGCAAGGACGGCGATGGCGTGAATATCGGGCAGCGAGGGCAGCATAGCTTCCTGTTCGATTTGGCGATTGCGCGAAGGCGCGGCCGAATTCAGCCGCCGCAGCGCGCGCCGATTCTAATCCGCCTCTCCGCGCGTGTCATGGGCGGGGCACGGGGGTGCCGACGAATCGCAGCGCTCCATGTTTTATATATAATGGCGCCAAGGCCCCGCCGGCACGATTGATCTCGACCGATGCACGCGCGGGATCATCAAGACAGGATACCACCTCATGAGCCTACGACTCATCCTCTCACTCGCGATCGCGGCGCTGGCCGTGATTTTCACGCTTTACAACTATGAACCGGTGCCGGTGAAATTTGCCGTGTGGGAATTTAAGAGCCCGCTCGCGCTGGTGATTGCGCTTACACTCATTCTCGGCGCCGCGGCAGCGGCGCTGGTCGCAGCGCCCTCCGCGCTGCGCAAGAGCTGGAAACTCTCGCGCGAAGAGCGCCACAGCGCCGAGCTCAATGCGCGCATTGCGGAGCTCGAGCAGGCGATCGCGGCCAAGGACCGGCGCATCCGCGAGCTCGAAGCGCGGGTCGGCGCCACTGCGACCAGCGTCTGACGGCCGCCCATACCGGGCGCCGCTTCCCCCGGCCTGAGCGGAGATTGCCATCGCGCGCCGCGGTCTCGCGCGCCTTACGCGCTCGCGGGCTTCTCGTGGTCCCCGGGCACGATCATCAGCAGAATGTCGCCGGGTTGCACAGTGTTCTTCGCGGTCTCCCAGAATCCGATGTGCTCGCCACCGCGGTAGATTCGAACCAGCAGGCCGTCGGTGATCTCGGCCGGGCGGCGCCCGGCTTCCTCGGCGGTTGCCGGACGCTCGAGCAGGCGGACGCGACCGTTGGCCGTCAAAAGATCCATCACGTAGTCGGCCACGTGCCAGTTCGTCACCGCGTCGGCGACGAGGTAGCCGCCGACGCGCGAGGGCGAGACGATCACGTTGGCGCCCGCCTGGCGAATCAGCTTGAAGTTCTCGTGCTCGGTCACCACGGCGACGATTTTCACCCGCGGATTGACATTGCGGATGGTAAGCACGATCAGCACGCTCGTGTCGTCGCGCCCGGGGCTAATGATCACGACCTTGGCGCGCTCAACCGTCGCCCGCCGCATCACCTCTTCGCGTGCGGCATCACCGCGCAGCCCGATGAACCCGTTCTGGGCCGCCGCGCGCAGATTCTCCTCGCGCAGGTCGATCACCACGATCTTTTCGGGAAGGAACCCTTTGGCGAGCATCTCGCGCGCGGCGACCTGGCCGGTCGTACCGTAGCCGCAGATGACGATGTGTTCATGCAACTGTTGCTGCACTTTCGACATGCGGAAATCCTCCAGCACCCTTTGGATCACGAGTTCGTACGCCGTGCCGAGAAACACGAACCATACGAAAATGCGCACCGGCGTGACCAGAAACGCGTCGATTAACCGCGCTCTCTCGGTAACCGGAACAATGTCGCCGTAGCCGACCGTGGTAACGGTCACCATGGTGAAATACAGTACGTCGGCGAACGAGACCTCCCCGTCCAGCGAATCGACGAGGCCGTTGCGGTCGAACCAGAAGACAACGACCACCAGCGCGAGCGCCGCAAGCACCAACCCGATGCGGACCAGAATGGTGCGCTCCGGGCTCGCCTCGATTTCGGTGAACAGGATGCGCGCGTGGCGTCCGGAGCGCACGTCCTTGAATTGCGCGTAGCGCTCGCGCCATGCCGCGGGACGCATGCGCGACATCATGGCGGGTCGCGGCACACGTCGCCGCGCATGCTATAACTCATTGTTTATCATGCCAAATACCACTGCCACCCGCCGCCCTCAGCGTACTACCAGCACCGGGCGCCGGCAATGCGTGAGCACCTTGGTCGTTTCACTGCCGAGCAGAAGCGACGTGATCCCCCGTCGGCCATGCGAGGCCATGACGATGACGTCGCATTTGCGGTGGCGCGCTTCGGCAATGATCGCCTTGTACGGAAAGTTTGAAGTCACGAGCCGCGTCGCGCACTCCACCTCTGCTTTGCGCGCGGCTCCGGCCGCACGTTGAAGATGCTGCTCCCCCTTTTCGCGCGCGGCCGCCTCGTAGTCCTTCAGCGTCTCGGCGCCAACAACGTATCCTTCGGCGTAAATGAGGGGGTCGAACGGCGCGACGACGTGCAGCACCGTGAGGCGCGCCCGCGCAAGCCGGGCAAGCTTGACGGCGGAATTGAGCGCCTTCAACGACAGCCGCGAACCGTCAATGGGGACCAAAAGGTGCTTGTACATGCCGCCTCCAGGCTGTTCGGGCCAGAAACCGCGCCCGGGGGCGCAGAGTGAACCATGCGCCTTGACGCCGGATCCAAAAAAAAGCCGGATTGCCGCGACGGATCAGCATAGCACGACCCGCATGCGCCGGGCATGACGGTGAGCGGTCGGAGCACGTTCCACGCTGTTCACGTGCGACGCCGCTCTCTATAATCGTCCGCTCATCGGGAGTCGCATCACGACGATGGCGCATCGGCTGACGAAAATTGTAACCCGCACCGGGGACGGCGGCACGACCGGGCTCGCTGACGGCACACGCCTGCCCAAGGATGCGCCGCGCATCGAGGCGATGGGCGCAGTCGACGAGCTGAGCAGCACCATCGGGATGCTGCTCGCGCAAGACGTGCCCGAGGCGATCCGCGCCTGCCTCACCGACGTGCAGCATGATCTGTTCGATCTCGGCGGCGAGCTCTCTGCGCCCGGGCATCCTGTGCTCGCCGACGCGCACGTGGCCCGGCTCGACGCCGAGCTTGAGCGCCACAACGCAGCGCTGCCGTCGCTCAAGGAGTTTATTCTTCCCGGCGGCACGTGCGCGGCCGCACTGGCGCATCTGGCGCGCACAGTCTGCCGTCGCGCCGAGCGTCGCGTCGTCGTGCTCGCGCGCGCGGAAAGTATTTCTCCGCTCGCGCAACAGTATCTCAACCGCCTGTCGGACCTGATGTTCGTGCTGGCGCGGGCGCTTAACCGGCACGCGGGCGTGAACGACACGCTGTGGCGCGGTCCCGGCGAGCGTCCATGAACCGCCCGTCCCCGGAAACTGACGCGCAAGCTGCTGAGCTGGCGGCCCTTTTGGCGCAATGCGGGCTGGGCAAGCAGGATGCGTTCGCTGCGCTTTACCGCGCGACATCGGCGAAACTGTACGGCCTTGCGATCCGTATATTGAGAAGAGAGGATTGGGCCGAGGAAGTCCTGCAGGAGGCATATGTGAACATCTGGAACCACGCCGCCGACTACGCTGCCGCCAAGAGCGCGCCGCTCACCTGGATGGCGAGCATCGTGCGCAACCGGTGCATCGACTGGCTGCGCCGGCCGCAGCGCGAGTTGGGCGGCGAGCAGTCCGAGTTCACCATCGAGTCCCGGGAGGACGAGGCACCGGGGCCGCTCGAGCAGGCGCTGGCCGCGGGCGAGGCCGGCGCGCTTGCGCGCTGCCTGGAACGCCTCGAGGGCGACCAGCGTCGCGCAATCCAGCTCGCCTTCTACCACGGCCTGACCCACCCCGAGGTCGCCGCCAAGATGAAGCGCCCGGTGGGCACCGTCAAGACCTGGATCCGGCGCGGGCTGATGCAACTCAAAGGCTGCCTCGACTCGGGAGATCATCAATGAGATATCGCGATCCCGAACTGCGCGACAGACTGGCCGCCGAGTACGTCCTCGGCACGATGAGCGCGCGCGCGCGGGCACGCTTCAAGAGCTTGCTCAAGTACGACGCCGGATTGCGCGGCGTCGTTGCCCAGTGGGAAACGCGGCTCTCCCCGCTGGCGAATGCGGCGCCGGCGGTGGAACCGCCGGCGCGGTTATGGCAGGGCATCGAATCGCGCATTCGCCCGCAGCGGCGGGCACCGGGCTTCTGGAACGCACTCGGTTTTTGGCGCTCGCTGGCGGCCGCCGGCATCACTGCCGCGCTCGTCGTCGCGATCTTCCTCGGCGGTGCACCGGCAACGGATCCGCCCGTCGACATGGTCGCGGTAATGACCGACAAGCAGTCGGCTCCGGCAATGATGGTGCTGTGGCCGCAGCAGAAAACGAAGGAGTATCCGTACCTGCGCGTGCAGGCAGTCTATCCGCCGCAGATTCTGCCCGGCACCTCGCTCGAGCTGTGGATGCTGCCGACCGGTTCCGCTCCGCCGGTGTCGCTTGGCCTGGTGAATCCAGCCGAGGCCACTCAGTTGGTCAAGATGAAGGCGGCGCTCGCCCGCACGGTCGGCGAAGCGTGGGGCGTCGCACTCAGCATGGAGCCGCAGGGCGGGTCGCCCACCGGCAAGCCCACCACCGGGTTCCTCTACGAGGGCCAGTGCGTCAAAGTGATGTAGCCGTGCCCGCCCGCCGGACCCACCTGACGCGCTGACGCGATCTGGAACCAGCAGCGGCTTGCATTATCTAGCCCGGAGGGCACGCACGCGCTCGAGCTCGGCGCAGATAGTCGAGGCGCCTGCGGCAAGCCGCGGACCGGCACGCTGGATGGCGTCCGCCGGGACGAATGCAACGGGAATCGCGCGCAGCGCGGCCACCGGCTCGGCACGCCACTGCGCGACGAAATCCGCAGCGCTCGCCGCCGAGCTGCCACCGATGATTGCCTCGGGATGCGCGGCCAGCACCGCCTCGAGCGATACCGTCGGCGTGAGCAGCGGCGCTCGGTCAAACACGTTCACCCCGCCGCACAGGGCAATCACGTCGCTGATAAAGTGCTTGCCGCTGACGGT
>Ga0224512_10004700_pt1 | contig 11441 bp, 9 predicted proteins | sample SF_May12_sed_USG_4_FD_169103 | JGI IMG/M metagenome (GOLD analysis project Ga0224512, IMG submission 169103) | Sediment microbial communities from San Francisco Bay, California, United States - SF_May12_sed_USGS_13 | ecosystem: Environmental > Aquatic > Marine > Sediment | place: USA: California... | reverse complement strand
CGACGGTCAACTCGTCCGGCGCTAGCTGGTCGGGGATGCTGGCAGTGTCGTCACCCCGCTGCAGGTACGGTCCGTAGCGGCCCGCCCGGGCGACAATCTCAACCCCATCCGGGTCGGTCCCGATGGGAATGGAATTGATCTCCCGGGCATCGATGTCGGCCAGCCGGTCGGTGACCATGCTGTGCAGCCCGGGGTTACCGTTTCCGAAATAGAACCTGCCCAACCACGGGGCCGAGGCTTCTTCGCCACGGGCGATCTGGTCGAGGTCGTTTTCCATCCGGGCGGTGAATGTGTAATCGATCAGATTGGGAAAATGCCGCTCTAGCAGGGTGACCTTGGCGAAGGCGGTGAACGATGGAACCATGGCGGTGGCCTTCTTCCACACGTAGCCACGATCCTGGATGGTGGTGATGATGCTGGCATAGGTAGACGGCCGGCCAACCCCGAGTTCTTCAAGCCGTCGCACCAGAGATGCTTCCGTGAATCGGGCAGGCGGTTTGGTTTCGTGGGACTTGGCGGTGATCTCGGTCAGATCGAGCGGATCGTGTTCTGCCAGTGGCGGCAGCCTCCGCTCCTGATCGTCGAGGTCGGCGTCCGGATCATCGCTGCCCTCGACGTAAGCGCGCAGGAAACCGGGAAACTCGATGACCTTGCCACTCGTGGCAAACTCGGCATCCTGGCCGGTGGTCGAGGCACCGCCGAGCCGCACTTGAACACTCTCGCCGATGGCGTCCGCCATTTGCGAGGCGATCGTTCGTTTCCAGATCAGTTCGTAGACCGCCGCCTCATCACCGTCGATTTCGGCGGCTACCTCCTCCGGGGTGCGGAAGGCCTCACCGGTGGGGCGAATCGCCTCGTGCGCTTCCTGAGCGTTCTTGACCTTGCTCTTGTAGGCGCGCGGTTTGGCAGGCACGTAGTCCTGGCCGTACATCTCAGCGATCTGGCGGCGGGCCGCCGCAATGGCGCCTTCCGAGAGATCAGTGCTATCGGTACGCATATAGGTGATGTACCCGTTTTCGTACAGCCGCTGCGCAGCGCGCATCGTTCGGGCGGTCCCGAACCGCAGCTTCCTGCCGGCCTCCTGTTGTAGCGTCGACGTACGGAAGGGCGGGTAGGGCGAGCGCCGGTACGGCTTACGGGTGACGCTGCGGACCTGGATGGTGGAGTCCGTGAGGCCATCGGCGAGAGCGGTGGCAGCCGCTTCGTCCAGGAGGAGCGCCTCCCCGGTCAACTCACCGGCTTCGGAGAAATCCTTACCGGTCGCCAGCCGCCGCCCATCCAGCATGACCAGGGTGGCCAGGAAATTGTCGCCTGCTTCCGTGTTGAACAGGCCTTCCAAATCCCAGAAGGCCGCAGAGCGGAACGCCATTCGCTCGCGCTCCCGTTCCACCACTATCCGAACCGCGACGCTCTGAACCCGTCCGGCGGAGAGCTTGGGCTGGACCTTCTTCCAGAGGACCGGGCTCACCTCGTAGCCGTACAGGCGGTCGAGGATCCGGCGAGCTTCCTGGGCGTCGACCAGACCCGCGTCAATATCGCGGGGTTGTTCAAGTGCGTGGCCGATGGCCTCCGGTGTTATCTCATGGAATACCATCCGGCGGACCGGGACCTTGGGCTTGAGGACCTCGAGCAGGTGCCAGGCGATCGACTCTCCCTCGCGGTCTTCGTCGGTTGCGAGGAACACCTCTGATGCTTCCTTCAGGGCCGCCCTGAGTTTCTTGATCTGGTCTTTCTTTTCGCGCGGCACGATGTAGAGAGGCTTGAAGTCGTTTTCGACGTCGACGCCGAGCTTTGCCCAGGGCTTCTCGCGGTAGGCCGTTGGGATCTCGGAAGCGTTGCGTGGTAGGTCGCGGATGTGGCCGATCGAGGACTCGACTTCGTAGTCGGAACCGAGGAAACGGGCGATGGTGCGCGCCTTGGCGGGCGATTCAACAATGATGAGTGGCTTGGACACAGAGGAAGGAATACTAAGCCGAATTGCAGAAAGTCAAGTGATCGGGGAGAAGTTGCCTCCCTCTGGATCGAACGAAGTGAGCGAAACGACCAGGGTGTCGAGCTCGCTTGGAGGGGCGGTTTCCAGCGACGCAGGTGTCACCACGGCGCGGACGGTCCCCAAGCAGGAAGGTTATTGTTCTCTGTCATGGTGGAAGCGGCTGAACAGAGCGGGCGACCATTGAGCCTTTTGCGGAAGGGTCCGTTCGCTCGCCTGTGGTGGGCAGGCGTCGTCTCGTCCTTCGGCGATTGGGTGGCACTCTTCGCAACGATCGCTCTGGCCGATCAACTGGGAGGCGTCACCGGAATCCTCGTTCCTCTCAGTGCCCGCATGCTCCCCGGATTGTTCGGCGCGGTTTCCGGTGTCCTGGCCGATCGGTTCAACCGGAAGCTCACGATGATCGTGGCGGACATCGCCAGGGCCCTTCTCGTTCTTTCCCTGGTGTTCGTCGACAACCTCGCGATGCTGTTCCTGGTCTCCTTCTTGATGGAGACCCTCACTCTGTTCTGGCAACCGGCCCGCGATGCCAGTGTTCCCAATCTGGTTCCTGCGGGCCGCCTGGTATCGGCCAATTCAATCACCCTGGTGGCTACCTATGGCAGCCTGCCGGTCTCCTCGGCTTTCTTCTCGTTTCTGGTGACGGTCGGCGATTGGGTGCCGGACCTGGCCGGATTCGGGGCGGATTTTGGTCCGGCGTTCACCTTCGACGCTTTGACGTTTCTCCTGTCTGCCTTCCTGGTAGCCAGGATCCCGATTCCCAGGCCAGAGGTGGCCGAGCATCGGAAGGCCAAGGGGGCTATGGATTGGCGGGCGCCGCTCCGGGACCTTTCCGACGGAGTGCGGTTCGTCATCGGCGATCCTGGGGTCCGCAATGTGATCGTCGGGATGGCCACAGCGCTCTTCGGGGCAGGCATCTTCTTCATTCTCGGCCAACCGTTTTCGCGCAATGTTCTTGGTGGAGGGAAGGCGGGCTTCGGCGTCCTCATTACCGCGTTGGGCAGTGGTGTCGGGGGCGGCATGCTGGTGCTCGCCACCCTCGGCTCCAGAATCGGGCGACGCGATCTCACGTTTGCGATCAGTCTCATCGTGACGGGGGCGGCGATCTCCATGGTCACAACCATGAACTCGGTCTTCGCGGCAGCGGGTTGGTTGTTCCTGGCCGGGATCGGTGCCGGGTCGTCCTATGTGATGGGTTTCACCCACCTACATGAACAGGTCGACGATGCGATGCGGGGCAGGACGTTTGCTGCCCTCTATACGCTGGCGAGAACGTCGCTTCTGATATCGATCGCACTGGGAGGCTTTGCCGCCGAAGTGTTGGACGGCCTTCTCCCGGCCCCCTTCGACAACGGGATCCGCAATGCCCTTGCGGTCGGGGGTGCGATCGTCCTGTCGGCCGGGTTGGTGACGTTGTGGAATCTGCGCGGCACCTTGACGGGGCCAGAGTTCAGCGAGGAGACCTATCGGACCCTGAAGGACGCTAGCGATGCTTTCACGTCCGTGCGGGGCAGGCGCCGCACGGAGGAGGAAAAGTGAACCGGGGCCGCTATATCGCCCTCGAAGGGATCGAAGGTGCCGGGAAGTCGACAATTCAGAGCTCATTGGCGACGGGTCTCCGCAGCGATGGCTACGAAGTTGTCACAGTTCGAGAACCCGGTGGTACCCCGACCGGCGAAGGAATCCGTGGGCTCTTGTTGGAAGGTGACGAGATGGCGCCCTGGACCGAGGCGCTCTTGTTCGCAGCCCAACGCTCCCAACTTGCCGAGGAGGTCATCGGACCCGCGTTGAGCAGGGGGGCCTGGGTGATCGGCGACCGTTCGGTCTACTCGTCGCTTGCCTACCAGGGCGGTGGTCGGGGACTGGGAATCGAGGCCGTGAGGAAGGTCAATCAGGCAGGGCTGGGCCGCATTTGGCCCGATCTGGTGGTCTTGCTCGCTATCGATCCCGAAGCCGGCCTGGCGCGTCAGGACGGCGAGGACCGGATCGGCGGCCAGGGGGTTGATTTCCAGCGGCGGGTGGCCGTTTTCTACGACGAACTAGCCGCGGACGAGCCGGAAGTCGTGGCCGTCGTCGACGCGTCCGGCGGCGTCGTTGATGTGATAGAGCGGGTGGTGACCCTGGTGCGCAACCGATGGTGAGGGGACCATTCGAGGGGGTTATCGGACACGAACGGGTGGTCGGCTTGTTGGAGCGGGAGGTCACATCTCCGGCCCATGCCTACCTCTTCGCCGGCCCTTCCAAAGTCGGCAAGGCGACTGTTGCTCATCGGTTTGCAGCAGCGCTGCTGTGCGAGCACGGCGGCACCCACGACCTCCCCTGCTCGTCGTGCCGGCGTTCCTATTCGGGCAACCATCCCGACCTGATCCTCGTCGAGCCGGACGGGAGGACTGCATTGTCGGTCGAACAAGCCCGGGCAACCGTCGCCCAGGCACCGATGGCGCCCGTCGAAGGGAAAAGGAAGGTATTCGTCTTCGACGAGGCAGGTTCGATGTCAGAACAGGCCGCGAGCGCCCTCTTGAAAACCATCGAGGAGCCGACTCCGAGCACGGTTTTCTTGCTTGTGGTCGAATCGGAAGACGATCTCCCGGCAACGATCGGCAGCCGCTGTCGCACCGTGCAATTCGGTCGGGTGCGGGAAGCGGTCCTCATCGCGGCATTGGAGTCACAGGGCGTTACAGCCGAGCAAGCGGGGGAGGCAGCCCGCATAGCCGGGGGTCGGCCCGGTCTGGCCTTGGGCCTGGCGACGAACAAGGACCTGGCCACCTATCGGGATCTGTGGCTCAGCGTGCCGGTGCGGGTCTCCCCGCATCCGGGAGAAGCTTTCCGCCTGGCCGATGAGGTCCTTGAAGCCGCTGAGCCTCTGCTCGAGGCGCTCGACGCCCGCCAGACCGGCGAGGTGTCCGATGATTTGCCTGCCTCTCGGCTCAGAGCTTTGCGAGAGCGGCATGAACGGGATCGCCGCCGGGAGAAGCGGGCCCTCCACGTCACCGGATTGGAGATCCTTGCTTCGTGGTATGCCGACGCCGCCTCGGCTCAATACGGAGGGCCGGTTCGCAACCGCGACATACCGGCTGCCACGCTGGCGATGATACGACCTGCCGCGGCGGTTGCCAACGCCGAACGGGTGCTGAACGCGGTTACCGAATTGCAGGCCAACCAGCGCCCCCAGTTGGTATTTGCCACGTTGTTTGCCGAACTGACCCCGGCTACTTGAAGAGGCAGCAGATGGAGCCGGAGCGGGGATTTGAACCCCGGACCTGCTCATTACGAGTGAGCTGCTCTACCCCTGAGCTACTCCGGCGCGGCGCATAAGTTACCACTCAGCCTATGGCTAGTTGCCGTCCTCTTTCTGCGGCCCGGCCCATTCCGCCGGAGTGTTGGCAAAGAGCGATGACGAGACTCATGTCATGAGCGGTTCAACCCGGAGCACTCAGGGACCTTCCCCCCAACAGCATTGCGAATGCGACCTCGGCGAGATGTTCAGGCTGTGGGCCGACGGCTGACTGAGGTCGTGAATTAGATACCGGCACGCGGTAACCGATGCGAGTGAATGGTTCACCGCCAACTTCTTGCTTCTTGCCTTCTCGGGTATCGTCCTCACTGTCCGAGTGGGAGCCAGCTTGGCTGATCAGGCCAATTTCGAGAAGGATGCGATGGAATTCGCGCCGCAGTTGTACTCGGCCGCGCTTCGCATGACCCGTAACGCAGCCGACGCCGAGGATGTCGTGCAGGAGACCTTCCTCAAGGCGTACCGGGCCTATCACACGTTTCAAGCCGGAACCAACCTGAAAGCCTGGCTGTACCGGATTCTCACCAACACGTATATCAATCGATACCGCAAGCAAGTGCGGCGACCGAACGAGGTGGACTTCGGTGAAGTCGAAGACCTCTATCTCTACAAGCGTATGGGTTCGGCAGAGTCGGGTCGTGCCTCGCGAAGTGCCGAGGATGAGGTGCTCGAACAGTTCGTCGATGCTGATGTGAAAGCGGCTGTCGAGGAACTTCCCGAGCACTTCCGGATGCCGGTTCTGCTGGCCGACGTAGAGGGTTTTTCGTACAAAGAGATTGCCGAGATCCTCGATGTCCCGATCGGAACCGTCATGTCGCGACTCCATCGGGGAAGAAAGGCACTCCAAAAAGCGTTATGGGGCTTTGCAGAGGAACAAGGCCTCACCGGAGAACAGGTGACGAAAGATGAGTAAGCACAATTGCGAAGATGCGGTAGCCCACCTCTACTTCTATCTCGACGACGAGATCGGCTGGTTGAAGAAGACCCGGATCAAACGTCACCTGAAAAAGTGCCCCCCCTGCGAGGGGGCGTTCGGTTTTGAGGACCGCCTCAAGACCATCGTCCGAGAGCGGCTCCGCGCAGAACCACAGCCGGAAGTCATGGATCGCCTGCGCGGCTACCTGAAGGAAAACGAGTCCGAGTTCGGGAATTAGTCGCTCGCTCCGATTCCGGACGCCGGGTAGGCTGGTGCGGCCATGTCAAGCCTCCATCGTCATTCGCTCGTGCTCATCATCGGATTGTTCTTCCTGGTGCTGGCTCCCGCCGGTCTTGCTCAGGAGGAGGCACCTCCTGATACCACAGCTCCCGCCGAAGAACCGGCGGTGGTGGTCGACATCCCTGAGCCCGCCGTCGAGGTTGGTCGCGCGGAGCCGGCTGAGGTGCAACAGGCCTGGACGTTCCGCTATCTGATCCCGACCTCGCTGGTGATAGCCCTGCTGGTCGTGGTGGGGAGCATCGTTGCCTACTTCCTCAAGGTGGTGCGCACCAGGTACCGGCTCATCCAGTGAGCGGCCGGATTCCCTGGTCTTCGGCAGCTGGAATCGCTGGGAAAGTGGCCGGCCATTATCCGCTGGGCGGCACGTACCACGAACGCCTGCTGCGCAATCAGGCTCCCGAATTCGTAGATCGAGCGGGCCGTCTGGTGATGGAGGAGACCGGGTTGACCGGGCCGGGCATCCCGAACGTGGCGGTGGTGTCCCGCTCCGAATGGGCCAGCCAGAACATCAGGTTTTTCTCGAAGCTTCTGGAACCCACTGAAGAGCGGTTGACAGAGCGTTTTCATGAGTCCGGCGTGGTCGGCAAAGCAGCGGCCCGCGCCTCCCAGCAGCTTGTTGCGGCGGAGATGGGGGCTTTGCTCGGATTCATGGCCCGCCGGGTGCTGGGCCAATATGAACTCGTGTTGCCGGCCGACGAGGAGAACGACGGCGATACGGTCTACCTGGTCGGCGAGAACGTCCTGAGCCTGGAGCGAACGCATCAGTTCCGTCCATTCGAGTTTCGCTTCTGGTTGGCCCTGCACGAGTGCACGCACCGTTTGCAGTTCGTCGGGATCCCCTGGATGCAGGATTACTTCCTCGGTCTCGTTCAGAAGCTGGTGGCTACTGCCCAGCCTGAGCCCGGCCGTCTCGGGCGTCTGGTCGGCGAGGCTCGATCTGCAGCTTCTGAAGGCCGTCCGCTGGTGGGTGAAACAGGTCTGCTGGGACTGTTCGCCTCCCATGACCAGCGAGAGATGCTGGACCAGGTGCAGGCGTTGATGTCGTTCCTGGAAGGACACGGGCACGTGGTTATGGATCGAATCGGCGGCCGCCTGCTCGTCACGCAGCGGCGGATGTCGGACACCCTGAAGCAACGGCGCAAGGATCCACGGACCGCAGCTTTCTACCGCCTGACCGGTCTCGAAATGAAGATGCGCCAGTACGAGCTCGGTGAGCGGTTCGTCCTCGGGGTGGAGCAGCGGGCCGGTTGGGGCGCTCTGGATCACGCCTGGGAGAGTCCCGATCATCTACCGACGCTCAACGAGATCGAGCATCCGGAACAATGGCTGGCTCGCGTCGCCTGACCGGCCTGAGCGAAGAAGTTGTCGCTCGTGTCGATGAACACCTCCCGGATGGGAGTCTCGTAGTTGCGTTGAGCGGCGGCGCCGACAGCGCGGTGTGTGCCTGGGCCGCGGGCCGGCTCAGGACCGGCGTCCGGGCCGTGCACATCGATCACGGGTGGCCCGATGCGGGTGCCTTGCGCGAAGCCGCTTTGACCGTCTCCAGGCAGCTTGGGATGGGCTGCTCGGTGGTGGAAGCGCACCCTTCCGCCGGTCCATCCCCGGAAGAGCAGGCTCGACTGGTCCGTTACGACGCCCTCGAAAGCGGGCTGGATGATGACGAGTGGTTGCTCACCGGACACACCATGGATGATCAAGCCGAAACGGTCCTCGGCAACATCCTGCGCGGCGCAGGGGCTGCCGGGTTGACGGGCATTCCGAGACGTCGGGGACGCATCATTCGTCCCTTGTTGGATGTCTCCCGGGCCGAGACGCGAGAACTTGCGACGCTTCTGGGGCTGTCCTGGACCGATGATCCAACCAACCTGGATACCTCGCTGCGTCGCAATGCACTTCGTCGAGAGGTCATTCCGTACCTCGAAACCCGATTCAACCCCGCCTTTCGGACCGCGCTCGTTCGACTGGCGTCATCCCTGGAGGAAGATGAGCACCTGCTCGAGGCGGCCGCGCGAGCGGTTCCCCTCGAGATCGGCACCTCGACGGTTCGTCTGCCCGCGCCGTTGCTGAGCACTCTGCCGGTTGCGGTCGCCACCCGGGCAGTCCGTCGAGCTCTACGATCGGTCCACGACGGATACCCCGGTTCCTCTGCCGAGGTGGCGGCCATCATGTCTGTGGCTCAGGGTGGTTCGCCCACCGAACTGGCCGGGTCCGTTCGTGTCGAGAGGGATGGGTCCTGGGTGAAACTCGGGCCATCCGCGGCCCCCGCCCAACCGGCTCTCGTGTCCTGGCGAATCCCCGGGACCGTGCGGGTAGGCGCCTGGATCCTGGAGGCCTGGTTGGAGGAGATCCCGCCGCTGGCGTTTCCGCTCTCTCCGTTCGCCGAGGTGTTCGACGCCGACATTCTGCCCGAGTCCGTGGTCGTACGATCTGTGGAACCCGGCGACGGCATGGCCATGGTCGAGGGCACCAAGCTCCTGTCCGACGTTTTCGGCGAAGCGCAAATCGCCCCGGCTCAACGGTCTCATTGGCCGGTCGTGGCGACGGCCGACGGCGTGATCTGGGTTCCCGGTGTGCGCCGGGCGTACCTCGGTTGGGTTGGGACCGCAACGAGGCGCTACCTTTGGGTACGCGCCACATTGGAGGGAACCGCGTGAAAGTGGAGAAGGTGCTGATCTCAGCCGAGGACATCGCCGCGAAGCTGGCAGAGATGGGCAAAGCTATCACCGTCGACTATCGAGACAAGGATCTGCTGATCGTAGGTGTACTGAAAGGCGCCTTCCTGGTGATGGCCGATCTGGCCCGCCAGATTGAACTTCCGGTTGAGTTCGATTTCATGGCAGTTTCCTCGTATGGTGCCGCCACCCAGACGTCCGGCGTCGTGCGGATCCTCAAAGACCTCGATCAGGAAATCGCCGGCCGGCACGTGCTCATCGTCGAGGACATCATCGATTCCGGGCTAACCCTCAATTACCTGCTCAAGAGTCTGCGAGTGCGGCGTCCCGAGTCGCTCGAAGTAGCCGCTCTCCTCGTCAAAGAAGGCATCCAACGCATCCCGCTCGACGTCAAATACACGGGCTTTTCGATCGGGCCCGAGTTCGTGATCGGCTATGGACTCGATTACGCAGGCAAGTTCCGCAACCTTCCCTACATTGGCGTCATGGACGAGAGCTCGCTGTAACGGGTTGCCAGCCCTCGGTCTGTCGGCCTGCGGACGCCCGTTTTGATCGCCAACGACCGATGACCGATAACGGATGACTTCGGTGGTGGCATACCTCCAGAAACGGCATACCATGGTGGAGAACTGCCGGGTTGCGCTGGTCACAGACGGTGATACGGTGATGCCCCGGCTATACACATAACTCGGCGAGGAGTCCCTTGACCCGCACGTTCCGCTCTATTCTGATTTACGGGCTGATAGCGCTCGTCATGCTGGTCGTCCTGCAGCAAATGATGGGCGGCATCGACCAGCCCGAGGAAATCTCGTACAGCGAGTTCTGGGACCGGGTCGAGAACGGTCAGGTGGAATCAGCCCTGCTGATGACCAAGTCCAACGTGGTCACCGGCCAGTTCGTCGACACACCCGGAGACGACCCCGATTACCGGATCGAGTATCCCCCGGAAGAAGAGGATGAATTGTCTGCCCGCCTGCGTGGGGCGGGAGTTGAAGTCGACATCGACGGAGAACCGGCAGGGATCTGGGAAATCCTGCTGAGCTTTCTCCCCTGGTTGTTCCTCATCGGTTTCATGGTCTTTATCTTCATGCAGATGCAGGGCAGCGGCAACCGGGTGATGCAGTTCGGCAAGTCCCGTGCCAAGCAGGTCACCAAGGACATGCCCAAAGTCACCTTCCAGGACGTTGCGGGCCTCGATGAAGCGATCGAGGAATTGGGAGAGCTCAAAGAGTTCCTGCAAAGCCCCGACAAGTTCCGGGCGATGGGAGCCAAGATTCCCAAAGGCGTCCTACTGTTCGGGCCGCCCGGAACTGGTAAAACCCTGCTCGCCCGTGCCGTCGCCGGTGAAGCGGGTGTTCCGTTCTTCACGATCTCCGGATCGGACTTCGTCGAGATGTTCGTCGGAGTCGGAGCCAGCCGGGTTCGAGATCTGTTTGAACAAGCCAAAGCGCAGGCGCCCGCCATCGTGTTCATCGACGAGATCGACGCCGTCGGTCGCCACCGGGGAGCCGGTTTGGGCGGCGGGCACGATGAGCGGGAACAGACGTTGAACCAGTTGCTCGTCGAACTCGATGGGTTCGACGTGAACAGCGGCGTCATTGTTATCGCCGGAACCAACCGCCCCGACATCCTCGATCCTGCTCTGCTCCGCCCCGGTCGCTTCGACCGGCAGATCGTGGTCGACCGAGCCGATCTGGCGGGTCGCAAGGCCATTCTGGCGGTCCACGCTCGCGGCAAACCGCTTGCCAAGGACATCGATCTCGAAGTACTGGCCCGCCAGACACCCGGTTTCACCGGGGCCGATCTGGCGAACCTGATCAACGAAGCAGCGATCCTGGCTGCCCGGCGGGCCAAGACGGAGATTTCGATGGATGAGCTCGAGGAATCCATCGAACGGGTCATTGCGGGTCCGGAACGCAAGAGCCGCTTGATCTCCGAGGAAGAGAAGCTGGTGATTGCCTACCACGAGACCGGTCACGCGCTGGTCGGCTGGGCTCTCCCCATGGCAGATCCCATCCACAAGGTCACGATCATCCCGCGGGGCCGCTCGCTCGGGCACACCCAGGCTTTGCCAACCGAAGACAAGTACCTGATGCGGCGTAGCGAGCTGGTCGACCAGCTCGCCATGCTGCTCGGTGGACGAACAGCTGAAGAGCTGATTTTCGTCGATCCCACCACCGGGGCGGCCAACGATATCGAGAAGGCCACGGCAATCGCCCGCAAGATGGTAATGGAATACGGCATGAGCGACCGGCTGGGCCCCATGCAGTA
>Ga0224512_10004699_pt1 | contig 11442 bp, 10 predicted proteins | sample SF_May12_sed_USG_4_FD_169103 | JGI IMG/M metagenome (GOLD analysis project Ga0224512, IMG submission 169103) | Sediment microbial communities from San Francisco Bay, California, United States - SF_May12_sed_USGS_13 | ecosystem: Environmental > Aquatic > Marine > Sediment | place: USA... | reverse complement strand
GAAGGCATCTGGATCCAGAACACCGTCGGAGACCCGGTGGCCGAACTCATCGGCCCGGGAAAGTTCTCGACGTGGGCTCCGGACTCCTTCGACCCGGACGGCAGGTAGCGGCTCCCATGCACGAGCACGGCGTGGATGGGCGACGGTGACGCTCCAGAATGCCCCCATAACGATTGGGACGGGTAATTTGGGACGGTGACGACTACGAAACCCGACGCCGCCCAGTACGCCCAGACCGGCCTCTCAAAGCGCCAGGTCCGCGATCGCGTCAATCAGGGACAGGCAAACGATGTCCCCGAGGGACCGAGCCGCACCGTCCGCGAGATCGTCCGCTCCAATGTCGTCACCCGCTTCAACTTGCTGATCGCCGGGCTGCTGGTCGTCATCCTCCTGGTCGCCCCAATCCAGGATGCGCTCTTTGCCGGCGTGATGATCATCAACACGATCATCGGTATCTACCAGGAACTGAAGGCCAAACGGACATTGGATCGGCTGGCCTTGCTGGCCGCTCCCAAGGCCCGAGTGGTGCGGGGTGGCAAGGTCCAGGAGATCAATGTCAAGTCGGTCGTGATCCAGGATGTGCTCGAAATCGCCCCCGGTGACCAGATCGTGGTCGACGGCAAGATGCTCACCGCCGACAACCTCGAAGTTGATGAGTCGCTGCTCACCGGCGAGTCCGACGCGATCGAGAAAAGCCCCGGCGACGACGTGCTCTCCGGGTCGTTCGTGAGCGCCGGGGGCGGGCGGTTCATGGCCACCAAGGTCGGAAAGGACGCCTATGCGGTGCAACTGGCCGCCCAGGCGAAGAAGTTCACGCAGGTGCGCTCAGAACTGCGCTCCGGCATCGACTTCATGCTCAAGCTGGTGTCGTGGCTGATCATCCCGACGGCCGGCCTGTTGGTATGGAGCCAACTAGACGCCAACGACTCGCTGAAGGAGGCCCTCCGCGGGGCCGTGGCGGGTACCGTCGCTATGGTGCCCCAGGGCCTCGTACTCGTCACCAGCGTGGCCTTCGCCGTCGGTGTAGTCCGTCTCGGACGCCAGCAGGTCCTCGTTCAAGAGCTCCCGGCCATCGAGGGCCTGGCAAGGGTGGACGTCGTTTGCCTCGACAAGACCGGGACCCTCACGCAGGGAAAACTGGCAGTTACGGGGGTCCAGGCCATCAGCGGAGAGGACTACGGGGAGCCGCTGGGGGCGCTGGCGGCCGCCGATCCGAACCCGAATGCCACGTTGGCGGCGGTCGGCGCGGCCTTCACTCCCCCGGCAGATTGGACTCCGACGGAAGCCGTTCCCTTTTCCTCGGCCCGCAAATGGAGCGGAGCAACTTTTGCCGGCCACGGCACTTTCGTGCTGGGAGCCCCAGAGGTTGTGCTGGCCGCGACACACTCGGAAACCACCCGTCGCGCCGAACTGCTGGCACTCGAGGGCAGCAGGGTGATTCTGTTGGCCCGGAGCCCGCATCCACTCAAGGCCGGTCTCACACCCACCGCCTTTGTGCTGCTCGCCGATCAGATCAAGCCGGAAGCACCGGAGATTCTCGCCTTCTTCGCCGCCCAGGATGTGGCCATAAAGGTCATCAGCGGTGACCATCCCAGCACCGTCGGACGGATCGCCGAGCAGGTCGGCGTACCGACCAGCGGGGACCCGGTGGATGCCCGAGCTCTGCCGGAGGATGCCGGAGCACTGGCCGACGTCATGGAATCCCGCAATGTCTTCGGGCGGGTGAGCCCACACCAGAAACAAGCGATGGTCGAGGCCCTCAAGTCGCGGGGCCACGTCGTCGCCATGACCGGAGACGGGGTCAACGACGTCTTGGCTCTGAAGAGCGCCGACATCGGGATTGCCATGGGCTCGGGCAGCGGCGCTTCCCGGGCAGTGGCCCAACTCGTACTGCTCGACTCATCCTTCGCAACGGTGCCCCAGGTGGTCGCCGAAGGACGTCGGGTCATCGCCAACATCGAGCGGGTCGCCAACCTCTATCTGACCAAGACCATCTACGCCTTCCTGCTCGCCCTGGTGATCGGTGTCGTCGGCTGGCAATTCCCCTTCCTTCCCCGTCATCTCACCCTCATCGGAACGCTCACCATCTGCGCCCCCTCGTTCTTCCTGGCACTGGCACCGTCCGCCCGACGGGCCGTCCCTGGCTTCGTTCGGCGAGTCGTGCGGTTCTCTGCCCCGGCCGGTCTGTTGGCAGCGGCGGCCACCTTTGGTGGGTACTGGCTGGCTCGAGATCAAGTCGACGTAGGCCTCGACGAGGCTCGAACCACGGCAACACTGGTGCTGGTGCTCGTCGGACTGTTCATCCTGGCCGTAATCTCCCGGCCCTTCAACCCTGCCCGCCGGACTCTCATTCTCTCCATGGGCCTTGTGCTCGCCCTCGTTTTCCTGTTGCCGGCCAGTCGTGAGTTCTTTGCCCTCGACTTCCCACCGATGATCGTCCTCACCTCAGCGGTGGGGGTCGCTTCCATCACCGGTGCCCTCATGTTTGCGTCCTTGCGGGCCGTCGAGTGGTCGGCGCTCGCCCCCGAGATCCTCCGCTCCCGCAAGGTACAGCGCATGGAACGGAAGCTGGAGGTCAAGCTGCAAGAGGTCGAGCTGGGCATCGAGGGATGGGTTCAACGCACATGGCGGTCCATCCGGTCGATCTTCAGCGGCGAGGACGATCTGGAGGAATAGACGCCCGCCGCCCACCAGCATCGGGCCGGCGTCGCCGCCCGGCTGCGGGCCGGGGGCCGCTCAGTAGCTCCAGAGGGGCTCGGGAACGGACCAAGCAGGCGCCTCGCCCCAGCGATCCGCATACACGACCGTCTCGAGCGGAGGACGGCTTGCCACCCCCCACTTGCCGAGGGGGTAGCCGCAGGTGATGGCGGCGACGTTGCGCCAGCCCTTCCCGGTGGGAACGCCCAGCAGCTCGCTCACCTCAGCAGAAGCGAAGTGGTGCAGGACGGTGGTGAGGGTCGTACCGACGCCCTGAGCACGGGCCGCCAGCATGAGATTCCACACCGCCGGGTAGATGCCAGACCCGTCGGGGTCGTTGCGGACGTAGGCCAACACCACGAGCGGCACCTGTGCGAAGTTGGCCGCCAGCCAGCTTGCCGAGGACAGCACCCGCTTGGTCACATCATCACCGCGGGCTTCGGCCTGCTCCCGCTTGCCGGCATAGGCCCCCCGCTCGAGGTGCCCCCAGGAGTCCTGGTAGAGCGTTGCCAGCCGGCCGATGAGTTCCGAATCGGTGACGGCCACGAACCGCCACTGTTGGGTGTTGCCTGGTGAGGGCGCCCTGATGGCCGCATCCAGCATCCGCTGAATGACGTCCTCGGGAATCGGATCGGGCTTGACCCGGCGCATCGCCCGGGTGGTGTAGAGAGCTTCGAACGTGTCCATGGCGGCTCCTTTGACCGCCGCAGCCTAGGGGGTGCGTTAGAAGTCGAGTCCGACGTCGAGGCTCGATGCCGAATGTGTGAGATAACCGGCCGAGAGAACGTCTACGCCCGTGGCCGCAATGAGCGGCGCCGTTTCAGGGGTTATCCCGCCCGATGCCTCTGTCAGCGCCCGGCCGTCCACCAGCGCGACCGCGGCGCGGAGGTCGTCGAGCGACATGTTGTCGAGCAGAACAGCATCTACCCCTTCGCTCAGGGCCTCGTGGAGTTGGTCGAGCGTGTCGACTTCAACTTCGACCTTCACGAGGTGGCCGACTGATCGTCGAACACGGGCGACCGCCTCGGCCACCGACCCGGCGACCGCAACATGATTGTCTTTGACGAGTACGGCATCGTCGAGACCGAAGCGGTGATTGACCCCGCCGCCCGCCCGTACCGCATACTTCTCGAGCGCCCGCAAGCCGGGGGTTGTCTTGCGGGTGTCTGCGACCCGGGCTCGATGCGGGCGGACGGAGGCGACGATGGCGGCGGTGGCGGTGGCGATACCCGAGAGATGACCGAGGAAGTTGAGCGCCGTTCGCTCGGCAGTGAGGATACCGGCCGCCGGCCCTGCCACGGTGGCCAGAACCGATCCCGCTTCGACGGTATCACCGTCTGCAAGCTCCGGTCGAAACTCAATCCGAGGGTCAACCAGCGAGAAGACGCGGCCGGCTACTTCCAGGCCGGCAATCGTTCCCGGCTGCCGGCTGACCAGCCGTGCGCTCGAGGTCACATCAGCCGGAATGATCGCACTCGTCGTTAGGTCACCTGCTTCGCCGAGATCCTCGTCGAGTGCTCGCCGAAGGATGGGTTCGTAAATGAGTGGATCGAGTTTCATCAGTGGTCCTAGGCCACGGTGGCCATGGACGCTCCAGCATACGAGTCGCGGATCGCCACACCCGGGTCCGGGTAATCGGAACGGAAGTGGGAGCCCCGGCTTTCCAGTCGGGCGCGGGCCGCGGTAGCGATGAGGCGGGCAACCAGAACCATGTTCGCAATCTCGCCCGACCGTTGGCCGAGCGAACGCTCGAGCTCGGTCAGCTGCCTCACAGCATTGCTGAGTCCGGCCTCATCGCGGGCAATGCCAACGTGCTCCCACATGATCGATCGCACTGCAGCCTCAACGGCGTCGTCCACCGCCAACTCGACGGATGGGATGGGAACCTTCGCCGGGTCCGGAAGCACGCTCGCGCTCACCGAGGCGCCCACCCGGGAGCCGAACACGAGGCCCTCGAGCAAGGAGTTGGAGGCCAGTCGATTGGCACCATGGACACCAGTCGCCGCCGTCTCTCCCGCAGCCCACAGTCCGGGAATGGATGACCGGCCATGCGTGTCCACGTCGATCCCGCCCATGAAATAGTGCGCCGCCGGCGAGATCGGTATTGGTTCGATCCGTGGATCGAAACCGGCCTGTTCTGCGGCCGCAAACACCGTCGGGAAACGGTCGGGGAAATCGCCGCCGACCGCAGCCGAACCGTCGATGAATGGAGTCTGCCCCCTTTGGATCAAGGCCCAGGTGGCTCGAGCAACGACATCGCGCGGCGCGAGTTCGGCGTCGGGGTGCACACCGGTCATGTACCGCTCCCCGTGCTCATCGACGAGCACGGCCCCGGCACCGCGCAGGGCCTCGGTAATGAGGGGCATCGGATCGAGGTCGGAATCCATCGCCGTGGGGTGGAACTGCACGAACTCCAGGCCGAGGAGGCGGGCCCCGGCCCGGGCAGCCATGGCCACGCCGTCCCCGGTCGCTTCGATCGGGTTGGTTGTCCGCGCATACAGCCGGCCGATTCCCCCGGTGGCGAGCACCACCGCGCGGGCGACATACTGGACAAGCTCGCCACTGGAATCCACAGCCAGGAGACCAGCGATCCGACCATCGTGCACGAGAAGATCGACCGCGTTGGTGAACTCGTGGATGTCGATGGACGGCCGATCACGCACGGCTGCCGTGAGTGCGCGCATGATCTCGGCTCCCGTGGCATCGCCGCTGGCATGAAGGATCCGATGCAGGCTGTGACCGGCCTCTCGCCCAAAGACCAGCCCGGCGCCATCACGATCGAAACGAGCACCGCGCTTGATGAGTTCTCGAATCCGGGCGGGACCCTCCGAGGTCAGCACGGCGACCGCATGGGGATTGTTGAGGCCACCGCCGACGGACAGGGTGTCGCGCGCATGGAGTTCGGGAGAGTCTCCCTTTGCCAGGGCGACCGCCACACCGCCCTGGGCCCAGGGAGTTGAGCCGCCCGATCCAAACGCTGACTTTGAAACAAGTGCGACTTCCCCGGACATCGAGAGGGCAGATGACAAACCAGCCACGCCTCCGCCGACGATGACGGCATCGGTGGTGACGATACGGTGGCTCATCGGTCACTCCCCCGCTTGACCGCAAGCATTCGTTCGACGGCCATCCTGGCTCGGTCTGCCGTCCCGGGGGCAATCTCGACCGGGTGGCTCATGGTCTGCAATGACGCGAGGATCTTCTCCAGGGTGATCCGTTTCATGTGCGGGCAAAGGTTGCACGGGCGAACGAAGTCAACGTCCGGGTAATCGACGGACACGTTGTCACTCATCGAGCACTCAGTGATCATGACTACCCGAGCGGGCCGATTGGTCTCGACATACGATTGCATGCCGCGCGTGGACCCGACGTAGTCGGCCGCGGCGAGAACGTCGGGTGGGCACTCCGGATGGGCGATGATCTTGACCTGCGGGTCGGCCGCCCGATATGCACGGAGCTCATCTCCGGTGAAACGCTCATGGACCTCGCAATGGCCGTTCCACAGAATGATCTCAACCGGGGTCTGCGTGGCCACCCACCTCCCCAAATACTCGTCGGGGAGGAAGATCACGCGGTCGACACCCAGCGACTCAACGACCTCGACTGCGTTTCCCGATGTGCAACAGATATCGGACGCGGCTTTCACATCGGCCGAGGTATTGACGTACGTGACCACCGGAACGCCCGGATAGGCCTCTCGCAGCAGCGCAATGTCTGCGGCGGTGACGGAATCGGCCAGGGAGCAACCGGCCGCCGGGTCTGGGATCAGGACCGTCTTTTCGGGCGCAACAAGCTTGGCCGTTTCCGCCATGAAGTGGACGCCGGCCATCACGATGACGTCGGCCTCGGTACCGGATGCCAGATACGCCAGCGACAGGGAATCCCCGACGAAGTCGGCGACCCCGTGGTAGATCTCAGGTGTCATGTAGTTGTGGGCCAGGATGATGGCGTTTCGCTCGACCTTGAGCTGATTGATTGCGGCGATGAGCGGTGAGTAGAGGTCGAACTCACTATCGGGAATGACGTCCTCCAGCTTGCGGCGGATGGACTCGGTACTGCGGCCGGGGGCCGGGGTGAGGTCAATCGTCATTGCGCCGTCCTTTCGGTATTACTCGTTCTGAGTATTAATAATACTAGTACTGAGAATATCCTGTGGGATCAAACCGGATTCTCCGGCGGCTATCGAGCTCCCGGGAGCCCGACGCCGGGGGCGGGCCGTTCACGGAGCACCTCACGCCGGAACCGAAACAACTCGGCGGGACGCCCGCCGGTTTGGGCGTCGGCTACTCCGGTACCTTCGACGAGACCCCCCCGCTCCACCAACCGCCGGAAGTTCGGCTTGTGGAGGGGGACTCCGGCCAGCGTCTCCACCACTCGCTGCAGTTGATTCAGGGTAAAGGTCTCCGGCAGCAGCTCGAACACCACCGGCCGATACGCGAGCTTCCCTCGCAAGCGAGACAGGCCGGTTGCCACCATGCGACGATGGTCAAGAACCATCGGTCGGCCAACGCCTCCGGTGATCGGCGTGTCCGAGTCGGCGCTCTTCTCGTCCACCAGGCCGACCTCATACAAGAGCTCGAACCGATCGAGGACACGAGCACCGTCCCACCGCGATCCCGAGAGCCCAAACACGATATCGGCTCGCTCCCGACGGGCGGCCACTCCCCCGACCCACGCCTCGAGCGCCGGCACGAGAACTTCATCGATCAGAGCAGGCCGGCCCGATCGCCAGTCCTCCCAGGGGAACAGCTCGTAGCAGTCCAGCCATCCCGCCTCGCCCCCTTTGGGTCCCAGCCCGGCATCGACGAGGGCCAGATAGGCGATGGATATGCGGCGACCCTGTTGACTCCGTGCAAGATCCCCGAAGGTGTAGAGCTGCTCGACATAACCGAGCTCGATACCGGCTTGCTCGCGAACGAGGCGCCGCAGCGCCAGCTCGAGCGTCGGATCGGAGCGGGCTTCGAGATCACCGGCGGGCAACGCTGGTGCAGCCGGCACCGTCATCACCCGCGGCCCGGTGTCGGCGACCGAGACAATCACCGCGTTGAGGCGGACACTGAGATCGCTCATCACTTTCGAATCCACGACGCCCGACGGATCGCCAGGCTGGGAGTTTCCACCTCCTCAAAAGTAACAAACGCTTCCGGGTTCACGGCTCTCACGATGTCGAGCGCCTCTCGCTTGCGCTTGCGGGGGACCACCGAAAAGGCCAGCCGGACCGGGCCGTTACGTCCCTCAGCATTGATGTCGGTTACCGCAAACCCTGCTTGCCGCAACGCCACAGACGCCTGCGGCGAATCGAAGGGCGCCACCACGCGCAACACTCCCTTGCCGATGGCCAGCCACCGCTCCACGGTGCCGCCGAGCGCGGTCCCGGCGCCGAAGCCGCCGGCAAAGGCGATCACCTTCAAGGGCTGGTCGATGTTCGTTACTACCTGGCTGACGGCGAGCAACCAGATGGCCGACTCGAAGAATCCGAGAACCCCCGACACGGCCCGGCGGCTGCGCATGAGGAAGATGATGCGCATCGTCCCGATCGACTGGTCGGCCAGTCGGGCAACGAAGATGGCGAGAGATATCAGGACGGTTTCCACGAGTCGCGGAATGGTAGGCGATGCGTCCGCCCTTGCCTCAACCGCCCGCGGGCACTCCGGCCGTCGGCGTGCGTCTCCGACCCCCGGGACGGCTGCCCTGCGGATCCCACCTGAAGTACCTGAGAGCAATGATGGTGGCCCCCACCCCCCAGGCGGCCATTACCGCCAGGTGCAAGCCGATTGCGTACTCGCCACTCACACCGCTCCAGCTGAATCCGCTCCCGGAAAGCGTCGGGTTGAAGGCATCACCGAGAGCAGCCACGAAATGCTTGAGCGGGAAGAAGTTGCCGATCGCCGCCATCCAATTCGGTGCATCTTCAGTGACGATGAAGACATCCGAAACGAACGCCAGCGGCAAGAGCGTGGCGTTGGCGACGGCGGGAGCACTGTCGCCGTTGGGAACCAGCGCGGCCACCATCAGGCCGAGTGCGGCAAAGGTGGCCGCCCCGACGACCAGCGTGACGAGCGCCGCCCCGAGCGTCCCCCCGATGATCTCGACTCCGTAGGCGACTGCCCCAACTCCCAGCATGATGACGACGGCGACCAGTGCGATGAGCACGGCAGAGCCGACCCGGCCGGAGATGTAAACCCAGGGCGGAAGCGGCGTTCCCCTGATCTTCTTGAGGATGCCCCCGTCGCGAGCGATGGCGGTTGTGACCGCCAGATTCGTGTAGGTCGCCGACGCCGCCGCGAACACGGCCAGGGCCGGTGCGTAGAACTGGGCGGTCGTGACCCCCAGGCTCGAGATCTCGTCGTTGCCGAAGATGGCGGTGAAGAGCACGAGAAACATGAGCGGAAAGACAATCGTGAAGAACGCGGCAACCGGAGTCCGCCAGAAGATTATGTTCTGATAGCGGATCTGGTGGTAGACAAGCACAAGATCTCGCTGCATCAGGAACTCTCCTCGGTGAGCTCCAGGTAGACGTCCTCCAGGCTCGGCCGCTCGACCGTCAGGCCCGCCAATTCGACCCCCCGCTCCACCGCCCATCCGGTGAGGGCGTTGAGCGTTGCGGTCGGCGCGGCGGTCCGAAGAACGATCTGTCCGGAGGCCGCGTCCCACCCCTCCCGGGCGGCCTCGGGGAGCTCGTCGCGGCTCAATCCCGCGGCAGAGAACCGGATCGTGGCTTCGGCGTCGGCGCGACCACCGATCGAGGCGGGAGCGCCCTCGGCGACGATGCGCCCGCGGGCGATGACGGCGACCCGATCGGCGAGATTGTGCGCCTCATCCATGTAGTGAGTGGTGAGAAGAATCGTCTTGCCGAGCGACCGGAGATTGTCGATGAGCCCCCAGGCTTGCCGGCGGGCCGACGGATCGAATCCGGTGGTCGGTTCGTCGAGGAATATGAGATCAGGGTCCCCGATGATCCCGAGCGCCAGCTCAACCCGCCGCTGCTGGCCGCCCGAAAGGGTCTTGATGCGGGCATCTCGTTTGTCTTCCAAGCCGACGATGTGGATGACCTCATCGACGTCCCGACGCCGGGGGTAGAAACCGGCGTAGGTGGCTATCGCCTCGGCAACCTCCAGTTCCCGCTCCAGCGCGGTTTGCTGGAGCACGATCCCGATCCGTTCCCGGAATGCCCGACCTCCGCTCTCGGGATCGAAGCCGAGCACTTGCACCTGCCCGCCGGTGCGGGAGCGATGGCCCTCCATGATCTCGACGCTCGTCGATTTCCCGGCACCATTGGGGCCGAGCAAAGCAAAGACCTCACCCTCTTCGACGGTCAGATCGATCCCATCGACCGCCTTGAGGTCTCCGTAGTGCTTGGCGAGCGCGCGGACCGTAATTGCTGCCATGGCGGAGATGCTAGGGAGCAGTGGTCAATCGGGCGGATGAAGACGGAGCGGCGAGCGTCACGTGCTCCTCGAAATGCCGCGCTAGCCGGGTGGCACGGCGAACGGGATCCAGGCGAGGGTCATAGCCACTCGCAATAGTAAGCACTAAGCAAACTATTGCAAGCAGAGCGCGCTAAAGCGAATGCTCTCCGGCGCCGAGCATGCGGCGGATGTTGTCCTTGTGGCGGGCTACGACCAGCAGCGAAATGGCAGCCATGACCACAGCCGAGCGGGCCTGCTCGGCCCACAGCCACACGCCGGGAATAGCAAGCGTGACGATGGTGAGCGACCCGAACGACGACACCCGGGTGGCCGCAATGATGGCGGCCCAGACGGCGGCCAGGCCCAAGCCCAACCATGGGATCACCCACAGCAAGACGCCCACCGTGGTGGCGACCCCCTTCCCCCCCCGGAACCGATGCCAGACCGGAAAACAGTGACCGGTGACGGCCAGGCCGCCTGCCGCCAGGCCGATCAACTCACTGCCACCGACCTGTTCACCGAATGCGGCCGCCCCGACGCCTTTCAAGAGATCGCCCACGAGCACAAGGGCGCCGGCGCCGCGTCCAATCACCCGGCTGACATTGGAGGCTCCCGGATTGCCGCTCCCTTCGGCGTAGATGTCGACACCCTTGAGACGGGAGGCAAGGACCGCGAAATCGATGCTCCCGATGACGTAGCCGACGACCAGGGCGGTTGCCTCAGCCACCGGTGAACAGGACCGATCGGAACTTGACGATGTAGCCGACGGCGGAAATCACGGTGATGGCCACTGCGATCCAGATCGCCCACTCGTCGAGATGGAGCGGCCCCCACTTGTCCTCGAGTCGAACGATCGCGAGACCGATAGCCACGAACTGGACCGTCGCCTTCCACTTGCCCCACCCGGAGGCGGGAACCATCTTGCCGGCGTTGGCGGCTACACCCCGGATCGCCATGATGGAGATCTCGCGAGCAATGATGATGAACGCGGGCCAGATGTTGACCCGATCGACCACGAGAAGCGCCGCCAGCGTTCCGGTGACGAGGAGCTTGTCGGCGGTGAGATCGAGAAAAGCCCCGAGGATGGATGTCTGATCCCACCGCCGGGCCAGCCATCCGTCCACAAAATCAGAGAGCGCCGCCACCGTGAACACGCCCGCCGCAATCCCGAAGTTGTGCGCCAGGTCGTCCTCCAAGAGGATCAGTGCCATCACCGCGGGGATGGCGACGACGCGCCCGAGGGTGAGTGCGATCGGAAGGTTCACAGGGAGAGAGGTTAGAGGGACGGCGCCAGCGCCTGCGGCGTTGCTGGGGGCGGCTGCTCCGCAGCTGCCGG
>Ga0224512_10004698_pt1 | contig 11442 bp, 8 predicted proteins | sample SF_May12_sed_USG_4_FD_169103 | JGI IMG/M metagenome (GOLD analysis project Ga0224512, IMG submission 169103) | Sediment microbial communities from San Francisco Bay, California, United States - SF_May12_sed_USGS_13 | ecosystem: Environmental > Aquatic > Marine > Sediment | place: USA: California... | reverse complement strand
CCGCGCACTCCGCTGTATGACACCGTTATCTACGAAGCGCACGTCAAGGGGATGACGATGAGCCATCCAGACGTACCCCCCAACTTGCGCGGCACCTACGCAGGTCTGGCGTCAGCCCCGATCATCGAACACTTACAGAGTCTTGGCGTCACCGCCATCGAGCTGCTCCCGATCCACCAATTCGTTTCCGAGAAACACCTCGTCGATCTCGGCCTGACGAACTACTGGGGCTACAACTCCATTGGTTTTTTTGCGCCGCACGGGCCGTTCGCGGCAACAGGTGATCAGGGCCAGCAGGTGGCCGAGTTCAAGGAGATGGTCAAGACCCTTCACCTCGGAGGGATGGAGGTGATCCTCGACGTCGTCTACAACCACACGGCAGAGGGCAACGACATGGGTCCTACGTTCAGCTTCAAAGGTCTCGACAACTCCGTCTATTACCGTTTGGCGCAGAACGACCCGTCCAAGTATGTCGATTACAGCGGAACCGGCAACAGCCTGAACATGCGCCACGCCGAATCGCTCCGTCTGATGATGGACAGCCTCCGCTATTGGGTTTCGGAAATGCATGTTGACGGCTTTCGTTTCGATTTGGCATCGGCGCTCGCCCGCGAGCTCCATGCGGTGGATCGCCTGTCCTCCTTCTTCGACCTGATCCACCAGGACCCAATTGTTAGTCGGGTCAAGCTCATTGCCGAGCCTTGGGATGTCGGCGAAGGCGGCTACCAGGTGGGCAACTTCCCGCCGTTGTGGTCGGAGTGGAACGACAAATACCGCGATGGTGTGCGCGACTATTGGCGAGGGTGGGATGAGTCTCTCGCCGACTTTGCCTCGCGGTTCACCGGGAGCTCGGATCTTTACGGAGCCTCCAAGCGGCGGCCTACCGCCAGCGTGAACTTCATTACGGCCCACGACGGCTTCACGCTGGCCGATCTCGTGTCATACGACCACAAGCACAACGAGGCCAACGGCGAAAACGGTCGTGATGGCACCACCAACAACCGCTCGTGGAACTCGGGGGTCGAGGGGCCGACGGACGACCCGGACATCAATCGCATCCGTTCGTCGCGGGTGCGATCCATGTTGGCGACCCTGGTGCTCAGCCAAGGCGTGCCGATGATCGTGGCGGGCGACGAAATCGGCCGCACCCAGCTCGGCAACAACAACGCTTATGCCCAGGACAGTGAGGTGTCGTGGCTCGATTGGGACGGGGCCGACCTCGAACTTCTGGAATTTGTTCGCCGACTGGTGCTCATCCGCGCCAGCCATCGAGTATTTCGGCGGCGCCGCTGGTTCGAGGACCGGCCTCTCCACGGCGAAGGTGTCCGTGACATCGGTTGGTATCGTCCGGACGCCACGCCGATGAACGATGAGGACTGGCGAGTGTCATACGCCAAGTCGCTTGGCGTTTACCTCAACGGCTCCATGATCCCGGCGCCGGACCCTCGCGGCGAGCCTGTGTTCGATGACAGCTTCTTGCTGCTCTTCAACTCCGGCAATGGGCCGTGTGACTTCATCATCCCTGCAGGTCTGCAACGCGATACCTGGATCGTTGAGCTGGACACAACGACGGACGATCGCGATGGCGACAAGTACGCCGCCGGCGAAACCTTGCCGGTGGCGCCCTGGGCCGTAGTGCTGCTGCGCCAACCGAAAGACGACTTGACGTGAGGTTGCTGTTTACCGCTGCCGAGCTGGCGCCTCTGGTGCGGGTTGGCGGCCTGGCAGAGGCTGCCGGCGGCCTAGTAGCTGCCCTTCGGCGGGGGGGTGTCGATGTCACGGTCGTGATCCCCGACTACGGCGATGTCGTCTTGGGCAATGAGTCGAGACGATCGCTCAATGTGCCGTCGTGGGCGGGTCCGATGACAGTGCGGTCGGGGATCCATCCTGTCGCAGGTGAGGTCACCCTCCTCGGCAACCAGGCCCTGGCCCGCTCCCACCCCTACGTTGACCCCACCGGAATCGCCTGGTCCGACAACGACAAACGCTTCCTGGCCTTCTCGGCAGGGATCGCCGCGCTGCGCGACGATTTGGCTCCCGATGTCGTACACCTCAACGATTGGCACACGGCAGCCGCCACCGCATTGGGTGGCTCATCGGTTCCGACTGTCCTCACCATTCACACGCTGGCGTACCAAGGCGTTTCGCCGGCAAGTTGGATGAGCCGCCTCACCCACGACGCGGCCGCATTCGAGTGGTACGAGCAAACCAACCCTCTCGCAGGCGGGATCACCCTCTCTGATCGAGTCGTGGCCGTCAGCCCCAATTACAGCCGGGAGATCCTGCAGGATGAGTCAGGGATGGGCCTCCACGAGCTCCTCCGTGCCAAGGGACCCGCTCTTGTCGGAATCTTGAATGGCATCGACACCGACGAATGGAATCCGGAGGCCGATCCTCACATCGTTACTCCGTACTCGAGCGACACCATCGAGCTGCGCCGAGAGTGCCGCCGTGCGCTGCTGGATCTGGCCGGTTGGGAAGATTCCAAGGCCCCCGTGATTGGCGTCGTCTCGCGCCTCGTGGATCAGAAGGGAATTGACCTCTTGATCGCGGCGATCCCCTTTTTGGACAATATGCCCGCTCGCTTGCTGGTGCTCGGCTCCGGTTTGCCGGAGCCCACGGCGGCTCTGCGATCGGCGGCCGCGGCCAACCCGAGTCGGGTGCACTTCACAGATGGTTACGACCTGGCGCTGGCCCACCGTATCTTTGCTGGAGCCGATCTCTTCGCCATGCCGAGCCGCTTCGAGCCGTGCGGACTGGCCCAGATGCAGGCAATGCGATACGGCTCGATCCCCATCGTGAGCCCGGTCGGGGGGTTGGTAGACACAGTGGTAGATGCAGATGCCAGTCGCCTCGGAACCGGATTCATCGCGAAGTCGGTGACCACTGCCGGGCTGGTTGACGCCGTGCACCGAGCAGTGAGAGCCTTCAAGAGCCCCCGCCGCCGGGCCGCCATCCAGCGCCGCGGCATGGCCCAAGACTGGTCCTGGGACGATCCGGCAAAACAACACATCGACCTCTATCACGACCTGACCCCCTAACCAGGATGACACGGACCACGCGGGGGACGCTCAAATCCTGATTTGGCCGAAATCAGCTCAGCTGAAGACGCGACGGCCTTTGGCGAGCACAACTACGCCACCCGGCGAGACGGTGAAGCGTTCCCGGTCGGCCTCGTGGTTGACTCCGATTTGAGTGCCGGCGGCCACATGGCAGTTCTTGTCGAGGACGGCGCCGCGTATCTCGGCGCCTGCGCCCACATATACGTCGTCGAGGAGGACAGAATTCTCGACAATGGCGCCGTCGTCGATTCGCACTCCTGGCGCCAGGACTGAGCCGCGGACATGTCCTCCGGAGACGATGACACCGTTGCTCAACAGAGACATGGTCACATCGGATCGGCTGCCGCGACTTCCAATCACGAGCTTGGCCGGGGGCATCGAGCGCTCCATCGTGTAGATCGGCCACTCGCGGTTGTACAGATCGAACGCCGGCACTTGCGCCACCAGATCCATATGCGCCTCGTGGTAGCTGTCGATCGTTCCGACATCGCGCCAGTAGTGCTCTTTGCCCTCCTCGCCAGGAATCACGTTGGTCGTGAAGTCGTAGACGGAGGCTTCGCCGGCCGCCACCATCGCCGGGATGAGGTTGCCCCCCATGTCATGAGGGGAGTCCTCGTCGGCCGCATCGCGCATCACGATCTCCTCGAGAGCCTCTGCCGTGAAGACATAGTTGCCCATCGAAGCCAATACCTGATCCGGAGCATCGGGCAGGCCAACGGTGTCTTTGACAGCGGGCTTCTCCTGGAATTGGGCAATGCGGCCATCGGCGCCCGGCGTGATGATTCCAAATTGGTCGCACTCGTTGCGGTTGATCCGGATTCCAGCAACGGTCACCCCGGCGCCGGACTCGATGTGATGTTCCAGCATCTGCGCTGGATCGATTCGGTAGATGTGATCGGCGCCGAATACGAAGATGTATTCGGGCCGTTCGTCATGGATGATGTTGAGGTTCTGATAGATCGCATCTGCCGAGCCCAGGAACCATCGGGGACCGGCTCGCATCTGCGCCGGCACCGACGTTACGTACAAGCCGAGCAATGTGCTGAGCCGCCAGGTCTGTGAGATGTGGCGGTCGAGGCTGTGGGATTTGTACTGGGTGAGCACCACGATCTTGCGGAATCCGCCGTTGGCCAGGTTCGACAGCGGGAAGTCGATGAGGCGGTAGTGGGAGCCAAACGGGACCCCCGGTTTGGCGCGGTCGAGAGTCAGCGGCAGGAGCCGCTTGCCCTCCCCGCCCGCCAGAACCATGGACAGGACGTGGTTCGGGTTGAAGCTGGCGGGATTCATCGCATCTCCTTCATGTCCGCTCGCCGTCAGGTTCGCTGCTGAGCGTGAAGAAGCTGATCGCCAGCGGCCCCGCAGTGACCGACAGCGACTGACCGTGCCCGTGGGCCGGGACCGGTTCCGCTTCGAGGGGCCCATTGACGATCCCGCTGCCGGCAAAGTCAGCCGAGTCGGATTCGAGCAGGGGAAGCCACGTGCCGGGACTCGGTACTCCGATGCGGTAGTTGTATCGGGGGACCGGTGTGAGGTTCATGATCACCAGCACGGGGCGGTTGGATGGCGCCAACCGCAGGAAAGCAAACACCGTATTGACCGTGTCGTCTGCCACGATCCATTCGAAGCCGTCATTGCCACAGTCGCCGGCGTGGAGCGCTGGCTCGCTCCGGTAGAGGTCGTTGAGTCTCCGCACGAAGCCCTGCAGGCCGCCACGTTCCGGTTGCGCCAAGAGGGCCCAATCGAGTTCTTGTTCGTGGTCCCAATCCCCGGATTGGGCAAATTCACCCCCCATGAAGAGGAGCTTCTTGCCTGGCGTGGCCCACTGGTAACCAAGGAGGAGCCGCAGGTTGGCGATTTGCTGCCAATGATCGCCGGGCATCTTGTCCACCAACGATCCCTTGCCGTGAACGACCTCGTCGTGGGACAGCGGGAGCACAAAATTCTCGCTGGCGGCGTATATCGAACGGAAGGTGAGCTCCCCACCGTGGTGGTGGCGGTGGATCGGGTCGCGTTCCATGTACTGCAGGGTGTCGTGCATCCAACCCATGTCCCACTTGTACCCGAAGCCAAGCCCGCCCTGATCGGCCGGCATCGTGACCCCCGGCCACGCCGTTGACTCCTCGGCCACCATCTGAATCCCGGGGTGGATTCCGTAGAGGGTGCGGTTCAGTTCCCGCAGGAATTCCACCGCGCCGAGGTTCTCGTTGCCACCGTATTCATTCGGCGTCCATTCCTCCGGAGGGCGTGAGTAGTCCAGGTACAGCATCGAGGCAACTGCGTCGACGCGGATGCCATCAACGTGGTACTGGTCAATGAAGAAGTTGGCACTCGACGCGAGGAAGCTTCGGATTTCCGCACGGTCGTAGTTGAAGATGCAGCTATCCCAGTCGGGATGGTGGCCGCGTTGCGGATCCTCATGCTCGAAGAGATGGGTGCCGTCGAAGAGGGCCAGGCCGTGGCTGTCGTCTGGGAAATGCGATGGCACCCAGTCGAGAATCACTCCGATCCCGGCACGGTGGAGGATATCGACGAACTCCATGAATTCGGCCGGCGACCCGTAACGCGCCGTCGGTGCGAAATACCCAGTCGTCTGGTAGCCCCATGATCCGTAGAACGGATGCTCTGTTGTCGGGAGCAGCTCGGCATGGGTGAATCCCATGTCGGTCAGGTACGCGGCCAGCTGCCTCGCTTGGGCGACATAGCCACCCGGCTCGTATCGCCACGACCCGAGGTGAACCTCGTAGATGGAAACGGGGGCTGCGAAGTCGAATCGAGAACCGCGGTCCGCCATCCACTCGGCGTCGCCCCATTCATATTCGAGCGAGGCGACGACCGAGGCGGTTCGGGGTGCCTCCTCGTGGGCGAAACCGAATGGGTCGGCCTTTTCGAGGACCTGGCCGGTCCGGGTGGTTATCCGATACTTGTAGCGGTCCCCGAGCCCAGCGGCGACGGTACCTCTCCATACGCCGGAGGGATCCGGATCGAGGCGGGCCGCCCCCGCTGAACCCCAGCCGTTGAAGTCCCCGACCGCTTCAACCGCCGTAGCGTTGGGCGCCCACACCCGGAACGTCGTCTCCGGGGTGTTGTAGTGAGCGCCCAGGACCTCGTAAACGGTGGCATGGGTTCCACCGTTGAACGCCCAGGCGTCATCCGCCGTGAAGGGGCGTCCGAGCCCGGCCGTCATCGAGCGGTCATCTTTTTGGCTGTCTGCAATTCTGTGCTCCGGTCGGGCGCGTACCGCCGATTGTTGTCGAACCGGCCCGATTCCTCAAAGGCCCGCCGCGCCGCTCCTCGTAGTCGATCCCTAGGCTGCCAGCCTTATGGAGGTTGTAGCAGGTGATGATGGGGTTGCGCGGTGCTGGTGGGGCACCGCCACTGCCGACTACCAGGTGTATCACGACGACGAGTGGGGAATGCCGGTCGGCGACGAATCCAAGCTTTTCGAGAAGCTGTGTCTCGAGGGTTTTCAGTCAGGGCTGAGTTGGCTGACCATTCTTCGGAAACGTGACGACTTCAGACGGGTCTTCCACGGGTTCGACTACGAGCGCGTCGCCGTCATGGACGAGAGCGACGTTGCGCGGCTGCTGCAGGACGCATCGATCATCCGCCACAGAGGAAAGATCGAGGCAACGATCAACAATGCCCATCGTTCCATCGAAGTCGCCGCCGAGCTGGGGAGCCTCGGGGCCCTGGTGTGGAGTTTCGAGCCGGCTGATCGGGTGCCCAACGATGTTCCGGCGGTGACCGACGAGTCGACAGCGATGGCCAAGGAGCTCAAGCGGCGTGGCTTCCGGTTCTTCGGTCCGACCACTGCCTATGCGTTCATGCAGGCGATGGGGCTGGTCAACGACCATCTTGTCGGCTGTGAGGCTCGCGAGCGGGTTCGTACTGCCCGGGAGACCTTCAGCCGTCCCCGACCAGGCCCTCAGTAGTTCTACGCGAGGCCTTCAGTTTCCGATCCAGCCTCCCGGCCCATCAAGATCTCCAGAATCTCAACAGCAGTGGCGTTCTCGTAGAGGACTCGCCCTACCTGCTCGGCAATGGGCATCTCAACGCCGTGGCGGGCTCCCAGAGCGAGGATGCCCCTGGTTGACTTGACTCCCTCGGCCACCATGTTCATCTCGGCGATGATGTCATCGAGCGCTTTTCCCTGCCCGATGCCAAACCCAACCTGATGGTTGCGACTCTGCGAGCTCATACAGGTGGCAATCAGGTCACCCATGCCGGCCAGACCGGCGAATGTCAGCGGCTTCCCGCCCAGCGCTGATCCGAGCCGGGTCAGCTCGAAGAGAGCTCTGGTGATGAATGTTGCTATGGAGTTCATTCCGAAGCCCATCCCGTGAGCGATCCCGGCTCCGATCGCCATCACGTTCTTGAGCGCACCGGCCGACTCGGCCCCGATGACGTCGGTGTTGGTGTACACCCGGAAGGCCGGTCCGGAGAACACGCCCTGGAGTTGCCGGGCCAGCTCCTCGTCGGGGAGCGCGATCACCGATGCTGCCGGCTGCCCCGCAGCGATCTCTCCGGCGAGGTTGGGCCCGGTGAGTACGCCGATGCGGCTCTGGTCATGATCGGCCAGGACGTCTGCCGTCACTTCGGTCATCCGCATCAGGGTCACCGCCTCGATGCCTTTTGCCAGGCTCACGATCGGGATTCCGGGGGAGATGTGGGGCGCCGCTTGTTCCATCACGGCGCGGTAGCCGTGCGAAGGCACGCCCATCACCAGCAGCTCTGCGTCGCTAACGGCTGTGGCCAGCTCCGAGGTCGCCCGCACTCCAGGCGTCAGTTCGTGGCCGACCAGGTAGTCAGGGTTGTGGCGGGTCTCGTTGATTGCCGCCGCCACATCGGGCCTTCTGGCCCACAGTTGGACGTCATGAGATGCACCCACAAGCGATGCCACGGCGGTTCCCCACGAACCGGCGCCGATGACAGTGACCTTCAACGCTGCTCCTAGCTACTTGCCGCCGTGACCCGCAGGCTACGAGATCGTTCAGCGTCGCGCTGGCGCCGTACACTGACTGGTCATGTCCGGATCAGATCCCCATCGCCGCAGCGGGTCGGCCAGAGCGTGGAGCTCGGTGAAGGGCGGCGGGCGTCACGTTGCGGGCCGCGTCCGGGTGATGTTCCAGGGCAGGGGCCCGGGATTCCGCCGCCTCGCAGAGTCACACGCCGGTTCGGCCGCCGGCGACACGGTGGTTGCGATCGCGCTGGCCGGGACTCTCTTTTTCTCCGTCCCTCCGGCCGACGCCCGCTCCAATGTGGCGCTGTACCTCTTGATAACCCTGGCCCCATTTGCCGTGATTGGGCCTTTCCTCGGCCGTTTCTTCGAACGTTTTCCAGCGGCTTACCGAGGCGGCCTGGTGTTCAGCTCAACGATGCGGGCGGTTGTCGCAGTTGTTATGGCTGTGTGGATCGATTCGGTTTTCTTGTTTCCGCTGGCCTTCGCCCTCTTGGTGCTGTCTCGGTTCCATGGCATTGCCAAATCCAGTGTGCTCCCGGTGGTGCTCGAAGGCCCCAGCGAGTTGATCGCCGGCAACGCCAACCTGGCGCGCGCCGGTGTGGTCGCCAGCGCGGCGGCGGCAATGGTCGGTGGCCTCGCCCAGTGGCGGGTTGGGAGTTGGCTGACGTTGGTCATCGCGGCGCTGATCTTTCTGTGGTCGGCCGCCGCGGCGCGCAATTTGCCAGCGCTCGAGCATGAGGAACCCACAGACCGTGCCCAGTCGCGGATGGCTCCGCCCCGTGAAGTTCGTCTCGCCCGCTTCGCTACCGCGGCGGTTCGCTTCCTGAACGGGTTTTTGCTGCTCCTCGTGGCGTTCGCTTTCAAGGGCGAGAACGCGGCGGCGGCCGACTTCAGTGCCCTGCTGGCGGCCGGCGGGCTCGGCTATTTCGCGGCGGCTTTCGTCACCCCGGTGCTCGACCGGTACATGAGCGAAGAGCCGATGGTCGTCGCCGGCTTGGCTGTCGAGGCCGGTGCCGCCTTCATAGCTGCCCAAGTATTTGGCCTGCCGGCGGCGGCGGCGCTGGCCTTTGCGGCTGGATTTGCGTGGGGAACCGCCAAGTTCGGGTTCGACGGGCTTTTGCAGGCGAGCATGCCGGCCCATGCTCGAGGCAGAGCCTTCACCAACTCGGAGACTTTCTTCCAGATCGCCTGGGTTGTCGGTGCGCTGATTCCGGTCGTCCCGGTTCTCCCCATCAGCTTTGGGTTGACCCTCGCCGGGATTGCCGCACTGGTGATCCAGGTGATTTACGTGTCAGCGGTCATTGTGCCGGTGGCCCAAGAACATCGTCTCGAAGAGCCCGCCGCACCCGCCCCGCCCGACCGTGACGTCATGGACCTTCTCTAGGCCGAGCTGGCTGCGCGCCAGCAAGCCTCAGCCACCCGTTGTAGCTCTGCCTTTGAGAGAGGCTTGTTCGGGGAGGCCGCCAGACGTATCGCAGGTCCGAGGCTGATATCCCACAGCACCGTGAGAGGGAGCTCTATCAACATTGCCACCACGTCCTGCAAGATCGGGGCCTGCATCAACTCGTCATCGCCCAGCGCCGCTTCGTGAGCCTGAGTGGCATAAGGAGAGGCTTGGACCTGCACGAGAAAGCGGGCACGCACCGGGTCGGTTGCGAGATGGTTATAGGTGGCATGCCACAGTTGGCGAAACCGCATGTCGGGTGGGGTCGTTGCGTCGACCGCGGCCAGAGCCGCGATGCCAAGTTCCGCCTTGACCTCGCGGTAGGCAGCGAGAACGAGGTCGTCTTTGGACCCATAGTGAACGTATGCAGTGCCTGTGGCGACACCGGCCCGCTCTGCGACCGCGCTCATCGAGGTTCCCCGAAAGCCGTTGGCGGCAACGAGTTCGATCAGCGCTCGCCGCACCAGGGCAGCCCGGTCGACCTTGGCGGCCGAGATCACTGGGATCCGGCCGCGGCCGCCACGAGTGCCGGAACGTCGAACTTGATGTCCAAGTCGTCCTGGGAGACGTCCCACAGGCCGGCCAAGTCCGCCGGCTTGGACAGCTTGTCGCCGACCTTCCCGATGACCGGCGCTCCCTGGGCCACCCACCGCGGTCGGTACAGGGCTCCGCCCGGTGCCGCCGGGTCGGTGCCTGCCCGCAGCTGGGGGAGGGCACCTCGGGCGGCCGACTGACCGGTCACCCGGACCATTACCTGCGTCAGCTTCTGGCTGATGCCTTCCGATGCCGCCGCGCTGGTCGCCTGCAGGTCGGTTTTCGAGAAGCCCGGATCGGCCGAGTATGCCTTAGCGCCGGACCCGGCAGCCGCCAAGCGGGCGTTGAGTTCGATCGCAAAATGCAGATTGGCCCTCTTGGAGACTCCGTACGCTTCCCAGGGCTTGTAGGTGCCCCGCGAGTGCAGGTTCGCCAGGTCGTACTTGCCGGCCGAGAAGCGGGCGGTCGATGTTGTGTTGACGATGCGAGCACTACCGGCCGCCAGTAGCGCCGGCATGAGCAGGTAGGTGAGATAGAAATGGCCGAGATGGTTGGTCCCGAATTGGAGCTCGAAGCCGTCTGCGGTCTCTTGCTCCGGCGTCGCCATAACCCCTGCATTGTTGAAAAGAAGATCAACTGTCTTGCGGTCGGCTAGCACGGCCGCGGCGAAATCGGCGATGGACGCCTTGGACGACAGGTTGAGTTTGCGGACCTCGAGAGAGGCCTCGCCAACATCTGCGCGAATGGCGGCTTCCGCGGTGGCGGCTTTGTCGAGATTGCGCGCTGCAATGATCACATGAGCGCCCTTCCGGGCCAGCTCACGCGCTGTTTCCAGCCCGAGGCCCCCGTTGCCGCCGGTCACAATTGCGGTCCGGCCACTCTGGTCGGGGATGTCAGTTGCGGTCCAGGTCATTGAGAGACTCCGTGCTAGATGAATGTTCGTTCATTATGAATGAACATTCATGTCAACGCAAGTCATGATGCCGAGCCGGCCGGCCAACTGGCGCCACTGGTCACGGTCGGACCCCGGCATGCGTACCATCAACCACGATGACCGAGGAACCGCGCAAGGGGCGCCAGCGGCGCCGTCTGACTGCGACCGTCACTGATCTTGACGTCGGGCGCCAGCGCGCTCTCCTCGTGGGGGTCGTGACGAAGCGCGACAGCGTCGCCGACGGCGAGGCAAGCCTCGAGGAGTTGGCTCGGCTAACCGATACGGCCGGCTCAGAGCCCGTCGACGAGGTCTTGGTTCGGCGCGACTCGCCGGATCCGGCGTTGTTCATCGGAAAGGGCAAGGCCAATGAGATCGCGGGCGATGTGGCCGCCCTGGACATCGATGTCGTCGTGTTCGACAACGAACTGTCCCCGGCGCAGCAACGCAACCTGAACGAACAATTTCATGTCGACGTCGTCGACCGGACGGCGCTGATCCTCGACATATT
>Ga0224512_10004697_pt1 | contig 11443 bp, 8 predicted proteins | sample SF_May12_sed_USG_4_FD_169103 | JGI IMG/M metagenome (GOLD analysis project Ga0224512, IMG submission 169103) | Sediment microbial communities from San Francisco Bay, California, United States - SF_May12_sed_USGS_13 | ecosystem: Environmental > Aquatic > Marine > Sediment | place: USA: California... | reverse complement strand
TGGAACATCTTCACGCGCCACTTGCCGCGCGGCGTGCGCAGCTTGATGCCGTTGAGGTCGGCGGGCTTGACGATCGGGCGCTTGTTGTTGGTGATGTGGCGGTAGCCGTTTTCCCAAACTGCGATCACCTTGAGGCCCTTCGCTTCGGCGAGCGGCGCGAGGCTCGGCCAGAAGATTTCCTTCTCGATGCGGGCCATGTGCGCGCGGTCTTTCACCAGGTAGGGCATCTCGAACAGGCCGAACAGGTCCACCTCGGAGGACATTACCGTGGTCGGCAGCGCGAAATCCACCGTGCCGAGCTTGACCTTCTGCAGCAGCTCGCGGTCGTTGCCGAGCTGGCTCGAGCCGAAAACGATCACTTTCGCCTTGCCGCCGAGCTTGGCGTTGGCGATGCGGGCGAATTCCTCCGCCGAGGCGGCGATCAGCGAGCCGGGCTCGCCGACGTGGCCGAATTTGAGCTCGACCTGTGCGGCTGCCGGGGCCGCAAATGCGGCGATCAAGAGTGCTGCAAGCGATACGCGAAGTTTCATCGTTTCCTCCTCCTTGGATTGGGTAGTGCTGTGCCTTGCCGGCGTGCTCAGGCTGCCGCGCGCGCCTTGGGGCGATGGCTTGCGGCCAGATACGCCATGGCGGCCGCAACGCCTTCCTGCTTGACCGGCACGCCGGCCAGTGTAAGCCCCATTTCTACGCCCGCGAGCGTGCCCATCAGGGCGAGATCGTTGAAATCGCCCAGGTGGCCAATACGAAATACTTTGCCGGCAAGCTTGCCGAGGCCAGTGCCCAGCGACATGTCGAAGGCTTCCAGGATCATTTTGCGCACGCGGTCGGCGTCGTGGCCGGCGGGCAGCAGCACCGCGGTCAGCGAGGCCGAGTATTCCGCGGGATTGGTCGCCAACACCTCGAGGCCCCAGGCGCGCACCGCGCGCCGCGTGGCCTCGGCGTGGCGCTGGTGCCGGGCAAAGACGTTATCCAGGCCCTCTTCCTCCAGCATGGCGAGTGCTTCGCGCAGGCCGTAGAGCAGGTTGGTCGCGGGCGTATAGGGAAAGTAGCCGCTCTTGCCGCTGGCGAGCATGTCGTCCCAGGCCCAATAGCTGCGCGCGAGGCCTGCGCCTTTCGATGCGGCGAGGGCCTTCTCGGAAATGGCGTTGAACGACAAGCCCGGCGGCAGCATGAGGCCCTTCTGCGAGCCGGCCACCGTCACGTCCACGCCCCACTCATCGTGCCGGTAATCAATCGAGGCGAGCGAGGAAATGGTGTCCACCAGGTAAAGCGCGGGGTGCTTCGCCCCGTCGATCGCCTTTCGCACCTCCGCGATGCGCGAAGTCACCCCGGTGGAGGTTTCGTTGTGCACCACGCAAACCGCCTTGATGTTCTTGCTGGCGTCAGCGCGCAAACGCTTTTCGATGGCCTGGGGATCGGCGCCGCTGCGCCAGTCGCCGGGGAGACACTCGGGCTTGAGGCCGAGCTTGAGCGCCATTTTCTGCCACAGGGATGCAAAGTGGCCGGTCTCGTACATCAACACCGTATCGCCCGGCGACAGCGTGTTGACCAGCGCCGCCTCCCACGCGCCCGTGCCCGAAGCAGGGTAGATCACCACGTGGCCGCGCGTCTTGAAAACCCGCCGCATGCCCTCGAGCACCGCCTTGCCGAGGTCGCCGAACTCGGGCCCGCGATGGTCCATTGTCGGGAAATCGATTGCCCGCAATACCCGGTCGGGCACGTTGGTCGGTCCCGGGATCTGCAGGAAATGCCTTCCGGCGTTGCGCGGCATGAATCCTCCCCTGCGAACGCGCGAAACACATCGCGCGGCGCAGTGTATTCTACCCCGCAGCTATGGAAGCCAAGGCGATCCCCGTTCGCATCGTCAACCGGCGCGCGGGCGACACGGCGCTTGCCGAGCGCCTGCGCAAGGAAATCGATGGCGAGGTCCTGTTCGACGCCGCGAGCCGCGGCCGCTACTCGACCGATGCCTCCATCTATCAGGTCGAGCCGATCGGCGTCGTCGTACCACGAAGCGAAGACGCGGCCCGCGGCGCGATCGCCATCGCGGCCGCGGCAGGCGTGCCGGTGCTGCCGCGCGGCGCCGGCTCCTCGCAGTGCGGCCAGACGGTGGGCGCCGCACTCGTCATCGACGATTCGAAGTACCTGAACCGCGCGCTCGAGATCGATGCCGCGGCGCGCACCGCGCTCGTGCAGCCCGGGCTGGTGCTCGATCAGCTGAACGCGCAGTTGCGCAAACACGGGCTCTGGTTTCCCGTGGACGTGTCGACCAGCGCGCAGGCGACGCTCGGCGGCATGGCCGGCAACAACTCCTGTGGCTCGCGCTCGATCGCCTACGGCAACATGGTTCACAATGTGCTCGCCATCGACGCCGTCACTGCCGAGGGCTACCGCTGGCGCTTCGGCCCGATGCGGGACGCCTCCGGCCCCGCCGGCTACCTGCAGCTGGTGCAGAAACTCGGAACGCTCTTCGAACGTGAGAAGGTCGAGATCGCGGCGCGCTTTCCCGAGGTGATGCGGCGCGTCGCCGGCTACAACCTCGATCACCTCGGCCCGCCGCATGCCAACGCGGCGCATCTGCTGGTCGGCTCGGAGGGCACCCTCGCCTATTTCGAGCGGCTGCTCCTCAGGCTGTCGCCGCTGCCGGCGCACCGCACGCTGGGTGTGTGCCATTTTCCGAAGTTCTACACCGCCATGGATCTCACCCGGCACATCGTCAAGCTGGGCCCGAGCGCGGTGGAGCTCGTCGATCGCACGATGATCGGCCTGGCGCGCGAAATTGAAGCGTTCCGCAAGACGGTCGAAACCGTCATCGCGGGCGAGCCGGACGCGATCCTGCTGGTCGAGTTCTCCGGCGACGACGGGGCGGCGCAGGTTTCCAAGCTCAAGCAGCTCTCGCAGCTGATGGGCGATCTCGGCCTGCCGGGGAGCGTCGTCGAAATCACCGACGCGCGGCTGCAGAAGGACGTGTGGGAAGTCAGGAAGGCGGGCCTGAACATCATGATGTCGATGAAGGGCGACGGCAAGCCGGTGTCGTTCATCGAGGACTGCGCGGTGCCGCTCGAGCACCTGGCCGAATATACCGACCGCCTGACGCAGGTGTTCGAGAAGCACGGCACGCGCGGCACCTGGTACGCGCATGCCTCGGTCGGCACGCTGCACGTCCGGCCGGTGCTCGACATGCGACGTGACGGCGCGGCAAAGATGCGCGTGATCGCCGAGGAGGCCTGTGCCCTGGTGAAGCAGTACAAGGGCGCCTACTCGGGGGAGCACGGCGACGGCCTGGTGCGCTCGGAATGGATCGCGCCGTTCTTTGGCCCGCGCCTCACGGCCTGCCTCGGCGAGATCAAGTCCTGGCTCGATCCGCAGGGCCTGATGAATCCCGGCAAGATCGTCGCCCCCGGCCGGATGGACGACCGGGACCTGTTTCGCTACAAGCCCGGCTATGCCGCCGGCGCGACGCCGGCGACGCTCGACTGGAGCGAGTGGGGCGGTTTCGACAGGGCCGTCGAGATGTGCAACAACAACGGCCATTGCCGCAAGTTCGATGCCGGCGCCATGTGCCCGTCGTTCCGCGCCACCGGCGACGAAGTGCACCTCACGCGCGGCCGCGCCAATACGCTCAGGCTCGCGCTTTCAGGGCAGCTCGGCGAGACCGCCGACGCCGACGTCAAGGCGGCGCTCGATCTGTGCGTCTCCTGCAAGGGCTGCAAGCGCGAGTGCCCGACCGGCGTCGACATGGCGCGCATGAAGATCGAGTTCCTCGCGCACTATCGCCAGCGCCATGGCGCAACAATGCGCGAGCGGCTTATCGCCTATCTGCCGCGCTACGCGCCGTGGGCAGCGCGCATGGCGCCCATCGCCAACCTCGGCAACGCGCTGCCACGACTGCGCGAGAAGCTGACGGGATTCACGGCGCGGCGCGCCCTGCCGCGCTGGCGCAGCGACTGGTTCGTCGACCGCGTCTGGCCCAAGCGCGGCAGCCGCGAGGTGGTATTGCTGGTGGACACGTTCAACCGCTACTTCGAGCCCGAAAACGCGCGCGCGGCGGTGCGCGTGCTGGAGGCCGCGCACTACCGCGTGCACGTGGCGCAGCCGGAATTCGGCGAGCGGCCGCTGTGCTGCGGGCGAACGTTCCTCACGGCCGGCCTGGTGGACGAAGCAAGGCACGAGGCACGGCGCGTGCTCGACGCGCTGCAACCCTGGCTGGCGCACGGCGTGCCGGTCGTCGGTCTGGAGCCTTCGTGCCTGTACACGCTGCGCGACGAGTACCCGGTACTGCTGCCCGACGCCCAGGCGCTGGCCGCGAACGTTTTCCTGTTCGAGGAATTCCTCGCCGCGGAGCTCGAAGCCGGGCGCTTTACGCCGGCGCTCAAGCCGCTCGCGGCGCAAGCGCTGGTGCATGGCCACTGCCACCAGAAGGCGTTCGGCGCCATGGGCGCCGTGGAGAAGGTGCTGAAGGTGGTGCCCGAGCTGAAGGTGTCGCTGATCGAATCGAGCTGCTGCGGCATGGCAGGCAGCTTCGGCTACGAGACCGAGCACTACGACCTGTCGATGAAGATGGGCGAGCTCGCGCTGCTGCCCGCGGTGCGCGCGGCGGGCGCTGATGCGCTCATCGTTGCCGACGGCACCAGCTGCCGCCATCAGATCGCCGACGGCACCGGCCGCCGCGCGCAGCACGTGGCGCGCGTGCTGGCGCAGGCGCTCGCCGACTAGGCTATTTCCACAGCTCCACAGCCTCGCCGCGATTGCGCAGGCGCTCGGCGCGCGCCTGGATGAAGCGCTGGAACGAAGGTTCTTTGCGATAGGCGCCGCTCGCCACGTACTCGAGCGCGGAAGCCAAGTGAAACGGCCGCAGATACGCCTCGACGCGGAACACTTCCTTGCCACCGTCGAACAACACGATCGACGGGGTATAGGCGATGCGCAGCGCGCGCGCGTGGCTGTCGTCCAGCGTCAGCCGGTACACGTCAAAGCGATCGATCAGGGCTCGAACTTCCGGACGCTTGAAGCCTTCGCCGTGCAGCTCGTCGCAGCCGCTGCAGTAAGGCGTCTCGAAAAGCAGGGCGACCGGCTTTGCCCCCTTGAGCTCGACCGGCGGCTTGCGCAGAAACGGCTGCTCGTGCAGCGTCGGGCTGGCGGTCTCTGCGGCCACCGTTTTCATGTAGTCCTCGAAGCGCTGGCCCTTGCCTGCAAGTCCCGCGGCGTAGTCGAGCGCCGCGGAAAAGCGCAGCGGCGGGTAGTAGCCGTTGACGCGCGCGACGAGGCCGCCCCGCTCGTCCAGGAAGAGGATCGTGGGCGTGTACTGGATCTGCAGCGCGCGCGTCAGTTCCTTTTCGCTCATGCGGCGGCCATCGGTCCACTGCACCTCGCGGTCACCCCAGATGTTTAGGGCGACGGCGACGAAATGCTGACGCGTCTTCTCGACGATGGCGCGCTGCGTGAAATTGGTCTGCATGAGCTGCTTGCAGTAGGGGCAGCCGTCCTGGCCGAAGTACAACATCAGGCGCTTGCCGTCGCGCGCCGCCTCCTTCGCGTCCTCCGGGAACTCGAGGAAGGATTCGCTGAACCAGGCGGGAATCTCGATCGCCTGCGCGCCAGGCGCTTGCGCCTGTACCCAGAGGGCCGGCACCAGCAGGAAGAGACCAAGCCATTTCATCTGTGCCCCCGGCTCCACATGTAGAGCGCGATGCCGGCCGCAATCATCGGCAGGCTGAGCCACTGGCCCATCGACAGCCCCAGCGCCAGCAGACCGAGGAAGTCGTCGGGCTCGCGCGCGAACTCGGCGACAAAGCGGAAAGCCCCATAACCGATGAGGAACATGGCTGAGACCGCGCCGCGCGCCCGGGGTTTCGACGAATACCACCACAGCAGCCCGAACAGCAGCACGCCCTCGAGGGCGAACTGGTAGAGCTGCGACGGGTGCCGCGGCAGGTCGCCGGCGCCGCGGAACACCATGCCCCAGGGCAAGTCGGTCGGGCGCCCCCACAGCTCGCCATTGATGAAATTGCCCAGGCGCCCGGCGGCCAGGCCGGTCGGCACGCACGGCGCGATGAAGTCCATCAGCCGCCACCCGTCGACGCGCCGGTGCCAGGCAAAGAACGCCGCCGCGGCCAGCACGCCGAGAAAACCGCCGTGGAAGGCCATCCCGCCCTGCCAGATGGCGAAGATTTCCAGCGGGTGCGAAAGGTAGTAGGCGGGCTTGTAGAACAGTACGTAGCCCAACCGCCCGCCGAGGATAGTGCCGAGCACGCCGAGAAAGATCAGGTCATCGAACTGCTCGCGTGTAATGGGCGCCGCGCCCTGGGCGATGCGCCGGCGGCCGAGCCACCACAGAATGCCGAACGCCGCGAGGTACATGAGCCCGTACCAGCGGATGGCGAGCGGGCCGAGGGAGACCGCGATCGGGTCGAATTGCGGGTGTATCAGCACGGTAGAATTTGCATTCTACTTCCGGGGGATTTGCAGCATGGCCGACAATCGCCGCTCGAAACTGATCACCGCGGGCGTGGCGCGCTCGCCCAACCGCGCCATGCTGCGTGCCGTGGGCTTCAAGGACGGCGACTTCGACAAGCCGATCATCGGCGTCGCCAACGGCCACTCCACCATGAATCCCTGCAATGCGGGCATCCAGCCGCTGGTGGACCGCGCCATGGCAGCACTGGAGGCGGCCGGCGCGAAGCCCCAGGTGTTTGGTGTGCCCACGGTCACCGACGGCATCGGCATGGGTACCGAGGCGATGAAGTATTCGCTGGTGTCGCGCGAGGTCATCGCCGATGCCATCGAGACCTCGGTCAACGGCCAGGCGATGGACGGCGCGCTGGTGGTCGGCGGCTGCGACAAGAACATGCCGGGCGGCATGATGGCGCTGGCGCGCATGAACGTGCCCGGTATCTACGTCTACGCCGGCACCATCAAGCCCGGCAAGTGGAAAGGGCAGGACCTCACCATCGTCTCGGCCTTCGAGGCGGTGGGCGCGTTCGCCGCCGGCCGGATGAACGAAGAGGATTTCAACGGCATCGAAAGAAATGCCTGCCCCTCGGTCGGCGCCTGCGGCGGCATGTTCACGGCCAACACCATGAGCTCCTCGTTCGAGGCGCTCGGCATGAGCCTGCTCGGCTCCTCGCAGATGGCCTCGCCCGACGCCGAGAAGGCGGACAGCGCCGCCGAATCCGCGCGCGCGCTCGTCGAGGCGGTGAAGAACAATCTCAAGCCGCGCGACATCATCACCCGCAAGTCGATCGAGAACGCAATCGCGCTGGTCATGGCCACCGGCGGCTCGACCAACGCCGTGCTGCATTACCTCGCGATCGCCTCGGCCGCCGGGGTCAAATGGACCATCGACGATTTCGAGCGGGTACGCCGCAAGGTGCCGGTGCTTTGCGACCTGAAGCCCTCGGGGCGCTACGTGGCGGTGGACTTCCATCGTGCCGGGGGGGTGCCCCAGGTACTGAAGATCCTGCTGGAAAACGGCGTGCTGCACGGCGCATGCATGACCATCCACGGCAAGACCATGGCCGAGATGCTGAAAGAGGTTCCGGCCGCGCCGCGCGCCGGACAGGAGGTGATCCGGCCCTGGTCCAATCCCATCTACCCGCAGGGCCACCTCGCCATCCTCAAGGGCAACCTCGCGCCCGAGGGCTGCGTGGCGAAAATCACCGGACTGAAGAAAACGTCGATCACCGGACCGGCGCGCGTCTTCGATTCCGAGCCGGCCTGCATGAAGGCCATCATGGCCAAGAAGATCAAGGCGGGCGACGTGGTCGTGATCCGCTACGAGGGCCCGAAAGGCGGCCCCGGAATGCAGGAAATGTTAGCACCCACTTCGGCCCTGATCGGCCAAGGGCTGGGCGAGTCGGTGGGCCTTCTGACTGACGGCCGTTTTTCGGGCGGGACCTGGGGGATGGTCGTCGGCCATGTCGCCCCGGAAGCCCATGTCGGCGGCACCATCGCGCTGGTCAAGGAACGCGACTCGATCACCATCGACGCGAAGAAGCATCTTGTCCAGCTCAACGTGCCGGCCAGGGAAATCGCGGCACGCCGCAGGAAATGGAAGGCACCGAAGCCCCGTTACGCGAAGGGGCTCATGGCCAAGTACATGAGGCTGGTTTCGACCGCCTCGATCGGTGCGATCACCGACTCAGAAACCTGACCCCGGCAGTTTCAGAAATTCGATCTCGGCCGCGGTGCTCTCACGGCCGAGAATGGCATTGCGGTGCGGGAAGCGGCCGAAGCGCTCGACGATGTCGCGGTGGCGCTCGGCGTAGCGCCGCTGCTCTTCGTCGAAGTCCTTCATCAGCTCGGACGACAGCTTCTGGTCTTCGAGCGCCTCGCTGTGCTCGAAAGGCAGGTAGGCGAACAGGCGCTCCGAGGTCGACATCTGCTTGTCCCAGCCGCGCCGCAGGATCACGCGTGCCGCCGCCAGCGCCAGCGGATCCGTCGCAAAGGCACGCGCCTCGCCGCGGAACATGTTGCGCGGGAACTGGTCGAGGACGATCACCAGCGCGAGGCAGCTGCGCGGCTCGTCGGCCCAGTGCGCGAGCCGGCCGGCGGCGGCCGCTTCGTGCAGCGCGAGAAAACGCGAACGGACCTGGGCATCAAAGTCGGGATTCTTGACGAACCAGTCCTTGGGGTGCACATCGAACCAGAAGCGCAGAACCTGGTCCGAACTGGGATCGCTCATCTCAGCCTCCGTGCTGTCGTGAATCACCGACAAGCTCGGGTTGACGCTGCGTGTGAGCGCAGACTAGTCTTTCCCATTCGCAACCCGAATAGGAGAAATGAACAATGACAGGTCGATTTCGCCGCTTGCTGGCTGGATTGCTGATCGTATGCATGGGAAGCATGGCCGTTCCTGTGCCAGCACTGGCCGGAATTGTAAGCACGGATGCCATTGTGACGGGAGTGGAGCGTGAGCGGCTTGTCAGCCTGCTCGAGCGGAGCGAGATTCAGGCGCAGCTGAAAGACCTGGGCGTGGACGCTGCGGCCGCCAGGGCCCGGGTCGCCGCGCTCTCGGATGCGGAAGCCGCACAGCTGGCCTCGCAGTTGGACGAGCTGCCCGCGGGGGGGATCGACGCCCTTGGCGTCGCGCTGGTGGTCTTCCTCGTGCTCCTGTTCACCGACATCATGGGCTATACGAAGATCTTCCCGTTCACCCGCTCGGCGCGCTGAGCGCGCATGAGGCGGTTCGCGACCCCCGCTGCGGCGGGGGTTTTCATTTTGGCGGCCACGCTGCTCGCCGGTTGCGCCGCGCCGCAGGTCTCCGCCCTCGTCGAGCGTCGCCCCGCTGACCTGCCCGGCGCAGCGGAGATCGTCGGCACGCCCTTCTTCGCACAGGAGGACTATCAGTGCGGTCCCGCCTCGCTTGCCACGGTGCTGGTTTACGCCGGTCGCGCCGCCACGCCCGAGTTGCTCGTGCCGCAGGTGTACCTGCCGGGCCGCAAGGGCTCGCTCCAGGCCGAGATGCTGGCGGGCGCGCGGCGCCATGGCCTCGTTGCCTACCGAATCGCGCCGCGGCTCGAGGCGCTGCTGGCGGAAATTGCCGCCGGGACACCCGTGCTGGTGTTGCAGAACCTCGGGCTCGCGTGGGTGCCGCTTTGGCACTATGCGGTGGCCATCGGCTATGACCTCGAGAATCGAATTCTCATCCTGCGTTCGGGCGTCACGCGCCGGCTGGAGATGAGCCTCGACACGTTCGAGCATACCTGGGCGCGAAGCAACTATTGGGCGATGCTCGCGCTGTCGCCCGAGCGCCTGCCTGCCAGCGCTGCCGAACAGCCGTACGTCGCCGCCGTCGCCGCGCTGGAGCGCGTAGAGCCTGCCGCCGCGCGCCGCGGCTACGAGGCGGCGCTCGCGCGCTGGCCGCAAAGCCTGACCGCCGAACTCGGCCAGGGCAATGCCAGCTACGCCCTGCACGACCTCGCGGCGGCGGCAGCGGCCTACCGGCGCGCCACGGCGCGGCATCCGGCATCTGCCGATGCGTGGAACAATCTCGCCCAGGCACTGATCGAACAGGGGAACCGCGACGAAGCGCTGGCGGCGGCACGCCGCGCGGTTGGGCTGGGCGGACCCCGGCTGCCGACCTACCGCGAGACGCTCGAGCACATCCTGCAACGGCCATGAGCAACCGCCTCGCCGGCGAAACGTCCCCCTATTTGCAGCAGCACGCGCACAACCCGGTCGACTGGCAACCTTGGGACGCAGCGGCGCTCGCCCGAGCGCGCGCCGCGGACCGGCCGATCCTGCTGTCCGTCGGCTACTCGGCATGCCACTGGTGCCACGTCATGGCGCACGAGAGCTTCGAAGATCCCGAGGTGGCGGCGGTCATGAACCGGCACTTCGTCAACATCAAGGTGGACCGCGAGGAGCGGCCCGACCTCGACCAGATCTACCAGACTGCGCACCAGATGCTCGCCCAGCGCGGCGGCGGCTGGCCGCTCACCATGTTTCTCACACCGGAGGGCATGCCGTTCTGGGGCGGCACCTATTTTCCCAAGACCCCGCGCTACGGTTCGCCGGGTTTCGTCGAGATTCTGGAGCGCATCGCCGAGGTGTGGCGCGAGCAGCGCGCCGCGATCGGCGAGCAAGGCGAGCAACTGACGCTCGCATTCGCGCGGCTGCAGCCGCCGGCCGCGGCCGGGAACGCGGCGCTCGACGGCGAGCCGTTGCGCGCCGCGCTCGAAGTGCTGCGCTCGAGTTTCGATGCGCGCGACGGCGGCTTTGGCGGCGCGCCGAAGTTTCCGCATGCGACGGACCTCGAACTTTGCCTGCGCAGGGGCGAGACCGCGATGGTCGACACGACGCTCAGGCGCATGTGCGAGGGCGGCCTGTTCGATCAGCTCGGGGGCGGCTTCTGCCGCTATAGCGTCGATGCGCAATGGGCGATTCCGCACTTCGAGAAGATGCTGTACGACAACGGGCCGCTGCTTGCACTGCTCGCCGACGCCTGGCTGGTCTCGGGCGACGATCTGTACGCGCGCTGCGCCGACGCCACTGCCGGCTGGATCCAGCGCGAGATGCAGTCTCCCGAGGGCGGCTATTACGCCTCGCTCGATGCGGATTCGGAACACGAGGAAGGCAAGTACTACGTCTGGGACGCCGCCGAGGTGCGCGCGCTGCTCACCACGGAGGAATGGGGTGCGCTGGCGCCGCATTTCGGGCTCGACGGTGCGCCGAACTTCGAGGGCCGGCACTGGCATCTGCGCATCGCCCGGCCGCTGCGCGAAGGCGGCGAGGCGTTGCTGGCGTCGGCGAAAGCGAAGCTGTCGGCCGCGCGCGAAAAGCGCGCGCGCCCGGGGCGCGACGAAAAGGTGCTCGCGTCGTGGAACGCGCTCGCGATCCACGGCATGGCGCACGCCGGGCGCGTGCTCGGCAGGCCCGAATGGGTGGCGTCGGCGCGGCGCGCGCTGCAGTTCCTTCGCTCGCGCATGTGGCGGAGGGACGG